>JAAUYG010027955.1_pt1 | contig 22428 bp, 18 predicted proteins | sample 7278091 | NCBI WGS metagenome assembly JAAUYG01 (sample SAMN14350201, study PRJNA611818) | marine sediment metagenome | isolation source: surface marine sediment (0.6m) | place: French Polynesia: Moorea | collected 2018-08 | reverse complement strand
CAACGGCCACTAGTTAGCACCCCCTGACGAAGGCAGAGAGATTCTGCCGAAAATTCGGGAACTTTTTCCACCATTATTTGACTCTGTGCGTAGAATGTTTCGTCAGAAAACATTATTTGGCATGTTTGGGGCAACTTAATATTGAGTTTGGGCCACAAAATTGATTGCTGGTGGCCCAATGGGCCAGTCATTATCTAATGTTGCATAGAGACCTGATTATGGGTATGGCGGTATGGTGTTCAACAATATTCATTACTGCTTTCACTTGTTTAATACTATTCCTTACCACCATACTAGTATGGGCGTACTAGTACTGGCATGGGCGCCATTAGGATCATCTTTATGGGCATGGTTTCCCTGTTGTTTCAGCTGTCGATTCTTGGCTGTGGAAGTTTCACCTGTAATCCCTGTAGTGGCTGGTCTCAACTTCATCTTTGTTGTGTCAACATTGTTCCGGACGAGTTTCAGTGACCCTGGTGTCATTCCCAGAGCCACTCCTGATGAGGCTGCATCCATAGAAAGGGAAATCGGTAAATCTGATTTTAAGACGTCGCAGTTTCATGAGTATAAAGCCTATCGGATCGCTGCACTCATGTAGCATAAATACCAGGTACAAGTAATAGTAATGGAAATAAAAGCTTTCCTTCTAACATGTCTCTCGCTGGAAGGATTAAGTGATATTGGTGATTGTTATCATGGTTATGGTCATACTAATCTAAAAAGTTGATCTACCATATTTAATCAATTTTGAAACATGCAACGCCTTTAATAAAATGTCTTAATATCATGTGCAATTAATCAGGTTAATAGAACGAAAGCAGTATTAGCTCCACATCTCCTCGACAAGGACTCACAGTATGCATGGCCTATGTGTACTATAATTCCTGGCAGAAGAATTTATTAGTACCATTAACATGATTAATCATGTTAATACTGCATGGACTCTGCTGTATTACAGAAATCGTAGCCGTGTTAGCGAAACGGTTTCTGTATCTGAGCAAATGTGATATGGTAGATATTCCCACGTGGTATGTTTCTTCGAATGTTTGTTTCTGTAAGCAGCATTTGTTTTGTGTGTGGCTGTTTTCAGAGGTTCCCAGCCAGACAGAAGGAGCTAGCTATCGACCTCCACCTCGCACGAAGGAGGTGGTCATCAAAGGACAAGTGGTGAAATTAAAATACTGCTTCACGTGCAAGATTTTCCGACCGCCGCGAGCGTCCCACTGTAGCCTGTGTGACAACTGTGTTGGTAAGTAAGCAATCGCTTGGGATTCGCTAATTTGCATGTAAGTCTTCACAGGTGAACAGCAGCAACTTCCTGTGATAGTAATTTGGCTAATTCCACATGTTCCAGGGAAGCGTAGTATTTCTAGTGGGTTGCTGCAGAGAGAGGGCTTTCAGGAAAATTGCATCGGCGGATAAAAACACAATTTTTAGCAGCAGGCACATGTAGACAGTCACATGTAGAATGTATACGTACATGTACGTGTATTCGGTCATTCAGTGCATGACATATGAATTACCTTTTTATTTAAAGATCTCAGTGTGGACAAATTGTTGAAATGTTGTGACAGTGGTCTTTCTGTTTCAAGACTGACCTAAAAGGTCTTAAATGACAGGTGTATATTTATATATAAGTATAAGTAAGGGAGGGTCCTGTTGAGCAAAATGCCTATATATATATATATGTATACCATGTCAATAGAATGGCCACAAGAAAAAGGAAAAAAAAACACCTTTTCAGAGACATGGTGAAACATTTTATGACAGATGACATTCGTATAAATTTATTTGTGTTTATTCATGTTACATGTGTTATTGCAACCATTAATTTTGCTGTAGAGCATAGTGTAGTACATGTGTTGAAGCAGATAATTTACCACAATACACCGACCAATGACCAAAAGGAATGCTCCTATTATGCACTGGATCAACATCATCAAGGGCTCCCATGTGTTTTTCACTACCCGAAAAAATCAATTCCAGTAGATCTATAGATGAGCCCAGATATCCACATAAATTTAGCTACATTTTGGAATGTGCTGCATAAAAAATCAATAAATACAGTCAAGAGTTGCTGAGTCATGATTTGGGTCAATCAGGTTTTATGCAGTCCGTGAACTGTAAATGTATCACCGGTAGTCATTAGGTGTGAAGCTTTTTTTCTGTCATCCTCCTGTTGCTAATCATCATGCAGTATACGACTTGTTTTTCCTTTAACAACTGTTATACATGTTATAATGGGGCATAAAAAATGCCGTTTGTGTGTCAGTATAGACCATGAACTCTGGTTTCACCAGCTTTGCACTAACCATGCCACTTTGTCTTCTATTTCGCTGTATTTGCAACAGTAGTCGTGATAAGGTACACATGATTAGCATACAGTTGAAAATAAATTTACTACATGTTATCAGCAAGTTGGGTAACAAATCTAACGTGAAATGCCCACCAAAAACAGTAAAATTCAAGTGATGCCACAAAATTAGAAATATTTTGTTTGTATAGAATTTATTCTGCTAATTTCCTGGATTAACCAAAATCACAAGCTTATCCTGTGAAGCTGAACAAAATGCAAAGCTGAACAAAATACATGTAAAATTTTCATTACCAGTGTTTCCTATTTGGTACCTGTAGCAAACTTATATTCCCATGAACATGTACATGCTTCAAAAACACTAATATTCCCGTGAATATTTCAACTTTTATAGTACATGTACATGTATTTGGTTTTATTTGATTTGTTTTTTTCAGAAACTAAACTACCCTTGGTTATCACATGTAGCCCCTTCAGCCAGTCTTATCAAGGGTGCATTTAAGCTTTGTCCGATCTTGAGTGTAGGCACAGATTCTTGCAGTCTTTGAGACTTTTTGCTTTTTTGGCGGGTGTCTTCAGGACAATTCCGCACCAAAGGGTTAAAATATTCGCTATTAACTTGAATAATAACTATAGCAATCTGCTGTATAGCATACCGACATGTTACCTTTAGCATGTTTTTTTTAGCATGCTGGCATTTCCCAGGCACAATCGGCATTCCCGTAAATGGGTGGGTCCCGTTGCCATTATGTAATGTCAATATTTAAAGGGCGGTGTTTTGTTGCCCATGGTTTAGAAATATACTATATATACTAATACCGGATTGATGGGAGCGGTGGCTAATGACGTTGGGTAACACGGTGAGATAATATCATTACCTGATACATGTTTTCATGTTAGCATCACTTCTCACTTTGGCATCTTCCATATTCCATTAGATTCACATATAAATCCAGATTACCGTATTCTTTGTATTAGCACACCTACTCTAACAATAAGCGCATGATACGCTTTTCTTTTTATAGGCTTTTCAAGTTGCAACAGCATTCCATCCCTTAGGCATGTTAGTGGATAGGCTTAAAGCTGCAAATGACATTTACTTTTAGTAATTGGAAATAATCCTTTCCTAAGTGAACTTATAGAAGCATATAAGACTTTCAAATGGTTTTGTGTGGCTAAAAGAATAACTATGATACATGATCATACCATGGTCGTTTAGAACAAGACGTGTTGGTTTGTAACTTTGTATATTTAATGGACATAAATAAATTGGTAAGCACTACACACCTAAACCCAGCTTGTCTGAGGCAGAACAGAACATCTTCCTTAGATTATATTATTACAGTGGTCCCTCTCTTAGTGGCCACTCTCAATAGAGGCCACCCTCTCTAATATGACCATAAATCTTTGGCACTGCTATTACCAGTGCATTCACTGCTCCCTCTCAGCAAAGGCCACCTCTCTAATATGGCCACAATTTCTTGGCAAAAATGGGGGCCTTATTAGAGAGGGACTACTGTATATTCTGCAGTTACCATGGTCATCCTGGTGTGTTTTGTTTTGTTTTTCAGAGCGTTTTGATCATCACTGCCCTTGGGTGGGAAACTGCATAGGACGGAGAAACTACCGCTACTTTTACCTGTTTTTAGTGTCGCTTTCCATATACTGCATATTATTATTCGCTTGCGTCGTGACGCATCTGATTTTGCGTGAGTATTGAAGATGGTGCAGTTGCACCCAGGAACTTAGACTGCCCATGGTCCAGGCCAAAATTCTTTTAAATATTTTAGGGTGGTCTAAATTGTGAAGCAAAGTACAAAATGTAACACTAGTGTGTGACTTTTGATAGACCAATAAGCACTATGTAATAATAGATGGTCTTATCTCTTGGGTGTTTTTTACTTCCGAGGCAGCCTCGAAGAGGCTTCTACAATACGGTTAATGTCAGTTTATAAGGGTTCTTACAGCAGTAGCATTAAGATTAATTCCTAAATGTAATTTGTATAAGTTTTGTAGAAAGGTGCTCTTTGCCTTATGTATAATGCTGACAAGCCGGAGATGAAATGGATTATCACTGTAGAGTAAGCATCAAAAATTTGCTTGGCTGCCTGTTGTGTACAAATATAATACATGTGCATGTACCTCGGCTCGCGCTATGTTTTCCTGGTTAGGCACTATGGCTAAAAAATTAGTTTTGCCACAGATGATTTCATTCAGCTCATGAGATTGAGAGTGTTTGTAAAAGGTGTTGGGCTATTAAAACTTAAATGCAAGCATTTGATTATTAATACATGTAATGATGTAAAAGCATGCTTAAGTATCCAAAGAAATAAAATTTCAGCTGGAATATACATGTATATGTAGGGTTCAGTCATACAAAGTGCATACAGCATGTACAATGTAGAAACAAAATGTTAAGACTTTGCTCACTGCGAGTAAAACAAACGAGTTTTTTTAAGCCACATGGGAATTCTTTTGGTTGTATGGCATTTGGCTGTGTGGGTAGTTGGTAGTGCTAGCCCAGTCAGTACTTTAGCAACTGTATGTACAGGAAGCTCGGCTGCTTGATTCTTATTCTTTCCTTACTTTCCAGTTTCCAATAAGGAAGGAGGGTTTGTGAATGCTATGAAAAAGTCTCCAGCGAGATATCCTTTTGTGTATTACTACTAGTATACTATTATATAGTAAACTCTGTATACATGTTATATACGCATGGAAAAGAAATATGCAACTATGCTTTACAAGTGAACACAGCGTGATCGCTACCATATCTTCATGTTTCATGTGCCAAACTAAACAATGCTAAAGAAACATATGCCTCTAATGTTTGTAAATACATACCAGAGTATATGAAAGGCAGTTCACTTCTATAACATTGTCTATAACAGTTGCCGTGTGATGTTTAAACAACCCATTATATTTCAAGTAGAATTCCTTGTAATGTTTATACAACACACTTGTTTGGGGTTTAAAAATACTTCCGGAGGGGCTTAGGTTGACTGGAACCTCTTCTATCGAAATACAATAAATCTTTCAGCTTTGTGTAGTTTTTTGCAGAAAACAGCTCAAACCTTTGTGAAGAATGTTCATGAAGTCAATATCATGTGACCTGTCATGTGACTGGTATATTGATTGTGATTGGTTGATCCGTTCAGTATATTTCCTTGACTGTGTGTTTACTATTTTAGAAGGAATCGTCTGCTTCTTCTCAATCTGGTCAGTCATTGGCTTGGCTGGGTTCCACACCTATCTGACAGGCTCCAATCAAACCACAAACGAAGATGTAAGTCCTACTTCGAGCCTTCATATGCCTGCATGTAGTGTGATGCTTAAGGCTTTGCCACATGATCTGGGAGCAGAACCGGTATTGATTGAATCACCACCTTGCCATTGGCTGATAAAAACATGGTCTTTCGAGACGCTTGGTCCGTGATCACAGGTTCAATTGGTACTGCTAGGAACGCGTGTCATGTGTGGTCTTTCAAGACAAGTGGTTTCTCAAAGCAGTGGTCTTGCAAAGGCAAATTTTAAGTTATATTTATGGGATAATATTTTACAGCTTCCCACAGAGGTTGAGACCTCAAAACCTTTACTCTTAAATGGTATGCTGTAAGATGCATTAACATGTTCAATAAATGTTAAATTGCAATGGGATTTATTTGGCAAATTTTGCGACCGTCTTTAAAATCACAAAAATAAATACAGCAAACATAATTCATGTAGCTAGAAAATTAACACGACCCGAGCTAACCACGAATATTAATCCACGCAAACTTGGTTTTGTCTAAATCCCCCTTGGTTTTGTAACCCCACGAACATTAACAAATTTACCATATACCTGGCACCTGCCACTTTCTTTGAGCACAGTGTTAATATAGTTAATAAGGCATGGTCTTTAAACATAGCAGTATTACTACTTGCACTTTTTATATTTTGCCCATAGGTATGTATGTTCTTACATTAATTACCAGTGTAATTGTTTGTTTGACCATTGCAAGCAACAGATGGAGAGTTAACTCTTCCTGTTTTTCAACTTCAGATAAAAGGCACGTTCTCCTCCAAGAGAGGCCAGGAAAATTTTAACCCGTTCAGTGCTGGCGGACTGTGTGGGAACTGCTGCGTGGTAGTCTGCAGTCCTTTGCCACCAAGGTGTGTATTAAATCATTGGAAATTGATCTGAGGAAATTCAGTCCGGTTAGATTTTAACAAATATTTGTCTTTTTAAGTTATCCCTCTGCACATACTTGATGGCTAGCTCATCTGGGTCAAGTCTGATTTTTATCATTAAATTATAATTCATAAATATTTTAGTCGCAATTTCACGGACGAACACAATGGTTGCTGTGGTAGCTATTAGCATTGATTAGACTAAAAGTTCATTCTTGCATAAAAGTATTGGCAGAGAAGAAAGAAAGATAGCTATTATGCTGGATGCCTTGCAAGCAGTATAATACAAAACCTCGAAATGCTCGAGGTTCAAAATTGTTGGCCTTGCTGTATCCCATAACTAATCTTCCCCCCACCCCACCCCACCCCCCAACTCCCCGTTTTAGTTTGCTAGACAGACGGGGCTTGGCAGTGGAGGAGCCACCAACCCAGCAACCCACCACTAATGGGGGTGTGGCCCCACCCACCAAGAGTGCCTCCTCAGAGAGCAACGCGGTCAATCAAGCATGGCATGAAAACTATGGCACTGTCAGTGGCTTAGGGCAGTCTCAGGTATTCACATCGAAGGCCTAAACTTGTAGATTTTCATAGGAAAAAAAAAAGCAAGTGGTGGTAAATCTGGATTTAAGTTATTTTTATTGCAACTTCATCGAAAAAAAATATACAGATATTCTATAGTGTTGGGCATACATGTTACTCTAGTATTGTAGTATGTACTATATGGAAAGTATTATTTTGCGATGGCATACAAAAGACTAAAAATTACTTGTTTTCTATAGCTGTTGATGAAGAGTCTTCCTATTGAATTGGTAAAGAAAATCTAGCTTATCGTACATACAGCGTTGAAATGTATTCATTTGTCTAAATTATGATTTAACATTTACAGAAAAATGAAGTCTGGTATTTTACCAGAAAAAAACTAGGTATTTTACCAGAACCAGATATCATAGTTACTGTGGGGTATTTTTTACTTTAGAAGATATTATGTTAGTACTTAGAGTGGAGACTGTCTCCATCTTGCAGTATTTGGAACATAGCCTGTATGCAAACATGGGGATGTATATATGACACTGTCTCGTCCTGGCATATAAAAGACCCTGAGCGATTATTCAAAAAGATCGGAAGAATTTCTCCATTCCCGTGTTTCTACCATGCAGCTGCACGATCTACAAAGGTCGTTGTCAACTTAAATCGAACGAATCGAATCGGATTTTGAAACAATGTGTAATGTTCCCGCCATGTGTTTTGTACCAGTAGGCATGTTTTCTGGTGTAACATCCAGTGACGTTTGCCGTTTCAGGTTGTGTCCGGGGCAGAACAGCCTCCCACGGTCTCCCCTCCCAGCTATCACGTGGCTACGGGATCCACTGCTCAAAATGGTGACTAGACACACCCTGCATGTTGATAATTGGCCTGGTTTTGTTTTTCTCTCTCTATATATATATATACAATTATACATATATAACTTGGAGTTGCATGCTTTATTATTGTCTGTTAACATTACTAATGCTGCACGCTGCCACCTACTGTTAATATCGAGCAACTCCCGACAAGAAACACTTTGTACATACTTTCATAGTTTTTTCAGTTTTCATCTTTGTGGTAAGATTATACTGGATTGTGACTTGACCTCCCCCCCCCCTCCCCAAAAGAAAAAAAAAAGCATAGTCTTCTCTTTTGTTGAGCCCTGAATTGCACTTCCAGTAGCATATAACTGTACAAGTACTGTGTTGTTTGAAGTTGTATCTGTATATATGATTTTCGCAATGAATGACAAAAAGAATGTCCTTAAATGTATTATGGGAATTTTTGTAGTCCCATCTTTTGTTTTACTGCAAATTTTATAGGATGTATTTTACTTTATATATTATACTGTACAGTTCTTGATGTTATGGTACATTTAGCGTCACGTGTATCACCATGCCTGTGAGCTATTAACCAAGAGAAATTCATTTTCTATTTTGGTTCCGCTTATATTATTTCTTTTTCAAATATGCCTGCTTTGGCTTGCTTTGTAAACAAAAATTTTTATTAATAATTGCTGCCAGTATTTTGTTTTGATTCTCTGTAGAAATTTTCGAAACCCAAGTGAAGTCATATGTGCTTCGTAGTGATCTTTGATACGTGCACAACTAGACCCCTTTTAAGCATGCAGATTTCAAAATATATATTTCTCTTGCATCACAGTTGAATTAAGTGTAAACTACCTGGTTCTTTACGATCTAAAACATGCATGTAGTACTGGTAGTACAAACACATATATGTTCTAAGATTCAAAGCAGACAAAATCATTATCAAAGAGCATTTGCAATTGTCACAATCACAATTTGTATACCGGTACTAAAATTGTTTTTGAAAGGGGTAAAAAAAAATCGCAAATACCTAAACTAAATGTAGCCCCTATGCCAAATGATATACCAGCCCATTGAAGCTTTGCGATATGATTAGACCCTTTTACGTCTGCACTGTGTTTCTTTCTCTACTAAAATATTTTACTCGGAGACTAACACCCAAGTGATGTGTTTTACAGATTGTTCTAATCATAAACTCAGTTGCCTGACCATGCATTGGAAGAAACCCTATAATGCTGGCCATTTTCGGGTGGCAGACTTTCTCAAGCTGTTATTGTTCTTGCCACTTTTTACAGGTGGATTAAGCAGCTATCCATAAACGGCCGTTCTGTGTTGTACAGTAGTCATATGTTACTAGGTAAGAGAAAATATTTTATTGTAATTGCAGCTAGAAGCTCAAGAGTCTATTGTTTTTCTTTGCCATCCGCACAAAGATGCTCAAGTTGAATTATTTTCTGTTTTTCGTTTTTGTTTTTTTCCCACACTGTTCTCTAGAATGGATCACACATGTTTGTATACATATATTGATTGTGAATTTTTTTGTTCGGATGGTTGAGTTATTTTTATGTGTGCGGTTTATAAAGTCTATATAGCGAAAGTTCGCTGCACAAGACTCGCTATGGTAGTTGCTTTTACAAGTATGCTATAGATCCAAGGTTCCTTGTAGGTGTCACCGCTTGGTGTAGAGTGGACCCCGAGGCCAGTAACTTAATTCCTGCCCGTGTATTGTTGGTATGATGGCCAAGCAGCAAAGCTTCTAACTAAGCACGGATAGTATTTAATCCCTGTCCACGCATTGTTAGCTTGATGGCTTCTAACCAAAGCTTCTAGGCTAGGAACCTACAGTTTATCAGTATTGAGCTACATGTCATTCCTTCATCGATAACATCCCTAATGCATGAATGCAGTGGAAATTTTTTACATCAAGAGAAAAAAGTCCTAAGTGTACACATCCAAGGACTGCAAAGAATATCACGTAGGTCCCATCAATTTGGCTGCTGTAGGGTATCGAGCATTTGAACTCAATAATGTTCTCTTCAATTAATGTTTGCATTTGGAGATGTAATATGTGCACTTATCCCGTCTTTTGCATTTTCTGGGCAGTTCGCACTCATTCGGGAGTATGTGGAATGGTGTTTATATTGTTTATGTTGCGAAATTAGAGAGATAAATCCCTCACAACCATTTATTCACAGTAGTAGCAATTTATGTAGCTATAATATTATGTCATGCAATTTATGCTGCTGCTGAACTGGTCATGCTCTGTTGGCACTTTTCTTTTGTCAAACTACTGGCACCGCAATGCCATACCACTATTTCAAGTGTTAGTTTTGCTGGGCATTATAGTATGCACCCTGTTTGGTTTGTTGTGTTTTATTTATTTATTTTTTTTCTTTACGGTTGTTTAATTTCAGTTTTCTTAGCATTGTTGTTGCTAAGCTTATTTGGTAGCATCAAACATGTTATTCCAACACATTAGAGTTCATCGGTTTATAATTATGATAACATGAAATTCCACTGCATATTTTTTTGTTTATATGACTTTAGTTAAGAAGCAAAAATTAGAAGTGCATGCTTTCATTTCGGACTTTTTGACCATCCTGAATTTCTGGGCTCTCAACAAAATGTGTAGTAAGAGAAACTGCCTGGTACTAGATTTTCTAACTAAAATATTCGACTGAATGGCTTTTCATTTTGGACAGTTTCTTTGTATGTGATTATGGCGGTATATTTTATGTACTATTTAATAACCAGACTTTTAAATTCTTGTGTTGTTTTGTGCATGGGGAATAATCACTAGGCATTAGACATTTACATGTACATATATGTATACACATGCTCTGCTTCCAGTACAGTAATTCATATGAAAATCAGAAATTCTTCATTTTATGTAAAATCACTTTTAAACGGAAATTCTTCCTTTCATATGGTGTCCATAAAATAATCGGACATACATGTATACATATATTCACTTATATGCATCTTTTTGGTGTCTGTTTCTCAGGTTTGGTAGAGAATGGTGGCACGCCATCCGAACACTCAAATTACCGTGACAACAGCTACGAAACAATCCTGAATGGTACTTCCGGCAGTGCTACTCGACCCTATGGCCTACACCCGCAAGACTCTGCCTCCCTTAGCCACAGCCAGGTGCTGGCGTCCGTGGAAACAACAAGCAGCCAATCAGCACTGATCAGTGACAAACTGTGATTTGAACGGACCAATCACATTCGAACATTTGTGTTATTGGACCATCTGTCAGTATGATTAGCATGCTTCACTTGTGGGAGAAGCAGGCGCCCCAAAGACAAGGAAAGTGCACTAAAGGAAAAAGACTAAGTGATGCGATTGTATAATCAAAAGCTTTATTGTAATTTAAATTCAGTCAAGTTAAAGCTCATTAATCTATATAGTGTTTAATCTGCTGCAAGTACAGAGCCTCATGACAAAAAGAATTGAGTTGTATAGTGTGAAAGATTTTCAGATTTGATTTAACAAGTTTGAGTTTATAGTTAAAAAAAAAAATGACAGTTGAAAGCATTTCGCAAGAAAAAAGTGTGTAGTATGTCTGAATAAGTATATAATAACTTATACAGGATCACTTATAGTTTATTGGAGGTCTGAAAATATGCATTTATCTGTTGAAGAGAATGCCTTTAAATTCCTTTGGTAGAAACTGCAGGGTGAAAGTCCATATTTATGTTCACTGATGCATTCCCGTTAGTAGATAATTTGCAGCGACTGTGTTATAAACCATTTCTTTGTGGTTTTAAGTTTGTATAGTTTAGGTATATATAAAAACATTATCTATGTTTGAGAAGAATTTTTGTAGACGGTTTATTGTTTAAGGACTTTATTTGACTGACCAAGAAGAACAAACAGTGTAGTGTGAGACCTGAAAGAAATCCTTTATACCTTACGCGTCCTTTACCGCCATTTAACATTTTAATCTGAACCCATATGAAACCCATGGTTTGGTAAATATTGGAATGTTTTGTTTTTCTGTCAAAATCCAGAGACACACAGGTAACACTTTAATGGTGTCTGTATCCATCGCCAAACATGAAGTCATTGTCTGAAGAAATATCCAACTGTGTACTTTTGTTTACTGGCCATTTCAGTCACTGAACATATCGTGGGACAAATATGTATATATATGCTTGCAATTTATTTGGCTAAGAGACATGTGGTGATTGATGTTCAAATTACTTTGACTTCCATGTTAGATGAACTTTAGTACTGCGACAGCATCTGAAAGTCGTCGAAAAGATTTCATACGAGTTTGTTTGAACTGCTTATTGTGTTAATATGGTTGAGTTTCCTTGGTGATGACCAAGTGCCTCTCCGGGTTTGTTCCCCGATTTGGGACTTCTCTGCTTTCTTGACTCCTGCTTTTTTTGCAGCTGAATGTTGACTAGTGACCAGACTGTTTTATCTTTTATGAAATTTTATAGTAAATATGTTTTTAGAGGGTATCCAGATTTTATCATCAATTGTCCATTGCTGGCATTATCTGGTTGGCTACAAATGCAGATTCACGGTCATGCCAAATTTGGTCACTCAACTTACAGAAATGTAAATGTGATATGTATTATAGATTATGTGGGACACAAGTTAAAAGAAGATATATCTATATATACATGTGTATATGCACACAAATTAGGGATGCCTTCCCTTCAGAAAACTTTTTGAGCATCAATTATACATGTATGGTCTTATGTAAACTCAAGTGTATAAGCACTTATGAGTTATATGTAGTATAAATTTACATTTACTGGTATAGTAGAACTGCATATATTTCATAATACCAAATCCAGGGCTGCATTCAGTTTCGAAACGTTTTGCAAAAATTCCTATCTCTAGTACACGACGGTTTCAGACACTGAATGCAGCCGATATACCCTGTATTTTTGTGACAGAAATCTCACACAATTAAAGAGTATCCTCAAGATAAAGATGATACATTTTGACTGCTTTAGCTATTCATCACAAGTACCTGCTGTTAGTAATGCTGGCTATGTATGAATGAGATGCTTGTTGCGAGCCATCCCCGACCAGTGCAAATTTTACCCCTGGCTCGTGACTGTCTGCCTCTACTGTAAAACATAGTTGCCAGAGTTATCAAAAAAATGCCAGAGTTGTCAAAAAAAAAAAAAAATTGAAGTCAAAATTTTGACTTTATAAGTCAAAATTCATCACCTAAATCAGTGTCAAACCGTAATTGTTACGCCATTGGCTCCAGTCAACGGATGACTAGCAAAATTTGAAAAGGGAGTCTTAGCCAGTCACAAGGTTGAGACGGCAACCTGGAGTTACAACTTATAGGACTTTGGATTTTTTTATGAGAACTCTGGCCCTATTCCACAAGTGGTATGAATCGTATGAGATTATGAGCTTAAGCTTTGATACATGACTGAGAATGCAATTTTTCTTCTCTGCTCTGTACAAAATGCAGACATAATGCTGGCTTGTCAATATTTCTAAATAATATATTTATATATATATATATATATTTGGTGTAATTTTGTATAAAAAAACTTGTACATATGGATGTCGAAACTGTGTGGAAGTTGAGTTATGAAGGAAAGGTTGATTGATATCTGCAAAGTACTCGCAGACCCTCACGAAATGTGTACATTTACGAATATCCGAAATTGAAGATGTTGATTGGTTATCGAAGATGAAAATTTTCATGGTTGACTTGCATATAGGGCAACAGAGTCAACATTGTTTGGTATGTATAGTACACACTGAGTATTAAAGCTTAATATATACACAACTTTCACATTATTAATAAGGATCATAACTACCCCACAAGACAGGTGCCCCAGTGTCCTGCTTCAGATGTAATATAGATCACAGATTCTTCCCGAGTAATTCCATCATATATTGCTATTCGTCACGGAGAGAAACCGATAAATAAAGATGGGTTAATCCACACAAATGTTTCTGAGAAAATATGAGTTTGACAGACACCTGCACCATGGCAATGGCTCTATTGGCTTTGTTGAGCAGAGGTGGTGATGCAGTGTGAGTTGATATCGTATAGGCTGGCCAAAGAAAATGTGTAAAATTTCAGTGATATATTCCAAGCGGTTTCAATTAATGATGCGACACAGTGGCATGAACAGCACTGCTAACATGCATGCATTGGAGCATCTACAGGACTACATTAAGCATGTTAACTGTTATTAATATATATCCCAAACTTATCTGTAATTGAAAGGTTATTAAAGCTGTAAGCCCTTGTGCTACTGTAGTAGAAATTTGAGGTATTTGCTATATATGTGAACCACGTATGCTAGTTGTAAAAAACATAAAGCAAGTCAACTTATGTGTCAAGTTGGCAGTCTGTATGGCATATGCGGTTTGTTCTTTAGATCTCTCCGCTTTGTTTATGGTGGCACTTTCACAGCTGGGACCCAATTTGAATCAAGCAACCCCTAAAATATAAATAAGCTACCGGAAAATTTCCCGTTTAGTAGTTATTAGCATCTCCCTTCGAGAGTAAGTTTCATGCACATCCAGTGTGCAGCAGGCTTGTTCACTCTGCTTCAGGTGCATGGAAATACTTTAGTATTCATTTTTCCCACAAGGTGTATGTTGATTGTAACAAAATGTGCTTGTTTGTTTCTTCGAGCCTGGCAATGATCATGACATAAATAATGTACCAAACTAACTGGCTTGAGAGGTTTTTTTTGAGGCTTGCACGTTTTCTCTCAGAAAAGTTTCATACCAACTCTCAAAGTATGAAACACGTAGTTGGATTATCTGGCAGTTGAAGTTTTGTCTTTCATTGAACAAAACCGGTGAAACTTTAATGTGCAGTGGTCCCTGCGATTTAAGACCGCCCATTCAGCCAGCAAAATATGATCTTAAATTGAAATTGGTCTTAAAATAGAGGGATATTTATGCTGAAAATATACAAGTGGTGTTACTGATATCCGGTCTTAAAATGCAGGGAATTGTTAGAGGAGTCTTAAATCGCAGGGACCACTGTATTGTCATTTGAATATTCTTACCATTTAATTAAATAGTACTACTTTTAAGAAGCAAAACATAGCTCTACCTTGACTGAATGCTAAATGTCAAAATTTTCGAAATCCTGTTAAGGTGGTAAATACCTATGGAGAGTTTGCATGCGAAATTTGTCTCAGTCATAAAGTGGGAACACGAGTTCAATGGTTTGCTACAAGGCAGGTTATTTCCACATAAATACAAACTTCATTCTCTGTGTAATGAGATAGAACGCAAAAACAAAGCCAACGACTGAAAAAAAAAGTTCTAAACCACATAATACTTTATTCACATGTAGGGTTCATAATTTGCCAAGACCAGCCTTCTCGCAGGCACTACGCAGCGCATGGAACTGTAAATATATCTGTAAATAAATCTGATGCACCGTGAACACATTACAGATATATACACGAAGATCTTTTAGGTCCTATCAAGCCGTACATTATCACGAGTTTGCTATATCTGAATATTTTGTGTGTTTTACTATGGAATCCGGTCTTCCAATTGTTACATTCCGCCCCCGCTCCGAGCAATCTGTTCCTTCAGAATGAGAATGCTCTGTCGCTGATCATGAGGCAACAGGGCGATCTGTTCATCAGACAGCTGTAACACCTGCATGATGAGGGCAGCCTGGAAAAACGGCAATTGCCACGAAGTTAGCATCTTGATGTACCATGTGACACGCCACAGGTTATATACAGAGTTAAATCCATGTTTAGTAGTACTACTCCCAGTTCCAAACTTCCAGCTAAAGTAGAACCTGCCTTGAACGACCTTACCATTGGCCACAAAAATGTGGTCTGTCAAGACAGGTGGTCTCTGGTGACAGGTTGTTATATTTTAATGTGGGTCCTTCTGCCACAAAAATGTGTGGTCTCATGGGAGTGGCCTCTCAAGAAAGGTTTCACTGTACTAAATATTAGCAGTGCAAATATGCCAAATTATAGTGTAGGTCTTCAGGCCCCATGATGCATCTCCTAAGTTTCAAATTAGGAGGCAATGTGCTTATCCCAGTGTACACCATTCAGAAACCTTTGGCAGCTTTTGTTAGAGCTTTGCTTTGTTTTGCTGCAAACAAATTCAGTTTGCTCAATGAGAAAGATTGACGCCATGTATGTTCATCAAGCAGTCTACAGGTATTACGAGTGCCCTATCGCAAAAGGTGCCACCGGGTGCATTATGCTTGTCCAGTCCAGCTATTTTGCCAACAGTGAGATAGCTTCATGCGATTTCCTACCTTTTCCTGATCCTGTTGGCTTACCCCAGCCCCTCCTTGAGACGGACCTCCGGATACAGAAGTAGGTGCCTGCAAATGCAACAAACTAAATTAAGAGCTGCCGATGTGTCACTAGCAATAGAACCCAGAGAGAAACCAGTTATACTGCTATGAATACATGTACTACCATAAAGTGACTTCACACTGGTATTGTAAAACAGAAGACTTCTGTCATAATTCATAAAACCATTGTGCAATGCTACATCAAGACTGGGAATGTAAAATGTACACAAAAGGTATTGCGAAATGGTAGAAAATATGCGTATCCAAACTATCCATACACTGTGCTGAAAGTTCAATACTTATAGCTGTGTCTTCCCTTTCTGTATACAAGAATAAAACGCAAGCTAATTTCAGTATGATGCAGCAGTCTACCCAATCCAAACGTCTTTGTACATAAGCTCCAGAAAAAATTCACACTAAGTCTGTTAAGCCTTTTACACAGACTTACCTGTGACCTAGGCATGGTGGATGGCATGCTGGATGGCGGTCGGCGTGGATCGCCTGCCTGTCTGGGATCACGACCGTCGGGACGTGGACCCGGTCCACGGGGTTCTGCCCCATGCCCCATGGGACCACCTCCTGGTCCTCTACCTCCATAATCTGGACCCATGGGCCCAGGACCACCTGGAGTTCAACGGTTATTACAATGTACATATACTCAATCTTGCCTTGCTCCCATGAACTCCATGCTGTGTACACTTGTACAGTGCAAATTATGCCTACTGGTATGCTTGCAAATATTTATGGTACTGATAATAGGGAAAGTAAAACATTTTTCCATAGTTACAATCAAACATTCGATCCAGTGTTACAGTTTGACATCAGAAACGCTACTCACAAAGTCACGATCTAAGTCACGGTCTATTTCAAATTATCAGTGGGAAACACCTCCCCTTTTATCGAAGGAAAACATGCCAAACGGCTACTGGATTACCAGTCAGGATTACTACTGTGATATCCAAGCCCATATCCCTGTTTAGGCTTATGACAAATATTTTACAGATTCAGTCTTCTCTATCTAAAATCTTCACTTTCTCAATGTTCTGTTTCAACCAGATGTTACCCTACCACTGTTCTTGGACGTAACTTGATCTAGATGGGTCACTTGACACAAATGGCAAGCAGTTGCAATGCTCCACCCCACCCCACCCTTAACAAAGATGGGGGATTCCACTGACATAGGTGGGGAATGTCACTGATAAAAGTGGGAAGATTCCACTGAAAAAGGTAGGGGATTCCACTGACAAGGGTGGGGGGATTCCACTGACAAAGGCGGGGGATTCCACATTGACAAAGATGGGGGGATTCTATTGACAACTAGTAACAAAATCTCTTAGATTACACCTCTGTGAGTAAGTAGTTTTGCATTCATGAACATTCAATCTGATGGTGCTCCAGTTGTTACACATTCTAATACCTCTCTCCATGAAACCTGGACCACCCAGTCCGGGGCCTCCCGGTCCTCTTCCTGGTCCCTCCATTCCTCTGTCTGGACCTAAAATATATGTAGGGGTAAACATGTAAACACCATAGGAAACATACAAATTTTAATGATTGGTAGAACAAAATCCCAATCCTGAAAGAGGACATAGGAAGACTAGGTCAGCCTGAGGAAAATATAAAAGTTGTGCAAGCGAATGCGAACATACAACAATAGACACTCGACAAGCTATAATCTTGATAGCATATTGTATGCATCATCTATTTGCAATTCAGAAACGAATTTTTGTCGTATGAAAAGATCCTTGTGATTTGAGGTATTGTGAAACATAACACACATATACATATTTGCATATGCAACAGCGCAAAAACGGCATAACTCACCACGTCCCCCACCGTAATCCTGTCTACCCATAGCCGCAGATGTGGGAGGTGCACCCGACGACGGTGGTTCTCCGCGACCCATTCCCATACCTCCTGGGCCAGCCATGCCACCTGGGCCCCCCATTCCAGGTCTCATCCCACCCTGAGGACCTCCTTGGAAATTATCCATGCTCCCTTTGGTGCCTCCCATGGCACCATGTGGACCACCCATACCCCCCTGCGGGCCTCCCATTCTTCCACCTGGCGGACCACCCCCCATTCCAGGCTGGGGCCCCCCTACGCCAGGGCCCCCCATTCCTGCCGGGGGGCCACGGTTGATGTTTCCCGGGGGTCTCTGGGGCTCTGAAGAGCCCGGCTCCCCTCGCGGTCCTTGGCCCTGAGGACGTGGGGGCCCACCAGGCATTCCCATAACACGATTGTCCTGATCAAAAAAAAAAAAAAAAAAAAGAACCTGCCCATGAACTTTGCACTACACGTTTGTAATTGTAAATAGTCAATTGCATGTGAGAAAACAGCATACGCAATACTACAAATGTTACGCAAAACAGCAATGCTATAATAATATTCTAATGCTATATTCTAATCCATCCGGAACCAACATGGTACACTTAGACCCAAATATCATCTGTTAAAGTAGAAAACCTTTAAAAGATTGTGTTATTATAGTCGTACTACTCAAAAAGAGTGACAGAAGACAACTGTCCAAAAATCGTACCCTCCTACTTGTCAGTCCTTGCATGTAAAAGAGCACAAGAAAATCCAGTTACCGGTACCACAGCGAAGTGAATATTGTCTAGTATATCATTTTCTTACCACATCTCCAGTAGCTGTTGGCGGGGCATCTCCTCCCGGGGCCCCTCCCGTGGAGGGGACCAGTGGTGGGATCTGCTCGGTCTGCCTGTGTAGCATAGCCTAGGGAGGACGGATTAACAGAGATTAGACGCATCAGCATCTGACCTAGTATCCAAGTAAACTTGGACACAAGGCACAGGAGTCCTCAAAGTTACTGCGAAATTTGCTGAAGAAATAATATATCATTGTTCTGTTCCTTCTTTTGTGCTCAAAAATAAAAATAAAAAATTTCAGCACAGTTTATAGTCTATTATTGTTCGTTATGAAACCAAACAAACATTTTCTGATCATATTCATTCAGTACCAGCGCTACTTGGGGATCAACAATCTTCATGACAATTTGAGCCTGCAGCAAGGCATAGGCAAGCTGTGGGTTCTGGAGCAGCATGTTCCTGGCCTCGTTGGGGTTGTTCTGGATACAGATCTGGAAGAAATCAAGAATATTAAATAATGAATATTCGTAACATGTAACTGTGTGTTGACTGTCCAAAGACAGATAATACGAATGGAAGCTTTCTTATCTTTGGAAGTTGTTGTCAGTTGTCTTGTAAATGACATGTCAATATCACAGTGTTATCCCATGTCAATATCACACAGAAATACAATAATTGTGCTCTTCGCAAGGAAGCTACTTTAAAAGATGCAGCTAAATTATCTACATATAATACCTTCATCTGCTTCATCAGTTCAAACATCTGTTCTGGTGGCAAGCTGGCGACAGCACGAGAAATAGCTTCTGGGGCTTTCTCAGGCTCCACTGGATCACCATAGGGACTCTGAAATGGACAGAATTGATATTGATCACAGATAAGATCTTAACGATGTCTACAGGCTGTAGTACTCTAACACTAGAGTACACTAATAAGGACATCCCTTCTGCCCAATAGTCTGTCCACATTAAATAGGTATAATAACTTGTTGGTGTTTGGTGAGAGGGTTCATCACATGCACTCACCATACTTGATGCCAAGACTGAATGTCACCCCCAGAGAGTGTCATTTAAGAGAGTGCTGCAATTATGCACATGTCAGAGTGTAATAAAGATCAGCCACAAATTTCACTCATAGGAACATATAAAGGTGACTATTCACAAGTCTTTTACAGTGACTACAGCTCACATATCAAATTTTCAGTTACCCGTACAACACTACACAGGTTTAGTTTATCCTTCACAGTGGGATTGAAGCTCACCTCAACAGGAGGTCCCCCTAGGGCTTGTTGCATGCCTAGAAAATATAGACGGAGACAAATACATATGCTGTTGCAGATGGCTATATTGGTGGAGCACAGTTCGCTTGGTACATTGCAAATGGAAACTTACCATCTAAACCATCTAATGCTCTGATAGAAAGTTATTAATCATATTAATGATAATAGCCAATCAAGGACTGCAATTCTCAAAAAAAAAAAAAAAAGTTAAGTCAGCAATCTTATCTGAGGACTGCACATGGGTAGGATTCTGACTTAAGTCTAATCATAAAACTTAAGTTTATTCAAGAACTGCAGTCCAGGTCGTTATTCGTATTGGCTATTGAACTTAATGAGACAACAGATCCATCTATTTCTGACCAGCCAGTTGTGAAATCCATCAGGAGAAGCATGAGAAGAGCTAATTAAAAGGCTGCTCACTCTTATTCTCATCCTTTGTCTGCTCTCCGGCGGCTACTCCGACTCGTAGAGGTCTTCCGTTGAAGTCATGGTTGTTCAAGTTCCGCATGGCACTCTGTGCCGTTTCCACATCCTGATATTCACAGAACCCATAACCCTTCGGTTTGCCTGTCTCTCGATCGTAAACCAATCTGAAAAAGAGTATCAATAAATCCCCTCCCACTTCACTTTGTTGGCTTCCCCTCCACCCGCCTACCATAACGCTCTGTGTGTTAAAAGACATTAATCTGCACTATATGCATTGTAAACCTCTATAAAATAAATAAATGCTATCAAAAAAATCATCTTCCAGGGCTAAGGTTTAGTGTTCGGTATTAGAAAAATATGATGGAATGACCCAGAATGAAAAAAATATATCATAAAGCAACCAACATGCTTATGTACAAAAAAGAGATTTACTGATGTTTTTTTTTTATTAATTTGGTATAAAGCCTATACCAATATCGATCCATGAAACAGTTTCAAACAGAATGACCCAAGAGCATGAAGAGTCTAGATACAAACTGTAAATTCAGCACTTACCGGAAACTAACTACGGGACCTGCTTGATTAAATATTTCCTTCAGCTGTTCCTCTGTAGCCTCATAAGGAATGTTTCCCACTAAAATAAAGTCATACAAACCACATATAAAGACTAGACAAAAGTTTGGCAGATTCTCAACATCTTGAACATAAAATTCAAATTTAATCTATTAACATTCTTGAGTTACAGCATGGAAAGTCACAAACCCTGTAAAAAATATTGAGATCAAGAATAGAAAGCCAAAGCCACATAACGTTATATACACTGCAGATATACATCAACATAATTGTGTGATCTACAGGATGATATTTTTATATAGAATAGCCTAACCATGGGTACCATGCCATTTGATAGGGGTTCTATCATGACCCACGGTGGCCATACAACCCCCAACACACGGCATGGTTAAGAATAGCCCAATACTGCCAATATGTCTTGTAGTTGTATGAAATGCCGGGTTTTGACAACTTATCAAAAAGTCGCGATTGTAACCTACATTGCTTGGTTCACGAAGCATCAGGCACCAGGCTAGAAAAATAAAATAAACACTATCTTCCACGTATAAATAAATAAGTTGAATCTTACCCCTTTCGAAAGATACCAATTTTACCGTAGTGACTAACCATAAGCAGCTATGGCATGGAGATTCTGACTTTCCGAAGCTTGTTTCCCGCCCCAAAATTATACAACTAAGGGTAACAAAGTGTGATAGAATAAAAGTCAAAGAGCTTCCATTCTGTTGAAATCCATCAACAGGACTCATAACCAGTCCAAATTCCATATTCATACCTGCACATAAGCTCGACATGCTTCATTACTCATAATTGTATAACTTCAGAAGTTTGGGGTAGGAAACAAGCTTCACAAAGTCTAGATCTCCATGCCATAACTTCTCGTTGTCAGTCGCTGGGTGTCACGATGGTAAAAATGGCGTCTTCAGAAAGGGGTAAGATTCAACGCATGTTTTTTTTTTATTAAATATAAAAGATGGTGTTTTTTATCTAGCCTGGTGCACACTGCTTAAAAGATGCTTTGCGAACCAACAATGTAGGTTACAAATGTAACTTTTCAAAAGTTTCAAAACCTGGGTTTTCGTACAAGACATATTGGACTCTATATCACGTAGTATAGAGTCTTATTGGCTACATTAAGAGTAGCCGTTGACGCCCCTTTTCTTTTACCTGCCCGGAGAACGCTATTACACCAGTAAACAGGAACTCGGGGCTAGGTTAACTGGTCAAGAGCAGCCTCAGTAAACAGCTGGTAAACAGTAAGATGATAGAAAAGATACCCTTGTTACCTGTAGCGAGTGCAGATATACCCACGGACCGTCGTACTACTATATATGTAGGAAGGATGTGCCACGAAAATGACCCCCTTGACATGTTATGCTTGAATTTGAACAAATGTCCAGCGTGCGGGCAGGTAATGT
>JAAUYG010304630.1_pt1 | contig 22433 bp, 21 predicted proteins | sample 7278091 | NCBI WGS metagenome assembly JAAUYG01 (sample SAMN14350201, study PRJNA611818) | marine sediment metagenome | isolation source: surface marine sediment (0.6m) | place: French Polynesia: Moorea | collected 2018-08 | reverse complement strand
CTTCCCAGCTGCTTTCAATGGGGAGAGAGTATTCGTCGAGGTGGGGTGCAAAAACAAGTCAGATGTTCAAAAACAGCAAGGTCGGAGACCCTCCACCCTCCCATCCTGTGTTCCGTATTTCTGAGCTGTTCGGGTGCTTGCTATCAGTTGATGGGTGCCAGAAACAGATGAATGTTCTCAAGTCTCTGAGACAGTTTTTTCAGTTCTTCAGTTCAGGGAGGGGTAGGGTCTCTCGGAATTCTTGGAATGCTATGTTCTTTCGCTGATTCCTGGATTTTTCTGCCAAGTGGAACCAGACCTTGTGAGACACCGCTTGGAGCAACCAGTGCAGAAAACAAGTCACGTAGCACAGTATGGGAACAACTCCTGTCTGAATTAAAGTGGCTTAAAACTGGCGCCACAAGCATCGTTGACAGAAACCCATGCCAGAAACGTGGCACTGGGAGACTCAACTGAAAACAGTCCGCAATGTTAAGCCTGCACTCGTTGTCTTCAATAATTTCCGACCACTGAGCCTTAAGGCAACAAATCATGCAAATGTGTGATCAAGCTTCACAAAGCCAGACGCCTGACACTCACAAAGAAGGAAAATTGACTCGGGATCAGATCAGTTACCTGTTTGTCTTTTGTAACTGAAGCAAAGAGAGCACAAATGAGAAGCCTCAAAAGTGTAGGCATGTGTTTTCTGACTTTTTTGAGATGAGCTTTTGTTCCCCCACAAACGTGAAGTTTGTCCCCATCATTGGCGCCAACAAAGGCCACGAACTTTCAAACCAAACTTTGAATATCAACTGAGAGTTTTGACTCCAAGAACGACGCATAAAATCACGTCAAGCTGAATGTCAGACATTGGTGAAAGTGCGTGAATTGTGTTCTTTTTCCAGTGGTCTTCATCCTGGCTCAAAGACCAAAATTTGACAGTAAAGGTGGCGGACAAAAATTATCCCGGATTCCTGGAATGAAACAGCAATTTGGTGCAAATTACGAGCGCAGTTTGTCTTTCGACTTGTCACACTGATAACGACAGACGTTTCTATTGCTGTTCTTGGCTCGATGCCTCACACTGCAGACGTCCAACCAATCGCTGAATGGATGGAAGTGATTGTGTGGTCAGTGTCACAAACCCTGCAATGCGAGGCATTCATGATCACGAGGTAAAACGAAACAGAATTCGAGCGGACTCTGAAACCCTGTACATATATATTCTGTGAAGTTAATGTTGCACAGAGCAGCTAACTCCAACAGACGGTGGTTCAGACGTCACCATGCCAAAAAGATTTTTCTGCGGGCGAACGATTTTCTCTCTTCTGGGGAGACCTTCCGTTTCTCAGATATGTGTTGCCAAACAAAAATCCAGTATTCACTAGCTGTATCACTCCATCAAATTATTTCCTTTCAGCTGATCCGTATTCATTGGAGACAGTGCACCGCACTCTAATGTCACCCGACAGTAACTGAAGTTCTCTTTCCGTAACCCACCATCTCTTTACGACCTATCTGTCAAATTACTGTCTCCCGGCCGTGCAAGGGAACCTGTTGCAAATTCCACTGTGGAATACTGCCGTGAGGAACTTTAGCTTTCCTAACATCTTACACATTAGCCCAGCTTCATGGCCTCAAAGAGCTTGGGTGGAAATGACCAGTTAAGGACCGCAAGGCTCGCGCCCAAATGAGCCCAAAGAGCGATTTCGTCTCAGAAGTTGTCATCAACACTCGGTTCCAATTTAAGGGTTGACCAACTTCTGCGAGAAGTTGATAACTTGGAATGGCCAAGACATCAGGTCAACAGGGCCATTTGGCGGGTTTCCACAATGATAACATCTATATACTTTCAAAGTCCACGGCTGCCAGCAACCGGCACAGAAAAAATGCACGCACTTCTTGTAACAGAGGGAGCAATGGTTTCTGAGAGAACACCAGCAAAAGCCAATGGTGAAAAGCAAGATTTTATATATTCTGAAGAATAGACACTCATGGCTTTCCACTGTTCCCTGGCAATGAATAAAGAACAAAAACAAAAACCATGGAGCTAAAAACTTCCCAGCAGCTTTGTTGTAGCGTATAACATCCGTCCATCACATCAAAAAATGAAATCTTTCCGAAGTTCACGCAAATGTCACCTTATCTTAATGTAACTTTTGGGGAAAAGGAACTTGATTCCACGGGGGATTCAGACATCAGTGCATTAGACAAGTACCATATTGCCTGCAGAGACTTCAACAGGTCCATCCAGATTCCAGATACTGTCAATCTAAATTGATCCTCGCTCTCTTCTTTGCTCTTTTGGCAGCATCCCTTTGATAAACAAATAGCTACTCTGTCAGATTTCAATCTGCGGCAGCACTGCAAAGGCACGGTGGAAAAACTGGAAGAGATAACAGATTTTGTCTGTCGGAGGCAAGATTTTGTCAGCAGAGACAATTTGCTCCCAAGGAAAATCTGATGGGCAGATCTAATTGCCGCACTGAAACCAGAGAATTTCCTCTGCAAGTTGCAAATGCAATTTTGACGTTTCTGCAAAGGTACGAAAGTGCCCCGCAGGAGGCCGTTCATCACTGCGTGCAACGCTTGTATGGGCGTCAGTGATTACTCTCGTTTCACATATATGGAATGGATGACTTGCCCGCGACCACAATGGATAAAGCCACTGGTGGGTCGTTTGCTCTCGCTGCGTTGGGCTCCGGATTGACAGTCTCACTGAGCATTGTGAAGCAGTGGCCTTTTCAGTGCCGAAGAGGCTTTCAATCATGGGATCCGCAATCTGGTCGCGATCTGTACTCGCTTGTGGACTGAAGTTAAACGTGTCTCTGTTTGCCAGGAAAACATTGGAACTGACAGCTGAGAATTTCAACTTTCCTCATCCGGCCCATGAACAAGACAAATTGTTCCTCATTGGAACCAACTGAGACAGTTCATTATAATATTTTTAATTTGTTTTATTTTTTTGCGAAAATGACTTACCAACAAACGAAGAGAACAGCGACATTTAGAACTTGTTTTCATATGTTAAGAATGGTCTTTGTTGCAAAAACGGCGAATACGGTGCACGTTGGGAAAGGCTTCCCCAGCAGCAAACCATGATCACAGAGCACAGGGGCAGGTTGTATGTGTCAGACTTCCACAATGGATTCTCGCTGTCATTGATCACATCACAGTAGAGGTGCTGTCAGAATACAAAATACACGACACTGCAATAACTCACGCTTGTTACCAGCTTCAAGAGACGAAGGTGCAAATGCTCGAGATTCAGATTGATTACTTCAAAAAAGAATTCGTGACGAAAAAGAGTTGTTTGTGTAAAGAACCAAAGAATCCAACAGAAAGAACATCCTGTTTGAGATTTTTATCTTTTTGGGCTTCAGGAGCAATTGCCCAGGTTTGTGTTTCTTTGTCCCACTCCGTCAGTTGACCTGTTGGACATCATGTAGTGCCAACCTTGCGATGAAACCAAATGAGGACTGCAACCATTCGTAGGAAATAATTGGTGAACTACGAAGAAACAATAATCAATTTCATATCTTGCTTCATAGTGCGTTAACTCCATTCATGCTGGATTAGCCTAGATTACATGCACATCAGTCATCCACAGACCCGGAAATATTGACTGACGAAGAATCCCCAATTAATTTAATCAGCCAAAGTATTCTCTGTTCCTGGCACTGGAAACAAAAAATAAATAGATCCAAATGTCAATTTTGTAATTGGGCTCATGTGGGCTGAAGGGTCATCAAGGGCAACATGCCTCCCAAGTTTGGTGAGATATTTCACAGTGCAACACAACACCACAAAAAGTAGCGGTTTATCAGATGAGTTGCTTTGCTCAAACTGCCGGACGCGCCTTGGTGACCAATCAGCAGCAGCTGACCAATCCCAGACTGCCCTCTTGACTTGCCTCACCCCAATGTTCAGCCAGGAAAAATGAACGGAGGCGTTCACAAAAAAACAGATGCTGTAAGGCGTACACTGGGGAAACAGTGCCACATGACAGGCTTAGCCCAAATTCACAACGAAAGAGACCTGGTACATGCATGTGCCAAACCTGAAAGCAACCCACGGCACACGACCCCTTCTTCCCGCAGATGAAGTGGCTGTTTTTCGAAACCATTCCAAACTTCTGGTTCTTGTTGTTTCAATGAACTTCAAAGGCATGTAATGGGTATTTTGCCCACGTAACCCATTATTTCGACAAGGATTTCGGTCTTATGTGAATCTGCTTTTAATGGCCTGAAGTACCCTTGTTTTCTCCTGGAATAATTAGACTAATTGGTGGCGCTATTCCTGTTCCACTCACGTCGACTGTGTGGGCAGAAGAAAGTGCTGTCTCAAAGCCGCTAATAGTGCTAGTTAAATTTACCACACAGGCTATTATATATCCACTTCTTTAGCTTAGATACGCCCTCATGAAACCTGTTCCCAACAAACCAAAGGAACTGCCATGAGACGACAAAACGGCAAGAAACAAGGGATTCAGCTGTTGTGTTTGAGGTGAATTGAAAGTCACACAACTCACCGCATTTCGGCCCTGTGCGGCAGTCACCATGTTTGGCCCTCTGTCGAAATGTCATTGTGCGACGTCCCGCAAGGGAGTCGCACTTTAGTAGTTTGACACGGCAAGTTCACGTATGTTTCATGGTTTCAGGGGGAGGGGGTCATGTTCTCCAAACTTTGTTCCCCAAACCAAGTGATGGGGGACATCGCACCCAGTGTCTCTGCACTGCTTCTTGTTTCCTCATGTTTCGCACCAAAGCGTTTTTTTTCCTCTGGCATCCCAGGCACAGTGGGTGGCAGTTCAGAAGGGGTGATGTACGGTTGGAAACTCGAGAGCCGTGTTTTGGAGGAAGACTTGGGGCAGCTGAGCGACAAGCAGTGCGGGATGATAGGTTTGACAGAAGCTGAGCCCCAAAAATTCGTGCCCAACCAGCAGTGTGGGTGGCTGGTAGTTCCAGCAAAAAAGGCACTTGTGAAAGAAAAGGAATATTCTACAACCAAAGTTTTGAAATTCAAGGCCACCTAATGTGTTTTAGCTCAGAACCCTTGTTGAGGTGCTGCAGGTGAGGTTTCTTCTGGGCTCTGTTTTGACTGCGTCACCATCCTGTTGAAAGTGACTCTTGCCATGGCTTTCTCGTCAAATTTCTTTCATTTCACATTTCTGTCGCTTCACGCCATCAATTCAGAGGCCGCAAAATTGTTGAGACCCTGCACAGAAACAGTCTGCTTTCTGAAGGGAAACTGGTTTAAGATTTGAAGCATATCCTTTTGGTTGTCACAAATCTTCAGTGCCGTAATTCCCAAGCAATAAACACTTTCAAAAGGAAACATTCCGAGATTCGATTTGGCAAAATGTTCCATTTCGACTGCAAACATTCTTCCTTGGTCCTTGCACTTTTCAGGTCTATTTTTCTGGAGTATTTGTATGTTGGACTTAATTTGTTGCAAAGGAATGGCAAAGAACTTACGTGCTTTGTGTTTGTAAAATGCCTGCAGTTCAACCACTGTGTGTTGCTTGAAAACTTCTGATGCTTTCCCATTCAAAAGACAGGGCCTTACTGCAGAGAAATATATCCAAAAAATGTCCAGACACATTACCTTTTCTGCACTGTCTGGGTGTTGTGTTTGGGGGCCACGTGATCTGACTGAAGTATGTAAACTTTCTGAACTGAGTTGCAAAAAGTAAGAATTCATGGGTGGATTAAAGTTCGCCCGCAAACCTTGCAACAATCATTCGTTTTCCTCTCACCCCCACCAGAAAACAAGCAAGAAGCCCTTGAACGACTGACTTCCTGCGGAGAGCAACAGATTTATCAAGGGCTGCTTCTTCCAGTTCTTAAAACTGTGTTGAAAAGGCTCTGCTGAGACTCAAACGGAAAACAGACATGGTGGAAAAAGGAAAGGGTCCCTTAAAATCCAGATTGTTCTTGGTGTTGAATAGATCTCCAATTCTGAGAACTTAAAGTGACTATGAATCTGAAACAAGCATACACATGCTTTGCACAAAGAAGATGGTGTTTGTGAAAAATCAGAAGACAGCTGACACCGAAGAAAATCAGTGTTTGATTTGGCCAGTGTGTGATGTCTGTGGAAGGGGAAACCAGAGAAAAGGTCGCAATGTCTGTAAGCAGTAACAGAACAAATCATCACACCATTGTCTTTTGGCACGAAAATCTTTTTTTGATGAATATATACGTGTGAATGAGCCTTGACACATTTTCAGGATCACAACGCAAGGCCTGCATGTGTCACCAAAAAGTCATATTTCCGTGTCATCAAATGTCGGAACTGTCTGAAACTGGAAAGGAAGCGAGGTTGTTCAAAGCTGCGAAATTCCAATTGAAAAGCTCTTGTTTCATTGGAATGGTTTCTAACACCATTGCCCTCCAGCCTTCATCCATTGCAATTCCCATCCCACGTCACACGTTGACAGACGACAGGTTCCAACGTTCTCAAAATACAAACTTAGCAAGCACATGGTAACTTTTCAGACGCGACCTTTGTGATATTCGCCGTCGAGAGAGAGGTTCACCCCGAGAAGTCCACTCTCAATGACTGAACAGCGAAAACAAATTTATCACGAACATTGACAAACATTGAATGCCACGGCAGAGTACTGTGTAATTTAGGTTCATTTGGAGGGTAATTTCAGACATGTAATTTTTCCTATCTCTACACATTAAGCTGGTGGGTGATTGACTGTGGAACTACGTTATTAAGGCGCCGGGATAAGTAGTGATTACACCCACTGCATCTTCTCCACCCGACATTTGGCCTTCGTGTGTGCTGATGTGTTTGCTGTTGCAGATTATGCGCTGATTTCAGAGCCCACAACAAAGGTGAAAGAACATTCAATAACATGTCTCGTAACAAGCATCAACTCGCGTCGCTATAGGTCTGCCAGAAAGGCAAAAACTAGGAAAGTGATGCGGTTCTTTTGGCAATCACAAGTAGACCATTGTATTTCAGTGTCTCTGAAGCAAAACACAAAGTTGAATCTGGATGCAGGATACAGGACCATTTCCAGTTTCTTCAAAGAGATGTTTGCTCCAAGCACGAAAAGACACCATTTACAAAACACTGTCATCAAGGACATCAGGCAAAAAAGTGGAAAACCCCGCACATGAAAGCTTCTTTCCATAAGAAAGGGTCTGGAAATTGCTACACTTGAATGCCATCGACCCTGGACGCCACTAAGAAGCTGCTAATTTTGCAGACGGACACACATAAGTGTAGGGTGCGGGCAGAAAAGAGAAAAACTAATTACATACTCTTTGCCTCGGCATTAACTTTGCCAATAACATCACTGAAGCCCTTTGAGCTGCAGTAGAAAGATCTATTGAAATCAACAGCGAGTCTTTGGGCCGACATCCAGCATTTCGAGAAAAAATGCTTCACGCAGACGTCTTTTTCCTGTTCACACCAACACGTGCACTTTGCCTTCTTTTTTGTCTGATTGCTTTCTGTGACAGAGACGCCAAACTGCTCAAAAAGGCCTCAACTTGAATCTTTGTCTTCAGTTTTGAAACAAGGCCAGGTTATCAGCTGCTGTTGTGCTTCCTTCCACAAGATACTTGCTTTCTAAACGTCTTCTCATGAAAGAAACTCACAACTGAAACGCCAGATTTTTATGACATCGGTTCCCTGGGTAATAAACGTAACGCGTGGGCAACGGATGGTAGTTGTGCACGTGTTTGATCACATTTAATGTCTGTATGGTCAATCGTTTTCTTGCATGATCAGGTGTTTAGCAAAAATTGATGTGATCACAGATGCTGTGCGTGATTATTTTACACTTCTTGTATCATGTGTTGTGAGTTCACGAAAGAGCCTTTCTGGGTTCCTAGGCTGAGACCTTGTGCTGAAGCAGACGTGGACATCTTTGTCTTGTGTGTCATGTTTGCAGATGTATCTCCTGGTTCAAGTCTTCCCCTATTTCGTCTTTTCTCCAAGTGGCCCCAAGATTGTCCACTACTTTCATCCTCAGTATTCCCTGCCATTGGGAAAAGATTTTGTCATCTCCATCAAAAACATTTCTTCTTCTTCAATTCGCGAACCAGTGACGAAATTGGATGTTGCCATCATTGGTATAAAATTTCACCCGACACAGAAAACAGGTTTCATATGCGCCTGCAGCCTCTTTTAATTTTTGCAAGAAATGATTGCATTTCATGACAGAAGCTACAGGCATTCAGAAAAAAAACATCTGATATATATATATCTATCCTTCAGAAGGCTCAGAGCAAAAATGCTTTACGAAAACATGATTTTCGTGCCATTTTATGAAATGTCCCGAAAAATTAAGAGCGAGGAAAACCTCAATCACAAGCATGTTCAACGGAAAAAGGCAAAATCCTCCTTCTATAGATTTTATTTCAATTTCCTTACAACGGTGGAACACTCATTTCCTTTGTCAGACACTCATATCCTGTTCACCGCGATTCGCGCGGAAATTACAGAGAAATTTCCTCTTCTCCTTCTCCCCTTGTCAAACTGCAATTTTGGCAGGTATTCCAATAATTTGCAGTTGCCGCAAAGATATCAGTGGGGAGGTATCGAATGATTCTCTTTTAAGGAATTTTGTCACAGGATTCATCACTATCAAAGCAAGCAGTTTTGAACAGGACTCTGTGAAAGCTGCTCAACGGGTTTGACGCTGCCCTGTAACTCTCTCCATCCTTCACGTTGTCTCAAATGTGTTTCAAACGTAGGCTATGTTGCGCCACAGTTCAAGAACACTGCGCAATTGGACAACGATAGCTGTTGTGCAGTGTCCCCAGAATGTTTCACTTGCGCAGGCGACTTACCATATGAATTATGAAGGAGAAAACCTGCACAGATGCGGACAAAAGCAGCTAATTTCTGGCAGACCAACAGAGCAAGCCACCTGTATGAATCTTATTCGCAGATTTTTGTTCTGAGCTTGTGTCGCTGTCACTCTGAATGAACGTCTCGTTTCTTTGTTCCATCTCCTTTGTTTGACCAAAGCCTCTTCTTTGTTACTCAAATGTCGTGGCGACTGGAGAAAACGCGTTTTGTGCAGTAGTTGGACAGACCAACCATCTCTCACGTGCACTCACAACTCCACCTATCTTCCACTTCTTGTTTTGAAAAAGGTGCAACACATCCAAATCACGAAATATTTTCCCTGTTTTAACTGAGAAAAAACCCTGTAGAATTGCAGTTCCGAGAACTGGTTCTGTTTCCGCAAATTATTTCAACCCACAAGCTGTCATAATGGAAGCACTACGGACGCAGCTTTCCTCTTTTGGAGCAATCATTGTCTGTTTGTTTCAAACCTTTATGACATATTTGACAGTTCCAAACTTTGCCTATCTTTGATGGCTTCCCCGGAATTTTAACCAGACTTTCCCTAAACGTAGTCACTTCGTATTCTCTGTCTCAGCCCACACTTGACCGTCTCAAGCCAGTTCAGTCTTCCACCCCTGCTCGCTTTTGTTGTCAGTTACGGGAAACATTTTTCACATGCAGAACCCTTGCAATTTTCTGAACGTTCGGAATTAAGGAATGAGCTGGTTGATTTCGAAATCTGACTGGTGTTGTATTTGGCCACAAGTCTTGTTACATGTGTGGTCATGGGACAAGTACCTCAGTGCCACAAGGCTTCATTCACCATCTACTTGGTTAGGTCAGCCAGTTCTTCTTAATATAGAACCGAAGGTCTCCTGTTTTTTGGCCACGTTGCGCTACATGAGCTGGCAAAGCGGCTTGTATGAGTCCCTGATTGTTGTAAACGATGGCCCCCACTAAAATCTTTGCGAGCAAAATTTTGTCAACCAAACATGCAGGGTTTCCTTATGAACTCCTTAGTACCCAGGAAATCCTGAACAAGTAACCAAGAAAAGGTATTGCGCCAAGGATTTTAAGCAAAACACGACACTACATTCGCTTTCGACAGTGAATTGACTGCCATTCCCAACAAACTTGAACATGTTTTACTCACGCGCACGGAAACCTGTGGCAGGCTGGAGAAGATACTTACCTACAAAAGACAAAGAAAAGAAATTTATTCTGCGGTGAAAAGATGAAATCAGACTATTAAGAGAAAAGGAAATTGACTTTGTTTTTGAGGAAATACAGAATCTGCCTAGATTGGAGAAACGGTGTTCCTGTCAACTTGGCAATGATGTATGCAGAAGAAACATAATATGATTACAGGCTTATTCAGCGCTAATGCAGTAGATAATGACATTTCCTTTCATATGTAGGTGTGAGTGACGTTTCTTAAAACACTCCTTTTGGAAACATCTAACACAAAGCAACAAGAAATATCTTTGAAAAGTTTCAGAGGTTTTCTCACATCCTTGTTTTTTCTTGGACCAGTCCTGAACAATTGTGCCCTGATGATGCTATTCCATCCAGGAAGATGTGGTCAGTCAGTGTGTTGTTCTTTGTTGCCAAAAGAGGACCAAATTGACTTTGAGCACACAGCTTGCTTTTACATCCGTTTTGTTTTCATCAACAACCAAAGAGTGGGAGGCAAAACAGGATTTTTTCCTTGCACATAAAGGTTGAAGATCATGTCGAAATGACTGGTTCCTTCAACTCAGGACGACAACCTAAGGATGTTTTTTTGAAGAAGTCTGTTTCCCCTCAAGTGCCAAGGAAATATTCGTGACTTCTGGGGCCCGGACCTTCAACAACGGACGGCATCTGGTCCTTCCTGTTTCCGAAACACCATCTTTGAAATTTGTCTTTTTTGTAACGGTGACCCAGAATGATGGCGTTTGTGGCAAATTTCCTTTGATGAGCCGTTTGGGGCAGTGAATACTCATCGTGAGAGACACAATGCAAAACTGAAATCACGACACTCTTTGACCAAGCTGATTTAGAGACACAGCTAAAGAGCCTCTTTTCGAAAGGACTTTGTGATCTGGATCAAATCAAGACTTGGCAAGGTCTTCCAACCGAAGAGTGCAACACGCAACCAGCAAACAGTGACATGAATTGGATCAGCCTTTGAAAAGGTCTGGCACTGAATGAACCATTGCACCAGATGTTTTGTTTTGTTCATCAACACATTCAACTAGAATAGACATTGCTCTGGCAAAACGGTTGTATACGACACAAAACACTGGACGGCTGAGATGCAGCTCTCTTTTCTGCCACCTGTTCTCAGTCGAGGACAGACCAGACTTTAGATCTATCAGGTCAAAGACAGAGACTTCACTGCAAATGCTTTCTGATTAACTCTTTGGCTCCTGTCGTAGATCCGTTCTTTTTATGGCAACAGATCAAATGTCATATTTGTTTTCTTCTTCTTTTGTATGAAACCTGCAATTTGGGAAGGAATGCATTTAATGCAAACCTTCACCTGCGGGACTTACGTGCTGAGAAAGTTTTCTTTTCCAGAAGAAAGACGTGTGACGTGTTTGACCAGTTGTTGTCCAGTGCACTTTCTATCTTCTTGGCAGGGAATTCAAATCAACAAAGGTGGCAAAAAGGGAAAGCTCAGTGTTTTCTTCAAGAACGCGTGGAGTTGTACATGTGGTGGAATCTTTACAGAATTTCAGAGGGAAGGCATTTGAAAACAGTCTCCATGGCGTCACTGCTGTGTGTGATGCTTTGTGCGTAACAGGTAGATTATCCGACCCAACGCCCATCAATCACTACCACAAGCCATTATTGACAATTTTATCACACCTCGGATGATACACAATGATGCAAACACAATAGTCAATAATCTCTGCATTCACCATTCTTGTATCATCAGTACTTTTCAATCCAGAACCAATTAATCAAAGACGGGAACCTTGCAGGGTGTCATGGTGTGAGGAAAGGAATCGAATCAAGAGTGGGTCAAAATCGTTGAGCTGTGTGCTGCGGCGTTATGGATGAAGTTCTCTGTCAGAAGACAAAACATGTTGACTGCACAATGGGCGCAGAAAACATTCATGAATGGGCTCTTTTAAGACCAGAAATGTGTCTAATTTCCTGTTCACATCTTTCAGGTGGTAGTGGTTGGTCTGTTTTGAAGGTGAGCGATTGCAAGCCTTATATATCCTTATCCTGTTGAAGCATTGCAGCTAAGACAGACTGTTACCTTTGCAAAAGAAAAGCAGTCTGCCCTTTTGTGCTTCCTGCTTCCTGGAGACATTGTAACCGGGGTTTTTTTGTTTAGTTTTTTTTTATGGTGGACATTCTCATCTGTCACAAAACTTAGCCACTAAACATGTAAGGATTTTATTGCCTTTCAAATGGAACATGCTCTCGGCATCACGCGACATAAACTCGTTTGTCACGAAGCAGTTCCTGAAGCGCAATCAGTCTTGATTGCATCTCAGTTTCATGTGTGGACATAATCTGCCTCTACCCCACATTCAGAGGAAAAATGAAGAGACAATAAACAACACAGCACGATTGCGGACTTGTTGTTGACACCGTGCTGAATCCAGAACGACCATTTGTTGTCTTTTGAGGAACGTGTTGTTGTTTGTGTTGATGCAATGCCGAGCCATGAAGGGAACAGGGAATGAATTGCTGTGGGATGAACCATGTTGCCATTGGTGCACGTCGATCGAGTCTGTCAAGTGACTTTTCTCCTTGTGAAAATTAATGAAGGTTGAGTCCTTCCAATTTCTGACTTGAGTGGGAAGAAGGAAAATCAAGTACTTTGGCGAGGGCGCTTAGATCCAAAAACCAGAATTAGTGAGGGCGCTAAGACCCAAAACCAAAAGTAGCATGCATGGAAGACTGGATCCCCTTGTCTTCCAAATTGGGCATAAAGAGCTCAGCCTCCTCCTCCCTCCGCGCGCAACTTCCCCTTAGAGTTTCCCTCATCTCCAGATGAAACGAAATTGGCCAACAAGCTGCACAAGATTTCCCGTCCCCAAGATAACAGAATGTGTCTGCACATGTAACTCTGCCAACACTGTTTTCAACACCGTGTGAAGAGTGTCGCATCCTGGGAGGAAACTAATCTCCACATATCTCAGGATTTATAGTGTTTTCTATGGAGGTATAAAAATCTTCATGAGAGAAAAAGAACATCATGATATGTACATGCATTATCCAGATCCATGCAGGTTAACGGTCTCTTGCGAGAGACAACATGTTCCGTTGCTTTCTGTCCACAATGCACTTCTCTGGGAGATCTTTCTGAATCCGAGCAACACAGACGTCATTACGTCAAATGCCTTGTTAGTCAGAACCACAGCCCCACCCCATTAGATCAATCAGAAAGCACTGACAACAAAGCAAATCCATTGTTCCCATTGTCCAGATGTCTAGGGATGTCATGTTTACACACTGAATATGATCTGTTTCTTGTGCGCAAAATGTCCATGGCAGGCAAAAGAAAAGACAAATCGTTGACATTTTTTCTCCAAATTCAGCCAGGGTTCGTCTTTCATTTTTGTTGAAAACACCTGACACGTCATCCTTATTTCCAGATGTCTTTTGTCGCAGAGCAACAAAATATTTGCCGGGCAGAAGAAGTAATTTAGATGCGAATTCGTCCGAGGGGGAAAAGACATCACAACATAGTATCTCCCGACACTCAGCGTTCGGTTACTGCTGTGGTAAAAACATGTAAATAGAGTTAAGTTAGGAAGCGTCAAGCCCCAGGTTGAACGAAGAGGAGACACAAATTCTTACTGACTTTCTCCGCGACCTGAGAATGGATATTCTCAAGAAAAGGAAGGAAGCTTAAGGAAGCTTCTTCAGTAGATGCACACGTAACGAGCCACTGTCACTGCCTCAATGGTGGATGTCAGGAATCTTTCAAGTTGTGTTTTTTTTTGGGGGGGGGGGAAACGTGCAGATCCACATTTGGTATTGGAGCCCTCATTTATCACAAATCCTCGTTCTGCATGGCCCAACAAGAATTTCTGCCTCCAAATAAAAATTATCTTTGCAGCTCTGACCTTATGAGCTGTGACGAAGAGAAACTTAAAAGTCAAATTCAAACTGAGAATCCTCTGTTGGCATCGAAAACAGTGGGAACTTTGGAATCCTGGCAGTGTCCTATGGGTCCCTACAAGGGGGAAGCCATCTCAATCCGTCACTGCATTATCAAAGGTAATGTATACAAGCCAATCACTTCAAGTTGGCTCGCATTTCCCACAATTTACTGTGCAAGTTTTTCCAGTGAGCAGCTGTAAGCAAACAGTCAGACCTTTAGCCTTTTGATCACATTTCACTTTGTGACTTCATAAGTGCACAAAGTGAAAGGACTCTTCTGTCTCTGTCTCTTTCTGTGGAGTCTCATAAGTGAACATTTCAGCAAGTCAGGAAAGAATGAACTGACGTGGTGTGGCGAACGCCCGCGTTTATTCCTCTTCCAGATCAGGATATTTGAACATCTTTGACAGTTGAGATGTCTTATTCGTGCAGCTGTCAGTCAGTTTGTTGCATGGAACTTTGATTCGATAATTGCAATTTTTTGCCAGGATAACATGGCTGCGCCGAATGGTCTTTGAAGGAAAAATGTGGTTTTGCCTGATGAAAATCCTCCAAAGCTGTCCTTTCGAGTGCGTGTTCTGATGGATGAGGCATGCAGCCGCGAATGAGGACAGAGAAATCCCCTTTCCGCTGTACTTCAATGGTGACTTTACAGCACTGCACGGTCCATTCTGATTAGAGAACAACACGACAATTTCCACTGTGCTCATCTGCGTACAGAATGTCGTGGCTATTTTACATCAGCTTCCTTGTTTTCGTGCTGACCTTCTTCACCAGCTTCCAGTTCGCTCAATACACCATGGATGTGCATCCCCGAAAATTTCTATTCTTTCACGTGGTTCAGAAACTGGACCAGCAATTGTGTTACAAATGAATTGAGGCTGTTTCTTTGACTGATGTGGAAAGTAACTTGATTACTTTGCAAGAAAAGGTGGTGGAATTGTCCCACTGCTGCTATTTTTGGTGGCATGCAAGTGACCCCGTCCGACTTTCGTGTCAAAGAAGGCATTCGTGTCCCCCGTATGCTTTTGAAACAAGCCAAAGCTTTCATTGAAGAGTTTAGGAATGAACTGTTCAGAGAAATTGGTCAATATTGTCTTCTGGCACAAAGATCTTTTGTGGTCAAGTTCTTTCAAGAAGAATAGAACTCTGAGACATACATTTGAGAATGGCCAGACACGCTGCAATTGATGGGTTTACAACTCCCTGTTGATCTTCGCTGAACAGGAGAATGTGCCCAAGCAACGGCGTGGTTCCCTTTGTGCAGGTTCATTTGATGAAAAGAATGGGATTCATCTTCCCTTTGGGATTCCCAGATCATCTGCATCGAAGCAGACGCAAAGTATTTGTGGATTGGTGACCAGGATCCTGTTCAAGCACACACATGAATTTGGATAAAAAATCTGTCTCGAAAATGGCATCAATTTTGAGTCCCAAGTGTGGGACGGCACGCAAATAGGGCACAAATGGCACTCTGCCATGTTTCGTTGCCTGTCTGTCTGCGGGGGACCCGTCACCCTATGATGTGACTGGTCCAACTGATAAAGCCCATCCAGGGATTTCAGAAATGAAACATTGACCTCTTTTCCTTCAAAACATTGACCAAAATGGCTGTCATGTGTCCACCAGGCACAAAACTGAACAAAAGCCAACGGATGTTTTTCTGAAGACACAAACTACGGGCTATAATTGCTTGCTGCCAAGCATTCTAGGTTTTAACAAAAGCATGAGAAACATTGTTCATCGCTGAACTTATGAATGATTACATGCAGCAATCTTTTGTGTCAGCCTGGATTCAAGACAGTAAAATTTATGGGTTATTCATAAATAGAAGCCTTACGGGATGAAAGTCCATTGTCCTGGAAATAATGAGCATCTTCGTCAAACAGACAAGTAATTCTCTTCTGGTATGTGCACTCAAAACGGCACTGTCGAACGTTCTTTTGGCCCCTAATCTGTCTTCTGTCACCGCAGGTATGTACGTTCCACACACATAAATTTCCGAAATGTGGTTGGATGCTGTTCATCCAAAAATCTGAAAAAGATGGGTGTGGAAAGAACCGGACTGTGGTTGCACTTGACAAAAGTTACTTGTGTCTGTGAAAAGCTCAGAAAACCACCACAGAATGACAACGTCCTGATCAAAACCCAACCAACAAAATCAAGTTATCAGAACATCCCAATCTGTCTATGCTCCGTGGGACAGAAACGTTCGTGCAAGGTTGTCTGTGAGAGAGCTCGAATTTCTAATTATGTTCGGATAAGTGCAGGACAATGCACCGCAAATCAGCCTTCCTGCAGATAAAACGTCCTTTGTTGCTCCAGACTGCGTTAAATGTAGGGTAAAGAATGCCTCTTTGACTTTGGCATTCCACTGCTCATTCAGAAACTCTGCAGAAATGTAAAGGAAAACCTTGGAGTACTTGAACACAACGCTCGACGCCTCACGAAACAACACAGATTCGTGATTGGAAGAAACACAATTCTCGAGGCACTTCCTTCAGGTTGCTGCAATCCGTTCAAGCTTCTGTTGGTGCCTTGCATTGCAGAAGACTGGATTGGGAAGACGGAAAGCAAGCAAAACATGTTTTCCAGAACAGAAATATGTACTGCGCAAAAATGGTGCTAAAAATTTCTAATCAGAATCTGAACTGTTCTTGGAAAGTTGGACTGATCAAAATTGATGCCTTTGAAAACGCTTGCTTCCAATTTTGACCTGAACATCGTGTTAATTGATCTCTTTTAATTCAGAAGTCAAGAAAAGTTCTAAGGACCTTTCCATGCATTCTGCGTATATACATCTCTGTCAGACTGTCACGATCTCCTCTGTCTGCTGCAAACACTGTCAGAAAAGAAAAAAATAGAAAACAGACGTCCTATCCATCTCAATAGTTGTGTCAAACTCTTCTGGTTAGCTACATGAATATCATTCACCGATGTGAAGACTTCCTGCATTTGCGCACTAACGAAGTTAATTACACTATTTCTGTCTCATTCTGCGCTGTGGTCGCGAATGGGGAAGACGTCATTTTTCTGCAGTATTGACAAACGGCTGTCTGTCGTTGGTGAGAAATGCCAAATTGACAGACCGCCTTCAATGTCCTCAGGATCGTTCTACAGAAGGCTATCTCTGGAATTTGACAGAAGAAAACAAAAATCGTCTTCGTACAGAGAACATTTTTTCAGCAGATGATTTGCCAGAACCCACACAAGCGATGAGGGTGAAGAAAAGTCAAGAAAACTGCCAATTGCATTTACTGTACGAATCCTTGTGTTCAAAGGAAATTGGTCCAGATCTATGGAACAGTTGACCAGCTTCACACGGTGGCATTGCAGCAAATCACTTCAGATTCGTCTCAAGTGCATAAAGTTACGACACAATGCATTGAACACACCACGGAACACAATTGACCATGGTCAAATTGGATTCTCTCCCTAGCAAAACGACAAATAAATGATCCAGTCTCAGGTTACTCAAGGCTATTTTTACAATTGCAAGTCAATTTCTCTCTGTGTTCTTTGACATTTTGAGGCACAAAATTGACTGCGTGCAGTTTATTGGACACGAAGCCAAAGGGTGTCGCACTTTTCCAGTTTATCTTTGCGGAATGCTTCCTCCTCTGATCCAACCTTTTGTTCCAAATGAATGGAAAGGTACCACCCGTGGATAACATTCAGATGGACATGATGTGCAGTTTGGCTTTTATCCGTGTTTATTGAGAGGACAGGCATCAGATTTCTCTGGGTGTGGCCGTCTATGGTTCTGCTGTTTCTGCATAAGTTAGCCCCAGTGATCAGGTGTTTGGACAATGAGAGAACACGAATGGTAGGCCTGAAGGAATGTTGAGGAACAACCCTTTTTGTGTCCACTCATGCAGGTTGTCTCATCACCACGGATTTTCCAGTCATTGTGCGTGTCTTTGATTGCATCTTTCTTCTGTAACGTGATGTCCCGTCCCCGTCATCAGAAATTCCAAAATCCAAAGTTATACACACAGAGTGAAAGGAGTGAAAATCATTGCCGAGACAGTTCCATGAGCCTTGCGGACAAAAAGAAGAGGACGCGAACTTTGCAGCACAAGGAAACTTTTGCCTGTGGTTCCAGTTTCATGCTTTAATGATGCATTCGGCCTCTTCGTTGTCCCATGCACAAAGATGACCACACAGTCCTGGATTTCCCTGTATGGATGTGAATAAATAATGGATGCAGCTTCTGAAAGGCGTAATTACCGTGTCATTTCTTTTGTGAAGAAACTCCCCGAACAGACATGATCAAAACTGGTTCATTTGTTGGAACGTCATTTTGAGCAGCCAACTTTGAACTTCAACAGAGATGAGCAGACAGTGCAATGCGAACATACAGCACAACAAAGATCAGATCACTGGAATAGAGTCCAGGAAAGGAAGTCCAACGGAGCACAAAAGGAAAACACGAACAGGTCACAGAAAAAATGTCCGAACGTGCTGTTTTCCCCCGTGATGAACAACAAATTACACAGTTGCTTTTGTTTGACCAAAGTAAACACTTCCACTGCAGAAATATTTGTCTTTGTAGTTGTTCTCATTTTCTCACTTTGCCGGGGGAAAACCTTGACAGGTGATCGTGTTTTCATTTTCTCCCAGAAAAGAAGTTGTCTCAGACGGACAGAAAACGGTGCCCGAGGCTGATAAGTTGTTCATTTGACCTCTGACATTATTTTGACCATGAAATGCTTTCGTGCAGCTTAATGGCCTTTCAAACCCATTTCCTTAAGCTGAAGCATATGGAATGATGGCATGTTTGTCGCAGATAACTCTTTGTGATGCAAGTAAGTTCCACATTTGGGTTGGGAAAGACGTTGATGTACACTGGCAATGTCACTGGCTTGGAAACTAAAGTCAAACCAGACCTTTTCATTTTAAAATCTACTTTTGTGCTGGCGTGTGTTAAATATTATGTGTTCCGAAAACGAATGAGAAAGCAGATAGCAGGAATGAAAAACTGGTCTGGCAGAAAAGACAATCAGACAAAAAGCCAGCTTCAAGCACACATGTTGCTATCTTCAATAAGAATGTTTTCCGTCTATTTTTCTGCATTTTAGGAGCTTGTCTGCTCTCTTGGAAAGAGAAACGTAACCTTACCTTGATCCGTGTTTCTGTATTGATTGGTTTTACGCACCAGTACTGCCTCTATTGATTTATTGATCAGGTATATGTTTTAGGAGTCAGTCCAGCACGCAAGATTTCTGCATGCAAAACGAGACGATGATTTTGTGCTTTCGTCAAAGACGAAACTGACCACACAAACTGTCAACTGATGGACACAAGCGCAGACCTTTGACGTTCGTCACAGCGCAGAAATAATCCTGTGTGTATCTCTGACATAACGAAAGGAAGTTCAAGCAGCTTTACTCGCATCTTTGCAGCGGGAAGTGGCCGTATCTTATTCTGTTTCCGGTATGCTCGTGTTTCCCAAAGTTTTCTGTCTTTTTATATAGTCTCTGTCACACCTTCTGGAAGTTAACCGTGACGTTAGAATTCAATTAGTTGGATTACGGGAGGAAGAGCACACTGACTGACATCCATCTCACCTGTCATGAAGGCAGCCTTGTAACTGAAGAAGCCTTTTCTGGACTTCCATGAGAGCTTTCAACTTTTCAGCACTTCAGATGTCTCTCAACCCCCCACTCTACAGTGGCAATGAGCCCAAAGTGTTCAATGCAAAAACTGATTGCTACTTTTGATCTGTTCATCCCGTGTTCAACACGAATCTTGCTCATTACGTTTCCTGTTTGATTCTGTGGCTTATTGAACAAACATTGATTCTTCCATGGTCATCTCTTGTGCAAATTGATTTCGTCAAACTGGTTTCGTGAAGTGTGATGATAAATGCACGGGGAAAATAAAATTTTGCTGTGAGAACAAGCGTTTCAAATGCCAGGCGCGCAAAAGGGTGATTTGCCGAGGAGTGAACAAACTGCATGCAGAAGTGAAATTTCACATCGATCCGTTTATGTGATACAGCGCCATAAAGCATGTGATTTGTCCTATTCTCTTTGCCACGCTCAATCGAAATATGTTCAAGGAGAACAATGATATCAAAAAAACATTGCGACAATGCAACTTCACTTCTGAGTGAACAAGCAAAGGCTTGTCTTTGTCCATGTCTTGTTCCTTGACTCTCTTCGAATGAATCCTTTTTGGCCGTGTTTGACATTGTTCGCTTGACCCTCTCCTCTCTGTCTGTCTGTCTCTCTCTCTCTCGCCAAAACACGAATCTTCCGCCAGTATGACACGCAAAGCGGACGGTTGTTGCAAATCTTGCTCCTCTGGAACTGTTTTTATCAATCAACATGCAGGAAAAGTAAGGTAAATCCATTGTTTACCAAAGTTGTTCAGGCTCCTAAAAGACCAAGGCGAAAAGTCAACGATGATTTATGTTGGTGTTCCACAACGCAGAATGCGGAACAAATACATCTGAAAATTGCTGCGGACGATTAACATTTCGTTTTTATTCGTTAGCGAGATAGGGTTGCTATAAATGGAATCATCTATCTCCTTTATGTGTAATCTGGGATTTACTATCTATACTCAGTAGAGACGTTGAAACTTCCTGTGGCAACAAAAGATCTGTGCATTTCTGAGCCTTCGTGTTTTTAATCAAGCAAAGCAAGGGCACGAAGAAGTTTTCACCCACTGTATTCCACTCTCCTGCCTTTACCGCTGTTGGCACTGATCTTTTATTTTTGGTGCCCGTAAACACAGGTGAGCGTTTTGACACCCAGTTGTTCTGCCCTGGTCATGTGGCCAGCTGTATAAGCAGCCGCCCAGCTAATGGAAGCACGAAGTCGGGACCCAACCCGGACTCACAAATCAATCTAATTTGCGCCACTTGGGATAAACAGACGAATTACTTAGATGGGAATTGATCAACACTCAGCTCTGCGGCACATTAAGTGATTTTTATGGGGCTTCAAGATGAATTCCAGATAACCGTACGAGGAAACGCCTCACAGTTCCAGATGTTGATGTCAACTACCTGACAGGGCGGAATCATGAGGGGAGGGAGACACACCAAAATATGGAAGCCGAGAAATACATGGCGTAGCATCGCAGTGCATCTTCAGGTTAAAAGCATTGAAGGTTTATCCAAAAACAATAATGCCTTTTGAAAATTACAACGCACTTTTTAGACACAGGAAGATCCGCCCTTTTGATAGTGTTTTTGATCTTGCTTGTCTGTTTTCCCCTCTTTCCTTTTTCTTTAGTGAAACCCAGTTCTCCCAAATGTTCTCCTGAGCGCAGGAACGCGCAGAAAAGAAGTGCTGTTGGCAAATAGGTGATGTTGAAGAAATTATTATTTTTTCAATGCTAATGTAACAAGCACTTTGATGTCAGACAACGTTCAACTCTGAAACCTTGTCAGAACATTGTGGTTTTACTGAGCTTTGCGACAGAACCTGCATGGCAATGTATCTGCACACTGCTGTCACTGATGAAGCAAACATGATCGAATTTGTCCCCCAAGAGCAACTAATGATGCAACTCGTATCCGTGTTACAAGTTCCCACGGCGTTGCTAATGAACCTCACCAGAGCTTCACTAGTGAACAGTCACATGTCAAATTTCAAACAAGAAAGCAGACAGATCATTTTCCTTGTTTGAGCAGAAAATAGAAGTTTTGCCAAATCAACAAAGCAAAACAAAGACAAAACGTAACTGAAAGGGATGGATGCTTGCAAAACTAGAGGCGAGCTTAGGTGAGCAAAGAGGTTGCTTGAAATCAGTGTCGGAGATGGATGAGAAGGCCCATCAGCAGATCTGGACATTTTGCATGGTCAAGGGTCCGCTTGGCACGCTGAGGTACTTCCTGACCTCAAGTGAAAAAAATTTTCGTTGCCATGTCCTTTGCTCATGTTTCTCTCCAACATAGCCAGAGAAGACAAAATGTGTTTTTCCCCTTGTTTACTGAGCCAGGAATGTCAAGCCTGGGTCTATTATCAGAATGACTGGTCCTTTTTCTCTGTGGTGGGGTCTCTGGCATTCATGAATTGTCCTGACATGCAATCTTCCACAGCGCAAGAGTCTTGGGGCCACAACCTTGACCACTGCAATTGGGAAACAAATGACGAAGAGATTTGTAAAGGGATGAAGGATAAATTCAATTTCGTTAACATGTCAACATTTCCTGCAGACGTCTGTAAATGTTCACTTGCACAGCCTTGTCCAGATTAATTTCCACAGACCTGATGGTATTTACGGTGGTCTTTTTCTGAACATGTCTCAACACATGCATGAAAACATCAGAAAGGGGGGACTGTCCTCAGATGCAATCTTGAACCATTAATTATTCACAACACATTGATTCTTGCACCACCAGTCAGCAACAAATTGAATTCCATTGATTCTGCTCCATCGTGCTCAGATCTGTACTGATGTCTCATTGGCAAGGAATGAGTACATCATACAGCTACAACATTGAGATGTATGGAGTACAATAATGTTGCGACCTGCAGAGGCCAACCCGTTGACTGACACAAGGT
>JAAUYG010177308.1_pt1 | contig 22433 bp, 9 predicted proteins | sample 7278091 | NCBI WGS metagenome assembly JAAUYG01 (sample SAMN14350201, study PRJNA611818) | marine sediment metagenome | isolation source: surface marine sediment (0.6m) | place: French Polynesia: Moorea | collected 2018-08 | reverse complement strand
TCCAAAACAGTACTTTTGTGAGCACCACTGAGAAGAAAATTCAAGAAAAGTTTGAAAAGATTCAAAAGCTTTTTGAGGGAGGAGTAGCGTTTTGAAGGTTTTGCTACCATAGGGTCCCATGTTAACGAAAACGAAAAATATTCGTAAAAAGTCAGAAAATGTTTTTTTTTCAAAAATGAAAAAAATGTCTGGGCATATGGCTCAGGGGAAGCCACCACTAAAATTTGAAAGAAATCCATGCAATAACGTCGGAGATAATCTATGCCACAGACGGACGGACGGACGGACGGACGGACAGACGACGGACGAATTTTGATTTCATGAGCTCTGCTGACATAGTCAAGCAGAGCTAAAATAAACTGGTCTAACACAATTATTTCAATATTCCTAAATATTTAAAAATGTACCTTCTTAAGTTCATCCTTGATCTTTTGTCTGTTTGCTACCCATGATTTGCATGTTACTTTCTGTTCAAAATATTGTACTTTGGGTATGAATAGAGAGAGGCATATAAAAAGGTTGCAGTTGAGAGTGAGTGAATAGGGTTTAAAGTCATATTGACAATTTTTCAGTCTTATCGCGACTAGAACAATGTTTATCAAGCTGAATGGCTTGATCTTATGATGAACAAGGTCATGTGTGTAGGTATTGGTGTGTAGCATTGTACTGGAACTACTGGACCCGTCTTGTGTGCTAGTCTGACCAACAGCCAGTCCTTAGAGGGCCTAGCCCAGTGCAGAAACCTCATGCCCAGACCATATTACTGTGACTGTGAGCTGGCAAGTCAGTCTCTGATTCTCATGAGCTGAGCACCAAGCAGAATAGCAGAATCTCCAATTTTAATCAAAATTGAAGCCCACTTAATCATCATCAGCAAGATGTATATTAGTGAGCTGACTTTAAACAAAATCAGCTAACTAAAACAAATTAATTTACTTCTCTTTGACTTGTTGTAGGCGGTAATATTTTCCTTTTAACATGTTTAATGTCAATTTTTTTTTATAATCATCCATGATTCAAGCCAAATATTACTTAACATCAATAATGAACAGATACTTGGCCTCATATTTCTAGTTTATTTCAATGAATGTTTTAACTTGTTGCACTCTGAAAGCTGGCATCAGTCAGGCAGACTAATCAAATTTTATGACCTCAGAATATAAAATTGCACCCAGTTACACTGAACGTAGGAGATCATTTGGGATTATATAGTTACTAGTATATTTATATCTGGCAATTTTTATTAGTCCATTTTACTATGGCAGCTGTATCAAGCTTATTAGATGCCATTGAATACACCACGAACAAAAAGACATTGGGTTTTACAAGCTAGTTACCGGTACAAACGACAACAGCCTCACCGACCTGGTTGAAGCCTGAAGGAAGGACGGAATGATGAGAGTTCTTTTCAGGCCTACCACCATCCCTTTTTTTCTAATTATTTCCTTAGAAACAAGTTCGCACTTAACACATTGGTGGTATTAGTATCAAGATCAAGAATGTATTAAGCAAACACATTTATGGCAAATTTTACATAATGTAGCGTAGAGCGTCGGAAAGGATCATGCCAAGTACTTTTCAGACGTACCACTCTCTCTCTTTCCAGTTATTTTTCTTAGCAGCAAATTCCTACTGGGTTACATTGGTAGAATTAGCATCAAGAACATAATTATGTAAACACATTTATTGCCAGTTTTAGATAATGCAGTATGAAGCTTTGATCATGCATGGACCTGTACATAGCTCATGTAGCTGGTGTTCTTAGAAAACTGGTCAGCTTACATAACCAGACATACCTATCTGTATAATCTTCCATTTAACATCTTTCAAACATATAACACAATCCATGCAGGTTCCATATTCCTGCCAGTTGCTTTGAATTTATACACCTGGGGGTGGATTAGTAGAAAATTTTAAAGCCCGCTTAAGGCAGATGCTTAGACAAGCACACAGTTCCCCATGTACCAGTTCCTGGAAAACTCAGAAGTCTGGAAACAGACTTAAGTTCACTAATCACCTTGGCTTAAGATCACTAGAGGATTTAAGAGAAACTAGCTCCTGCAGTTAACTGGCTTAAGTTGTGTTTGAGAATCCTGTGCCCCAATTTTCCCTGTTTTCAAGCCAGTCCACCTACTTATCAAGCATTTGTCTTCGTCCTCACAGACTGCACGGATGGAATGTTGCCTCCTGCTTAATGGCATTGTTAGTCACGTATCAACAAGCCGAATAAGTACAATTAGTTTGGTCCCAATTACGCTTTCCTACAGCGGTCATGGGAGTCTGGCTAACTAAGGAACGAGCCCTGACTTTAATAGCCCTGTTAGGATCAATTTAATGCTGCGCAGTCTTTCAGGGTCAACAGTTAAGCGTTGGCCACTGGGGCATTGGTAAGCCATTCCGACACAAAATGATTCCCTCCCTTCCCCTGTTACACATGTTACACCGATCCTTTTCCATGCTATAGCGAATTATAACAAGATGTCTGCCCATATACCCGCAGTAATTGATAGAGGCAATGGGACAGACTAACTAGAGTGGACAGAGTGATATAAGCTTTCATGGCTCAGACATCAACACGAAGAGCAGAAGAGCATATAGCCTCCTGAAGAAGCATATACATTAAACCTGAACAGGGATTGCAAAGTGTGGGAAGCCCATAAGTTCTCTCAGATGAGGAAGTTCACTCAGGCTGGTTCATTGATGTATGTAGCATTAGTAAAGTAAAACTTGTCATCAAACGAAAGATGTCAAATATTATCTTTATATGCATGTAACAAAACTCAGTCAGCTGCATATACTTGGTAATCTGTTGTAGTTCATATGGTAAAGACACTCTGTGGATAATGTGCATGGCACCGGTAGAAAATCTTTTCCGCATCCATTATTCATATTGATGGTGGAGTTTATGTAGATTATATAACAAGAGGCCCATGGGACAAGAGGCCTTGACACTCTGCTTGATAACAATGACAACAGCAGCACCGGTAAGTACGTTGTCATGTATGACAAACAACTGCACCAAATAATCCATTTATCACATTAAATGATACAAAGACAAAGTTATCTAATTTATGTTTTACTGGTGCCACTGAACCCTTAAGTCAGTTTTGATCCATGGCCAGCTGTTTTCATGTTAATGGCAAGTTTGAGATAAGTGCACTGAATGATCCCCAAATGACCTAAAATGCTACAAGCATAGCGATACGCTAATACCACAAGTGCACGTGTCCCAAAGTCCTAAGGTTTAGCGTCTTTCACTCTACAGAGAGCCGTTTTTGAGGGAACAGCCAGTTTGAGACGTTCACACTGAATGACTCTAAAATGAGCTTCAACACAACAAGGTCAAAGGTACTCATGTATGTTGCTTTAGTACCTCTTGAGTCCCAAATTTCAATCATTTTCACTCTAATTAAGGCCTGCTGTTTTGCAGTTACAGGCCATTTGAGAAAATTGCAGCAAAGGATCTCAAAATGATCTTGAACTCTATGAGGTCAAAGGCACCCTATATATCTTCTACAAGTACCACTGAGTCCCAATTTTCAATCCGTTTAGCTCTACAGCCATTTTCAGGTTACAGACAATTACACCGAATGACCCCCAAATGATCTTGAACACTATGAGGTCAAAGGTACCCCATACTACTACCCCAGAGTCCCAAATTTCAATCAGTTTCGCTCTACAGCCAGCTGTTTACAGCTCATTTTGGTAAAAGTGCACATATATAATTCACTAGTATCCCTGAGTCCCAAATGTCACTCTGTTTTGATGTGGAGTTAGCCTTTTCTAAGATAATGTCATTTTCTCATTTTCCTATTGGCCACAATGTTAAATTTCAATCTTCAAAATTTCAATTCCCCTATATAAGTAACTCCTGTAAGAACTGTCATAGGGAACGTTCAGGAAAAGTTTGGTTGAAAAAGAATAGCTGCAGGAGGAGTAACATTTTGACATTTTCACTCCCCTTGGGTCCCACATTAACAAAAATTTCAACCATTTTAACAAAAAAAAATATTTTTCAAAATTCCTGTAAGCAACTTTTGTGAGGACTGTCACAGGCGATATTCTGAAAAAGTTTGGTTGATAAAGAATCCTAACTGGAGGAGTAGGGTTTTGAAATTTTCACTCCCACTGGGTCCCACTTTCATGAAAATTTTCAATCTTTTAAAAAAATTGAACTTTGAAATTTCAAAATTCAAAAACACAAAACTTTCAAAGGTAATTTTGTTAGGCCTGTCACAGGGAATATTTAAAAAAAGTTGGGTTGAAAATGAAAAAGAATCATAACTGTGGGAGGAGTTTTGAAAGTTTCACTCAAATAGGGTCTCATGTTAACAAAACCAAAAAAAATTGTTAAAATTCAAAAACCCAAAATTTTGAGAAATGGAAGAAAGGGGCTGGAGACATAGTGAATAGGTAAGTATACACATAATTTGCTGTTATTTCACTTGATAGTTTCTGATAACCCGCGTTTATGGATGGACGGACGATGGGCAGATGGCTGCGCCATAAGAGTAGCTCTGCTGACAAAGTCGAGCAGAGCTAAAAAATATACATGTATAATGCTCATGGTGATTTTATGAGAAAGTTTTGATGACAGTAACCAAGACCTGTTTGAAAACTGACGAGAGGACTAACAGGAAAGACTATATAGCCAATGCCAGGAGGATTTAATACCCAGTGAAATACGAGCACTGTTCTGTTCATGTGGCTGATGCCATGTACTACACAGTGAATGAAGTGACCTATCAAGGCATAAATCCCAGGAGTACTGGATGAGATGTGTACCAACAGGAAATTTACGCTTTCTGGTCTCCCACAGGTGAAGATATGTGCTCTTCTCTACAATTGCAAACCACAGCAATCAGGTTGCTTGGTTCTTTTGGGAATAACCCCTCTTCCTTGCGACTTCTGGAACTTCAAGGATGTGACCTGATAAACACTGATTCTGCTATGACACCACAGGCCCCTCAAGGGACTTTGATAGGGAAGGCACAAGGGAGGGGAGGAAATACGGGGGAGTGAGGGCTTGGGGCTGGCTAAGACGCTAGAGCAGGGGTGGGGACAAACCTTATAATTGGGTGGCAATAATGGTCACATGACATGGCACTGGCTGGACGAATTATAGGCATAGAGGGTCATTTTTTATAAGGGATGCTCGGAAGTTTGGAAAGCCACCATGGGAAAAGTATGGCAGCCTGTGGACATGCACTCAAAAGTGCAGGCATGATATATGCTGGTACCTAGTTATTTTACCCAACGGATAGTGCTACAGAAAAACCTGTCTTGAGATTCCACTGCCATTAGAGACCACCTGTCTTGAAAGACCAGATATTCCTGGCATAAAGGTTCTACATTCCAATGTAACAGAACCTGTCGCCAAAGACCACCTGTCTTGAGAGACCACATTTGTATTGCCCATGGGGTGGTCTTTCAAGACAGGTTTTACTGTAATATTTTTTTTGAATGTATGTATGTATTTTTATTCGGATCAACACAGAGCTTATATACAACAAATGACCTTTCAAATTCTAAACAATGACCGTATAATATTAATGCGATGTGTTAGGTCCAGGTCTACCACCCGTGGAGCCATTCAGCTTGTAACTGGGAATGTAAGAAATATATTCACCTAGTACTAAGAAATTTAGCAGTCATTATATCCAGCCAAAGGAGACCTTTACTATGATCTTTTGCAAGGCCTAAGGAGTTACTATGAGTTAATTCAAAATTACAAATTGAGAGTATTATTTAGAGTATATGTTCAATATTGACTATATTACATAGATGTATGTTTTTATGCAATAAACTTATTAGGCTGTCATATCTACAGATGTATATCAACATACCATACACATGGGAGATATTGGATCACAGGACTGTTTTACCAGTACCAATTAATCAGTTTACAGCACAGGCATCAACTGCCATATTAATCATCACACCTGATGATGTACAGAGCATGCTACTTTCAACAGCTGATATGACTTCAAATGAAATTGAATAAACCGATCATGTTCTTTCAAAACACAGCATATAAAAGCTAAAATTAATCCTTTTTTTATAATTTTTGTCAAATATGAGGAATCTAAGTGCCTATAACATTGGCATCACTGCCACCCTTATTAGGCACCTGCCAGTAACGTATATATCACTATGATATCAAATTATACGAATCTGGAAATTACCGGGTACTCCTTTTTTTCCAGCAACTAGGCAATTTGGTCTTAGATTTCATGCCACTCATTGTATTGCAGAAATTGTTGATGCTGTATCAGCCAAAAAATATAGGGTACATATAATATGTATAGGCTCATGTTTCAGTGCAATTTCATGATGTGGTAGTCCAATGTAAAAGTATTGTTAGTGTAAGCTACCATCATAACTTAGTATTTTGCCAAAAAAAAACCTGCCTGGAGTCAAATTTAAGTTGAATATCTATAGAAACTAATTAAGGATGCTTAAAATCACTGCAGATCTGTATTTTTGTAGAGTTAAAAGGGATTTCTGGGTGTAATTCACCATCATCACTGCATGTATCATCAGAGCACAACTGTTTAAAGCCATAAAATATAGAAAGATGTTCTATGTAGGGAGCCCCTAAGGGGACATGTTAGCCACCGATTCAATTCCGCCACAGGTGAGCAGAAAGGAATCACTCAGACCATTTATAATGACTCCGAGCCGCCCAGTCGGTTGCCTAAATTAATGTTGAAAAACAAATTTGAAAATTTCACGAGCGCCTGTAATAACTTCATGTGGGGACATAATAAGTATGATGTGCGGTTATCACATGTGCACGTGATAACTTCATGTGTGCATGTGATGACTTCACATGCACACGTAATGAACTATCATGTGCGCACATGGTCCCTACCTCTCTTTCCCTGATAGGTAGTTACCCTTTGCAAATCATCTTGGCATGGGCATCATGAGTGTTAAACAGGAATGTCAGATTATAATGCAAGGTATTATGGGCACCATAACAGTACAATGTAAATCATATCAAGAATGTTATATAATAATAATGTAAATACTGTAATTTGAAAGAGATACCAACATGACCAATGGAGTACTAACAGGAAATACAAATCAAGCAACACAGGAGGGCTCCATACATGTACACTACATAAACTGTTCGTTGTCTTGGCTCTTCTACCAGGAAGCAGCCAATCAAACCAGAGCCTCGCCCAGACAACCGATGTCTTCCCATGGACACAAATGAAAAAGCCCCCAAGATTTCCTTCCTTCCCCTCTCGCTGCAGAGTGAGTGGGCAGGCGCAACTTCTCATTGACGTGCCCGTGGTACTGGCGTGCCGGGCGCCCCCTAACATTTAGCGGGTTGTCACCAATGTCTCCGGGCTACAATCAGAGTTGCGGGGCCCCGGGCACATTTCTCCCTAATAGCCGACAGCGGGAGGAAGTGAGCAGAAGACAATTCCTGCACAATGAGACTCCAGGTCTCAGCCTTGAATATGGAAGAACTTGGTGTCTGGCTTAACTAGTTCAAGTGTCCCGACATCTAGGAAAGCGACAAAAGTTTATTTTTTTGATTAGCACTTCCTCCCGCCCCCATGACACACCTACAGCACAGCATCATGCACCTGTCTTGATATTTATGGCAAAGCTTTGGAGGAGAACAAGGATTTGTAAATGACTTTCTTTGCCGACAACAAACTTGAATAACTGGACCCTGGGACCTGACGCCTTATCCTAAACGGAATTTGTGCCTTCTTGGTGTAAACAACTTCAAAGTCAAGTCTTTCTGTGCAGAGATGGATCACCACATATGTCTACTCTTTCTACTAACCCCTTCCTCCAAATTACCAGGTGTTATTTTAACCTTTTGTGCGTGCTTTTAATAAAAGGTGTTTAAGATGTTAAAACTGATAAAAATAAATATCAAAACTATTTCAAACATGGGTACTCATCATGCTCATAGCCATGATAACAGTAAATATTTACGTTTTACAGCCAGGGTCTGCACTGTGTAAGATCTTAGTCAATCAACAAATTAAATTGCCTTATGAATAAAATTAAAATGGTGTGCCCCCCCCTCCCCAACACACCTACAACATCATGTAACCTAATATAATGACTTTTTACCTTAAATTTTAAAGTTTCCCAAATGTATGATCAGTAGCATTTATTTTATTTTATTTTTCGGCTTGCTGGATTAACCAATTACTGAAAATTCATTAATGTTTGCAAGGGATTTATTTGGCGAATTTCGCAACCATCTTTAAATCGCAAAAATAAGTACCCCGCAAACCCTATTCATGCACTAGATAACTGACAAGACTTTTTGAGCTAACCGCAAATATTAATCCCCTTGGGATTATGGTTTTGCCATTTGGAACATGGTTTTGCCTCAAAAATGCAAACATTAATTCCCGCGAACATTAATGAATTTACAGTATTATGTATTCATTTGTAACGCTTGATAAAGATACACATTTACTGATATGAAAGAAGCCATATTTTTTTTCACACATGCAAAAAACAGTACCTTCTAGTATTTCATCGTAACCACAGTATCGGAGAAGGATTGTTACGGAAGCAAGCCCCTCTATCAGACATTGCACTATGCCAGCCTAATGGATGCCAAGCAAGAAGTGTGATGATGAATAACATTAGCACTATTAAACTAAACGTCTCTTCATTGTGGAAGACATGGTCTAGAGCGGACATGTTGTCACACAAACAACCGGAACAAAAGCGACAGGGATTATTACACATTTACCTCCTTTTCAACACTGTCCCCTAGCTGTTTGATCAGATGGAAACACATTACTGGCTGGTGATCAATCTCGCCAAGGGAGTCCGCATGTATGATGTTTGATGGCTACTCTGCCAATCTTATCATTTATGCCGTTACATTTTGCATTGGTTTGTCACAAATATGGATTCTCTGGTCTCAATAGGTAATGAATGGAGTTGTGGCTTATATTATGACAGTAAAAATAGTGATAAATTGTGTTAAAATGTGTTTTTTAGTAATAGTATTATATTCAGTATTGGAGTGTGTTACAGTAATGTTACACTATTCACATTTATTTCTATGGCCAGACATAGTATATAGCATGTATATGGCAGATCCTTCATTGATCATTTTCTTTGGTTATATTAACATTATTAAGGGCCACCACTAACTTTTGAGTGTAAGTGTAGTATACCCATAGTATGTGTGTGCATGACTTTTTAGCACAGAGTATTTCTGGAATAAACAAAATCCAATATAGCACAGTCATTGACCCATGGTTACATAGCGTTCAGGATCTGACTCCTGATTGGCTAAAGTTGTTATGCTGAGTGGCGTAACGGCTTAGCGGTAGTTTGAAAGTTAGTTCTGACCCACTGTCTTCAGGAACGGACGCTATGCGGCCACAGCTAACAAATATACATGAATTTTATTTTGTCAGAACTCCTGTGACTCAGTTGAAACCATGAATAAATCTACAATAGAATATAAAGAAGATATCTGTTGTGCTGGATATACAAGCTAATTCCCCAAATGATGAACTATACAACTGCTAGAGCCGCTAGTTCACTGTCATATCTTGATGGAGAATCCGGGTCCATATTGCTTTAAATAGGCTTAGGCTTAGATCCAGGTATATCGTTTGTAAATTAATATGTAAATGTACACTGGGCTGCATTATCCATTTATTACTGGGTGAGATTAGAGTAGGAAGTGGCAATGCTATATAGTTAATAATCATAAAGTGACCAGCCACTCCTTGGGAGTTTTTTTCTGGTAACTATAAGACTGTTTTATGAAGGTGCCTCAAAACCATTCAGCGACATTCATACACCAGAAAGATGGGTAAAGAGAATGATGCAACAGTGTGTTACCTCTGGTGGCACAATTTCGAATTATACAACTAGTTAAAACTTACAGGATGAGGATTCCGAGTCTGCATCCAGTCACTTTCTTTGTCTAAGTCAAACATCTTTGAAGATCTTTGAGCGATTTCATTCACAAATCTGTATTTACCCAGTATATGGGATGAGTTTGTGGAACTTAAACTTTGCTCTGCTAAAATTTCTTGTATAGAGGTCTCAAAATATACATTCAGCACATCTTCTTTTTTTTTCTCTTTTTTTTGTTTCTGCATGTATTAGTTACCTGTATCAACAGACTAACAGGCTAACAGAAATTATCCATTTGTGCATGACAAAGAGTATCTGATAAACTATATATATATAGTTATATATATAGTTTATCGGATACTCTCTCTATATATATATTGAAAAAAAAAATTTTTTCTAAAATTGGTTGGGCAGTAATGTGCATGTGTTTATTAAAAGGAAAAATTAATTAAGAGGGAATCCTTGGGTCATGCCAGCTATTTTTAGCTCCCGTAAGATTTTGTAGGCTGAAATTCTCTGTACCTATGTATATGTATAGGTCAGAAATTGAACTAACAGATTCAAGTGGTAAGAATCAGAAATTGGCTCAAATAAGCAATCGAGGAGGCATAACATAATGAAGGAAACATTGCAGTAGTCAGGTATTTTAGGCAAATCTTGTTATACATCGTCTTTCTGCATTTTGGGGTAGGTGTAGCCCACCCCAAAATGGATCCTAGGAGGCCAACATAATAACGGCAGCATTGCATTGGTCTAGTATTTCAGGAAACCTTGATATAGGTAGTCTTTCCACAAAATTACAATTTCATTCTCATAAGGTGACTCTCCACCAAGTCACATGAATAAGACCCACGCCTGATTTAAACCAGGTTGAATACATTTTCGAGTATCTTTACTCAAAAATTGCCGTGGGGTAAGGGTGGGCATGCCTGGGTGACGTGGGCAAATGATAAGAAATATGCAGAAAATGCTCAAGACTGAAGTGCTAGTGTAACAGCTAAACGGTGAGAGATAGATAAGTGATAAGTGTTCACTACTGGACCCTAATAGGAAGTCAACTACAAAGTGTAACAATTGACCTTGAGTGACCTTGAAAGGTAATATTTGCAGTTTCAAATGAACCGATTTAGGCAATGTGTTATTATTATTTAAACCCACTTGTATCTCATTAAGAAGCCCAGTTAGACCATTTATTACTATTAAACACTAATAGGAAAACATATATGGGGAGTCCATCTCCACCATTAAATTTAACCTTATGTGACCTTGAAAAGAGTCAAGGTCACTGACATTTCGAAAGCTTGTATTTAGTAAAGAACTCGAGTTGGGCAATGACTATGGTTAGTATTAAACACTGTTAGGAAATCCTAAATGTGCAGTCCAAATGCACCATCTGACCTTGAAATGTCAAAGTTAAGGCCATTTAGATTTGGAGTCATAGGAGATCCTACATTAAATGTATATTTGCTGCTTGTATATCAATCTGGACGTCACATCACATAAGAGAATTTGAGGCAAGACAGACAGGGTTTTCCTCTGTCCGATTTTTCCTGGTAGCATTGTGCTTCTCAATATATATATCACACTCATTCCAAATACACCAACATTATTCTTTAATGTCCCATCTTTATCCCCTCCCCTCTTGCAAAAGCTTATTTATTTGACACAGCTGGTCCATGGCTAGTTCTACCCGGTAACTTGTGTCGAGTCGCAATGGCTAAACAACACGTACAGAAATGAGCAATCTGTGAATAAAATGGGCTCAGTACATGCACACGTGATAACAACATGCGCCCATGGTAGTTATTACATGAGCACATGAAGTTATAACGTGCACACGTGATAGTTATTACATGCGCACGTGAAATTATCGCATGCACAAGTTGTAGTTATTGCATGAGCATGTGAAGTTATCATGTGCGCACATGATATACCGGTAGTTATTATGTGAGCATTATTAAGTGAGCACATGAAAGTTATCAAGTGTGCATGTGAAGTTAGTATGCATGTGGAAAGTTTTAAAAAAATGTTACCATGTCCCCTCAGGGGTTCCGTAGAAATGGATTTTAAATGCGGTGTTAAGATTTGTAGCTCTTATAAAGCAATCTTTTCTTACTCACAGCCTCATATTGCTAATTCTTCAGGATCACTCCTTGTGGGTAAGAACGGATTATTTACAGCGACCAGAATATCTTCTCACATCGCCGGACCATACTCCTCAACACCAAACATGCCATGAGTTAACTTCGTTGTGGCTGCCTGTGTGTCAGTACAATCAATTTGGAACGAGAATAATTAAGAAAAAAAAAAGAAAAGAAACTTATCAGTAATTATCAGGACCTCGTAATGTGCATTAAACAAATATGAACAGCCAAAGTGTTTGGTTATGTTGTTTGATCTTGGCAAACCAGGCGAAAGAAACAGGGACAAGAAATCAGATTATAATCTATGTTTCCCATAAGAGAACAATGGGGCACTATTGGGAAAGAATTATGGCTGGCATTGATATGCAGCAAGTATAGTTTTCAATAAACTGTCTTTCTATAGGTTGAAGATAAATTATGATTGAAGGAATAGAGAGGAAATGAAGAGACCATAGAAAGCAAAAACAGTTGCACTGATAACATCATGTTACCCACCTGAACTGAAGGAATATCAAACTATAGGTATCTAAAATAGATCCAGAGCTACAAAAGACACAATTTACCTAACTGCATGGACCAATGACTGAATGGAAGACATACCGGAAATAGAACATGACCTTGCCTGACTATGGCGATTCCCTTGGCCATTAGTGGTGCTGCAACAGGCAGGCTCATCAATGGCAGAGGGTCAGAGTACACAGAGTAGGGGGTAGGCTATGAAATTGAATAGATATAGGCGAACTTTGCATAGCTCCGAGGAAGTAACACCCTAGAAGGGGGGTCAGGATGAAGGCCATTGTTATGGCTACACCTATTGTTCTCGATCCTTTTCCAAAGTCCGGATTATGGGGGTTGAGGGCAGTGGGCGTGGTGACATACCCACATTAATGAGGGATCACGCATGTTGCCACTTTCAAGAAGTTTCATTGTGATCTGTTGACCTTTATCAGAAGAACACCCACCGCAGTGCATGGAAGGTACTGTGGGAGGTACATTTAATTAATGCAGAAAGAATTTTGAGTTTCACAAGTGATGTGTTTTAATATTCTTACAGGTATATATTATGCTGGCTGGGAAAATAGGTGGTTTATGTTAAAGAGCTTATACCTGGTAGTTTCTTAGCTTAATATTTGTAGTTGGGTAACATCTTAACAAGTATTGGCAAAGATAGGTTATTGTTATCAATCTTGGTCGCGCTATGTGATTTGGTATACTATTGCACCTCTATTTTAAGACCACCTGTAGTATAAGACCACATTTTCATGATCCGTCCCATGGGTGGTCTTAAAATAGAAGGACCACTGTATACAGATTATCAAGGGCCAGTGAACATCAATTACTGTAGTCGCATTTATAAGTGAGTCCGGGCCTTTGAAGCATGGGAGAACTACTGGTACAGTAACTGTATTAGAAGTACATATAGACTTGCTGGCAGACTTCTGACCACTGTACAGAGACAATGAGCCTCCATATAGAAAATGGCCATACGGACCACTGTATACATGTATACACTCAAGATGAAATTACTGCGACCAGCGAAAAGCTCTTGTACCATAGTTCGATCCTTGCAAGGGTTTCAGTGCAGACTGCACAGAATTACCATACAAATTGGATCTAAATCTTGCATTAAGGTCAATGATTGGTTGGCTTGTCATTGTTGCAATGACCTTGGGAAGTCTTAGTTAGTATGCGGGATGCCAGATGCTAGATGTAGATAACTGCCAGATACCACTGTAAGCCAGGTACATAGTTAATCTGTATACTGGCCGGGAAGCGTGTGTGTGAAAGGAGATGATTCCACTGTCTGGTATTACTATTAAACATGTTGATATTGATTTTGTACTAGCCAGTATGACTTTACCATTATTCTGACACCCAAGGGCCAAGTCTGTATGTAGAATTCACAATCCTTAATTTACTGATGCACCAAAAATATCTGGTTAAATGGGAAGGAAATATCAAGTAATTACACAGTGTGCTGTTCATGTTATTACCAGTGATATTTTTATTTTGTAAGGTAAAACGTCTTCTACAATTATCTGCATTTTGTCCTTTACAGTAGAGTTGAACAAGGCCACCGGTACGGTACCCAATTTTTCAAGCAGTTGTTGCCTTGGCGAGATGGAAAGCTGCATTGATAGCAGCAGCGGCAAAGATTTTTAGCCACACACTAGAGGGACATGACCTGTCGAAGAGAATTGCCGTAAAGATAGGCACCCATACCATTTTATGGATAAAGGCATTATTTAATTATGTTCCAACCTTTATACATTTGTTTATTAATATGCCCAAATTATGTGTAGATATCAATGGCTTGCAAAGATTAATGCAGTAATAGTGATCTGTGTATGAAAATTTCGTCTTTCCTACATGTATGACCTTGAGTGGTGTTGCTGGCTTAATGAGTGACCTGGCATTGTCAGAATACAATGCAACCCTCAATCATGGCAACTCGCCCATCCCAACACAATGGGGTGGACACGGGGTAATTGCAAATTTCCGTGGCCCAACAGTACTGATGAAGCCAAAACATGACATGCAGTATCATGATATTAGCTAACTAGACACCATTCTCTGGGTTGTAATAATGTGGCACAATTACATTATTGTGTAGTTTACATTATACCAACATATCAAAGTTATTAACATGCCCTTGAAATAACATGGCTATTCTTCTTTATCAATACACCTACTTGTTCGAAAAATTAACATAACCTGTTTGAAATACTTGTTGGATGAACACTAGCCCAACCAAACTTTCATTATGAAATGCATTTATTGTCACTGAAAGTAAAAGTTCTAGATAATTTTTGTTTGAAAAAGCTAGAAGGCCTACATTTTAAAACTTGAAAAACACCACATCAAGCACAGTTAGTACATCGTATTTCTTTGGAGTCGCAAAATCTATATATAACCCATACCATACCAGTACTATCTATAGGTTAGCCATTAGGCAAGGACTGACCGAGCTTCTTGAAGAACTCCTGAATTAGACCCATCAGATGACCCAGTGTGAGGCCCCTGTCAGCGACCAGTCCCTCAATTTGGTGGAACTCAGCCAAGTGGGTCGCATCCAGTGTCTCATTGCGAAACACACGGTCAATGGAGAAGTACTTGGCAGGCGTGAAGGACTCCTGGAAGAAAGCAAAAATGTCGGAGGCTTTAATTTGCGGTTCGTCCACTGACCACGTACATCCCACGTCGATGTCGGAGTCTCGTTCATTAGTGTGCATGGGGGAGAGACTAAAAAGTTTATTGGATTGCGCTAATTACCAATGTTGCCCTTGCAATCTGTAATGACTGTTGTTGGGTGCCGAGTAGGTCCCGAATCAGGAGGCTTTGTATACAGAAAAGTAAAACAGTGGGTCTCCATTGATGAAGTTTGCGCCTCGTGTCGCCCACACATTTGGTACGTAATTCTGCTGAGATTAAATCCTTCCACGCTGGTAAATTTGTTGTAGGTGAGACGTAATGATGTTTGGTGACACTTTTACCATATAATTCTACGACACAGAACCACTCTGTGGATGCTTTCATAGAATTGTATCAATAGTAAATAAAATTGTATTTGTTGGTAAACAGCTAGGAACATCACACATTTATTATTGCATACACACAAAAGCTCCTGAGCATCAGAACATAGTTTACTGCTGGTATTGTTGACATAACAGTTTTGAATATTATGAAAAAAAATTACTTCTAATCACACATTCTGCTCACAGAGTTGCTTTATGGTGGAAAAATTCCCGCATTTTCAGCAGAATCTCTCTGCCTTCGTCAGGGGATGGCAACTACTGGCTGCTGGACAGAATTGTTTGGCAGAACTATACAGTCGGTTGCTGTCAACATGATGGTGCATCTCAGTTGGCCAAGAAGTACCCACTAAAACACTTCGGGATGCATTTTTTAGCTATTTTTACTCAAAAACATTCACTCCCCAAAAAACCTCTTAGGTTTAAAAAGATCAAGAGATTTACAATCAGATACACCTAATTGATAAGTGCTGGGTAGTGACTTCCCCAACGGTAGCATGATGTTTCAGGAATTTGCTCCCTGGATCCATGCAAGGTAGCACCACTTTTTTGCAGTATAAATAAGAATGGATAAGCATGATATAAAAACATTGATGAGTTCTTATACCAAAACTTTTACAGTAACTCCCTTTAATAATAAAGCCACCCTATTTGCCAAGAAATTCTGGCCACATTTAGAGAGGTGGCCTTTAGCAAGAAGGAAAAGTACATGCACATTCATTCATCGCAGCAGTGGTACAGATTTTCGGCCATGTTTAATGGAGGGTGGCCTCTGTTGAGAGTGGCCACTTATGAGAAGAACCATTACCGTATATAGAAATGGATTACTTTTGCTGACAAACTAGCTCAGGAGATCAGGTATTCAGAAATTCTTCAAGCCACACAAGTTGTGACAAAACTGTAATACCTCCTCTGAGTGACAAAGCATGACTGCTGTTCCCGCATCTGGAGGAAAAGACTTGCCAGAGGGCCAGGTTCAAGCAAATAAATGGCACATCTCCTGCAAAACAGCGTGGGTTGCTTTCGCTCATCAAGACAAACATGGTGCCCCTTGATACTAAAGGCATTTTGTTAGATCTCCTGGGGCACAAAGAACTGCGGCGTTGCCCAAATGGCTGACCGTAAACAAAATGGCAGCTGCAGCTATTTCCGATATCTTCAAATCTGTGTTCTCTTCCAAAATTCATTTTCAGGTCTGTAACCTATTGTATCAATAAAGGTATATACCAAAGGTAATCCAAAATAACAGCAATTCCTGATTTGTTTTTATTACATTTGGCATCACATTCACCTAGGGCTTATAAGATGCTATAAGCAAAATTGCCTTACCTAAGTATATAAGTATAAACTTGAAAAAAAAAATATTGGGACAAGAATTAAAACAACCAGTGCACCATGTGTCAGGTCATGCTTTCAGTAGGAGTACCTATACTTAGGTACAGTGGTCCCCCTCTTAAGACACGTACTGCCTAAGAGAGGACACCATTCTGGAAAGGACACAAATTCTTGGTCCTACAAATGTATGTGGGAATAATTGCTCCCTCTTTGTAAGCAAGGACTGTGACCTCTCTAAATAAGGACAGAATTGACTGGCAGAAGGGATGATCATATTAGAGGGGTACATGTACTACCGTAACACAGAATATAGCCGTGGCTCGTGTGATATAGATGTCCTTGTGCCAACATGATACTGTACATCAACTTGACCCTCTCAGGTTGGTGGTGCATGAATAAAGTAAGATTTGGAAAAAAAGGCATAATTTTTAGCATTGCTTTGTCCTACTGCACAGCAGAGCTACTGTCATGTTGTGGACATCTGTCATCACCTGTACTTATTTTTTTTTTAATTTTTGTTTTATTTATTTATTTTTTTTTTTGGTTTTTGTTAACATGGGACCATAATGTCCAGAAAGAAAAAATTAAAACAACATCTCCTCTGAAAGTACATAACAAACTCACTCCCCCAAATTCATGTATTCTCCTTGGGAGGGTCTCTACCAAAGTTTTTAAAAGAATTGTGAAATCTGAAATTTTTAGGATATTTTTTATTGTTGTTTTTGGGATGCTTAACATGATAGTCTGATTGGGGAATTATTAATGTGTGATACATGTATCTTCAAAACAGCTGGTCGTAGAGCGAAGCCAACCAAAATTTGAGCCTCAGGGATATGTACTTAATGTACACTTGGTACTCAATTTGCCTGTTAAGTGTTCAGGGTCATTCTGACGTTATTCAATGCATTTCTGATTTTTGACAACCTCGTGTCTTAAAAACAGCCGGTCACAGAGTGAAATGGACCAAAATTTGGATCACAGAGGTACCTATTTAGTGTATACAGGGTACTCTAAGTCTTGACTGTTTAGTGTTCAAGATCAGTCTGAGGTCACTCAGTGCAGTCCCGATTTTTTTGACAGAATAATATATAGTCACCTCGGCTACATAGCTACTTAAACTAGTGGCTACATGGTTGTTAGGTTAATAACATGTACAAACCTAAGTTGTTTCTATCTGGCAAGAGACCAAACCAGGACATCAAGGCCCCTGGACCTCTTGACTCTCTGTGCAACATTTATCGCCCAATGTCAATGGCTTCTGACTTGTGGTCCCAGACATAAGAGACAATCATGTAATAGCTCAAAGAAGACCATCACATCCAATTAGCCATGCGACCCTGAGCCAACCAAGGGGGACTGTGTTGGAGGTAATCTGCATGCCAGTGCTAATCTGACGACGGGAAGCCATAACAATTATATCACCAGTGTCACTCTTCCAATATTCATATCCGCATATATACAGAATAGACAGAGGGGACCGTCAGGTTTCCATAAACCTCTAGTGTAAAGATTGAACCAGGTTGCATCCATGACAATGAGAGTAAAATTTTCACTGATGTTGCATCACTCCTTTTCATAATTTTCCAGAATCGAGCACACAGAAGACCACTACTTTTCTAAGAAGGCCTTCTGGCACGCTAATCCAGCAGGCCCCGTGGTAACTTCTGTGCTAGATCAGGCCTGTGCTAGAATTATCAGTCAGTGAACAAGACCGGGCCGAGGTCAGGAGGTGGTCGGAAAGGTCTGACAATTAATGTTTCAAAGTTTGACTCAGAGAGGTAAGAATTTTCTTCCTGTAAGATGAAACCGGAGCCCAGTAACAACATACAAGTACAGTGGTCCCTCTACTTTAAGACCACACATTGGACCAAGAAAATGTAGTCTTATATTGCAGGTGGTCTTAAAATAAAGGTCATTTAACACAGAAAATTGCCCTTTAGGACCAAATTAAGCAGTTTTATAATCAAGAGTGGTCTTAAAATAGAGGGTTGTAGAATAGAGGGACTACTGTATGTTGAACAGTTCATATACATGGGTAGATACTACCAGTAGTAAACACCCATACGTGGTGCATAAGGAACAGAACAAGACTGCCGTGTCCATCCAATATATGAAGTTGTAGCACACAAGCAAAGGTGACAAAGTGACAGAAAAAAGAAAGGTAAGTGGAACGGAGATCGAAAAAAACAACAACAAAAAACAAAGATGGTCATAAAAGCGAGTCATTGTCATCAGTTGATTAATGGTGTTTCAATACTGCAGGAAGGGGTTGGGGACAGGTAGGGGGGACATTTTGTTTTTAGTTGCGGGATTTCACCTCTCCAGATCACATGGCAGACAGTAAGTCAAGGTTTGTGTGTGTTCATGAGTGTTGGGTTATTGTCCACGGCCGTCACTGTTGACACTGAAGCTATCAAACTGCTAAAGGAAACTCACAGTTGTGAAAGATGCTGAACCATAAAAGTTCTTTTTTCCCTACTCTCAAGAGAATGGACCAAGCAGATACAACAAACAGCATAAAATCTACCAGTTCCATGCTTTCAAAATAGCTCTACGTCAATGACAAACATGTGAATAGATGCAGGCGAGGTTTAATTTTCTCTCTTCATCTCTGTGATGAGTTAGCTGAACTTTCTCATCAACTTCGGTGCTTGTATCTTGAGTACAATTTTTCCGTTTGTGGCCTACAACACAAAAGGCGGTGCCAAACACATCTTGAATAATACATTAGTGCAATTTGTCTTTTTGATGTCTAAAAAAGATGCTTGAAAAACATCTACAAAGCAAAGCTATATAAGCTGGTATGGCTGACACATGTGGCTTGTTAATAAAGTTTTATTCTGGAGGCAGTTTCATCGGAAATAACGCATCCAAATTTTGTCACATTTCGTGTGAGCTTTGCGAAAAAAACACAACGATGACAAAAGGAGAATCAGGGAAGCGAGATTACTGTCATTTGTGGGGTAAATATAGCGCAAACACTCGGAGGGCTAATTAGGCTGAAGATCAAATCCCTAATATGACTAGAGACGGAGGAGTTCCTTGTGACTTAATGCTCGTCTCGCCTGGATATCCATAAAGGGCTGCATGGGATAATAATTAATTTAGCATGGAACTCTCACCATTCGCCGTGACACCAGAACTATTTTGTTTTCTGTAGCTTAACTACCAGCCATGTCTAAATGTAATACTAGCCGGTACATCACAGCGTATTAGTCAGAGATAGGATATGTGAGGTCCACGCCCCAAAAAGGCCATCCCAATGATCCACGATAAAGGAATCCCAGCAGGGTAGTACTGCAGGAGACAGCCATCCAGTCTGGTCACCATGCATATTTCATTACTCACTAATAATCCCTATAGAAATATGTATTGCCTGAACTGTGGCCAACAAAAAAAAAAAAAAACAAACAATCTGTCTCTGAATACTAATGAGCATATTTCTTTTTCTGGCAGAAAAGAAACTATTTATAATTTTACTAAATTATTCATAACTGATGCATGTTCAAGACATATATTCAGATAATTGACTAATGCATTTTGTGGGACCAAAATATGCTACAAAGAATTTAATTTTTGAGTGAAGTCAGTTATTAATTTATATTTCCCTGCAGCTGGCATCATCAGGATAAATGCTATGTTATGTTGTTTAAGCCAAAGGGTTATCTTTACAGTCAGTCAGATTCTACAAAAATTCATCACTATGATGTAAAAAAAAAAAAAAAAAAAAAATATGACGCATGTTCACACTAGTGTTCTCTGGGTTAGCGCTAGGACATTTTCCTGGTTAGCCACTGTGAGTTTGTTGAGCCAAGAAATATGTTTGCAAAAGAATCGACGATGTTAACTTTGGATCCAAAGATTCTAAACAAGATACATCGATATATCTATTTGCTGAAGTTCCTGTTAACTCTCCAAATAACTTAAATGACAGATATCATAGTCATTATATATACAATATTTATTCATGCAACTATACATATAAGATATGAGGTAAAGTTTAAGGCTGTAGTAACTGTGGCTAAAAGCAAATCAATGCTTTTAGCCACATGGGAATTCTTGTAGCATTTGGCTATATGGCTAATAGGTTCCAGCGCTAGCCCAGATTCTGGTCTGTGTCCTGCAAACACAATTAGTTCACATTTTCCACTAACAGCTTCCGTTGGTTGCTAGTATTGGTACTTGCTACCATTTTTCATGTGGATGATGCTCTTGAACATTGTATCTGAGGTATACATATACATGCACATACAATTTGTCCCCGATTGCTTACAAAACTTTCCCTAGATTGTCTCAAAAAAGAAAAGGCCAGGCTGCGCGAACAGAACCCATATATCTTCTCTGTATATGGAAGTTGACACGGAACAATTTTGCTGGACGTCATTCCCCACATCTTTCTGGAATGAACGGGATCGTTTGTAGGAGGTGATTGAGATATATATCAACTGCACAGCCTTGGCTGTAGCAATCTCCATTCCAATTCCGTCGCGAAATTCTCGATGTATACAACATCAGCTGCCATGTTTTCATTATCTTCTATGGGTGGAAACGGACGAGATGAAGAGAATCCAGAAGGAAATGAAGCATCGGATGGTCAGCGACATGGCAGAGCTGTATCTGCACAAGCTTCAGCTCATATAGCTGTCACTGGTATAGTGTCGAAGGTGAGGCTACAGTGGCATGCAGTAATGCAGCGGCGGTGGTGGCCCATGATGTACTGCCATATGGTTGCTCACAATTTTCTTAATTCCAGGCAAAGCAATTCCAATCAGACTTGGCGCAAAGCAACATTCCAGGGGATAAAAGACATTGAATCACTGGTGCAAAACCACTGAAAAGATATGTGCCCAAAGTGTTTCGGTTGCTAGAAATGGTCTTTACCGGTAATTTTTGCATGAGATTTGCGGATTAAAAGTTAATATGGGTCGATGTTATATGGTAGTAACTTTTTTAAGATGCACATTGGTTTTTTAAGTAAAGTCTGCAAAGTTACTTTGCTGAAGCTATCTAACTCTAAAAAAAATACTTGCTGCTTTCATATGCTGCCATTTCTTTCAGCTCATGGGGAAAACTCATTGACAAATTGCCTTTTCCCCGTGGTAGACTGGTTTACCAAACAGGTGCCTCTGGCAGGTTTCAGACAGCAATTCTCTCAGAGAAATTCTCTCTTTATGAAGAATCGAGTTAATGCCTAACGGGTCTGCTAGCGTAAGACGACGGCCAGACCTTTCTTTCTGTCAACTGCAGTGATTGTTCTTTAAGCTCAACTTACCTCAGAACAATCTGTTAATCAGACACCCACTAAAGTTCAAGAAAAAAAAATATATAGACCTGATGGTCATCATAATGCAGCAATGTAACTTTGAACAATTTATTACACTCGTAAGTACATTGTACAGAATATAGATGATATTCCAGATAGTTAAACCTCTCACAATGCATAATTACAAATGAACACTTTTAGGCATAATGTATTAGAAAGGAATTTCAAGTAAGCTCGGTGTTTTTCAAAATGGGTTGACGATTCAGAACATGGGGGGGGGGGGGGGTT
>JAAUYG010055837.1_pt1 | contig 22443 bp, 18 predicted proteins | sample 7278091 | NCBI WGS metagenome assembly JAAUYG01 (sample SAMN14350201, study PRJNA611818) | marine sediment metagenome | isolation source: surface marine sediment (0.6m) | place: French Polynesia: Moorea | collected 2018-08 | reverse complement strand
TTAAGCAGACAACCTGGCCCTACCCCACGGCAACCTGTTCGTTTTTGAAATCGATGCAGTATGAAACCAACAGAAAAATCATCTCACCGAGGCGGGTCCATCGATAACGGCGGTCGCCGCGTGGGTATCGAGCGCCGCCAGTTTGAATATACGGGGCACGTCCCCGAGCGTCGCAGCCGAACCGTTCGCCGCAGCGGCGGCGACCGTCGCAAAAGCCCGCGATAGGGGCCGGGGCACCGCAACGGCCACTGATTGCTTGGCAATACCAGGTTGCACGAGATGCATTCGCATTTCGGGCGCTGCTGTTTAGGGCTACCCACATGCCGGCCAGAGCCAGGCGGGCAACCACAACCAACCCCTCTGGCGAGAGCGGCCGCCGCCAGCCCCTTGCCACGCCCAACAGCTAAAGTTCCTCATTGATTCAGCCGAAGAACATCCCGAGCGTACTTTCAGGAGCGATGCGTCTGAAGCATTTGGGATCAATCGTTTCATCCCTGCCGATCGCGGCCGGGGCAGAAAGGGCAGCCATGAAGGCGAATGCCAGTCCGATGCCGGCGGTAGCCGAAACCGCCGCTTCGACAGTCCCCCCTGCATCCGCAGGGCCCCGGTACACCGAAATCGTGGACATGCTCGTGCAGGCCGGGCACCTCAAGGAAAATCAAGTCGCCTATGCCCAGCGGGTACAGGCCAAGCTCGAAACCCCCCGTGGCCTGCTGGATGTCCTAAAAGAGCTTGAGTTCATCACCGACGAGCAGGTCAAGGCGGCCATCCGCGAGAATCACCTTTCGATGCGCATCGGCAGCCTGCTGGTGGAACTGGGCTATATCAGCGGCCAGGCGTTGGAGAACGCCTTTCAGATCCAGAATGAGGATCCGCAGCATCGCAAACTGGGCGAAATCCTGGTGGCCCACAACTTCATCAGCCAGAAGCAGTTTCTGGAGGTGCTTTCGATCCAGCTGGGTTATCCCCTGGTGGATCCCGAGTTCGAGCGGATCGATCCGGGCCTGTTCACCCGGGTGCCCGAACGCTGGTACGATCAGAATCCCTGCATTCCGATCCGTCGGGAGGAAAACGAAATCCTGGTGGCGTTCGCCGACCCTCTGGACAAGGACGCCATTGTAGCCGCTAAACAGGCTTTCAACGAAAATATCCGTCCCGCGATCGCGCCGCCCGAGAACATCCGTTCGGCCGTTGAGCAGGCCCGACGCGGGTTCGCCGCCGGTTATCAGGCCGCCATGCGGGAGGACTCGGTGGTGGGCATCGTCGACGGCGTCATCATGGCGGCGGTGGAGGCCAACGCCAGCGACATCCATATCGAGCCCCTCAAGGACCGGCTGCGGGTACGTTTCCGGCAGGACGGCATCCTCGTCAAGCACAAAGACCTGCCACGGGAGCTGATTCCCTCACTCACCAGCCGTATCAAGGTCATGTGCGAGGTGGACATCACCGAAAAACGCCGCCACCAGGGCGGGCGTATGCTCTTCGAGCGTTCGGGCGTCAAACTTGACCTGCGCGCATCCTTCTACGTGACCATCCACGGCGAGAAGATCGTTCTGCGCCTGCTGAACCGCAAAAACGAATTGATCGACCTGGCAGATGTGGGCATGGCTCCCAAGGTCCTCTCGCGTTTTATCGCCGATGCGCTGGAACAGCCCAGCGGGGTCGTCCTGATCACGGGTCCCACCGGCTCCGGCAAGACCACCACAGTTTACAGCGCAATCAACCGGATCAACGATCCGCGCATCAGCATCGCCACGGCCGAGGAACCCGTTGAATACATGATCGAGGGGATTTCGCAGTGCTCCATCAATCCCAAGATCAATCTGACGTTCGAGGAAACCCTGCGCCATATCGTGCGCCAGGACCCGGACGTGATCGTGATCGGGGAAATCCGTGATACTTTTTCGGCCGAGATCGCCGTTCAGGCTGCGCTGACCGGGCACAAGGTGCTGACCACCTTCCACACCGAGGACAGCATCGGTGGGCTGGTGCGTCTGCTCAACATGAACATCGAAGCCTTTCTGGTCTCCTCCACCGTGGTCAGCGTGCTGGCCCAGCGGTTGCTGCGCAAGGTCTGCACCGCCTGCGCCGCGCCGACGCCCCCCAGTCCGGGCGATCTGCAGCGCCTGGGCTACAGCCCGGCCGAAGTGGCCGGCGCCCGTTTCATGAAGGGGCAGGGGTGTGCGGAATGCGCCTACACCGGCTACCGGGGCCGTGTGGGTATATTCGAACTCCTGGTGCTGGACGAGATGGTGCGAAACGCGGTGCTGGAGCAGCTCACCAGTTTCGAGATCCGCAACATCTGCATCGAAGCCAGCGGCCTTGTGACCCTGCTCGAAGATGGCATTGTCAAAGCGGCTGACGGGATAACCACTTTGGAAGAAGTGCTGCGCTGTCTGCCGCGGGTGCAACCGCCGCGTCCGCTGGGCGAGCTGCGGCGAGCGCTGGGAGCGTGATGATGCCTGAAACCCAACCCCAATCGATTGTTGCCATTTTCGATTACCTGGCCACCAAAGATATCCGCCTGCCGGTCTTCGATCGCACCGCACAGCAGATTCAGCAGGAGATTACGCGGAACAACGTGGACCAGCACGTGATCGAGAACCTCATCGTCCAGGATCAGGCCCTCACCAGCCAAGTGCTGAAGGTGGCCAATTCATCATTCTACAAAGGGCTTTCCGAGATTACCACCGTGCGCAATGCCATCGTGCGCCTGGGGCTCAAGGAAGTGGCCAATATCGTTACCCTGGTGTCGCATCGCCAGCACTTCAAGGCCACCGATCCCCAGGCCCGCAAACTGATGAACAGCCTCTGGAGCCACTCGGTGGCCTGCGGGCTGGGGGCCAAGTGGCTGGCGACCCGGGGCGGAGTCGATGTCCAGCCCAACGAGGCCTTCTTCGCCGGTCTGCTGCACGATGTGGGCAAGCTTTTCATCATCACCGTGATCGAGAAGCTGAAAAGATCCAATCAGATCAAGCTGCTGCCCTCGATGGCCGTGATCGACGAGGTCATCGACAGCCTGCACTGCAAGCATGGCTACGTCCTTATGAAGAATTGGAACCTCCCGGAGCGCTACTGCCTGATCGTGCGCGACCACCATGCGGCGGAGCTCGACGGTGAAAACCACCTCCTGACAATCGTCCGTCTTGCTGACCATGCCTGCAACAAGGTGGGCCTCGGATTGCGCCCGGACGATCAAATCGTGCTGGCGGCCACCCGGGAAGCCACGCTGCTGGGGCTTTCCGACGTGTCCCTGGCCAAGCTCGAAATCCATCTGGAAGACGCCGGTATGCTGGCTGCATGATGCACGCTTAGAAATCCCCACCGTGGCCCGTAAACGGCATGGCCGCCGCCGGTCGCAATCGGCGCCCCTCCGTGCACCTGAGCTGCCTGCAGCCATTTCATTCCCGTGCCGCCGGGTCCGTCAACCGCATCTGCCCCACCAGGAAAAGGCCCCCGGCGGCCAGCGCCACCAGGGCGCTGGTCAGGAATAGGTGGCGTGTGGCCAGCCGTTCGAAAAGGGCGCCGTTCAGCAAGAATCCCACCATCAGCCCCAGGCCGTAGGTGATGGCATTGTTGGCGGCCTGGCCGAAGGTTTTGGCGCCCGCCGGCGTGAGGCGATCCATATAGATGATGCTGGCCATGTGGAAGGTGCCGTAGGTGCAGGCATGCAGGACCTGCGTGGCGAGGATCACGGCCGGCGCAGTGAACAGGTAGAGCAAGGTCCAGCGCAGGGCTGCCATGAGAAACGAGAAGAGCAGCACTTTTTCGAGGCTCACGCGTTCGAACAACCGGCGGGAATAGAACATCACCGTGATTTCGGCGGCCACGGCCACGGCCCAGGCAATCCCGATAAAGGTCGGGGCCCGCCCGGTCTGCTCCAGATGGATCGAAAAAAAGCCATAGTAGGTACCGTGGCTGACCAGCATCAAAAACCCGCAGAACAGAAAGACGGCCACGCGGCGCCATTCCATCGGCGGGTGATCCGTTTCCCGGCGTTTGGGGGTGGCCGGCATCGCGGGCAGCTTCAGAGCTCCGGCGGTCTGGCAGAAGGCGCCCGCCAGAATCAGCGGGACGATAACGGCGATACCGCGCCAATCGATGAGCGGGCCCAGGGCGGTCACCACGATGATAAAACTGATCGAACCCCACAGTCGAACCCGCCCGTAGGCTTTCTTATCCTCGCCCAGGATATCCATCGAGTAGGCTTCCAGGAAGGAAATCAGCGGCGCGTAGAAGATGCCGTAGAGACCGGTGATGATCAGCATGGGCCCAAAGCTCCGGCTGAACAGGAAAGCCGACCAGACCAGGGCCGCCATGAGATTGCAAAGCAGGTAGATGGCTTTGCGCCGGGCGAAGCGGTCGGCAAGTACCCCCCACACAAACGGGAAGATCACCAGGGTGGCCGAGCGCAGCCCCGAAAGGACCCCGATCTGCACGCCGCTGAAATCCAGATGGTAGCAGTAGAGGTTGAAATAGGGCAGGTAGACGCCCAGGACCCCGAAATAGATAAAGTACTGCAGGCGCAGGTAATGCGGGGCTGATGGTCGATGCGGGAAGGTCATCGCGGCTCCCATTGTGGCCGTCGGCAACCGGCCTTAAAGCCTGAACGCTATCATCCTTTTCGGCCAAGATCACGCCTTTACAAACCGGTGAGGAAGTGATAGCTTCGCCGGGTGAAGTAAAGACCCGATTTATAACAATAAACCCGCCTTATCAACCAGGAGCCGACCATGGAATACATAAAGATACGCTTTGGCGGCGAAACCGGCCGGCTGGGATCGAATTTCGAGCGGACCCTGGATTCCATTTTCCGGTCCGTCAACCCCATGTTTGCCGAGAGCGAGCGTGCCTGGACTCCCCAGATCGATGTTTTCGAAACCCCACAGGAGGTCTTCATTACGGCCGAAATCGCGGGGGTCGAGAAGGATGATCTGGACGTCGAGATCAACCACCGGGCCATCCGCATCAGCGGCCGTCGCGTCCCCCGGCCCCATGTTGATCAAGCCTCTTTCCGCCTGGCCGAGATCCAGTACGGCCACTTTGAACGTACGCTCAATTTGTCGGCCCCCATCGACCCGGAGGTTGTTTCGGCCACTTATGCCAACGGCCTCTTACAGTTGCGGCTTGCCAAGTCCGAAGCGGCCCGGCCCCGGCGCATTCCCATCTCGGAAGAATAATCGCCTGCCGTCCGCTGCGTGACGGCCTATCCGTTCGACCAACGCAAGTAATCAAGATCGCCCTGGAGACAATAATGACTGACCAAAAAACGCCGGCGGAAGAAAAACGTCAGAAACTTCCCGAGCGTCTGCCAATCCTGCCCCTGCACGAAACCGCCCTGTATCCCAAGATGGTCCTGCCGCTGGTTGTCATGCAGGGCGACTCCGTACGCCTGGTGGATGAAGCCATGCAGAAAAACCGGATCGTGGGCCTGTTGGTGGCCCGAGCCCACGAGGATGACGAGAAGGCCGAAGATGCGGCGGCCGACAAAGAAAAAGCCGCCAACCTCGATCCCCGGAAAGATCTGTTCTCAATCGGCACCAGTGCCATGATCATGAAGATGGCCAAACAGGACAACCAGACCCAGATGGTGGTCCAGGGCATCAGCCGTTTCAAGGTGCTGGATTTCGAACAGGAGAAACCCTACCTGGTAGCCCGGGTGGCCTACATCGAAGAGCAGGAGGTCAAGGACAAGGAGACCGAGGCCCTGATGACCAACCTGGTCAACATGTTCACCCGGGTCGTCGAACTCTCCCCGGGGCTGCCCTCCGAAGTCGGGGCCATGTCCAAGGGTATCCAGGAGGCCGGCACCCTGGCCAATATGGTGGCCTCCACCATCAACGTTCCGGCCGTTGAAAAGCAGGCGATCCTCGAGATCGACGACATCAAGAAACGGCTGCGCCATGTGACCCGCATGGTCAACCAGCAGCTCGAGATCCTGGAGCTGGGCAACAAGATCCAATCGCAGGTCAAGGGCGATATGGAGAAAACACAGCGCGAATACTACCTGCGCCAGCAGCTCAAAGCCATTCGCGAAGAGTTGGGCGAGACCGACGACTCCAACGTGGAACTCGAGGAGTACCGCGCCAAAATCGTCGAGAGAAACTTGCCCGAAGAGGCCCGCAAGGAGGCCGAACGTGAACTCGAGCGCCTGGGGCGGATGCACCCGTCTTCGGCTGAATACTCGGTGGCCACGACCTACCTTGACTGGATCACTTCCCTGCCCTGGCACGAAAGCACAGAGGACAACCTGGACATCAAGGCGGCCCGCCGCATCCTGGATGCCGACCACTACGGACTCGAGAAGGCCAAGAAACGGATCATCGAGCATCTGGCGGTGCGCAAGCTCAAACCCGAAACCAAAGGACCGATCCTGTGCTTTTATGGCCCCCCCGGTACCGGCAAGACCTCGCTGGGGCGCTCGGTGGCCCGCGCCATGGGACGCCAATTCTGGCGGCTCTCGGTGGGCGGGGTGCGCGACGAGGCCGAGATCCGCGGCCATCGGCGGACCTACGTGGGTGCCCTGCCCGGACGCATCGTCCAGTCCCTGCGCCGCTGCGGATCCAACAACCCCATCCTGATGCTGGACGAAATCGACAAGGTCGGCAGCGATTTCCGGGGCGACCCCTCATCGGCCCTGCTGGAAGTGCTCGATCCCGAACAGAACTTTTCCTTTTCGGATCATTATCTGGACGTGCCCTTCGATCTTTCCCGGGTGATGTTCATCACCACGGCCAATGTTCTGGACACCATCCCGCCCCCGTTGCGTGACCGGATGGAAATTCTGGAGATGGTGGGCTACACCGAGGAGGAGAAAGTCAAGATCGCCAACCGTTACCTGATCCCGCGCCAGCGCGAAGCTCACGGGCTCAAGGCCCGCCAGGTCAAGATTTCCACCGGTGCGGTCAAGCGGATCATTTCCGGCTACACGCGCGAAGCGGGCCTGCGCAACCTGGAACGCGAGCTGGCCGCGATCTGCCGGGGGGCGGCCGCCAAAATCGCCCAGGGCGACGCCCAAGCGGTGAAAGTGGCCGTGGACGACGTGGCCGAATACCTGGGGCCGATCAAACTGACCAGCGAGACCAAGGCCCGCACGGCCACCCCGGGCGTGGCCATGGGACTGGCCTGGACACCGACGGGCGGCGAGCTGCTGTTTATCGAGGCCACGGCCATGAAGGGCCAGAAAGGCCTCACCCTCACCGGCCAGCTGGGCGACGTCATGAAGGAATCCGCCGCCGCGGCCCTTAGCTTCATCCGCTCCCACGCGAAGACGCTCAAGATCGACGAGGACTACTTCAGTCATCACGATCTCCACATCCATGTGCCCGCCGGCGCCATCCCAAAGGACGGCCCCTCGGCCGGGGTGACCATGCTCACGGCCCTGGTTTCGCTTCTCACCAACCGGCGGATCAAAAAAGACCTGGCCATGACCGGTGAAATCACCCTGCGCGGTCAGGTCCTGCCCGTGGGAGGCATCAAGGAAAAGATGCTGGGGGCCCATCGCGCCGGCATCAAGACCATCATCCTGCCGGCCGCCAACGAGAAGGACCTGATCGATGTGCCCGAGAAGGTTCGCAAGGCCATCACGTTTCATCCGGTCGCCAAGATGCGCGATGTCCTCAAAATTGCTTTGGGTGCGGGGTGATGGGGAATGATCCTTGGCGCTGATTTCCCGGTCCCGAAGCACGTGCCGGGAAGCGATCAAATATTAGCTGCCATCCAAATCGCTGTTACTTTTCTTTCGCGGGAAAGAAAAGTAACCAAAATCCGCTTGATGGCAGATGCTCGGCGCGGGGCAATGGGATAAAACCAACATTACCTTTAGCGAAATCGAGCCTCCCAGAGCTGAGGATCTTATGCCGCCCTTTTATACGGGGCCAATAATGGATAGCTGATAATGTCTAACTTTGATTTCCATTTGAGGATAGCGAAGATGGCCGCCCTCGGGGTGGCGGTCTTCCTCGTGGTCGGTATGGCCTTTTACGGGTGCCGCAGCACGAGCACCCCGCCTGCCGGGCGCGCCGAACCGCCGCCGGCCCGGGCGCCCGGTTATCCCAAGCCCTACCGTGTCAACGGGGTCTGGTACCAGCCCATCCCGGACGCCTACGGGTTCAAACAGCGCGGGACCGCTTCATGGTATGGGCGCAAGTTCCACGGACGCAAGACCTCCAACGGCGAAACCTACAACATGTACGGGATATCGGCGGCACACAAGACCCTGCCCTTCGGCACCGTCGTCCGGGTCACCAATTTGCGCAACGGCCGCCAGCTGGATGTGCGGATCAACGACCGCGGCCCCTTTGCCAAGGGGCGGATTATCGACCTTTCCTACGGCGCCGCCCAGAAGCTGGGCGTGGTCGGCCCCGGAACGGCGCCTGTGGAAATTGTGGCCCTGGCCGCTCCGACCCGCAGCATGTCCACAAACGGCGGGGGGCGCCGCTTCGAGCCGGTGGACCTTACCCGCGGCAACTTCACTTTCCAGGTCGGCGCCTTTCAGGACCGCGCCAATGCTCAGCGCCTGGCCGCCCGACTGGGAAAACGCCACGCCAACGTCCATATCGCCTCATTTGACCGTGGTGACGGGCTCTATCATCGGGTCCGGGTGGGGCGGGCTCGGCGGCTGGACGAGGCCGAAGCCTATGAGCGCACCCTGATGCAGCAGGGTTATGATGTCTTCATCGTGGCTGAATAAGCCGATTTTTTCCGGTCGCCTGCAAACCGTCTTTCTCGACCGCGACGGCGTGATCAACCGCGATTCGCCCGACTACGTGACCTCCTGGGATCGATTCGCTTTTCTGCCCGGCGCGCTGGACGCCATCGCGGCCCTGACAGCGGCCGCCATCGATGTGATCGTCGTCACCAACCAATCCGCCCTGGCCCGGGGAAAGATGACCCCGGAAACGCTGGCGGACATTCATCAGCGCCTGATCCGTGAGGTGAGGCGCAGCGGCGGCCGTGTCCACGCCATCCTGCACTGCCCCCACCATCCCGACGAACATTGTGCCTGCCGCAAGCCCGAGCCGGGCCTGATTCTGCAGGCTCAGGCGCGTTTCGGCCTCGATTTGAAGCAAACCGTCATGATCGGCGATCGCGCCACCGACGTGGCCGCCGGCCGCCGGGCCGGATGCGGGGCCACGATCCTGGTACAGTCCGGTCTGCACGACGAGCGCCCCCGGTTGAAGGCACTGGGGATTGCGCCGGATCTGATCACCGCCGACCTGGCTGCCGCCGTCCGGGCCCTGGGCAACCTCCGGAGCAAAGCGTGACGACATCCCCGCACGAGCGTGTCACGGTAGCGGGGACCATTGCGCACATCACCTATCGCAATCCGGACAATCATTTTACAATCGCCCGTCTGCAGGTGGCGGCCACCCGCAGCCGGGTCAGCATTCTGGGCTACCTGCCCCATGTCGGTCGGGGGGAAAGTTTAAAGGTGACCGGGCATTGGGAAAAACACCCCCGCTTCGGCGCCCAGCTCAAGGTCGAGCATTACGAGACCCTTCTGCCCGGGACCGTCGACGGCATCCGGCGCTACCTCTCCGCCGGCGTGATTCCCGGCATCGGCCCCAAAACCGTCGATCGGCTGGTCCGTCATTTCGGGGCCGATCTCCTCGATGTCATCGACAGGCATCCGGGGCGGCTGACCGAGGTGCGCCGGATCGGCCCGGAAACCGCCGAGCGGATTGCCCGAGCCTGGCAGGTTCATCATGCCGCCCGCGACCTGATGGCCTTTCTGCAGGATCACGACCTTAATCCCGCCTTTTGCGGACCGCTGCTCAAAACGTACGGGGATGAAGCCCTGAGGATCCTGACCGAGACTCCCTATCGAGTGGTGGCGGATCTGCCCGGTCGCGGGTTCGTCATCGCCGACATCATCGCCCGACGACGCGGGCTGCCGGCCGACGATCCCGATCGCCTGCGCGCCTGTCTGCGGCACCTGCTATCGGAGGCCGCCTCCGACGGGCACGTCTGCCTGCCGGAGGACCATCTGTTGGCGGCGGGCCGGGACCGCTTTGGCATCGATCCGGCCGACATGGCCGCCGCACTGGCGACCCTGGCCCAGGAGGGCGAAATCGTCAGCGATCTTCTGGAATCCGCCCCCGGGAGCCGACATATTTATCTGCCGGACCTTCACGCCGCTGAGGTGGGCATCGCTGCGCGCCTGGGGGCCATGCAGTCCCTGCCCCCCCCGGAGGTGCCCTGTCAGGCGGATGACATCACGGCCACGGTGGTTCGGCGGCTGGCCATCAAACTTTCCGAGGACCAGCTCGAGGTCGTTCAGGGGGTCTTGAACCACCGGGTGGCCGTGATCACCGGCGGTCCGGGAACGGGCAAGACCACGCTCATTCGCTCCCTGTGCGCGGTGTTCGCCGCTATCGGTCGCCGCGTCTGCCTGGCGGCTCCCACCGGCCGGGCGGCCCGCCGGCTGAGCGAGGTGACGCGGCAACCGGCGGCCACGCTGCACAAGCTGCTGGGCTACAATCCCGTTGAGGGGGCTTTTGCGAAGGACCAGGACGATCCGATCGAGGCCGATATTTTTATCGTGGACGAAGCCTCGATGATCGATACACCGCTGGCGTATCACTTCCTCCAGGCCGTCCCTGTCACGGCGGTATTGATTCTGGTGGGGGATATCTTCCAGCTACCGCCGGTGGGGCCGGGCAGCGTGCTTCAGGATGTCATCGCCGCCGCCGCGGCAGTTTATCAGTTAACCCGGATTTTTCGCCAGCAGGGGGAAAGCCCGATCGTTCTTAACGCACACCGCGTCCTGCAGGGCCGGATGCCGGAATTGGAGATGCCGGCGCTGCCCGAACTGGCGGCCTTTCATTTTATCGAAGAGCATAGACCCGAAGCTGCGGCGGCCATGGTGGTCGAGCTCTGTGCACAGCGGCTGCCGAACCGGTTCGGCCTGGATCCCATCCGGGACATTCAAGTCCTGACCCCCATGCATAAAGGCGAGATCGGCACCATCAATCTCAACCAGGCCCTGCAGCGCGAACTGAACAAACCCCCGATCGATTCGAGGGCGGCGTTTCAAACCGGCGACAAGGTCATGCACCTGCGAAACAACTATGCCAAGGGCGTCTTCAACGGAGATATCGGGATGGTCGCGGAAGTCGACAGCCAGAAAGAAACCCTCGTGGTGTCCTATGACAGTCGTCTGGTGACATACGCTTTCAGCGAGCGGGTCGAACTCACGCTGGCTTACGCCATATCGGTGCATAAATCTCAGGGCTCCGAATATCCCGCCGTGGTGGTGCCGCTATTGACCCAGCACTATGCGCTGCTTCAGCGCAACTTGCTCTACACCGCCATCACCCGGGGGCGGGAAGCCGTCGTCATCGTGGGTAGCCGGCGAGCCCTGGCGAGGGCTGTGGAAAACAACCGGCCGCGCCAGCGTCTCTCGTTCCTGTCGGCGCGCCTGGCCGGCGCCTGAAGCCTCGGGGGATGGTCGCTCAACGGTGCCGGCCGCAATCACCAACCCGTGACCGCGAATCCCCGGCGGCGGGATCAGGATTTGTCTTTGCCGGTGGCGGGAAGGGGAACTTTGACGAATTCGACGCCCTCGCTACGGAGGGTTTCTTCTTCCTGCGCGGTGCTGACGCCGCGGATGTTGCGCGGTTTTTCCGCCCCATAGTGAATCTTTAGGGCTTCCCTGGCAAAATCCGGACCGACGTCATCGAAGTTTTTCTCGACGTAGTGCTGAATCTGTCGTCCCAGGGCCGCCAGGTTTGTCTTCGCATCCTGGATGGAGGCCTGATTCAAGGAAGGGCTGTTCTTGATGGCAAAAGTCGAGGGTATGCGGGAGATATCGGCACAGCTGCAGACCGGGCAGGTTATAAGCCCCTTTTTCTTCTGGGTTTGAAACGCCCGGGCATCCTCGAACCAACCTTCGAAGGCGTGTCCCTGGCTGCATGTCAGATCATAGGCGATCATGGAAAATAGCGATCGGTTGTGCCGTTTACCGGGCCTACTGCGGCCCATAAATTGATAATAAAATCTAACACACCCACGGGATTTTTTAAAGTGGGTATTGACATCGGTTAAAATTTCTAATCAATATAGCAGATTAAATTTATACCGTTCCCCTCGGTCTTTAGTGTAATATCCAGCGCCGCCGCGATGGATACAAGGAGAAATAATCATCATGTCGACCCGCAGTTTCTTTCCTCAGACAAGACCGGCTGCGTGGCTGCGCATTGCAACCCAACTCGTCGTTCTGGCGGTGTGCGCCGCGCTGGCTCCCCCGGCAATGGCCCAGAACCGGTACGTCAACGTTGAAATCAAATCGGCGCTGCGGACCGGGCCGGGGCTCGAACGCAAGATCTTGGCTTTCGTATCGACCGGCGAGCGGGTGATCGAAGTCCTCGAAGAGAACGAGGAGTGGTCGCATGTCCGTCTGGCCAGCGGCAAAGAGGGCTGGATGCCCAAGCGCTATCTCACCACCGCCAAACCCGACAATCTTCTCCTGGAAGAACTTAAGGCGCAGCATGGCACTTTGGAAGCCCGGGCGGCCCAGCTGGAAGAAGAAAACCGCCAGCTGAAGACCCAAAACGAACAGATGTCCAGCAACCTTGGCTCAAAGACCAGCGCCATGGACAACCTGACGCGCGATTTCGATGAGCTCAAGAAAGACGCGGATGCCAAGCGTTTTCAGATGCGCAAATACCTCGTTTTCTTTTTCAGCGGAGCCGGCATTCTGTTTATCGGGATCTTGCTGGGGCTGGTCATGAAGCGCCAGCGGCGCCGGTCCTCTTACATGGTTTAGCATCCCCTGCGCCATCGGGGGAAGCCCGCCGTGTTCCCCCGACGCTGCCACCGCCCTGCGCGGCGACGGCGCCTTTATTGACGGTTCCGTAGAAAGTCCGGTAGCGGTGCTCCGCGTATCCCGCGTCATGGCGCTTACGGTCCGTATGCCGCATTTCCCAGGATCCGCCGGTCTTGCTTGTGCAGCTCCTGCGGAACCGTTCGTGGAAGGGCTTGTTTAAGCGTTCATCCATTTTCCCGGGAAGTCATTTGTGGCGGGTGTTCAATCCGAATTTCTGGTCATCGGCAGTGGGGTCGCCGGCCTCAATTTCGCACTGCGCGCGGCCGAGGTCGGCCGCGTGGCCGTGGTCACCAAAAAAGAGGCCATGGAGAGCAACACCAACCTGGCCCAGGGGGGGATCGCCGCCGTTCTGGATGCGGATGATTCCTACGACCTGCACGTAAAGGACACGCTGGCGTCCGGGGCCGGTCTGTGCCGCCGCGAAGTGGTTGAGCTGGTGGTGCGCGAGGGGCCGGCGCGCATTCGCGAACTGGTGACCCGTGGGGTGGCATTCAGCGGTGATCCCCGCGATTCGGGCGCCTTCGACCTGGGCCGCGAGGGCGGCCATTCGCACAACCGCATCGTGCACACGGCCGATATGACGGGGCGCGAAGTCGAGCGGGCCCTGTTGGAAAAGGCACGCAGCCATCCCCGGATCGCCTTCTACGAAAATCACATCGCCATCGATCTGATCACCTACTCCACCCGCATGAAGCGCGGGCTGGTCACCACGACGCATGAAGCGCACTGCTGCGGGGCCTATGTTCTGGATCGCGCCGCCAAAAAAGTCAAAGCCTTCGGGGCCCAGATCGTGCTGCTGGCCACGGGCGGGGCGGGCAAGGTCTATCTTTACACCAGCAACCCGGACATCGCCACCGGCGACGGTATCGCCATGGCCTATCGCGCCGGGGCCACCGTGGCCAACCTCGAGTTTGTCCAGTTCCATCCCACTTGTCTCTATCACCCCGAGGCCAAGAATTTTCTGATTTCAGAAGCCGTGCGCGGCGAGGGGGGGGTTCTGCGCGACGCCCGGGGGCGGGCCTTCATGGCGGATTACGACCCGGCGCGCGACCTGGCCTGCCGCGATGTGGTGGCCCGGGCCATCGACACCGAGCTCAAGCGCAGCGGCGACGACTCCGTTTTTTTGGACATCTCCCATCGGAAGGCCGATTTCGTGCGCGCACGTTTCCCCAATCTGTACGCCAACTGTGAGCATTTCGGCGTCGACATGACCCGGGAGCCGATCCCGGTCGTGCCGGCCGCGCACTATATCTGCGGCGGCGTGGTCACCGACACCCACGGCCGCACCGACATACGGCACCTCTACGCCGTGGGCGAAACCGCCTGCACCGGGCTGCACGGCGCCAATCGGCTGGCCAGCAACTCGCTCCTGGAGGCCCTGGTCTATGCCCACCGGGCGGCCGAGAAGGCGGTGGCCGAACACCAGGCCGGAGGCATCCCCGAATTTCCCGATCCGCCCGTCTGGGACGACGTCGGCACCACCGACAGCGACGAGAATATCATGGTGACCCAGAACTGGGATGAAATCCGGCGCTTTATGTGGAGCTACGTGGGCATCGTGCGTTCCGACAAGCGCCTGGAACGCGCCTGGCGGCGGATGCAGATGATCCAAAAGGAAATCCACGACTATTACTGGAATTTCAAGGTGACCCCCGACCTGATCGAACTGCGCAACCTTGCCATCGTGGCCGAGCTGATCATCCGCAGCGCCCGGCATCGCAAGGAAAGCCGGGGGCTGCACTACAACCTGCAATACCCCCAGCCCGACGATCGGCGCTGGCGCAAGGACACCGTGCTGCGCCGTCCGTTCGTGGGCTGACTGTCTTCCCCTTTCGCCCAACCGGTTTCATGGGTTCCCGGTCAAAAAAACCAGATGCAAGCATTTTCCTTAGGGATAAAAATTGATCCGGCAGAAATGCGGATGCCGTGCATGGCTGCACATTGACCACGATGCATTTTAAAACCATCCGTGCCTTTCCAGAAAAGGTAGATTTTGGTTCAGGCCAAGGCCGCAGTGCTTTTGAAACCGCAGGCGTTGCCTGGCTACGCCGAGGATTTCAAAAATGCGAGAACGCCGGCCTGGGCCGGAAACTGATCCAGTAGGAAAGCGGATGCCATGCATGTCCGCATATTGACCAAGGTGCATTTAAAACCATCCGTGCCCTTCCAGAAAAGGTAGATTTTGGTTCAGGCCAAGGCCGCAGTGCTTTTGAAACCGCAGGCGTAGCATGGGCTACGTCGAGGATTTCAGAAGCGCGAGAACGCCGGCCTGGGCCGAAATCTACCTTTTCTGGAAGGGCACTAGAGCTCTTCGGGGACAAAGGCGTTCACCTCGTCAATGACCGTGGTATCGGCCAGCAGCATGACGAGCCGGTCGACGCCCAGGGCGTTGCCCGCGGCCGGCGGCATGTCGGCCAGTGCGGCCAGAAAGGGCTCGGGCATGGGGGGGGCTTCCCGCCCGTCACGGCGGCGCATATCGCGTTCGGTCTCGAAGCGCCGGCGTTGTTCGTCCGCCGCGGTGAGTTCGCTGAAGCCGTTGCACAGCTCGAGGCCGCCGATATAGAGCTCGAACCGCTCGGCCTTCGCCGGCCGGTCGAGACGAAGCCGTGCCAGGGCGGCGCAGGCTGCGGGATAGTCGTAGAGAAAGGCCGGGCGTTTCCAGCCCAGCCGAGGTTCGATCTCAAGCCCCATGACTTCGTCGAAGCGGCCCGCGGTTAAGGCCTTTTCCGGGGTGCAGCCGGCCCAGCGGGCGAAGGCCTCATCGACCGTGATCCGATCGAACGGGGCCGCCAGGTCGACAATCCGCCCCTGGAAGGCGAGATCCCCAGACCCACTGACCGCGAGGATCGCCTGCCGGATCAGGGCCTCGGTCTGGGCCATCATGTGCCGGTAGTTCTCATTGGCGGTGTACCATTCCAGGAGGGTGAATTCCGGCAGGTGGCGGCCGCCGCGCTCTCCCCGCCGGAAGCAGCGGCAGATCTGGAAAATCCGTCGATAGCCGGCGGCCAGGAGGCGCTTCATGGCCAGTTCGGGCGATGTGTGGAGGTACCAGCCGTCGGCGGTCACAGGGTCGATGTGCGCCTCCGGGGCCACGGCCGGGATACGCACCGGCGTTTCGACTTCCAGGTAACCGGCGCTCGCGAAGAAGGCGCGCACGGCTGTCAGCAAGCGGGCCCGTCTTTCGAGGTTGGTCCTGATTTGCTGTTGGCGGTAGGCCATGGGTGACCGGGCGATTCCCGCCTCTCAGGCCGAGCGTACGCTGTAGCTGTCGGTGGTGCGGTCCTGAAGGGCCACTCGCTGGTACCGCTTGACATCGGCCTGCTCGAACCAGTCGCGCCCCTGGGCCTGGCAGCGCGTGCAGGCCTTGCGGGGGATGTGGACGGCCAGGATGCGCCGGCCGCGGTCGGATTGCGAGTCGATCCTCAGGGCGCCGCCGCACTCGGCGCACAGCTGAATGCGTTCCTCCTGGGTCTCGTGGATGCCGTCGGTGTCGTAGAAGATTTGACGGGAACGCTTGTCGCAGCCCGGCTTGGCGCGCACTTCGGCGGCAATGGCCCCGCGCTGGTCCCAGTAGGCCTTCACAAGCTGGCAGATCTTGGCGATGGTGGTGCCGACGGATTCCGACTGGCGCAGCCGTTCGGGTTCGTAGCTGGGTTCCTGTACATGGCTGTAGTCCATGCCGGCCATGGCCAGAATGATGCCCAGGTTGACATAGGGCAGGGCGCCTTCGATGGCGTAGCCCCCTTCCAGGACGGCGATGTCGGCCTTGAGCATGCGGGTGAGTTCGGCATAGCCGTGGGCGGTGAAGTTCATGTTGGTGATGGGATCCGAAAAATGGTTGTCCTGGCCGGCGGAGTTCACGATCAGCTGGGGTTTGAAATCTTCCAGGATCGGCAGGACGGCGTGCTCGATGGCATACAGAAATCCCTCCTCGGACGTGTGCGGCGGCAGCGGGATGTTCAGCGTGGTTCCGATGGCGTTGGGGCCGCCCAGTTCGTTGGGAAACCCGGAGCCGGGGTAGAGGGTCCGCCCGTCCTGGTGGATGGAGATGAACAGCGTGTCGGGATCGTGCCAGTAGATGTCCTGGGTGCCGTCGCCGTGATGGCAGTCCGTATCGACAATGGCCACGCGGTCGACCCCATAGGCCTGACGCAAATGCTCGATCATGATGGCTTCGATGTTGACGTTGCAGAATCCGCGCGCGCCGTGAACGATCCGCATGGCGTGGTGGCCGGGCGGGCGTACCAGGGCGAAGCCCTTTTCCACACGCCCCTCCATCACCGCCCGCCCGATGGTGGTGGCGCCCCCGGCGCTGATGAAGTGGGACTCGGTCATCACGGCGGCGGGGTCGGGCAGGCAGAAGTGAACCCGTTCGACATCGGCGGCGGTCACCAGATCGGGCTTGAGCTCCACCAGTCCGTCGATATCCAGGAGACCCTCTTCCACCACCTGGTCCTGGGTGTAGAGCAGGCGCTCCTCCCGCTCCGGATGGGTGGGATCGATGGCCCAGTCAAAGGCCGGAAAAAACACCAGCCCGGTTTTGTGTTTGGCTTTCAGCATGGCAATTTCCTGGCAAAGAAGGCTCCGAGGCGGTTCACATCAGGCGACCCGCCACCGGGTCGTAGTCATGGATCAGGCCCGGCTTGACCTGCGCCCGGATGCGGATGTTCCGCCCGGTGGTCTGGAACCCGCGGACCATGTTGAACTGCAGGTCTTCGGTGACCTCCATTTCCAGGTGGTCGGCGTTGGCGCCCCGGGCGATGGCCTTGTTCTTCAGCAGTTCGAGCGCCAACCTCAGGGCGTCTCGGTGCTCAAACGACCGCTCCACGCTCTGCTGGAAATTCTCTTCGGGGGCAAAGGCGGTCTGCCGTTCGGTGTCTGCAAGCAGAACCACTTCGCAGGTCGTGCGGGCCAGAGCGGCGCCGATGGCGTTGGCCACGGCCCAGCGCGGGACGACGCCGACCTTGAGCGAGGACAGCGCCTCGAGTTTTTCGGCCACGAGGGGCGCCGGTCCCCCCAGCACCAGAATCGTGGACGGCGCCACTTTTTTCCCCGCCAGCATTTCATGCACCGTGTAGACCGGCTGCTGGTTGATCCGGGCAATCATCGCGTCGGCGGCATCCAGGATGAGCCGGCAGGTGTGTTCGAACACCTTGGCGGCAGCGTCTTCCACTGCAAGTCCCATGGCCACGGCCAGCGGTTGGAAACCTTCAAAGGCCATGTCGCGGTCGCCGCGACGGGCCTTGCCCAGGATGACCAGCGCGTCCGTCGGCGTCGGGGTCGGGCCCCCGTGGGCCAGGGCGGGGCCGTCACGATGCGGGCCGACCAGCAGACGGCCGTCCTCGAAGCGCACCGCGCTGTCGCCGCCGATACCTATGGAATGGGTCTTCAGGGCCCGAATCAGCGTTTTGTGCCCTCCCAATTCGACGCCCATCGGATCCAGCAGCGGGACCTGGTCGATCAGGATGGCCATATCGGTGGTGGTGCCGCCGATGTCCATGACCAGGGCTTCGCCGTCTTCCGGCCCGAAGGCGATCGAGCCCATGACGCTGGCGGCGGGGCCCGAGAAGATGGTCTGGGCCGGGTAGTCGATGGAGGCCTCGAAGCTGGTGTTGCCGCCGTCGGCCTTGAGGACGCGGATGGGCACGTCCCAGCCTTTTTGTGCCAGGGTTTTCCGGACCGCCTCGAAGAATTGACGATGGATGGGGTGGACCGCCGCGTTGAGGTAGGTGGTCACGATCCGGCGGGGGAAGCTCAGGTTACCGGAAATGCGATGTCCCAGAAAAACCTTGTCGAAGGCGCCTTCCAGTTGGCGGGCGATGGCCAGTTCCTGATCGGGATTGCGGGTGGAGAACTTGGTCACCACCCCCACGTTGCGGATGCCGGCGGTCATGAATTGTTCGCGGGCCGCGGCGACCTCATCCGCCTCGATCGATTTGATCTCCCGGCCGCGGTGATCGATGGAGCCGGAGATGCAGACGTAGTGGTCGTTCGTGCGGTAGAGCCCGGGGTCGATGCCCGGACCGCCGGAGACGATCATGCCCACCGCGGGCAGTTTGTGCTGGATGATGGCGTTGGTGGTCAGGGTGGTGCTCATGACCACACGCTCGATCCGGTGCGGTTCGACATCTGCGGTGATTTGATCGAGGGCGCTAAGGACGGTCTGGAACAGATCGTCGGGATCCGTCGGCACCTTGACTTCATTCAGAACGCCCGCGGTGCCCAGCAGAACCACGTCGGTATGGGTACCACCGACATCGAGACCAACGATCATGGTAGTATTCCAATACGTTAGGATGGGGATTGGACCGTTTCCGACCCGGTACAAAAAGCGAAAGAAAACCCTAACGGAAACGGGGGGTGATGTCAATCAGCGTCAGGGCCGGCGCCCGTATCCGGCGCCGCGGGCGATGTGAAGTGATCTGATGGCGGCGCCATGACGCCGGATTTAATTCCCGACAAAGGGAATCCAACGATTGACCATCTCCTTCAGACGGCCGTTTTTTTTGAGCGTGGCGATATACGCGTTGGCCTGTTCGAGAAGCTCGGGATTGTCCTTGCGAACCCCCCAGGCCAGGTATTCGTTGGTGAACATTTTCGGTATGGGCGCGAGGTTGTTTTCGAAACGGGCGGCCGCCATCATGACGGCCGGGGCGTCGTGCACCAACACGTCGACCTTGCGGCGCATCAATGCCCGGACGCCGTCATCCAGCGAGTTGAAAAACAGTTTGCGGGTATCGGGGAAACGGGAACGGATGAACAGATCGCCCGTGGTATCGCGGATCGCCCCGATCGCCGGGATTTCCACCAGGGAGTAGTAGCCCGTCCGGAAACGTTGAATATCTCCGCGCCGGATCAGAGCCATCTGGCCTGTTTTGGCGTACGGTGCGCAGAAGGCGACGCGGATACGTCGCATGTCGGTGATGGACATCCCCGACATGATGATATCGGTGCGGCCCTCGATAAGATATTTGATCTGGTTCTCCCAGGGGACCTCCACGAGTTCGAGTCGGTATGCCAGATGCTGGGCCAGCCCCCGGGCGAACTCGGCCTCCAGTCCGACGATCTGGCCTTCCTGGCGATAGATGAGCGGCGGCATGTTGGGGGTGATGCCGACGCGCAAGACGCCCTTGACGACGGCGGTCGGCTTCTCGGTCGCGGGAGCCGGCGCGGTCTTTTTATTCGCCGGCGCCTGGCAGGCGCACATCAGGGTGATAAGGAGCAGACAAGCGCAAATGCGTGATAGCCACCGGAACGGCCACGGATATGTCATCCAGAGTCCTCCTGCGGGGTCCATGTCATCGGATTGCGGCCGATTATTCACGAATTTGCACAAAAGGTAAAGGGTGGATCGCCCGGCGGGTCTTGTGAACCACCGGACGGGCCAAGGCGCTTGCCTCAAACCGCTGGGGAGCTTGATCTTCATCCTAACCTTTGTGCAATCGTAACGTTCAGGGATAGGTCATGGTATGAGCACGCTTGTTGATATCGATGCCGGTCTTGGCGACGTCTCCCTTGATGGCGGACACGGCGGCCGAGCCGATCTGCGTGCCGACCGGTCCCGACCACGCTGCGTTCTCCACACGCCCGAAGACGACGATGCTTACAGCCGTGGCTATTTTCGGGGGCATCGCCGCAACGGTATTGACCGCCGTGGGTGTTACAAGCGCCCATCGCCGCCCTTTTGGTGTGCGCCGCTACGACCGCAGCTATTTCAGCACTGCCTACCGCTACCGGTCCGATCTGCCAACCTTCGGTGCGGATCGAACCTCACGCCCGCCCGTGCGCCAAACCGCCGAGCGGAACCAGCGCGCTTATCAACGCAGCCATGTCCAGCCCGGCAGTGCTTCAGCTTACGGTCGGCGTCGCTGAAATACCCGTTCCTCCGCGACCTTCAGGCCGCCGATTTTCGACCCCAGAAGACACGGGCCTGCCGCGCGGTTTCCTCCGGCGGGCTAAAGGTGGCCATATCCCCCAGCATGACTTCGAAACCGGTGTGGTCGTTGCGCACCCAGGGGGCATAATTGGAGCGGGCCAGCATCACCAGGCGAAGTTCCAGCGCGCCTTCTTCTTTTTCGATGGCCACCAGCCCCAGATTATAGCCGTTGCGGTTCATTCGGCGGTAGAACTTCTGAGCCTTGACGATTCCCCGGGCCAGGTCGAACCAGTCGGTGTCGGTTGCGCCGAAAAGGGACGTCACACCCGGCAGCAGGGCCCAGAGTTCGTAAAACCCCTCCGGGGCGAAGGCCGCCAGCCACCGCCAGCGCCCGCAGCAGCCGATCATCCGCCGGCCGTCGGCTTTCTCCCGGGCCAGATAGTCGCTGAAGAGGTGACGGCCGGTGACCTGGAAATACTTCTCCGCACGCGACTCGAGAAAGCGCGGATGGTTGGGGGCCATGCGGTCGGCGTGGACCTGGAGATGGGGGTGCAGCAGCGAGCCGCCGGCCGATGGCAGATGATTCTGGGTGATGGCCATATAGCGTGCCGCGGGATCCTGGGCGATGACGCGGCGCAGGTAGCGCCGGCAGTTCAACAGGCTGTTGCAATAGGCGTTCGGCGCGGCCGTCCCGATTTCCACGTAGTGCTGCCGGTCGAAGGTGCTCACCGCGGAATAGGCCGCGTAGGGGAAGAGGTTGGGAAACAGCACGGATTCCCCCTGGCACAGACGGCCTTCGGCGTGGAGTGTGGGAATGAGCTGCGGGGTCTGCCGCTCGAGCTGAGGGTGGCAGAAGGGGCAGTTGTCGGTGTCTTCGCTGTCCGGCGGCGGCTCCGGCAGATGCTCGATCGCGGGTTCCCGTTCCATCCCGCGACTGGGCGTGATCCGGCTGGTGCGGCCGGTGATGGGATTGGTGCGGATTTCGATGGGGCGAGCGACGGTGCGGCCGTCGGGCGCCACGATACGGGCGGTTGCCGTGCGGGTCTGGAAGGCGAGAGCCATACCCACCGTCTCCTGGGGTTGAGGGATGCCGTGCACCGGTCAGGCCGCCAAAGCCATTAAGCCGCTGGCGCTTCTATGCCAGCCAACCCTTTGGCCGTCGGCCGGCAGCCTTCCCCGCCCGGCCTTGCCGCCTCGTTTGCGGCAGTGGTTTCACGGCGCTCGATCGGCAAGGCCGCGGTACGTGATCCGGCAGGTTCATTCTCAGGCCGGGCCCGACACCACCGCCAGGGTGACCATGGCCTTGGCCACCCGCACCTGTTCCTGTTGGTCGTTTTCGCAGAAGACTTCGGATTCTGTAAAAATCAGGCGTCTTCCGGCTTTGAGGACCCGGGCGCGGCAGTGGAGCCGAATGCCGCGGGCCGCGCGCATCAGACTGATCTTGATATCGGTCGAGAGAACGTAGTGACCGGCCGCCACCAGCGAGGCGCCGGCCGTTCCGGCCGTGTGGTCGGCCACGGTGGTCAGCACCCCGGCATGCACGAAACCGTCCTGCTGCTGGTGGCGTTGATCGAGATCCAACTGCGTCCGACAGTGGCCGGGAGTGACATCGACGAGGGTCATGCCGACCGCGGTAATGAACGGCGCCTGCCGGAAGACGCGGTTGATTTCGGTCTGGTAGTCGGGATTGCGCGGTTTCACGGGCTCTATCGCTTGTGGGCTTGGTGGTGCGTCGCTG
>JAAUYG010102683.1_pt1 | contig 22445 bp, 21 predicted proteins | sample 7278091 | NCBI WGS metagenome assembly JAAUYG01 (sample SAMN14350201, study PRJNA611818) | marine sediment metagenome | isolation source: surface marine sediment (0.6m) | place: French Polynesia: Moorea | collected 2018-08 | reverse complement strand
TCCAGATACGCCCACCAAATCGGGGACTTCCTTCAAAAATTTCGACCTGATGACCTAATTTTTCTAACTCATAAGCTAAGTTTGATGAGGAATAAACTGTTGTGTAACGCTGATTTCCTTCCACTACTGCCAAAGTAAATATTGCAAGGCACAAGGGGATTGAGTGTCTTCTTCCTTGTCCTCTGCAAACATCTGGTAAGTCACTGAATGCCTTTAGTATTGCTATTTCTGACATTTTTCTATTCTGCTTTCAACATTAGCAGATTATCTTACCATCTAGAATGAAATAGCCCTGATGACAATTATGTCTTGAAAATAGTTCTATAAAACTAGTATTATTGTGTAATACTATAACAAAATTATGACACATATAAATACAAAAACATATAATGAAAAAGTAAAAATGCTTTCTCTTTTCTTAGGAACTACAGATACTTTATTGTCATGAATAGATACTTTATTATCATGAATCTTCAGCCAATACATAACTATTCCTAAAGCTATTATGGCTATTATTAGTCCTATAGTACCTGTAAGTAACGAAATGGAATGATCGGTTGCTGTCCCATTAACGGATATTGAAAAACTCGTAAAGAAATAAAATCCGTTATAAACTGCATGAACGATTACAGCTATCCACCAACTTCCAATAACTTGAACTGCTCTAGCTACAATAAAGCTAAAAGGAATAGTCAATATTAACTGAAACCAATTTAAATGAAATAATGCAAATAGCACTGTTGTAAAAGTAGCAGCAAACAAAGGTGAACGAGCTCTTTCATAAGCTCTGAGTGCTAATCCTCGGTATAAAAGTTCTTCATAAAAAGGAACAATAATTACTACTACCAAGAAATTTACTGATCCACTGACAAAATCAAAAGTTTCTGTGATCTGATTATATGGAATAGTTGATTGTGGAAGATCAGCAGGTGAAGAACTATATATTTCACCCATAATTGGAGAAAAAAAATCTAGTAAGCTTAAAACAAAAATTAAAAATCCTAAAATAACTGAAAAAATTATTCCTATTAGAAATAAAGTATTAATCCACCCCGGGGGAGTTTTAAATCTAGAGTCTTGAACAAATTCCTTAACTGGTAGGGGACGAAAAATTAATATTAATAAAAATATTAGGATAATTACTCCATAATAATGAATCGAATCACTAATATTTTTATTTGGGAAAAGCTGACTAGGTAGTATATTCAAAGGTAATAAACATATCAATAATACAAATAATATATATTGATTAATTGATCTAACGTTAATTGCAGAATTTGAATTAAAATTATTGTACTTTGTCATTTGTAAATCTAACATATTAAATATTTACTCCCATCCCGACATAAGACTACCGAAATTAGAAAACGGTGAATCAAGAATAATCTTTGTTTTGGCTAGGTAATCATAGAGTGGGATGGGAGTAAAATCCAGTTTTTCATGTGTTTTGTTTTCAATATTAACCAATTAACCGAAGTTTAAACCTAAACAGTTAATATATTTATTTTGATAAAATCGGAGTAATTTTTACAATTTTTTCAATTAAATTTTTAGAGACTAAAGTGTAGTTATAGTAATATTAGATTTCTAAATTATCACCTTATTTATGAATAAGTAATTTGTATTTTTATATAAGTCTATATTTTTAAGTAGGTAGGTATATTTATTTATAAAATACCAAGAGCTAAGATAATAATCTTTAAAAGAATTAGAATGAAAAGTTGCTCTAATGTAAATTTTATTGTAAATTACACCTACCAGACTGAACAATACTTTAACTAGTATTGATGGATGAAGTTAATAATGACTGCTTATTCAAATTCTGGAATTGTAATTCCGTCTAATATTTCTGATGGAATTCGGTCAAGATTGCCAGTCACTGTTCCATCACTCAAGTTGGGAGCGCCACTTATCCCGTCAGCAATTCGACCTCCTATAAAACCTCCTACACGACCAGCTAAAAAATTGCCTACAGTTCTGATTCCTTGATTGATAAGTTGGTCTACAATTAAAGCTCCTACCTCACCTCCATTGATATCATTAAGTTCTTCTTGAGATAAATTTCTATTTAATTCTGAAATATTAATTAGATTGTTCATGTTTAAATCTCCATATTTTGCTTGATAATTCAATCAATTGATTTAAAGACAAAAGCTATTTAAATCATTATTTATTATTTTTAATAAATGATTGATAATAGTCAAGTAAAAATACCTTTTTATTAGGTCATATTATTGGTTATTTTTGTCCAAATAAAATTTTATTACTTTTTAACGGCTATCGACTTTAATTAAACGCATATTGATATATAGCCTTTCTCAAATAGGTGAGGTACAAAATTTTCCGAACTCCGAACCTATCTTAACCGAGGTGTATTTCACGCTTTTCGAGAACCATCATAATTAAGTCTGTGTGTGGAATTTAAATCCCTTTCCCTTTAAGCTTTCTCCTTTTCCCAATTTCTACAAAGGTGTATCTCACTAAATAAAGAATTGCTATATGAACTGTAGTTAATGCCAGATTAGCAGAAACAGACAGCGTCGGTAATTAGTTAGTAATCAAAATATTTAGGTGGTTAAAAGAACTGTAAATTCTGTATATTTACCTTCAATTGAATCAACTAATATTTTTCCATTATGTTTTTCAATTAACTCTTTGGCAAAATGAAGACCTAAACCCAAACTTTTTCCTGAAGATTTAGTAGTCCAAAATATTTGGAAAATATTTTTTAGATTTTCAGATGATATACCTGTACCATTATCTCTAATTTTTATTTCAATTGAATTTGATTTATTTTGAGTCGATACTGATAAAATAGGTTGGTAGTTTTTGATTTTTAAACTTTTTTTATAAAGATAATAAATTGAATTAGAGATTATATTATCTAAAATTCTTTCAATATCTGAAGTTGAATGGTAGGCTTGCTTGAGATTTTTATCATAGTTTCGATAAATTATAGGATTGAAATTATCATATTTAATTTTACAAATTTGAATAACGTCTAATAAGAGAGTATCAAGCAATTGATTAATATCAACATTAGTATTACTAGAAGAAGTTTTATTTTGGTTATCTATACCCTGAGAGTAAATCTCGCTAATAATAGAAGTTACTTTTTGATTGATAGATTGTATTCGCGATAATTTGTTGTTTAAATCTAAAATTATCTGTTGTGGTGATTGTACCTCTGATGAAACAATTTCTTCGAAGAGAAATGAATTATCTTCTATAATTAATTGCAGCTCTGCTATATCCGTTTGGCAATTTTGGATATTTAAACCAATTATGTTGGTCTTATTTTTTATTTCGTGAGCTATATACTGTGAAATTTTTTGATATAAAGCAAGTTTCTCCTGAGATAATATTTGTTTTTGTGCTTCTTCTAAAGCTTGAGTTCGCTTTTTAACTTTTTGTTCTAAAATTATGTTTGCCTGTTTAAGTCGATCGAGCTTAATAAAAATATAAATACAAATTTCACTACCAAGAGTCAAAACTAAAGAAGTAACTGTAGGAATCCACCATCCAAAAAGCAGAAATAAATAACCGATCGCTAAAATAAAAACTAGGTTAGAAATTGAAGATGTAAAATGCACTATTATTTTTTGGTCACAGCTAAAAAATTTATTATTATACAAATACCAAGAGCCAAAAGAAGTTGTTAATAGTAAAAGCAAAAGCAAACTATATTGCCAGTAGCCAGGAAGAAAATTGATAATACCTCGGTTTTCTAAAGCTGCATTTACTATCTGACTAGTTAAGCTTGCATGGATTTCTACTCCATAGGTAAAGTCATAGTTTGCTAAGTTATAATAGCTATATGGAGTTGTAAAAATATCTTCAATTGTTTCTGCTGTTGTTCCAATTAAGACTACTTTATCTCGGAAAAAATCAGCTTTAACTTTATTTTCAAGAACTTCCGAAACGCTAAGCTGCGCAAATTTTTTTTCAGTATTACAATAGTTAATTATAGTTTGATAGTTGTCTATAGTCGCATCCGAATAAAACAGCCGATTCGATTGAAGCATAGGAAAAACTGTATTGCCTAGCTTGAGCCAAGACTGTTTACCATAACCACTGGGAAAAATATTTTCTCCTTCCAAGTATTTAAGAGCTGTTGCTAGCCCAAAACTAGGTATAACTTTGATTTGGTTATTAGTACTGACATTATTAGCTACCAAGCTTGACTCTAAAGCAGTATTCTGAGATTTTTGAACGTATAAATATCCACGGCGGACTACTCCGTTTTCTCCATCCTCTATTATCTCACTAGCTCCAGTTTGAGCTAGCTTTTCTAATTCCGTTGGAGGCGATATAGACTGAAGAGCCGGATTACCACCATCGGTTTTTTCAACTCCAATCAGCTGAGGTGTAGAACGAAAAATAGTATCTAGTTTTTCACTACCTCGATCGCCAATATTTACATTACGATGTAAATCTAGACCGATCGCTCGCGGATTTTCTGCTTTAATTTTTGTTAGTAAGGCTGCTAGTGTGTCGTCGCTAATAGGAAAGCCTAATTTTTCTATGTCTTTTTCATTCAGTCCCACAATAACAATCTTTTGATCCTGAGGCTCTTGAGGACGTAACCTAAGAAAATGATCATAAAGTTTGCGTTCAGAAATTTGCAGCCATCCCAAAGAATTAAAAGTAACCGCAGTTAAAGCTCCAATTAATATAGCTGTTACGGGTGGTTGCCATCGCATAAAAATGAATAATTGATATTTGATAACCGACGTTACTCTACTATGAAATGATAAAGTAAATGACTGTATGATTGAAAGATTGGGAGACTAGAAAAATTTCTTGTCCTTCTGATTGAAAATCATCGCGCCATTGTACAACGCCTAAAGATACATATTTGTGGAATGTTCATTGTCCGTTATTGAAATTTAATCTATTCTTATAGCACCTTCTGCATTATGCGGTAAATCAGAGTCTGGAGATTTAAAAACTAAGAATTGTCCATTAAGTTCCAGATGTATACTATATTCTTCGTTTGCATATCCTTTCCACAAACTTTCTTGGTCTGACTGAGCTGCAATAACATAAAAATAAGAATAACCATATTTTTGGTCATCTCCTTCCGCACCTCCAATTATATTTACTTGTTGTTGTTCATCACAAGTGATAAGTTGTGTTGAATTCAATTGTTTAATTTGCAGTTTTGCCATTTGTTATTTCCTAACTAATATGTTGAGATTTACTTTGCTTAATATTTCCCCTAACTTTTCTTTTCATAAAATTAACCAGCGAAAAGTTAGGAGAGAAACAAATTAGTAATCTAGAAAAAATAGTGAGTAATAGATTACGGGTCTATCAAACCAACTTCGTTGTCCAACCGATCATAAAACCAGATATCTCCGTTATCTTGAACTTCTATGTCATAATCTCCTTCTGCATATCCTCCCCAAAGTTTTTTTTCCCTTCGCTCTGGTGACATTCTTTGGTGACCAGAAAGACCAAACAGTATTACATCTGAACCTCCAATAATATTTACTTGTTGTTGTTCATCGCAAGTGATAAGGTCTGTGGAATTCAATTGTTTAATTAGTAGTTTTGTCATGTTTTTATTTCCTTTTGATGTGTTGAAATTTGCTATAAATAAATGGCAAAACCTCTGTATCCACGACATAAGAGAAGAGCAAATAGCTGTTCCAAAGTTCGTTCTCTATTGCTATCAATACTATTAGTTCTGAAATAACAACCTGGGTTGGAGGTCAGCAGATTTGGCAAGATTGGGGAAAGAGTACTTGATGAATTGAACTGAGTATTAACCTTCTTGTACTGAGTTATATTGAACAGCATCGTCAACATTAGTTATATTGAACAAAAACGTATCGCCGAGGTCTACATAATCTATGCGAATATTTTCAAGCCCAATTTCTTGAACTGCATCAAAAATCGATCCTCCACCTTGTATTTCTACTTGCCTCCATTGATCGAGATCGACAACATAACCATCAGGTTTCAAATCAGTAACTTGAAGCATTGTCATTTCATGTCTCCTTAATTAATGTATTATCTGTTTTTCTGGGTAGTAAGAGCATTATCACTAGCTAAATCGATATGTAAACGCTTGCTATTACTTTGTATTCAGCCAATTTTGGGAATTTGATCTCTTAACTCAACTCAACAATTCAAAATTGACCAACTACGGGGAGGTGTCAAGTACGACATTTCCTAATATATTATCGCCATCTAGAGCAGCACCAATCAAAGCCCTTGAAAAAGGTGTATTTGCAGTTGCTAGTGCAATATCTAATATTGGGTCGTCGATAATACCGCCACCATAAATTTGCCTCTGAATCGCATCATCTATTTCAGACTCACTATTTTGATATTTTTCTGGGAAATTTAGTGGTTGAATTTGAAGCTCGATCATATTATTTCCTGGTTAATTCAAAGTTTTACTTCTGTCGGGCAATCTTTAAGATAGGGTCAATCCTCAAACAATTCGACTCCCTCGGCGATTTCCCTTCCGTCGAAAGCTCGGAATCTTACATCTATGGGATCATTTCCTGTCTCTATTGTGGCAAGACCATCTACATATAGTGTTAATAAGTATGTTTTTTGCTCGGCTGTATAATTGTCACCTCCATATATTTGTTGTTGGTTGGCAGCAGTAAGCTGGCTGGTGGAATTTAGTGGTTGAATCTGAAGCTTTGTCATGTTATTTCCTGGTTAATTCAAAGTTTTATTTCTGTCGAGGGAAGGTAAAAAACAAAAATTATATCGTTTGAAAAGAGCTATAACTTGCTCAAACTTTTTCCGCAGTTATAGATTAGGGTTGCATTAAACTTCTTGCACGAATAATTTTGTAAACGCTCAAATGATTTTTAGAATATGGAATTTAGAGAATTAATAGTAATCTCTGAAAGCTCTAAATTTCGTATTTATGCAAGAGATAGCATGAACTATCGTTCACAACCCAGAAATGAAAATAGAACAGTCGATGAATTGGCATTGTTTCAGCTTCTATTTTCAAGCTAGGTCTATTCTTATGGCAGCTAGAATAGAAAGTACTTCTAAATTTTATACTTCTAAGCTTCCGCTTTGGTAATAAAAGTCGCGCGCGCGATCTTGTATCAATCAAGGGAGAAAAATTCTACTCCTTCGGCGATTACTTCTCCGTCTTGTCCTCGGACTCTAGCATCTATGGGATCATCTCCCCATTCAATTGTGGCTTGTCCATCTCTGACTAGTTCCAAAAAGTACGTTTTTTCCTCAATCGAAAAATCGTCACCTCCATATACTTGTTGCTGGTCGGCAGCAGTAAGCTGGCTGGTATAATTTAGTTGTTGAATTTGGAATTTTGTCATCTTTATTTCTCAGTTAATTCAAAGTTTGACCAATGTTAAAAGAAGGTAGAAGACAAGAGTGAATTTCTTTGTTTTGTAAGGAGTTGATTACCTTATCAAAACTTCTACTTTTACTCCTACCTTCGGGGAGCGAAGCAATATTATGCAGTTATAATTTGATTTGTTTGGAGTATTTCTACTCCTATATCTTCAGCCGAAATACTAATTGCATGAGGTAATTCGAGATTAAGCTGAGCAGAATCAATGTTTGCCAAATCTCCTACGATACTATTTAGAGCAATGTAAGAGCCGTTCGGACGTACTGTAATAGAGTTTTTTACCTCTAATCCTGTTCCTCCATTTACTTGACATTGCTTTGATACATCCACTTCTTTGAGATACTTATTGGGGTTTAAATCTAAAACTTCAAATCTTGTCATTATTTATTTTCCTCGCGTTTAGTTTGTAACTGTAATAAAACTAATGATTAGATAAGGTTTAAGTTTTATCTTTCTGGCAAAGTAAAAATGTTAATCATGGTTTTTGATTTGTCTGGTCTTAGAATAACCATAATTAACTATTTTTCTAAGACTTCTGTTGAAAGCTAAAATGCTAGGTTTCCTCTTTAGTTTTAGTCCTGCATTGTACTCAGATCGGTTGCAAATACGGTATTAATTCTTTACCAGTAGGTTTTGGTCGTGGTTAACTTCAACCTACCATATTCAAGTTTTCACCCTTCGTAACTTTATTTATGATTTATGAAGTAGGAGTAGCACCAAAGATATTAGTTTGAGTTATCGCTCCTTGCTCTAAATATAGTTGACCATGATCGTCGAAGTTGAAATCTAGATGATTTCTTAGCTCAAACGTAGTTCCAGAATCAACATCAGTACTACCAAAGTCCAAACCTAAACTAAAACCACCGTTTATTTGCTCTTGTTCTAGCAAATTTAATTCGCTTAAGTTATTTTCTGAGGCTAAGTTAGAGAATGCAATTGTAGTCATTTTTTTGATTTTCCTATGTTAGATTTAATTTGTATTTTGACAGAATTGCTTATTCATAATCAATGAAATAATTCAACTATGTCCACTTTTTTAGTATGGCAACACTTTTGGGAAAAATCAACTATTTCAAAAAGATTGCAAGACATAAAATAATCGTATTTAATTTATTTAAATTTAAAAAATTATAATAAATACTACGGTTTGTTAGAAAGAATTTATAAGTAAATTTTTAAATGATTACAAAAAAAAACAAATCGCTGCTTTTTGAGCTAATTTAAAGTAATAATAAAAGCAAAATTAAATAATTTCTTTAAGACCTAATATAATATTATTTAATCTTTAGTCTTTAGTTATTGCACATACTTTGAGTAAGTTTAGTAGTAAATGTACATTTGGATAACCTATAATATAATAAAAGCGATCGCTATATTATTTTAATATAAGGCGATCGCACAAGTTTTAATTGTAGTTGTTGAGTTGTGTTTTAATTCAACTGTTGCTGAATAGCTCTAAGAATTTTACAAATCAGCAAAAATATATTCTAATGAGCTACCTAAAAGATTATTAATTGGGAAACGTAGGAGGTGTAAATGGACCATTAAGTTCCAGCTCTAAAATATTTCCTAAATTTTCTCTTATATCTCCTATTGTTATATCTCCTACTATAGATATATTATTTATTCCTGTAATAGAAGATATGGTATCAAAAATATTCCTACCGCCAATTACTCGATCTTGTTCTAATAAATCTAATTCACTTAAGTTAGTTTCCAAATCCAGATTTTCAATTACAATTTCAGCCATTTTTTTGATATTACTATGATAGATTGAATTTATATTGTTACAGATTTACTAATTCGTAATTAATCGAATAAGCTAAATCTAAATCCTTCTTAAATATGCCACTTTTTCAATCCAAATATAAGTCATATGTTGTATTTATAAGACAAAATATACTCTAGTTTTATCTTTTTTAATCCTTTGAGTTTCCTATTAATATAAAAAGCGATCGCTTTCTCTTAAATGAATATAGCGATCGCTTTATTAATATAGTTGCTAAATTATTTTCTAGTGACTTTTTTAGTCAAATTAATTATGCTGTAGCTAGCTGTTTAGCAATAGAAGTGAAAGGCTTTTCTTGATTAGCCAGATAATTAATTTTCACTTTATATTGCCTAACCTGCTGTGCTAACCAAGAACTAAAAAGTTCAGCAAGAATCTTTTGCCGCATCACATCATCTAATTGAAGTTTAATCAATTCTTCGACTTTAATTAGATGTACTCCAGATGAGGTAATAATTGGCTTGAGGATCTCAGGAGGAGTAGCAGAAAAGACCGCTGCTGCGATCTCTGGCTTTAAATCCTTACGATATACTATTCCTTTATATCCTCCTATCCTACTTAATTCTGGATCTCGAATATATTGATATGCAGCTTCAAAGAAACCGATTTCTCCTTCATCAATAGCATATGATAATTCCATTGCTAAATCTTCATCATCTAAAATTATTTCGTACATAGCAACCTGCATATAATCTAGCTGATAGTCAAGAAAATAAGGTTTAACTTTATCGCCAAATAAATGTTGTGCAAGCTTAGAAGAAAGAACTGTTGCAGAAATTAATCCCCCGAACTCATCTAAAGATAGTTGGTGTTTTTGTAGCCATAATTGTGTAGCTTCAACACTGTCTAGTTTATTCATTAATCGCCAATTATCTGCTGCTTGTTGCAACTCTTCTGATTCAACTTCAATACCAGCCTCGAACGCAGCACGGGTTACAACTTCACGAGTAATAATTTTTTCAGTTATTGTGGGAAGTTGGCATAAAATTCGCATTTGGTCGAAAATATCTTCAGGATGAAAAGTTAAAACTTCTGACATAATCAATCTCCTTTTTAGATTAAATTTAAAGTTGTTAATTGCTATTGGTAAATTTTGAACTTCAAACTCCGAACTCCGTAGCGTAGCGTATCGCGTAGCGAGTACTCCAAACTCCGAACTTTAAAGCTCTAAACCATTTTTTTGCAGCTTTTTAAACGGATCGAGAACAAAATCAATTAAACGACGCTGGCGAACAATTACCTCAGCTGTGGCTGTTTGTCCTGGTCTTAAGGCAACACGCTTATTTTTAGCTTGAATATAATTTTGGTTTAGTTTCACTTCTAGTTCATAGGTTTCTATCTGACCTTGTTCGGTATCAACGACTTTAGTGGTAGGAGAGATACTAACCAGCTTCCCTTCAACAATGCCGAAATCTTGGAAAGGATAAGCATCAAATTTGAGCTTAACTGGCATTCCTCGATCTAGAGAACCACTTTCTGGGGTGGTCATTTGGGCTTTAAGCACTAAAGGAGCTTCTTTGGGAGCAATCTCAGCTACTAACCCTCCTGGTTCTAACACTGCTCCAGTTTTTGTCACTGGTAATTGAAAAATAGAACCACTAGCTGGTGCTTTGACTATTCTTTGTTCTAGCTGATAGTTGAGAGCATCTATTTGACTTTTAGTTTCTTTTATTTGAGAACTAAGAGTTCCTATTTGAGCTTCTACTTCTTTTAACTGTTCTTCACTTCTAAGTACAGCTATGTTTCCAGAGTATATTAAACTTTGATAGCTTTTTTCTTGCTCTTTTAGACGTAATTTTGCTTGTTCAATATCGGCATTAGCTTGTTCAAGTAATCTTTTTCTTTCCCGAACTGAATCTTCTCTTTCAATTACCTGAATTTCGGAGACAATTCCCTCCATTTGAGCGTTCAGAAAACGCTTTACTTCTTTTAATGCTTCGTCATAAGATATTTTAGCTAGATTTTGAGCTGTTTGATTGTGTTGAATATTTTGTTTTTCTTGGTCTAATTGAGCTTGTTTTTCAAATATTTGCGCGGCATTTTGCTGTTTTTGGGTGTTTATCGTGACTATTAACTGATTTTTTAAAAGTTTTAGCTGAGCTAATTCTTTTTTCTGACCTTCTAGTCTTGTTATTGCTTGCTGTAGTTCGTTTTCTACAGATTTTGAATCAAGTGCCAATAAAGGTTGTTTATCTTTGACAATTTGCCCCTCTTTGACAAAAACTTCGGCTACTGTTCCCGCAACAGGGGTATCAACCATAAAAACTTTACCTTCAGGTTCGAGTCTTCCCCTAGCACTTCCAGTCTCGTCAATTTTGGAAAGCATTGCCCAGGGGAGAACTACTCCCACAAATACTATTAGGAAGTAAAGTAATCCTCTCGTCCAGGCTTGTGGCAGAGTTTCAACTAGTTCTTTAGTCAGTGACGACCAATCATTATGAGAAGATTGAGAGGATTTTGCTAGTTTTGAATTAGCTACTTGAAGACTATCATTTGGCGAAGCTTCTTCTAGTTGTTTCCTTAATTTGCTTGACTCTAATTTTTCAAATAGTCCTGGTCCTAGCTGTAAATATCCTTTGTGGACATAACGAATAGCATGAACTATGTCTATGGCTGGGGTATTTTTGAGTAAATAGCCTTTTGCTCCTACTTTTAGAGCTTTGTCGATATATTCTTCATGATCGTGGCTACTAAGGACAATAACTTTGGTATCGGCAAAACGTTCTTTAATAATCTGTGTAGTCTGTAATCCATCTATTCCAGGCATTTCAATATCAATCAGTGCCACATCTGGATGAAATAACTCGATCTTGGCGATCGCAGTTTGACCGTCTGCAACACTACCAACGATCTCTAAGCCAAATTCTGATTCTAGAGAAATATGTAACTGTTCTCGAATTGAATTTTGATCGTCTACCAGTAAAACACGAATATTATTTTGCTCGTTGTCGTCAATCTTGGGTGACGAGTCGATATTAGAAGAATCAGGTTTAACTTTTAAATTAACCATATTTGGTTGCTCATGTAACAAGGATTAAATTGATGAGGTTAAGAAAAACGCAAATATTAAGCAAACGGAACTTTATTCAACAGTGGCCAGCTGCTGTTGATTGAGATAATAATATTGACCGCGCTGAGCCATAAGTTCTTCGTGGTTTCCGCTTTCGATTAAGATGCCTTTATTCAGTACCAAAATCAAATCGGCATTGCGGATGGTCGAAAGACGATGGGCAATTACTAGAGTTGTGCGCTCTTTAAGAATTGTATTGAGATTGGTTTGAATAATTCTCTCTGATTCCGTATCTAGATGGGAAGTCGCTTCATCTAAAACCAGTAGACGAGGATCTCCTAATAAAGCACGAGCGATCGCCAATCGTTGTTTTTGTCCCCCAGATAGCATCCCACCACCTTCACCAATTTGTGTTTCATACCCCATGGGCAGATCCTGGATAAAGTCGTGAGCACCTGCTTGGGTTGCAGCTTCTATTACTTCTTCTAAATCTGCTTCTGGATAGGCAATACTAATGTTTTCGCGAATTGTACCACCAAACAAAAAGGTGTCTTGGTCGACAACCCCAATTTGTCGCCGTAGCGATCCCAGTGACAGACTAGCTAGATCGTAGCCATCAATAAAAATTTGACCTTCAGTAGGCAGATAAAAACCCAAACATAACTTAGAAAGTGTTGTTTTCCCCGAACCACTACGACCAACAAGAGCTACTGTCTGTCCTGGTTTGACTTCAAAAGAGATATTTTCTAAGATATTGCGATCGCTTTCTGGATGATAGCGAAAGGAAACTTGTTCAAATTTTACATGACCTTGTATGGGAGGAAGGGACTGACGTAGTTGGATTTGCAGGTCTTCTTCTGGCTCGGTATTGATTACATCGTTAATGCGTTCTATGGCAATGATAATCTCCTGTAGTTCATTCCAGACAAATGTTAGTCGTTGAAAAGGACTAATTACATTACCCATCAACATATTAAAAGCTACTAACTGCCCAATGGTTAGTTGATCGTTAATCACTTGCCAGACTCCAAACCACAAAAGTGCCGTAGTGACTAATGTTTGAATAGTAGAACTACAGATGGAAAGTATGTTGCCCACTATCTCCCCTGAAAAAGCTTTTTTGACCGACTTACCAAATAGCTCTTCCCAATGCCAGCGTACTGTCTGTTCTACTGCCAAAGCTTTAACCGTGCGAATACCAGTCAAAGATTGAATTAGATATTTAGTCTGTTCATTAGACGCGGCGAATATTTCCCGCGAAATTCGTCGTAAGAAAGGAGTGGCGACTAAGGCCAAGATAATGAACGGTGGGATAATAATTAAGACTAATAGAGCTAATTGCCAACTATACCAAAACATTAATCCTGCATAGACAAACATGGTTAGTAAGTCTAATAAGATTGATAAAGTTTCCCCAGTTAAAAATCGTTGGATCTTTCTATTTTCTTGAATTCGAGAGATAATGTCTCCCACATAGCGAGACTCAAAAAAGCCCAGAGGTAACTTGAGAGTATGGCTAATAAAACCGACAATCAAAGATATATCGACTCTGTTAGCCACATGAGCTAAAAGGTATTTTCTTAAACCAGTTATGGCAACTCGAAACAAACCAAAGATTAGTAACCCTAATCCAATGGCGTTTAAGGTTAAGCTACTGCGCTGCACCACGACTCGATCTAAAAGGATCTGAGTAAAAATTGGTGTAATCAGACCAAACACCTGAATCATTACAGAAGCAAAAAAGATTTCCAGTAAGACAATTCGGTGTGGCTTAACCAACTCGATAAATTGCCATATGGGAACGCTACTTTCTTCAGCATCTTTAAGCAAAGCTGTCGGCTGAAGTAATAGTGTATAACCAGTCCAGCCCTCTTCAAATTCTTTGTGGGTAAAAATACGTTGACCGATCGCTGGATCTCCTACTACCACATACTTAGAAGTCACTTGATAAACAACAATATAATGTTTACCTTCCCAATGAGCGATCGCTGGTAAATGCTGTTCAGCCAGACTTTGGAGATTAGTTTTAACTGGTCTAGTAGTAAAACCAATACTTTCTGCTGCCAACACCAATCCGCGTAATGATGCTCCATTGCGATCGGCATGAGAAATTTCCCGTAAACGATTGACACTAAAACGTTTACCCCAATATTGTCCTACCATCACTAAGGATGCAGCACCGCAGTCACTTGCACTTTGCTGTTGAAAAAACGGATATCGTCTGGTGACACGCTGCCACAAATGACCTAGTTGTAATACAGGGCTAGGAAAGTAAGCCTTGCTAATTTTTTTTCCCTGAACCTGCTGAGTAGTTACATCTCTAGATATTTTTTCACTATAGTCACTAAAATTGTCTATTTTAGCTGATAAATTATCTGGGTCAACTAACTGAGTTAACTGAGGCAAATGTTCAACTGCCTTCTGCCATTGAGACTCATCAAGACTATATATTTCAGTGGGTTGAGTAATTTCCCAATCTCCATTTTCTTGCCAAGGGTAATAAATACTACCTTCATCTAACTCATTTTTGGAGGAGTGTCGCATTTTTCCCCGTCGCAGCAGCCAAAACCGTTGATTTCGCAGATGAGCGGGTAAACTGCCTACAGGTAGCTTGTGTTTTTGCAGCAAAGATAAGGCTTCATTCAATCCTGGCTGTTTATATAAAGCCGCAATTTGAGGACATAGCAGTAACCAATTACGCGATACAGCTTGATGATAAAGATGTTCGTAAATCGTTGGATACTTACGATTGAGATTCTTGAGGAATCGCTCTGATAAATACCCTAGCTTAACATTAATTGAAGCTCTAGCTGAATAAGGTAAAAAAGATGCTTCGGGGAAAAGAGTATTTTCGCCAAAGGAATCTCCTGGATTTAAAGTGGCAACTAGTTCGCGATCTCTATCTACTAATCTCACCTTACCCGACAAGATGATAAATATACCTCGATTGTCTTCGGAAGACTCCCAAAATTGTTGACCTGCACCAGGATGTCGAATTTCTAGATTCTTAAGACAAAAAGTATAGTCAGAATCTTTAATTACTGTCCCTAAAGTTTTGTCTAGCTGTTGTCTATCAACAGAAACAAAGGACGAATTTTGAACCATAATTTAAAATCTCAACCTAAGAAATTTAGTTGCCACTCTTGAGTAGATGCTGATGCAGAAACAGAAGAAAGTTCTCGCAGCGCAATACCTGAACTCTCTGGATTGTTATCTTGAGCAAATGAATTACGATTAACTGATTTTGCTCTAGTAGAAAGTCCCATTTGTTTGAGTAAGCGGTTAATGTGACGTGAACTTAGTTCAATACCTAGCTCTTTATGCAAATGCTTGCTCAACCATTGTCCTGTCCAACGCTCAAATGAATAACCATAATCACGAGGACTATTACTTGCTAATTCCTTCAAACGAGTTAAATACTCAGCACTAGTAGTTTTGGGACGACCACGGGGACAATCTTGCCAATTATGAGCTTGACCTGCCTTCGCCTGACCACTCCAATATCTTGCTGTTTCTTGTGTGCATTTTAAAGTTTTACTAATTTCAACCTTGCCCAAACCCTCATCTGCCAAAAGCATAATTTCAATTCGGCGCTGATATTCTGGACGTAGATTTTTTGCTTGTAAATTTTTCTCCAGCAATTTTCGCTGAAAAGGCGTTAAATATTTACCTTGATTTTTCATGGCAATTTTTCCTCACAAAACTAGGTTGACAATACAACATAAATTTCGATGTATGCAGGGCAAATTTTTTCTGAAATTTATCTGCAAGAACTAAATTAAACCAAGTAACTGAACCAAGTAACCTTTTGCAGTTTGCTAAATAATTTAAAGCTCGAACTATCTCTAAATCTTAAAAATTAGACTACCGATCTAAAATATATAAATATTTCAACAGATGTCTGACTAGAGAATAAGTGGTAAGGAGTTAATAGTAAATAAAAGAGTCATTTGATGATTACTATTTGTATCATTCTTTTTGGGATTTCAGATGATATCTGAATTAAATAGACTAACTTGGTGAATAAAGACAACTGATACTAAGAAACTCAATTAGGAGTTTTGTATACTCTTGATCTTTGTCAAAGACATCAAGTTATTGTGAAGTCTTCACTATTGTTACTAAATAAAATTCAGATTTTTTCAAATCCTAACTCAGTAACTTTACTATCTAACTTACTTGAATCTTGGAAATTGCGTTATTTAAATGATTGTTATCTCAAGATTAGCAAAAATCAGAAGATTAAAAGATTAAAAAAACATAAGATAATTTGTTGTTACGGATCAGAACTAATGTATTTTAGGAATTTTCAATTCTGTTTTGGAGCTTAAAAATGATTAATAACAAAATCTCCAGATTTATCGGAAGATTTCTCAAGAGTGAATCTGATTTTCACAGTAATTTTGTTCTTATTTCTTTGCTAGACTGATTGTAAATTAACTATTTAGTTAAAGAGAAGTAGAAAAAATTATTATGGGGATCATATTTAGGTTAGTAACAAAATGAGTGACACTTTTCCCAAACAATAATTCCATCATCAGTTTCAAAAATAGCTCCTTCAGTTTTTCTACTATTAGGATCTATAAACTCTATTGTTAACTAGGTAGTTTTTACCTTTCCCAAATCAAGTTCTCCATTAGCATATCTTCCAAAAAAATCTTCCATAACAACTGATCTTTCTGAATAATCTACCCATTTGCCTCCATTTACTTGTTTTTGTTGCTCGCAAGTAATGCATTCTGTTGAATTTAAGGTTTTGATTTGAAGTTTTGTCATCTTATTTATTTGCTAACTATTTAGAAAATTGTAGTTAATCAATAAGTGCGATCGCTCCAGATAAAATTACGTACCACTATCGATAATTTTATTTAAAGCTTATGAGTGAGATCGAGTAATCAGATTATTCTTACCTGTGTCAATCAGAACATCAATCACCAATTCACCTAATATTAGTTCGTTCAGACAATATAATCAATATAAACAAACAGTTTTTTAAGACATAATTTGGGTTTAATTCGTCATCGTTGATAGATTCAGGTCTGATTTTGGAGATTTTCAGATTTTAGATTGAATTAAAAAGCTAATAGCTAGGAGGATAAATGCTTTGTAAGTCATACATCAAAGCACCAACGCTGATTAGCTTTTCTATTCGGAGACTGGTAGGAGAGCGACACTTAATTTAATAACGCCAAAATTAGAAAATTTCTAATTTTGAGCACATACATATTCTAGATTTTTGAGTATAGACAAATTCCCCCTTATTTTTGTCCTTATTGTGTTGAAAATTGATTTCAATTTACTTGAAATTACAATTGGAATTGAGAATAATTGAATTGAGCCACAAAATAATGCGGAAGCAAAACTTATGATTAATAAAAATCAACAACACTCAAATAGCAACCAAGTACCCTTTTTTGTTCGTTATTTAGAAAATCAGGCGTTGCTGAATAGAGAATGCTAATCAAGAAATTCGAGCCTTGAAACATTGTTTTTTCGTGAATACTTGCATTAAAAGCATTATGCACTCACCAACACCAAATTTTCTAACTCTGATTATGTATGCTTTCCCAAATATACAAAATATCTTGACATCGCTTCAAATTTGATTCTGCTATAAAGCAACGACATTTAAGATTATCGGCAAGTATCAACATCTCAGGATAAGGAAGTGAAGAAAAAACAATCTCTTCTCCAGACTCAGTACAAAGCTCAATACTTCTTTGTATAATATTTCTCAAAGTAACTAGATCTAAATCCTGAAAAACACTATGAAACACTAGTGTAGATTTAGCCGAAATGGGAAAAAGAGCTTCTCGATCCCAAGATTGTGAATCGGGAAATCCTAAGTTTAAGGCAACTGTAGTAGGTAATTGAGTTCGAAATTCTGGATCTTGAATAGAACCATAGTAAAGTAAATGTTTTCCTAAATTCCAAAATTTAGTTTGAGGTTGATCTCGGGAAATTATACCTATTATTTCTTGTTTTTTAGTCGAACTAGGTTCAGAAGTTTTAAGTTGATGAGAAGACGAGTCTACACTAACATCAATAGTAGTAATTAAATTATCTGTAGATTTTTGAGTATATTTTACAGAATTTTCCTCAATTTTTCTTTCACTATATTCTTTTTTTAAACGTTTAGCCTCAGCAAAAGAAACTGGATTACCAGCTTTTGCCATTTTGACAATTTCTGTACGTAACTCTTCTGGCGTACTTGGTGCAGATAATAGATATAGAACAGAAACATTAATACCAACATTAGAAATCTGCTCTTTTTGCTCACCAAAAGTTTGCCAGACACGCATAAAATGTAAAGCAGTTGAATAATGGCATTTAATTTCATTTTCTACCCAGGCCATAAATTCGCCATGCTTAAGCCTCTGTTTGACTTTAGATAATCTTTCCCCCGTTTCTATTATTCCCTCAACAGTTTGCTTGATGAGAGTTTGGATTTTTACAGTTTCTTGCAGGACAAAATCGGCAGTTTCTTTTTCTAAAGTTGTGTAATCAAATGTTGAAAGATTAGAAGTACCTAAAAATAAATTAATTGTACTTTTTAGTTTATCTTTATCTAGAGGTTTGCTTAAAGAATCAATAATCCAATTATATTGATTTTGAATTTGCTCTAATTCGCGATCGCTCTTGTGTGCTGAAATCAAAACTCCTTTGGTATTTATATTATCGCGATCGATTTCATCAACTAATTTATCGCCTAAAATATCGGGTAAAATTATATCAATAAAGGCAAAAGTTTTTATTCTCTGTTTATTATTGTTTTTGATTATTTTTAATCCTTGCCTTCCCGAGCTAGCTAATTCTAGTTGAAAAAGGTCTTTTTTAGTTTCTGTTTTCAAAGATTCAGCAAAGGCTTCTTGAAAATCTCTTTCGTCATCAATTAATAATACAGAAGGCAAACTTTTCATAAAAATTAATAATATAAAGGATTTTATTTTGAAATAATTTAAGAAGCAAAATTGTGCTTATGTAAGTTGATACATTACATGATAGTAAATATCAGAGGAACTAGGCAGTATTTGGTAAAACTATTGATAGCGCTCGCTCTTGGCTGTTTCCCACAAAGCTTAGCTGTCGCTCAACCAATGGAAAACTTAGAAAATAATATCAATACTTTGGTCACAGTCAAGAAAATCTTAGTAACAGGATACACTGTTTTCTCGGAGCGAGAAATAGAAGAAATAATTAAAGTTTATCACGGGGAAAAACTAAGTTTTTCAGAATTAAGGAATATTACTAAAACTATTACCGATTTATATGTATCAAGAGGCTATATAACCTCTGGAGCATTTTTACCAGAGCAAGAAATTGTTGATGGAATCATTAACGTGCAGGTAATAGAAGGAAAACTTGAAGATATTAAGATTAAAGGTCTGAAAAATCTTCAAGAAAACTACATAAGCTCTTTTATAAGTTCAACACAGACATCACAAGTCCTATCTTCCTCAAAACAGTCACCTCCATTAAATATCAATAGTTTGAAAAATGATTTAAATTTGTTAAAACGCAATTCCTCTATTAAAAATATAGAAGCTGAACTAGTTCAAGGTACTGAATCCAATCTTAGTGTTCTTCTGATAGAAATAGAAGAAATAGCTCCTTTTCAAGCTAAGTTAAGTTTTGATAACTATCGTTCTCCCAGTGTTGGTGAATTTCAAGGAACATTGAAAACTAGCTATGGAAATTTAATCGGTGTTAGCGATCGCGCCTTAGCTCAATATAACTTAAGTAGCGGATTTGATGCTTATTCAGTAGGCTATGAAATTCCGCTAAATTCTAAGAATGGGACTATTAGCTTGGAATACCGTAACGGAGATAGCGAGATTATCGAGGATTCTTTTAATGAAGTAGATATTCGCGCCGAATCCGATACAGTTTCACTTCAGTATCGTCAACCAATTATTTATCAACTAGAAAAAGAGGTTGCTCTCGGTATTGCCTTTAAAAGACAAAATAGTGAAACTTTTATTTTAGATGATTTGCCTTTTTCCTTTACTGCTGGACCACAACAAGGTCGTTCAGTAGTTTCTGTTCTCAAATTAATGGGGAGTTGGTTAGAGCGATCGCCAAATTCAGTATTTGCGCTTAGTTCTGAGCTGAATTTTGGTTTAGATTTGTTTGATGCCACTGTCAATGATAGCGCACCTGACGGACTCTTTTTTAGCTGGTTAGGTCAAGTACAGTGGACAAAAGCGCTGAATCAAGATCGAAATTTATTACTGGTGACAAGATTAGCAACACAATTAACTCCTGATTCTTTATTACCTTTAGAGCAATTGACATTGGGTGGTATCGGCACAATACGTGGCTATCGTCAAAATCAAGAAGTAGGAGACAATGGAGTTGTAGGAACAATTGAGATTTATGTCCCATTAGTTGGTGACCACATCAGCTCTAGTAACCTTAATCTAATTCCCTTCTTTGATGGGGGGACGGTATGGAACAACAACGATAGTGATAGTGAGACTGATTCTTTAATCAGTTTAGGAATAGGTTTGGATTGGCAATTTAAAGATTTTTTATCTTTAAGAGTCGATTGGGGTGTTCCCTTAATTAATACAAGTAATTTTGGTAACTCGTTACAAGATAATGGTTTTTCCTTTTCGTTTCAACTAAAACCTTTTTAATCTATTTACAGCGATTTTCAGTTGAATAGAACACAGTTAGTAGTTCGGAGTGAGGAGGCAAGGAGTTAGTCTTTGCTTCTTCCCTATCTCCTCCATCTTCCCCAAGTCCCCAAGTCACCCCTACTCCCTTGCTCCCCTGTCCTCCTCTGCCTAATACAAAGATGTGGTCTACCAAGCACGAAAACTGCTGTAATTTTGGACGACTCCTAAAGCTAATGACAATTAGAAATTTATGAGCCGATACCCACAGTTGCAGCTTTAAATCCTTGAAGACGCTTTTCCTCGGGTTTATCACCAGGAACAGCTAATCCACGTTGATAGGCCGAACGTGCAGCCAAACTTTGAAACCACCTATTGAGATTGGGACAGCCAGAGAGTGGAATCTGCGCTCTTTGGGTCATTCTTACCCAAGGAAAACAAGCAATATCAGTAATAGTATGCTGATTGCCAATAATAAATTCGCGCTCTTCAAGTCTTTTATCTAAAACCTGAAGCAAACGAAGAGTTTCTTTTTGGTAACGTTGAGTAGCTTCGGGTAAGCGATTTTCATAAGGTACAGCAAACACTAAAAGCTGACCAAACATAGGTCCTAAACTGCTCATTTGCCACATCAACCATTGAATCACTTCAGAACGCTCTTTTGAATTTGTCGGCAGTAGTTTACCAGTTTTCTCTGCTAGGTAAAGTAAAATCGCACCCGACTCAATAACAATAAAATCATCATTATCGCGATCGATAATTACGGGAATCTTACCATTGGGATTGAGAGCTAAAAATTCTGGTGTTTTTTGTTCGTTAACTGAAAAGTCAACATTATGGGCTTTATATTCTAGCTCTAATTCTTCCAGAGCAATAGAAATCTTAAACCCGTTAGGAGTCGAATCGGTATAAAGTTCAATCATGAGGTTTATATTGTTACAAAAATACGGCAAGACTTTTTCTAAGAGAAACAATTCAAATACACACTCTGCCTACCTTCTGGTGGTTTTCTGGCTCAATCGGGCAGATTTTAAATCGATGAGTTATTAATTTCTAAAGATGCTTACACGTCCCAAACCATTGCGATAGTTACCATTAGCTGTGCCATCAGCTACAAAAGATAAAGCGATCGCTCCTTGAACTAATCCCTGACTAGTATTAGTATTGTAAGTACCCCGAAATTCTCCTGCTGAGTCGATCTGACCGATCAGTTTTCCAGTTCTCATTTCCTCTCCCGAAAGATATTCATACTCAATGACCATATCTTGACCATTGAGAGAAACACCTTTAACCTTTCCTGGAGCTTCTCCACAAGCAAAACCATACTGGGTTGGATTGCCGATCAAACGTTCTACCCCCTGATGATTATTAGCTTTAGTTTGCGCTATTTGTTGTCGTGTTATAACTTCGGAACTGCTATTAGTTTGAGCAATAGCTTGCGAACTCAAAGCAGTGAATGAAACTAGAGATAGACCAATAATTAATCGCTCAAAGTTAACCATAATGATTCTTGTTTGATTTTATGGAAGAGAAAAACATCTTGCTAGCTTATAAAAAGCTTAATCGTCATTTTTATGTAACGCAATGCCAAAAATAAGACTGAGCGGATTATTTTTGCGACAAGATAGGGTAAATGTTTCTATGTCAGCAAAAAAAGTAGAAATACAAGTA
>JAAUYG010205304.1_pt1 | contig 22465 bp, 16 predicted proteins | sample 7278091 | NCBI WGS metagenome assembly JAAUYG01 (sample SAMN14350201, study PRJNA611818) | marine sediment metagenome | isolation source: surface marine sediment (0.6m) | place: French Polynesia: Moorea | collected 2018-08 | reverse complement strand
TGCTGCTGCTACTGCTACTACTACTGCTGCTGCTACTACTACTACTACTACTACTACTACTACTACTGCTACTACTACTACTACTACTACTACTACTACTACTACCACTACTACTACCACTACTACCACTACTACTACTACTACTCCTGCTGTTGCGACTACTACTATAACTACTACTATAACTACTACTACCACTACTACTACTAGCTGCCACTACTACTATTGCTGCTACGCCTACATAGTACTACTATAATTATTATTACTATTACTACAAAAATTACTACTACTACTACTACTACTACTACTACTATATGTACTACTACTACTACTACTACTACTACTACTACTACTACTACTACTACTACTGCTACTACTACTACTACTACAACTACTACGACTACTACTTATTACTATGGCACTATGAAACCTTGACCCTCATCCACCTCCCTTCCCCTATACCCTTTTACCCCTTTACCTGATATGGAACATGTCTCCAGAACCCCCGGCAGCCATCAGGTGGTCATAATCTGAAACAGAGAGATGTGGTCATCATCAGGCTTGAAAGGCAGCAAAAATATTCACAGGGTTATAGTAATCCCACAGTAAAACCTATCTGCAGAGATCACTATTACCCCAGACAACTCATAACAAAGAGTCATTATCAGACCACTGTTACCAGAGACCACCATTACCAGTACCTTACCATAGACCAACGTTACTAGAACCAGTTACCAGTGGCCATCATTACCATAGACCAACGTTACTAGAACCAGTTACCAGTGGCCATCATTACCATAGACCAACGTTACTAGAACCAGTTACCAGTGGCCATCATAACCATAGACCAACGTTACTAGAACCAGTTACCAGTGGCCATCATTACCATAGACCAACATTACTAGAACCAGTTACCAGTGGCCATCATTACCATAGACCAACGTTACTAGAACCAGTTACCAGTGGCCATCATTACCATAGACAAAAAATTCTTCAAATGGTATAGTTTCTTGGAAGCAAGCCAAATATTTTACTATATCTGATTCTGTTAGGCCAAAACCATATGCCTTAAATCTGACAATTGGAAGAAGATTCTCCTTCAAACAACAACCTCTACATCATGTACAGGTCTGTTTGTCAGTAATTTGTATCTACTTTTTGGTGCTTGCATGGTTACATTTTTTTTATCTTTTTCTTCTTCAACATGTGTTCATCTAATGATCTGCTTCTCTTTCTACCAAACACATATATATTACTACATTGTATTACATGTATATCCTTTTTCAAATATTTTTTTTCAAACATGCTTTCAAGACTTATGCGCTGAGATCTACACAACAGCAAGATGCCAGTACACATACACTGTAACAACAAGAGCTGGCCGTGTATAGGACACTCTAGATAAGACACAAATTCTGGCAGCAAGAACTGTGATGCATTCGATGCCCCCCCCCCCCTCAGTAAAAGCCACCTTTCTAACAAGGACAGAATTCTTCCTCAAGGAATTACTGTGCTTCATTTTACAGTAGTCCCTCAAATTTTTACAACCCTATATTTTAAGACCACCCTTGATTATAAGACCGCTTGATTTGGTCCCAAATGGCAATTTTCTGTGTTAAATGACCTTTATTTTAAGACCACCTGCAATATAAGACCGCATTTTCTAGGTTCCATGGGTGGTCTTAAAACAGAGGGACAACTGTACGGCTAATCTCCTCACCCTGTCTCCGGTACTGCACCAGCAGGGAGACCTGTTCCTTCAACCCAGTCAACAGAAGCAGCGCCTCTTCTCGGGTTTTCCCCCGCATGTCTATGTCGTTAACCTTCAGTATCAGATCGCCCTCGTGGAGTCCCTGCTGCTCGGCTGGCGTCCCTGGCGCCACCTTCTGGATGAAGATGCCGGTTTTGTTGCCACCGGAGATGCAGATTCCGACATTTCCGTTCGTGTCCTTTTTGAAGGAAATGAAACGTGGCTCTGACCTGGAAATGATGGAGAAAGTATGTAAGGTTAAATTTCTTCTTTCCGCTGCCACATGTACACAATGCACTACCGATTCATGATGTTCTTTGTTCAACAAATATGCTACATGTAATTTCCTGCCATGTATAAATACACGAAACAAAATATTGTATTAGACCAAAGAAACAATTTTGTGTTCCCGAAGAATGGAATGCAAGCCTTCTACATGTTCTATGAACTTCTAAAGTAAAGTGTAATTACTCTAGAAAAAGAAACTTGTTGCTGTTGGAAATTGCAGTACAGTGAAACCTTTCTTGAGAGAACACTGCCATGACAGACCACCTGTTTTGAAAGACTTAGATATTCATGGCAGAAGGTCCTACATTTCAATGTAATTAAACCTGACACAAAAGTTCACCTGTCTTGAGAGACCACATTTTTATGGCCATTGAGCATGTCGAATACTGTGGGTTTAACATGCATAAAATTACACAATACAAATATTTTTGAAAAACTACCTGATATTTCTTGGTATTTCTCTCACTCTGAACATTGAATACCGGGTACATGTATGTATATTCTGGAGCACTTTCAATTATATAGCCTTTTTGAGTACCAACATATTACCCTGATGCTGGTAAATTCTGAACAACTACCCCTTCCATCTGTCACTATGAATTACTCAACTGCAAAAAAAAAATATTGCTGAAACTTTCATAAAGTGAAGTTTACTATCGAGTTAGTGGGGTCATGACAAGTCCACAAGGGCATCGCTCAAAAAGAGGTAACATAGGCCAAGTCTCCCACTAAGTCGGCTCGAGATATAACAGTAGGTACAAGTGCACTAAGTGCAGGCAAAGTTACATGCAAGTAGGGGGCATTCAGTGTTTTAATAACAGTGCTAAGCTTAAAATGAAAACTCGAGATCGACCATAAAACACCAGCAGCAGCTTTATGGCATACATGAAACCCACATGTCAGGTTGGAAACTTTCGGGTACCTTAACAAGACAAAAAGAAACAGAAACAAAGTTTTTAATATTTTTTTCATCTTGTGAGGCAAGGCGTTACCGGCTATGTACCTGTAAGGCGAGATTATCAACCCACTTCACTTGCACTTAATCCCCCAGCAGTTTACATTCTGTTCGGGAGCAGAAAGCTCACGCCTTCGGTGTCAAACACTCCGATAAGACTTATAAAATCTGACTGTGGCCGAAATATCATCATCAAATTCATCATTATAAACTAAACTGTAAATAAACGAGATAAAAGAGAGAAAGGTTACCTCACAGGCTCAAATTTGTGGAAGGGAATCCTGGTGCGGTTTAGGTTTCAGGTTGGTGTGGTATAAATCCAGTTCAGTAAAGTTACTTTCTAGTTTTCCTTTTCCTTTTGACTCCTTTCATTTTTTGAGGAGCAAGTATTCAGATGCAATATCTCAGTCATCTATTTCATTTTTTTCATATGCTACTAACTCAGTATATGTACCATATATTAGACGCATGTATATATTTCACTTGCCATGCAAAATCACCAGACTTTCCTGATTAAATGTTGTTACACGTTTTTGATTAAAAGCCGTTATATCTATTCCAGTTCCTGTGAAATGCCAATTACAATGTGCCATAGTTAGGCAAACCATTTTCAATCTGTTTTTGAATCATTTCACTTTATTTTACTTTTGGCTGAAACGGGGTTGCTTCACATCACCATTAGATCTAACAGAACATGCCTGGAACTGTGCCCAATTACTTCATATTATTTACATGTACTAGTACATGTGAATATGATTATTACTGTACACGCACGTTTTTCCAGCTACAATTCGAAACCACCAAACTCATCAACTGGATTAGACTTTGTTTCCTGAAACGGATTCTGATCTAAATTACAGCTAGTGTAAATGCTCTAACTGGTCTCGAAATGTTTCCAATTCACATTAAAAGTGTAATGTCAATGGGGCCTTAGTGTCAATCAAGTTAGCTACATATAAGTACAGTATAGAGGTATAGAAAGCGGAAACCTTTAGCATGATTAATTTCTCATGCTACCGTGGGTTCATCCACTAGAATTGAATCATTTACAGTGTGTCACAACAGCATCACAAAACACACAGCTTGATCTAAACTATCTACCATATACACATGATACATGAATCTCGGTTTGGAGGATAACTTGCTTGGTAGCCCAGAGAAACACATACATGTACTAGTAACCATTCAGACGCTGTTTCTTGAAAGATGATCTGATCTTGACCAATTCCATTTAAGCATATACATGTTGTTGCTCAGATCGGTACTGGTTACACTGTGGCAAAGAAATAAGGTGCGCAAAAACTTGATTTTCAGGAAGACGGCTGCCATCAATATGATTACTGAATTAGACTATTAGAGTTCATTTTAGACTAAGATTTTTGGCATGTTTATTCTGGACCTAATCCAGGGCCATCCAGGAATTCAGGATATCAGTCACTCACCTGTCAATCCAGACAGGCCCAGTAACCAATCCTGACAAGATTATCAGCCAGACTAAATTCTGGATCCTTTAATCCACTGTGTTCTGGATTTAGACCACAAAATGCTTGTCGGTCTCTCCTTCTGCCTACTGTCATGCAGTAGACATTCGCATGATTTCTAGCTTGCCAGATTGTGACATCATTGATAATTTATCTAAGCACACACCTCCAACATATTGCTTTTCAAAAAAAATGCATCTGAGAAAGCCACAGGAATTTATGTGCAAATCTGAAAGGTCACTTTCTATACTTTTCTGTCCAGGTCTTTTCCTAAACAGATCTTGGATTTTCACGACTACAAAAGTACATGTACCGGTATACAATGGCATAGGTTAACCTTCACCTGGTAGAACATCAAGAGAACCAGATAAGACTAGATCAGTGTAGATACCAGCAGATTATAAGATAGCTGGTATACTGGAGATCCTGGAGATACTGAAGCAGGGTACCAGCACAGGGAACCTAATATCACAAATCTCGGATCAAGACAGAAGATTCCAGAGTGTACATGTATTAAGACTAAATACACTGGAAAAAGATTTCATTTCACATGAAAAACTACAATGTATCAAGCAACATGGTCATATGTTTAGTCCCTTGTGAAATCGTACCTGATTGTACCAGTCCATACCAGTTAGGTACATGTTATGGTTTCCAATGTTTAGAAACAGCTCAGTATATACAGTACACTAGCTACATGTATGGTGCTAGTCTGGCCAGTAGCAGATTATTATTGAGCTGTGTGGCTACTGTGACCTGCTTCTCCTATCCCCACATAACACAATTATGCATTAATCTGTCACTAAGGTTACATACGATCTTAATTCTATTACAGCACCAGGCAGGGGTCATCAATAGAGAGAGCCCTGTATCTCGGGGAGAGACGGGCTGCCACTGTTAGAGAAGGTACCACCCCCGTATTCCTTATTAGGAAGATGTCCTTTTGGTGTGAGGGAGCATTACATACAGGAAGTAGGCATGATCAAATACTACATACAGTCGAACTTCTGTCAGTGGCCTTTAAAATGTGGTCTCTTGAGGCAGGTGGTCTTTGGTGACAGGTTCAATTTACACTGGAACGTGTCGGGACTTTCTGCAAGGCATGCATGTACATTGTCTTTTCGCAAATAGTTGATCTCTCAAGACAGGTTATAAGGAAATGAACAGTCCGTTCTAATGGAGTTAAAAGTAATTGCATGGAGAGAAGGGTAATACATATACTGGTCTATATTCTATAATCCCTGTAAGCAGTCCTCTTGTAAAGAAGCGTCAGTAGCTATTAAATTATCTGGTTCCTCCGCAGACAGTGTCAGGCTGGGTTTGTAATTACAGTCTGATAGAGGAAGATTTACATGTACCTTACTTCATAAACAGTCCTAGATACAGGCCAAATATGACACAGAGGACATGATGATTCATGTTCCCTGGGGAAAGTTCCATTTACTGTCAATGTAAGGTAACTATAAATAGTAGTCACATCTATGTAACCCAGATAAGAAGTGATTATTCTCACTCAACAGACAGTGAACAGATCTTCTGCTAGTCACCACACAGGAAAATACCCCAAACAGTTTTGAAGGTGGTGTTTTCTCGGTATGTGTGTCTTAAGTGGTTGTGAGATCTGTTAATGGAAGGCTACCTGGCCGGCCACAAATCCATGTCAGCTTGCTCTTAGCATGCCATTAATTTCCACACATGGTGGCCCCCTTGGGGGATGTTTCACGAAAATGGTCACGAAAATGGATTTCACGAAAATGGGACCAATTGTCCACACCAATGAGTGGCAAGAAAGCAGCCTAACTGAGATAAATGTTCTTAAGTCACTTTGTGTTTATATTCTGGTTGACCTCTGACCTCCAGTATGCCAGGGTTACCAGTTAAACCAAAATTCTGCCACATCCATGGACATTCCTAGTAGCTGTTACTGAGTACTTGTGGGATGGTATCACCCTACCCTAGAGGCCTCTGACCTTTGACCTGACCTATAAATGTCAGGCAGGCAGGCATTCCAGCCCTGATTGGCATTCTGGATTGAAGAATTGTCTTCTGGAACAGGGTTGGGTTCCGTAGAGGTGTGTGTATGTGTGTGTGTGTGTGTGTGGGGGGGGGGGGGTACAGTAACATAAATAGTGAGCAAGCTAATGAATAGCCTAGAGTCAAGTTGATTTATTTAACCTTGGCCGGGGAGAGTTTGCATGGGGAAACAGCAAAGGCAGGCACAGAATCCCTAGAATTCTTTGGAGTATCTTCCTTGTTATTTAATTGATTATGCAGGTCAGAACTGGTACATTCATACACTACAGTAGGCTAATTTTGCTAGGGGACAGACAGACCACAAATAAAAGAGCATAGTACCAGTAGTTGCTCTATTGTAAATCATACAGACACACATACCCATACATATTGTGTGTAATGATATATTGTATAACTAAAGGCAGAGATGACAACCCTTCTGTGTGCCTATGCTTCATACAGTGGCCTGTGGTAGAGTACTGCATCATAAAGTTTGTTGAAAATGGCCAAACTTGAGATACCAAGACGGAAGCAACACTCGAGACTGGTATTTCCTGCCTGGTAGTATGGTGCAAATTACGCTAAACACACTGAATAAGGTACATGTAGATGTACCTGTAGTACATGTACTTTAGTCCGTAGGAGATGATTAAAACAGAGTTGTTTGGTTTTCATACATGTATATACAGTCTCTCATAAACGAACTGATGTTTCAACGAGGCTATTAAGGTTTACCACACAGCACTCCACTCCACTCAATGAATGGTAAAAGATGATTATTTATAAGTTTGTAATTTTCACATCCAAACCAGTACAGTAGCGGTCAGGGTTCCCTTCAGTACTAAAATGTGAAAACAAAACCTTCGTTTTATTTTCTAATACTAAATATGCTTAGAGAAATAAGAAGGTTAGAATACAGTCAACTGACTACATGTATATAGACAGGGGTTAAGGTTTAACTGTGGAAGATCTAGTTTAATATGTCTATGAAGGTTAACCAACAGCTGCCCAACAAATAGTTCCTCATGCCGCCTAGTTGCTTTTGTTTGGGGTTACCATGGTTAGACATCTTACCTGAGAAAATTCCCCACATAATACCACATGCTGAAGATAGATCAATTGACCCAGAAATCAAACACACAAATGGACCGCTTTTATTTTTTATATAGACCCTTGCACAGCATCTGTAACTTAATACTCAGCTCATACAGGGAAAACAGAAAGACTTGTTGGAAAAGACTTGTGCTTGAACCTTATATTCTTCCAGTAATGTATGGAAAATTTCAAGGAAGTGCTAACAAGGGATGGTCTGTTTTGTATTATTCTGGTTGTTTCTTTTTGTCCCATAATCCATCATTCTGTATTTATAATGTGTCAGCCTGGTAATTGACATGTGATACAACACAACATGTATGGTGCAAGTCACATGGCTGAATCAAGGTCACTTTGTCTGGAAATAAGGTCACCGTTGCTTTTTCTCTTATCCATAAGATGACTTGAATCCATTTTTTTTTAATATCAGTTTCATTTGACCTTTAAATATGAATAATTTAACTGTTTAGCAGAAATTTATATATATGTAAACCAGGCCTGACAAGATATTGCGTTGTGATCAATCTCGCCGTGGCTCAATCACAAGAAAGCCTTTTGAACTAAGCATTATGGTTTGCATGGCAGGTTTAATATGTGTGTATATATAAGCACATAAACAAAAGCTAAGAAAGACGCAAATTGAAAATGATATTCAGCATCATATTGCAGACAAAGCCACATGCTGGAAGAGTTACTAACTGAAACATGAGACAACTGCTCAAAATTTGGGATACAAGTACAAATGGCTTTTAAAACTTGAGGTCCGGTGTGGCACAGATGACAAAGATGCATTGTGAGCTAACAAACAAAGCAAGCCGCACAGGTTTCAATATTCATGTGAGATGGTTTTTTCACTTACCCATCTCGCGGTCGTCTTCTCACACCTAAATCTGGTTCGTTATACGATGGAGACTGGCCATACGCCGGATCTCGCGGTCGTCCATAGTCCTGGATAGGGGAGGGCGGGCGGGGCGAGCCATCTAGGCAGAAGGAAATGGTACACACTGTTGAAGCAAAAATCTGTATAAAAAAAGAAAATGTTTCAACTTTGTGAACAAAATTTATTTAAAAATTTTAGTGAGTTCCAAAAGAACCGCATTACAGTAGTCCCCATCTAATAAGGCCACCTATTCTGCCAAGCAATTCTGTCCTTACTAAACAGGTGTCCTTTGGTACGAGGGAGCATCACATGCATACACAGCAATACTGCTAAGAAGATGTGTCCTTTTTGAAGGGGTGTCCTCTTTAAAGAGTGTCCTTTAAGAGAGAGACTACCATAAATATTAATTTCAGCAGAGATAAAATTCTAATTCAACCAAGCAGCAAAACTTTTCGCCATGACTTTGAAAGGACCAACTGCAAATCTGGTATAAACTTGGGCAGGACTTGGGACTTGGATACATCGCACGTCTCTTCCCCCCCACCCCCCCCCCCACCCCATCTATTCATTCATAAAGCTGATACAATTCATACTTGACATGCACTACGTTTACTGTACCCGCCTTTGCAAAGTTTGAAGCGCACAAATTTCAAGTCTGTTACCACAGCAAGCTTACCCTTTTGCCTGCCCATAGTGGCTGGGCCTGGTCTTGCATCGTCAAGTGGCGACTTGCGATCGTATGGCGACTTGGCACCGTCTTTGAGGGGAGTTGCGGGTCGATCGAGCTGTGCGAATGTGATAGGTTTTAGCGTTGAGCGGTCGAGACTGCTGCTGGCCGCTGGACCGTAACGATCTACGTTATCCTGTTTTCTGGGGTAGTCATTGGCCTTCGAAACATCTGAAGCAGGCAACAACAGATTTTGATTATCTATATTGATTAGGCAATTGATTAATAGAAGTTACTCCCTAAAACCTCTACTGATCTATGAGACAACTTCACATAAAATATGATTATTATAGGATAAACTCCATAATAATAAGGATTAATTCCCATAACGTCAAAGATAAATTATTAAATGAGTAACTTCTGGATTACTGCACCAGTTTCATCTCTATCAGTGAGACAAGATACATTCATACATAATAAATATATTGAGATGCACATGAGACATCTACGTTATTATTTACTTAAACACTGCTTTGAACAGGATCTACATACCTTTATACTTTTACAAAATATTTAATAATGTGAGACATGTTATACCCAAAACAAAAAATCGAACATTACAACCCTTATGATCACCAAATCTTGCACACCTTTGTTTTCATTTCTGGACTGAGGCTTTTGTCGCTGACTGCTCTTAACGACCAGCTGCAATTTGTCCTTTGTTTTTTCCAGCTGTTTCTTTGCCTCTGCCAGGGATAGATTTTCCAATGGGATATTATTGATCTGCAAAAGAAAGCGAAACAAAGTAATCCATTAACAAATGTCAAATCGGGATTTGCACATTATAATTTGCTTGGATAAAATGGTTGATCTGATGCCATCAAATGCTCATTCCAACAACTCTGTATATTTTCTATGGACTCGTACAGCTTTTTAAAGGTCTCGTTCTGGGCTTGTTTCGCACAATCTAAAACTATAATACTTAGGCTGATCAGACCATATGCCTTCTTATGTAAAAGGGTAGGATGTTACATGTATAGAAAATTTCTATACAGAAATCATTGCATTACTCGTTACTTTGTGCCCACATTCAGGGACTCACTTTGAGTATGGAGTCCCCCTCCTTGAGTTCCCCATCCTCGGCAGCAACACTGTTTGCTATAATCTCAGAGATGTAGAGTCTGCAGCCCAGGACAATGCCATACTCTGCCAGATAAAAGTATTCAAATATTTAACTTACTTGTCACCTATATATTAATATTACTACTGCATGAATTAACATTTTGGTAATACACACATGACAAGGTACAGTCAAACTCTCGGGAAAATACCACATTAATATTCTTGCAGTATAATTAATAAATTTAATTGAACACCATCTATTTCAATATCATATCTCTGCTGCAATATATATATATTAAATAAGTTCTAATAGTCAAGTGAAAGGTAGGGTAGCGAAAGTATTCCAAATTTGTTGTAGTACCCAAGAATGCACTGAGCAACCATCATATACATGCTGCTGCACAAGTTTAGCAATAATTTATATTTCCTCTCTATTTACAGATTGTCTAAAAATTTGCAGATACCCGAGGAAAGGGACTCGTAATTTTTAGAAAAGCTTTCAAAAGGCCTCACCATCTTTCTTGTTCTTTTTGCACAGTGTGACTTTGTACGGCAGGTCATATTCTTCAGTGGCAGGTAAGACCACTTTCCGTCGTATGACCTGGAAAATGGGGATCACACAAATTTCATTGAGTTACAGCTTTAATTTGTTTCTAATTAACATAATCATCTTTCCTATCCAAGTTTGCTTGCTACCCATAACTTGCTTACCGCCAGGCCCATATCAATGTTTAATCATTAGATCTAGACTACCGGTATGTTTAGGGCTAAATTATATTATGTTACAGCCTCCAATAATTGGAATTTTAGACTATTACAGAGGAAACCTTGCTTGAAAAGCATGCCAAAATTATTACGACCACTTTTCGGTTGACCACAACATACTGGTAAAAACCAGTGCAATGTTGTTTTTTTTTCAGAATTGACGCCAAAATTTATACTTTTGTTCTGACAAATGGGTTTGTCTTAACTCTGAGGCCCCACTGTATTTGCTGGATCAGTTTAGGGACTAAACATATGAGGTAAAATCTAAATTATTACATGCAACAAATCTATCAGTCAATCAGTAATTACTCTATGTTCATATTAGCCACATGTTCACCAAAAATCTCTTTTTAACTCAGTTATGGAAAACATTATAGACACACTGGCCAGACCGACAAAGTTATGTTGGCAAAACGACAGAAATATATGTACTTATATTGATGTAATATACTGACTAGATTGACAGAATGCCCGCTGTCTTTGAGCACGGAGATGGCTGTGGCATGATCTACGTTTTCTAACGAGATCCCATTTACAGACTGGATCCTGTCGTTGATTCTGAAAGCAGATCCAGAAATGTAATGCAAGTGTATACATGGAAGAATTCACTAATGCGAGCAGGTGAAAAACTAAGGAAGACTTTTGAAACAGCATGGTGTTTTTGTTTTTTTTTCAAATACCAGGTAATCTCAAAGTAGTATCTTGATTTTAATCCAAATACAGTTCCAAAGAAAGATTTATATGTTTAAGTATTAGTTTTACAGTGAAACCAGTTCCAATTCTCTCAAGTACCCACTGCCATGAACATGATGAAATACCAACTTCGTTGAAAGACCACATATACATGAGGTATTTTGGAGAAGGACCTACATGTACATTTCCGTATATTTGAACCTATCACCAGAGACCACCTGTCTTGAGGCCATATATTATGGGCGGTCTTTCAAGACAGGTTCTACCGTATATTCACCATATTGAACAAATCAATTTTTCAAGTCTTTCAAGCTGGGGCTAACATAAATCTCCCTCTCCTAAAGTTACCAAATGAGCACAGACTGCACTACGTACTGTAATTTGCCCTCCGCTGGTCCAGCTTTCAAGACATCAGACACTGCTATTGAGGGCTCGCCATTGGCAAAATGTGGGTTGTCCCGGCCACCACTCACTGCTATTCCAAAGCCAAAGGTTGGCACCTGAAAATGTCCCACTTACTTACAATGTTATACAAATACATGTATATGATATCCCATTGAAGTGCCTACAGAATATGTAGCTTTGAAAGATAACGAGTTTATTTGCTCAATTTACAAGATTATTGAATACAAACAATTACAAACAAACTACATGTAAAAATTCTCAAAACTGAAATTTACCTGTATTTAAACATGTTTAATGTTTACATGTATCACACGCCTAATGCCAGTAATTGCCAATTATGCCATGTACCTGGCATACCAGAATGTACTAATTGTGTCTCAATCTATTTTAGTTCCCTTCGAAAAAATCTCTACAACACACAAATAGAAACAGTATGAAAGAAAGTTACAAATAGTTGCTTCCAACACTTATTTGTTAAGTGCTTGTGACGAAAAACTTCTTGGCTTGCTGGTAGCCTTTCTTTGCTCCCTATTTTAAGGTAATGGAAATTCGGTGTTTGCTAGAAACTTTCATGGCAGGAGACATGGATCAAACACCATGTTCTTTGTAGTTGACCCAGTCGCCTTGTGGCCTTTCCTTTGTCGGTTTTTGCAAAACACATTTAAAAAGAAGTGAATCTTCATGTTTTTACCAATCAGAGACTTGGGTGAAATAGTTACAATTTACATTGGCGGAAAGAGGCTGCAATGTACATAGAGAACAGAGCTGTAACCAGCTGTTTGGAGTGTAAAACTGATCGGAGTCGGAGGTGGTGTAAAACGGTGAAAACACATGCTTACCCTGGCTAACGTAACCTGGTGCGTCTCCCAGACTACGCGATCTCCTCCCTGCAAAAACACACAAAGAGTTAAATTATAAATACTCGAAAACTGTGCATGCTACAGTATAACTTACACCATCTACACAAGAGCGCACGCCTGCAGTGGTACATGTACCTCCCTGAAAAGGACACTTTCTCAACAGGACACGTCTCCAGGGAAAACATCATGAATGCATTTGATGCTCCCTGTCACCAAAGGACACCCTGTATAATGTGGACAGAATTATTTGCCAGAAGGGGTGAGTGATCCTATTAAGAGTAGGACTAGTGCAGTTTTTAGGTACACAGTATTAAAACTTTTCTTCATTACAATTTTTGTGGCAGCCTTGTTACAAACCACACTGCTGTGAGGTAGGGCAAGCCTTGAAAGATTTCCCATTCCTAACCCACACCCCTCACTGCCACCTGATGAGCCAGTCCCCAGAAACCGGTGGTCTTGAGAAACCACATTTACTGGCCCATGTTGCAAGTTATATTGGACTCCAATACCTATTAGCAATAAGTATGTAACAGTGCCAGTTACATACATGTATCCTTACACTGTTCCAGTCTTTCTACACTTTTATAATGGTAAGTTTAAAGTTCCTAGTACAGTCAGACACACACGAGGCACAGACACACACGCAGCACACACGAGGCACAGACACGCGCATGAGGCAGACACACATGCGGTCTCATGATACCTTTTCAAGATTTGTGTTCTTCTCCAGCAGCATGACACCAACAGATCCTCCAACATTAGCAGGATCCTACTTGGATGTATATTCCACTCATCACGGCCATTTAGTAGCATAATATCATGTCTAATCCAGCCAAATTTTCTTGATTTTGGCAATATAAATTTCTGCCCTACCAGCACTATACATTTACGCCTCTGACATCAGTGCTCATAATATAACCACATGCTTTGCATTCCAGCCATCCGAGATAGCTGACATAAGCCTGGGAAGTCCCTGTTCTCTGAAGTGGCGGCTACATACATGTACTAGTACACACGTGACAAGGCATGCTGTGTCTTCAATTACATGTACCTGCCCCGATACAGATAACTCTGCAGCCCCCATGAACCCAAGTCCAAAGGCGTCACTTTGGTATGCCATACACTGTAGCTTTACAGAACCTCAATAATTTGAAAGTTTAGACAATGTATATACCAGTACTACTTAGTGCAGTGTAGGCGAACTTGTTATAAAAGTGAAGACTAGTTTATTATATTAAAACCCATTTCTCATAAACCTCATGGAGGGTGCAAAATAGCTATATATTTATGCAAGTTACATTTAATCACCTAAATTTCTATTTAAAAAGAAGAAACATCCATGTATGTAAGTGCCCCCAAATTCAGATATATGCACATGCACAATTAAATACAAGTTTTGTTTGCTATTTCGGACTCATGCAAAACCAACGATAGAGATGTAGAGATTCCGTCTGCACACAGAAACTGGGATATACTTAAGTAATAGTAGTAAAACCTGTCTTGAGAGACCATTGCCATGAGAGACCACCTGTCTTGGGGACCACATATTCCTGGCAGAAGGTTCCAGTCATTCAATGCAACTGAACCCCAACCACCTTTAGAGACAATATTTTTAACGTTTGCTAAACCATATAAACGGAGCCAAACGATAATTGAGACATAAACTAGCAGCCAACAAAGATGGTAGCAATCCATAAAGTCTTTTTCATACCCTATATCACCCATGCCATGGTCCATAAGGGAGTATTGAAGGGACCATTTGCTGTTGCAAACAGAAAATGAAACGTTTGCTGGTTTGAACGCAGCTCTAATCTTTATTCACAACTTGAGTTCTACTCTGCATGCATTTTTATCACTTCACAGAGAAAGCAAACATCAATCCAAAGGATTTCAAAGAGATGGCATTTCATCAGCTTTCTCAGGATATTAAAAGCGCCACCTTACAATTTACCAGCACATCACATATATTGGGACCAGCCCTGCAGGCATTAAACTAAGCTAAGGGACAGAACTACATGTACCATGTTTATTTACAGTACTCCAGGGATCCAGAAACCTGTAAGAATCCTGGATTTTCCCAATCCTCCCTTGGCGCCATTGAAGAAGACCCTGAAGATTTTATCTCCTGGCAGCATCCCCAGGGTATACTCAATAACAATTTCATCTTGCTAAGAAATACAGAATATACAGTGAAACTTCTACACAGCAAAAAGTCTCCACGGCAAGTGTTTGTTAATTGAAACGGAAATGGATTGAAACTCAAATTTCCTGTGGTTCTTTAAAACTTATGTCGCAAAGGAACAAGTACCGTATGTATTAAACAGTAACATGTATGGTAAGTTCTCCTATACATGCAATACAGTGAAACCTGTATGGAGAGACCGCGGCTGTCCCGGAAATTAATTTTTTGGTGCTAAGAAGTAGTCATGGGATGAGACACCAATCATTTTTTTTTTTTTGGGGGGGGGGGAGGAGGGCATGGGGGGCAGTATTTCAAGACAGATTCTAAATGTACAGTAGTCCCCCTCTAATAGGAACACCCCTTTAGTCAAGCAATTCCATGACAGTTGTTAAATGAGGTGTCCTATGGTTAGAAGGAGCATCAAATGCATACACAGAATTGCTGCCATGTCTTTTTCTGCGGAGTGTCCTTTAAGAGAGGGACCACTGCATATTTTTGTGCAACACAAATGGAGAGAAAAAGAAATAGTTCAGTGAGGTTACTATTTATAGAAAGGTCTTTTCAAAACATATCCATGTATAAAATGCCCCAGTGCAAGTCACTAAATCAAGGGAGTAAAAGTCAAGGGCCACATCCTGGGGCAAAACAAGGGTGTGCTCTATTACTTAGTACATGTAATATTGCCTCCCCACAGATCCAGGCATAAATGCCAAGATTATAACCATAAAACTCCCTATATAGCATGTGGGTTGCCCTAACAAGTACTTCACAAAGTAATTGCCTTACTAACACATGGAATAGTTGGATAGCATCCAAACATAAACTTATTTCAACAAATTGCATGAACTGTTGTCAGGAGCTGGCCAAAGGGACAAACCTTGAATGTTTGGTTGTCAGGGAATATGATTGTGATGACTGTTGGCTCAGTGCTGCAATTTTACACAAAAGTACCGCTATTTATTCCAACCGTCTGGATCATAAATTTGCTGTCTGGATTTGATTGAGCTGTTGTCAGTGTTATCACCATTTTTCATACATGCAGAAACAAAGCCATTGCCCAAATTTTTGTTTTATATAAATATTCCAGATGGCCAGTCTGTTATAAGGACCCTATAAACGATGACCTGCAGTTGTTGAATTACAAAGCTGACAGAATGATATACTGCCAGTGTCATACAGTTCCAAGCACGCGAACCGATGATAATGTAGCAACTCACCCTCTACATACAGACAATAACAGTTAGAACCTATGTTAGTGATCTGATGGGAACTTGTGTCACACAGCATCTTCAGGATCACCTGCTTGTTGTGGTCAAATACAACAGAACCTGAGAAATAAGACTACCCACAGGACAGTGGCTAAACTGGTCTTAATTGGGACGTTGGTGGTCTTATTTCTGAGACTACTAACTTGTGAAAATATACCGGTAGTGTTAGTACTACTGAGAAGTGCTCTTTATTCTGAGGTGGTCTTAGCTTCAAGGTGGTCACATGGTTAGGTTCCACAGCATTACACCAGAAAATCACTTGATCTGTATGTTACAGACTCTAGGTATATACAAATCCAGATCAATCTCCCCCCCCCCCCTCTGCATTCCACTGATATCAGTGTTACTGCTCTTGTATTTTCAATTTACTAATATAACTACATGCATATCTACGCACTCCATCCCTCAATGGTATACTAAGTTTTGCAGCTAAATAAATCTAGATGACCATACCAGCCCGAGACCAGAGAACCCCTACATTACATTCACTGAGCCGTGACAGGGATTCTGGATTCCTGGCAGTGCTCCAGGGCAGGTCAAGGTGATTTGTCTGCTGTGTCACATTCCTGCAGAGAGCTGGCAGCTTGCCAGGAAACATTCTGGAAGGGTGCCTTGGGGTGGAGTCTTGGCAAAGGGAAGGGAGGATGGGATGGGTTGCGATGGGAGAGGGGTGTAGCTTATCTGCCCATGATACTGTGCTCACATTTAAATAGACAAGTGGCCTTTGGTGAGAGGTAGAACATTAATGTATTCATTCGTGACTTAGGAAAACGCGGCGACCTCTATAGAGAGTGGTACTTGTAAGTCCCAGTAGCAATGAGAATCCTCAATTCTGCAGTAGCAATCCTCAATTCCCAGGTTTACTTCTCAGTACTAGTATATGTACTACCCGGTACACATTTTAGCCATGAGGGGACATACTGATTAGGTGAAGCCACATAAATGTCTAGCAAAACACTAGTACCAGGTAGTTTGCATAATTTTTTTTTTTTTAATTTTACACCCATTTTACACCCATGTTGGGACAGTTTAACTCATTATGCGGCAATCAAGGTGTCTGCAATGGAGCATGCAAATTTATATCCCTTTCATACATCGGTATTATACGTGTATACATGTATACATCTATTTCCATTCATCGGCTACACATGTGACCCCATAGAATAGAATCCATGCCAGATATATTGTAACTACATGTACATGTAGGTACATGTATGTACAGCAACAGAACCAGACAAATAGTACAGGCAATATCGGTATTTTTTTCACACTGCATTCTGTAGCCAAGTTTCATTCTATTCCATTGTACATACAGGAACCTGCTTTATCAGCAGTCAGCTGTTGCCATAAATCATTTTAACAATATATATACACCAAGAAATGGGCTTTTAACTCTTTCCAATTATTTTCAGGCCAACCTGCCTGTGCCCTGGCAGTCCTGACAGCCCCCCAACTGCTCCGTTTACATGGCTAATTCTTCACCTAGGGCGACAGTGATTGGTGGGGAACCCTTCTACAGTAGAGATCCTGGCCCTGCTCCCACTCCTACCCCAAGGAGACATACCATATGTCAAGGGTCATGACTCCCGGTAAACAGGGGAAGCAGAAAAGGTTAATACCTTGGAATTTGACAGGTTTTCTGGACTTGGCTTTGTTTTTGTTTGCTCCCCTGTGGCAAGGAGGCAGGGCACACTCCCGAGTCAGAAGCGGTAGCAGCAGTGGTGGCATATGACTAATGCGGTTGTTGGACAAAGCCGACAGGGCAGGTGCTAGTAATAAAGGAGCAAAACTGGACACCAGAGACAGAGTAGGCACCTAGCTGGTTTATGATACAAGGATTCCATACAGTATGTTACTTTATGTACATTAAGGGTGAGTTGGATAAAGCTGCGGGTCATTCTCAGTCATCAATACATGTATTCCTCACAGCCAACTCAAGACCAAGACATTGCCTCTGACTCGTTTGGAAAAATCAATTTCAAATTCAGATTTTCTAACATTTTCAGACATCCATTCGACATGTTGTTATACCGTCAGTAAGGCAGAACTCCAGACTGGGAAATTTCCCCTATTCCTTTGGTAAAATCCCACCACATGCAGTTTCATCACAGGAGATATATATGCAGCAATTTGTACATCCGGCCCTTTATAATTTATAAGTCACCCAACAACTATATGGTCGTGGATGAAAATATTAGTATTTTGATATATGCTACAAACTGAACTAATTTACAAAGTCCTATCCAAACCAACCAACAAAAGATGATTAACACAAAGTAATTACAAGATGATAACAGGGGATTTTCAAAGGAAAGGGAGGGATAGTACCTCTCTCTCTCTCTCTCTCTCTCTCTCTCTCTCTCTCAGTTCTGGATCTTTCATCTGGACCATTTAGCTGATCTGTTGGTACTAATACAAGCCTGTGGTTTCTGTTTAGCTGTCCCTATCCAGTAGTTTCCAGACCATTAGCAGTATCATCTGTTCACACTTATGGGCCAGCCGCCAGCAGCTGATAGCTCAAGGCTGAATGTCTTGCTTGCTGTGATTTACATTGACTGGTAAAAAGCTGAAATCAAAGAAATCACCCCAAAAGTTCGAAAACTGGTTTTGTCATATGAAAGCTGAGGCGAGCATTCCTGCCGAGTGAGCCTGTCCAAAATGACCATGCATCAGCGACAGGTAAAACATGGCCATACCCATGGTGAGGCCTTCCAGATCTACAGATCTGGATACCTCAAGGTCACCCTGTTTATATATAGATTCTGGAGGGCTGGAATGCTAAAAGGCTCAGAAGTGTGACATTAGTGATATTTACTGTATACTTGTTTATAAGTAGTACACCTACATGTACAGCCACTAGTTCAGACCTCATACATTACATTAAAGTATACTGTCCTGTCAACTTACTTTTTTAGGTGGTCTTTTTCCAGCTGTAATCATCCTTATTTCTGTCTCTGCCATTTTCAAATTTTCTCGTGGCAAACTGACTATGCAACAATGATATCCAGGATGAGTGGTCAATCAACACACACAGAGCAGATGGGGTGTCCAATGTGCCACTGTCCAGTCTGCACTGCTGACAAATCCCCTGCTCAAAAATCTGTGCCGATGCCCTGATGACTAATCCAGATTGTGTGGGGGGGGGTACAAACCCACTTTCATGTGAGCAGCAACCCTGTATAACCTGCCAAACACTTACTTTACAGCTCTGACAAACCCCGATATACCCACATCTACCCTGTCAGCCAGCACTAGCCACAGAGTCCCATGCAACCACTGACACACTAAACCACATCAGGTCACAGGTCCACTGCTCCAGGCAAAATCTCCGCTCCAGAAACTCTAAACCATTGATCCAGTCCTGGTCGTATTCCCATACTGGGTGGCTGCAAATTTTCAAATTTTCTCGTGGCCATTTCTGTATATTTCTTTCTGACCTTTCTGACCTTAAGACCTTTCTGTATATTTCTTTTCTCTTTTTTTTCCCATGACATAATATACTTGCATATTTTTCTACGTTCTTTCTTTTTTTTTTTTAATGTCTTGATATTCCAGTAAATGAGTCAGGATTTCATATAAACATTGGGACCTGTTCTGGAGACAACTAGGGCCGCTGCTGGCTCTATGGGCAGCCCTGGATTGGTGTGTGGGGAAAACCACAACCCACTAGCTATGCGCATCAGGCAGGGGTGCATACATCAACGCACACTGACAGATTGTCCTTTCTGGATCCAGAACACAATACGTATGTACCAACTAACCACCACCTGCCCCTGCTTTCTGGATTGGGATACCCTTGGAGAAGGTGAGAGGATCTGTTGACCCTCAACAGCTGCAGCAGAAAGAGCCAATCAGGTTCGGGAGATGAGCACCTGGACTGAACCACCATACAACATGCCACCAATAATAGGCAAAACTACATACACATAGCTGGTCTATAGGACACCTGCATATAGACAACCTGCTTATTGAGGACCGACTAATTATAATGACTATCTGCACACAAGACTATGGATCATCATGTACTTGCACCTCACTCATGTGAGGTCTACCAAATAGAAAACTTGATCAGGAGAAATTTTTTCTTGCATTAAAAAATTCTCCTGATCGAGGTTGTTCTGGATCATACTTAAATTTGGCATGTACTTTATCCCCTGTTCATTTTCGAGAGGTTCTTCTTTCTAATTGCATGTTTTCCAGGTGGGCTTTGTCAGCAGCACCTTGCAGATTCACAGCACTACTGCAGAAATCTTCCATCTTTGTTGGAAGCAAGGCCACTCACTATTAGTAGGCTGGCTCTTCAACAGAACTTCCCTGAAGTCTAACCTGGATAGGGGGTCCCTGGATAGGGGGTGTTGATGAAGGGAAATGGCCAATCAGGCTACAACAACAAACAGGTCAGCTGATCCCAGATTAGATGATCACCTGGCCCCTTGTCTGTTGGCCATGCATATGAGTACATGTACATGTACCATTGTACCTAGACAATTCGGACTGTCCAGTGGCAAAAGCTCCCAAATCTACGTTTTGATTCTTACAGTGTACTTCTAGAGAACGGTCGCCATGCAATCCAGCACATGGTGGCATAACGATTCTAAGGTTTCAAACCCTGGCAATGAATTCATTTCATTGACATTTCTGGTGTCATCTGACACACAGATGGTTAACAAAATGTCAAAAAAAAACTTGTTCAGCCCAGCTGCTGTCTACTACCTACCTGGTAGCATACCAACAGTAAGTGGGCAATTTGTTTTTATTACCACTTGAAAGGTGACAATTTTTCAGTGACCACAACAGCCCTCAGGCTAGTTCATTGGTTGACAATTGCAACTATAACTGGTGATTACATGTTAGTTTGAGCAGTAATTCACTCAGGTGCCCACAGAGTGCAACACTGTTTTGGGGACATGAATTTACCTTCACGTGAAAACCACTAAAATCTTCTGAACCAGATTGGAGTTGCAGGTCAAACATAAATATGATCAAATTGACCATGCTAGCCTCTGTAAACAAAATTTGGCATTGATACTGTCCATATGTCATAATTCAGTATTACAGTCAAACCACACATGGTTTGGTGGTCCTTATAATGAGCATCTACCGACAATGTACATGCAACTTTATTACATCCCAAAGTCAAAGTGAATTTGAAAGCAGAAAAACAACTGCGACCAGTGACTGTAGCCTCAGCCTGTATGACTCCCACTACTGCCTGGTCACTCTTCACCTGGAAACCTTCCCTGGACATGGCTATATAATGTCTTGGCTAAACTTCTAGCAAACAGACTGGTGGTCAGGATCAAAGGTTAAGGAAATCCTGCACACAGATGCCAGGGGCCCCATTCTCCAGAAACATCTCAAGTCTAACTAACAGTCACTGAGTGATCTTAGACATGTAAAAGACAATGGTTTCCCAAGGTGATTACTGCACTTAAGTCCATTTCTAGACTTAAGATTTTGTAAGAATCTTGACTCAAACAGACAGCTAAAGACTGGAAAGCTCAGCTGTTGATGGGATTAGTGGGGGTTAATAGGTCTGTAATGGGTTAATTCATCATTGGTCAGCTAACACAGGGTGCTATATGTTTGGCACAGAAACCAAGGGGTGGGGAGTGGGATGGGTTGGGCACCTGGGATTTTGAGGAGTCTTGACACCCAACAGCAATTGTTCTGGAACATACAGAAATGGATGTACATAACTGCCTTGGTAGCAAACATTCTTTGACTTGCAATGGTTGGTTATTATCAATTAGGTATTTACTAGTAATACACAAACTGGGAAGTAGAATCCTAAAAGCCAGGAAACAGGTAGTATGCATGCAAATTGATCCCAGATCTCACGGCTAAATCCAAAAGCATGACCTTGTCAGAAAGATTTCTAGCAGGATTCATATCCGAATCTCTAAACTGATCCAGCCTTCAGCGAGGTGCAGGAGTCCAGAAATCCAGACACTGTACATCATAATGTTCTATTATGATTGGCCTGTCCTGGATCAAATATTGCTCTGATCCAGAACACAGAAGTATTTCCCCGGCAGATCAGATAC
>JAAUYG010041851.1_pt1 | contig 22476 bp, 16 predicted proteins | sample 7278091 | NCBI WGS metagenome assembly JAAUYG01 (sample SAMN14350201, study PRJNA611818) | marine sediment metagenome | isolation source: surface marine sediment (0.6m) | place: French Polynesia: Moorea | collected 2018-08 | reverse complement strand
GTATATGTGTAGGATCTTCAGATACACACCGAGAACATTGGCGATCATCTTTTGAGAACATAATTTACAGACCTCACAACCAGAGTGCCGAGGCCTATGGGCCTCTTGTTCTTATTTATATGCGTGTTTATGTAAACATTAACTATGGCAGCCATCTATTGATAAAAATCCACACCTTTCTCAAGTACTTCCATTACATCACTTTGGAGTAAATGTTTCATCATATCATACCCTTCTGTCATTGGATAAGACTTGGTCATTGGGGGTGGCCATGCAGTTAATCCATGCAGTCATAGAAGTAACCTGTATGCTGACCCCTAATGATAAAGTTTAATTGTAGATTACCATATCAATGTATATTACACTTTTATGAAAACAAAAAAAATATCACAGGGGATATTCTCTCAACAAGTAAATGATACCTCAATAAAAAGTTTTAAAAGTTTTCTCACATTTAAAAATCTGCCAGATACATTGTGAGGCCAGCTTGAAGAAAAACTATACCATGTAGCATATGCTGGACCAAATTCTTACAGAGTAATACTGTTCCACATAATGACACTGTTGGCTTTTATAACACTCCATAGGCCAATATGGCTACCAAGGATACAGCTGGAATATATATTAATATCCTTTAAAGTTTAGTAGTCACTGTCAGATAGTTGCTGCTGAAGCAAATTCAATCATGGGAGTAATTAAACGCACTTTCAACAACCTTGACCAAGACATCTTCACTAAATTATGTAAACCAATGGTTAGACCTATTATGGAATATTCAAGTAGTGGGTGGTGTCCATAATTAGATATATATATCTTGATATTGGACAAAAGCTGTATGCTTGTGAGTCCTCTTACTTTAATTTTATATACATGCAGGAAGGTTGCCAGACCATATCTACACTTGAAAAAATGCAACAGCGGGCTACCAAACTAGTTTCATCTGTCAAACACTTAAGTTATTCTGATAGATTAAAAAATTTGGGTTTGCTTATGCAAGAATACAGAAGGATACGTTATGATACAAGTATACGAACTCGTTCACGGTATTGACTATATAAATAACATGGAAAATCTCTTACAGGTTGAACAAAATAGTAGAACCAGAGGACATATTGGTCGAACCATGTTGCTGAACAAATAGAAGAAACCAGTTTATTCTATAGAGTCATATGTCATATAGATACCTGGAACAGTTTACCAGATTATGTTGTAACATCACATGTCTACAAATGAATTTAAGAGTAAATTAAATAAGCATTGGCAAACCATTCGAAAAAGTTTGGAGAATGAATGTTATCATCAGTCTTTACTTTTCTTACTTATCCTATGTTTCCCTTCACTATTGCTGCTATTTATATGGTCTTTATGTGTAAATTGAATGTGGCTGACCAGAGGTATCACTGTATGATTTGTGCCACTGCACGCATGGAACTTTGAAAACAAAGGATAAGAAGGACCTAGAGCAGGACAAGAAGGCTATTGTCCAACTTCAAGACTTGTCCTTGACTCTTTGCGGGTGAGATAATTGAAAATGTGGACGTTTAGAATGATTTCCCCAAAGTAAACGCAAATACTGTCCTATTATCATTTCCTACGCTCGCACACCCGGGTTCGCACTGGAAACACCGATGAACAGATGCACAAACTTCCTTGCCCGTAATTTGTTGGCGCGAATATTTCCTGCCACCTGTCGAGTATCATCAAAATGACGTGCTGCTCCTGCCACCTAGCGAGTACTTGTGGAAATGCATCTTATGACGCTTAAAAATAAATGAATATTCATATCCTGGATATCCAATACAATTCGTTAAAAAATCAGGTCAAATTTTATTAACCAATCAGATAAGCGAAAACTTGGCGTCCGTTTTGAGGAGAATCACCCGTCAACATTCAAGCACGCTTTTGTGTAGCGATTATTTTGCGGTCAAAACAGATAGCATTTTTATTGTAGGCACTTGTAAGGTAAGTATTTATCTACTCCAAATATCCTAGATTGTAATGAGATATTTTTGTAAGCGCGTGCGAAGGTAATTCGATAGAAACATTGCAAGTTTTCTTCGGCTAGGTTGTGTCTTCGCTAAGTTACAGGCTCCGCCATTTTCGCCCATCATTTGAACGTTTCCGACCTTTTGTTCTTTGTTTGTTTACGAAGGTTTATACGTTCTGCCGTGTTAACCCATGAGGTTTGGTCTTCTGTATAAGATCTGAATATCTGTTTCAAATATTTATGCTTGAATTCATTTAAAAGCTTACTATCATGAAAATCGAACGTTAAGCGGCCGGCCGCCAAATCAAAAGGAACGGAAGTGAACAAAGCTCAAAGGTTGCCAAAACTGGGTCAAGCTAAACAAGGGCGTGCACATGTACCGATGTTATTGGAAAATACAGTTATATATCTGTAAACTGGTAAAGCGCACAATAGACAGCACAAACATTTTATTTCTTTTTCTCTGAGCAATTAGTACTATATCTACCCTGAAAACTCCCCTGTCTACTTTAATAAGTACTTTAAAAAGTTTGACAAAGTGTTGTCATGTCATCGCCGGTTTCATGTTTTCAATTTCAAAATCGTTGCTGTCATATTAATCCGTACACTATGAAAATGTGTATAAAATTCTGTTTGGCCCTAAGCTGTTATTTTTTTTTGGGAAATATTGTTTGATATTCATCATTTGTTGAACTGGGTAAGTTTCATAAATTATATCCAGTTGGGGTGTAACGATACGACTTTTAGAGATACGATACATATCACGATATGCTTTGTAAGATACGGTGCACACAAGATACGTCTGTGCATTCAACATAAACATTTTTGTAGGTACTCTATGCAACGAAAAAGCTTGGTATCTTACAATATTGACCTAATGACAATGCAGGTCACCCACAGTTTTGTATTTGCAGTGGTAAATGTGTATCGTGATACAACAATATTAGTTTGGCACTATACGATGTGCATATCTTGTGGTCTGTGTCTAGGTATACAATAATACACCGGTGTACCTGTATTGTTAGTACTTCAGTGCATTAGAGCAGAATTTAAGTAAATACATTTAATTAAACATGATACTAATTATGCAACACATTACAAGGATTTGATTATGCTATCTAAATATATGTTAATTTACATTTACATTTATTTCAGACTGACTTGAAAATGCCATCAAAACCTAAAGAGGTAAGAAATAGTGTTTTCTAAAAATCACTAACACTGTCGCATGTTACCATGGTACTAAAATAAGTTACACTGATGCCACTCTGTCAAGAATCTGTTTTTCCTTTATTGATAGTATATTGTAAATATAGTTATAAACAAGTAATGAATTTATGAATGTTATGATTAAGTTTATGTTTTTACATTTGTAACTATTGGAGACGTATGTGTTACATTTAACCGATATTTAAAGTTGACACTGTGTCCTTTTTCTTGGAAGAGTGAAAGTCGGACAAGGTCTAGGTCGTCGAGCAGAAGTAGTCGGTCAGCAACCACTGGTAAACGATCCCGGAGTCGTACACGCTCCAGGAGCCGTGGCAGATCCAAGTCTCCAGCTCGCAAAACCAAGCCAAGTCCCTCCCCAGGCCCCAAACCAAAACAGGAAAAGAAGGAATCCAGTGTTCAGCAGAAGGCTTCCACAACCCCAGTTCGGCAGTCAGTCAGACTCCGGGAAATAGCAGCCAGGGTTCGTCTTTGTCGGTTGACTCATATGCATTAAAATTGAGAGTGAAAGTATTTTTTTTTTAATTTAAAACATTCAGCGATCCATTAATAGCCTGAACAGCCTATGGCCAATGAACAGTCAATGGCCCGAATACCTGCCACAATAGTTAAATATTATTGTGTCAAGTCTACTAGATGTTAATATAATAAGATGCAAAATTTTGTATCTGCAGCAAGAAGAAGAGGAAGAACAGAAAACTCAGAATGCTCCAGGAAGTAGCAAGACTGGCAGTAAGAGGCAAACGAAAGACAAGAGCGGGAAAGAAGAGAAACCAAAGTTCCGATACGAGTATGGAGGTCCAGTGGGGGCATTCCTTATGACACTTTTTCTGCCTGCCTTCCTCATATTTGTCAATTTGGCTTGCACAAAGACCGTAAGTGCCCTGACTTTTAAATGTCTGTACCACAGTTGGACATTGAAATGTGTATTTGTTGGGGCATCCCATCCTCTGGATGACATCCCCTTTTGGGGTTACCAACTTTTGTTTCTTCTACTACGTTTTGGTGCTTCAGCTTATATTTCACAGAAAGCTACATGTGGGTTGTGCATAACACCTGGCTTTCTAGTTCGTGTATACATGTATTTGGAATCTTCTTGTCCATATGAGAATTAAGGGTATAATCCATCTGTAATTTAAGGCTGCAAAGTATCTGTGAATGACACCCAATATTTTGCAACTTGTTTAGCCTTTGGACCAGTAGCCATAGTAAGCTATTTCCAGTGTGAAATATTGTCACGAGAAACCTTGAAAAATACAAACTGTACTGACAGCGTGTTCTCCGTGCAGGTTTACCCTTGATACTTTTTCTTAGGGAGTCGCAGTTATTACTTTGTCATCAGTACATGAGGCTGTTGGACCCATTCTTTGACGTCGCTTCCATTTTCAGTCATGCACACTGAGTAAGTTGCCGGATATCCCACGACGACTGGATGCGTACCTGGATCTCCGGGTGGCCCTGATATATGTCGGCTGGCTCCTGCTCCAAGCTATCTTGGCCATGCTGCCTCTCGGACGCATTGTTAAAGGGCAGCCCATCAAGGGAGGTGTCCGCCTGAACTATAGATGCAATGGTAGGCAAACTGTGCTACTCTGTCATATGCCTGATAGCCCAGTCATTAGTGTATAGGCCAAAGACAATTTCTTAAGATTCTCAGATAGCTCTGTCACTGTTGAGTCGATTTCACATCAGTTTATCCTGCTGTAAATTTTCAAATTTGCAAGTTACAGTACAGTCTTTGTTACACATTACATGGAGTACATGTAAGACATCTACAGTTATCTAGTTATGATAGGAAGATGATAATAACAATTTCTGTAATATATAATCTGACATTAATGCTTAGTCTCGGCTGGAGTTCTCGAAAGTACTTCAGTCTTAAGTTTTGACTTCAGTCTTAGCCCATTACATTACTCTGATTAGTGACTAAGTCAAAACTAAGGCTTAAGTGCTTTTCAGCAACTCCGGCCCTGGCTTATTAGGTCTACTGACCTCACAAACCTGACGTCACCCCGACCTCCAGTAGTCTATTATGTTCTGTTATGTGTTTACTTCAGGTGTGTATAGCCTGTTCATCACACTCGCTGTCTTGGCAGGACTAATATACTCTGGCTACTGTGTCAATATTCTGTATGAGAAATTCCTGCAGTTTTCCTGCACCGCTGCCATCGTCAGCTTCCTGTTCAGTATCGGCCTCTACGTACGCGCCAGGAACATTCCCGAGGACGAGGTCTCTGATCTTGGAAATTCAGGTACAGTTAATCACAAATCAACATGTTAGCAGCTAGACATTAGTTACATAATCCTCTGTAGCTCAACCCAGCTACTAATAACCCAAAACTCATGAGTGTTCTGTTTGTCAGTTTGTTTATGCTAAGTTCCCCCCTCTAGAAAAACCTATGTCAGGATGGAGTTTCTTCTTCCGAAAAGACCCACTTGAGGTCTTCTGCGCGATTTTCCAACTTTTGGAAGATTCTCCTATACAACTGAACTTTGGAAAACGACCGTTTGCCAATATGGATTCCAGCATCAGTACTAGTAGGTGTCAGACTCAAATCACTGGTTTACTGTTTTCCCAAAGTATACGATCTTTGGTGGTTTATTGCCATGTGATGCTTTGTATATCTTTGCTATATCATACAGTTAGCATTGCAGTGCCGTATCATGAAAGCAGGTAGCTTTATCTTTTCAATCAGCCTTGTGTTCTGACATCTCAAATAACCGTCCGTGCATTGTGTTTTACTTGGCAAAATTAATGATAGTGATATAATTGCCATGTTCCTTTACATGCACGATAGAGTTATAGTTCGGTGTGTACGGCAAAATATTTTGGTCGTCGTTGCATCAAAAGAAGGCTATTCCTAGGAATCTGTGTTGGTAAGGCTACATTTTGTCTGGCAGTAACAATACTGTGCTGATTCTAGCACCGAATATTGTCATCGTTGCCCATAGACTTTGACTTCCCCCGCTGTCCCACTGTACACTCATGTGTTTTAATGTGTCATTGACACTTCGTAGTGTTTCACATTTAATTGTGACTACTTAGTAGCTCCATACCATCCAGAACCTGCATGATAATTGGGCTCTAGCAAAGACCAAGGTCTTTGTAATAAGGGATATACAGTAACATGTATCATGTAGTGTTGTAGAGTGTACACATGAAGGCAATTTCTAGAAAAATCCTAACTCCAGCAGCAAACCTAAGTTCACTAAACATCTTGAAAACCATTGTCTTTTCCATGTTTAAGATCACTGGTTGGTCGTCAGATTTTAGGAAAAAAAATGGCCCAACAAATTCAAATTTGAAGGCTTTAGTTCATATACCGTGTAGCCTTGCTATCATAAAGTCAGATAAGGTTTGGATTATATGCACTACTTATAAGAATTATACTCTGTAACAGCACAAGTTCTTTCATTGAATAAAATGAGCTGCATCCATTTCCAGGATCTCTGACATACGACTTCTTCATTGGCCGAGAGCTCAACCCCCGGGTTCGCCAGATAGACCTGAAACAGCTTCTGTTGGTCCAGTGGTGCATCATGGTTGTTGTAATGAACAGTATCCTCGTGTGGAAATCATACAGCGAGCACTCCCTGAATGCGACCTTGGCATGTGTGGCAGCCATGCAGTTCATCTATGGCGCTGAACCACTCTTCTTTGAGGTTAGTCAGAAGTCAGAAAGGGAAGTGAAGGCTACTAATCGTCGTAATCGATTTACTGTCAAACAGTTTGTGGTGTACATGTGTCAGAAATAAACAATTGATTAATGTTAACTCTGCACAAATATGTAGGGGTGTAACGAGATCTCGTGTCTCGTGGTATCGCGAGTCCACAAGACAATATATTGTACAGCAAAGCAGTCTCGCGAGATCTCGTGGATAAAATTTTGAAGCAAATCACCAAGAATTTGTCTGTCATATACATTACTTCTATGCAACGTTAGAGCATATTTCAATAGAATACATACATTTAACATATATTTTACTTTGTAGGGATGAAACCAGTTAGAAAAGAATCTTTTCGCAGTCTTTCTTTTTGGCAACGTGAAACATTACGATAACTGTACTAACTGCCTGGAATTTGAATTCTACCAAAAATTTGAACATTTCTGAAGCAGCAGGTGCACACTTCAATTTGAATGACTTCTCTGCATGTTTATGAAACCAAGTCATGACATGTGAAATTACATTTGGTATTTCATTGGTAGTCTTGCGATATGTATTGTCTCGTAGCCCGTGTACCACGAGATGTCTCGTCGCATGCTTCATGTGTATCGTTACACCCCTAGTCTTTGTCATGTGTTGCATGGTGTCAAGAATTCTAACACATCATTTTCAAAAATACATATATGTGTGGTCCATTTCTTCTAATATTGACCCTTTTTAGAAAGGAACCACTGGGGCACTGTATATCCAGAGCTACATTATGTAGTTTTCGTTGCTTGCGTTTACCTTCCTATACCTAGTGCAGCTTTTCCGTTGTTCTGTTCCAGTCTGGAATTACCACGACTTACACCACCACAGACATGGGGCTGGGATTCCTTCTCCGCTTTGCTCTGATGGCGTATCAGCCCAGCCTCATGTTCCTACAAACACGCTTCCTTCTGGATCAGCCTCAGACATGGAACCCAGTGGCACTGGCAGCCTTCTGGATGCTCTTTGGTAAGGCTTTTCTTCGTCCATAGAAAACTGATTTATATTGAGCATCTGGATTCTACCAATGTTATAAAAGTGATGGTGAAGCATTTAACTTGCCATGCCATGTCAGTTTCTTAAAAAGTTCAGACAGTTGTTTAACTTTATAATTCTTCTGAGAGCTATTAATAATTGTTTGTCACAGAATTGTCTTGTTGTGGGTCATAATGATTTGAAATATGGGAAGCAGAAACACCAGCAAAATTTTGTAGTGAAGTTATCCTATAAATACGATTATTCGTTCAATGTGAAAATAATAGTTGTATAACCATAGTGGGATTACCTGAAAACTGTAGTGGGTGATTTGACAGTCCTAGGTTATAAACCACCTGTATCTTTCCTTGTTGCAGCTATGGGGTACATTGCGTTCCGTGGCTCCAACTTTGAGAAGCACCTATTCCGGACCGACCCACGCAACCCGATGTTTGCCAATGTGACGAAAATCCCCAGTCCGTCAGGGCGCCACCTCCTGGCTTCAGGCTGGTGGGGCTTGTGCCGGCATCCAAACTACCTGGGAAATTTCATCATGATCCTGTCCTGGAGTTTGCTTAGTGGTCAGTACAATACATAACACGCTAAAGCCGTTTTGGAAGCAGTAATCTCATCAAATAATCTGAAGGGATTTTATCATATGGCAAATTTTGTAATTCCCTGATAACAGTAACGTCAGCACACTTGTGTCTTTTCTGCTTCTTTGGGCATCAGTGTTATAGTGGTTTCTTATGAGGAGTCTCCTGGTGGAATTTAAAGTGGTTCGAAGCAAGTGTTTTGGTACTTAAAGACAATCAAATGTCCACTCTATTATATGTTAGGGTAACTGGCTAATGTTGCATCTCTTCTGATGTGTTTGATTGGTAGCATAAGAGATCATCATACTGTGAAAAACAGGCAGGTTATTGTAATATTCCTGCAGGTTTCAAATGATCACTCTTCTTGTTTCTACAAATTCCAGGTTTCGGCTCTGGCGTGCATTTCATCTTGCCTGCGACAGTGCTGGCCCTATTCATCATCCGCAGCAGACGCTTCGACAATCTCTGCAGTCAGAAACATGGCGCCGCGTGGGAAAGATACTGCCGAGACGTCAAATACAGGATGTTACCTTACGTGTACTAGATCGCTAGACATTTTGCGAGCTTGCGGACAACGAAGAAAGCAAAACAAAATCCCTTACTGAGTTTTTGTTGGAGGGAATCTTTTTTCAACCATTCAAGCTTTAACTTTTAAAGTGTCTGTTCTACTTCACAACTACTTAGTCACAGTAAAAATCCTGAGTCTGCATAGAAAGTATTTAAAAGTTTCACAGCATTATAACTTAAAGCATTTTAATACCAAAATTCAAGCCAGTATTGTGCCCGATGTCTCCACTTTATTCACTTTTGCAGCATTTTTACTCTGGTATTAACGTTGTACATTACTGTTTGAAATCTGTTTTATGTGAAGTTTATAGATACATATTATTTAAGCCTCTTCTCATGTACATAATATAGCTGACATGTATTTTCTTACATGTATATGCTCTGTAGACTCTTTAAGCTGCATGTATGGTATGAATGCGTTCTAGTAATACGTAAAAGCCATGGGCTCACCATGATTTGGGGATGTTTATCAGTAGGAATCACAAACCATGGAACATTTGCACATGTACAGAGATGTGTCAACAACGCAGCTCTGTATATATGTAGTGTATGACCAAAATCAGTTTTCAAGGTGTGCAGGTTTGTAATGTACTGGAACTTATTTAAATAATCCTACTTGTTGCCTTTGTGGATTAAACCAGGATTAAGCTCAATGAAATTGAGATATGGCAAGACTTGCTGCACTGTGCCAGTGTGGTATCAGCTGTCACAGTGAACCTGAGTTTCACAGCTATAGTTGCCTTCTGTCTATGACAGTTGTTTATGTCTGGAAATTTGTCAACAACACATCTCTGTATATATGTAGCATTTGCATTTCATTTACCCCACAGTGTTCATTTGTCACAAGAGATATTACAATTGAAATAAATTAGGATAGCTCTAACATCTTATTGACTTCACTCATATTTTCTTTGGTGTGCACTACTGAATTTACAGTTACAATTCTCTGTCTTCAAATTTGGGATACATGTATTAGAATATTTGTATATAAATTGGAAGCATATTTTCAAATAAGTGATATGTACATTTACTAAACAATATAGAGCATTTTACTTTGAGTTTATGTGTAGATTTATTTTGGGCATTTAGACTGGAAGAACCGGACAAAGACTGATTTGTATTTAAGTGCCCCCTTACCTTTTATATTTTGTTTTCCAAGTTCAGTTGCTGGATTTGAAACTAAATACAGCAGTCCCCCTCTACTAGTGACACCCGTTCTGCCTTTATTAGAGGTGTCCCTTGGCAAACAGAGAGCTTCACATGAATTTACAGCACTTTCTGGAAAGACTGCCTTTACTCGAGGGGTTTCCTCTCTAGAGAGTGTTGTCTTAGAGAGGGGCGACAGTTTTTAATTAAGATTTAGCTGCAGTATAAGTTATATATAGGGAGTGCTAGCATACTTTGGGGAAGTGTAGAAACTATACGCAAGGGTTCAATCACTCCAGTAAGCTATTCACTGTGATACAGCCGCAGATGCCAGTTCTACTAAACCCCATTGTTACCATGTGAAATAAGTAGAAATAAACTCACTACTTGCACTAATCATGCTAATAACTAGTAACCATTTCTTGTCTATGCATAAGATCTCTGGGGGACTTAAAGATTTTTCACGAAAGCAGCTCGATGATCTTCAGATGTTTATGATGTACCGAATGTATCCACAACTCATCACAGCAAATGAGAAAATGAATTACAAAACCCTTGAGTCTTTCTGTCAATTCATTTGCCAACCTTGCCACTGACATTGCAGTTTAAAATAGCATTGAAGCAGTTGGTCTAGGTCTCTTTAATATTATGCATACATGTATCTACTAAGTTTAGGCATTTTGCGATATTTGCCCATTTGTGGCAGTGGTAAATATAAATGCAATGTCACAAGTTCAATCGGCCTCGGATTATTCATTTACATGTCACTTCGTATAGCATGTATAGTATAGAATACGCATTGAATATCCGTCCCTTTCACAGGTTCCCCAGCCTATGACTTCTTTGTGGGCCGGGAGTTGAACCCCAGCGTCGGACGACTGGATGTCAAGACTTTTTTAGTCACATGTTGGGCAAACACCTATGTTGTCTCACTTGCTGCCCTCCTGTGGAAAGCCCATACAACCAATACCCTCACCACTCCCTTTGTGTCTGGAGCTGTCATGCAGCTTGTGCTTGGATTGGATGCAGCTTATTATGGCGTGAGTACAGTATTTGGGGTACAGCGCAACCCAACCTTAAGACCACCCTTAAAATAAGACCACCTCAGGACGCCAAAAGGCACTCACCACTACTATGCAGTTTCAGAATTTAGATAACCTCACCCACAGGCGCTTGGCCTTCTTTGTACATGTTGTATGTTAGTAGATATGGTATTCACCCCCCACTATTATCCTATAAAAACACAAGCTTGTGTTTATATAGTATAGTAGAAGGGTCAAATACTATTCTGATGGCATAGGAGACCTTAGAAAGAAGGCCAAGCTCCTGTGGTCTCACCTTTTACTTGGTTTCGAGTCTCGATGGTGGCTGGTCTTACTTGTGGGTTCCTTTGTATTGTACCCCAGGTTTTCTCTTAACACATGTATGAGGACTGTTGGTCAATGAATACATACATGTGCATACTTCGTGATAACAGTCCCAATTCGACATGTTCAAACTGGATAATCACTGATAATAGAATTGTTTTAGTTACGTGAATTACGATCATATGCATTCATATGTAAAACAAAGATAGTTCTATAAACTAAAGGCCTTTAGTTCGCCTTGCTATTTTTGGTCCGTGTATCATGTAGATGGTATAGAAAATTATATAAAGTGTAATAGCTGCTCTATAAGGCCTTCCTTTTCTGCATTGTTTAATGTGGACAACAAACAATGACGAACAGAAATGCAACAACACAAATTGACATCAACCCCAGATCTGCATTTTAAAATGTTAAAAAAACATGTACATATCACACCTGTACAATTACTTTGAATAAATTTGACAAAATAGTTTAAACAGCTGGTAGTCAACGCCAGAAGGCTGTCGGATCGCTGACAGAACTTTAAAATATTTGTTTCAAATTTCAGCCAACCTGGATGACAACACGCTGGGTGACAGAAGAAGGGGTTGGCTTCCTGTTCGTGTTTGTCATGCAAGCGTTCCAGCTGAGTTTCAACCTGATCCAGGCCCAGTTCATGCTGAATCAACCTTATCCATGGCACATGGCCGTCATCGGAGTATTCTGGCTTCTGTTTGGTAAGCCATGGGCCAGAGTTCTCGAGAATCCTTAAGTCTAAAGTGTTTACTTGAGTCACTCATCTGAGCAATGTGATTGGCTAAGAATCTTGACTTCAGTCAAAACTTAGACTTAAGTATTTTCGAGAACTCCAGCCCGGGAAATCCTTTCTCATCCTTAGGAGTTTTGAACTGTAGCTGTATTATTCATTTATTTCTTTGCAACCACCCAGTGTAGCGGGAGCCTACATGATACAGGACAGGTATACCAGAAGGTCAACACAGACACAAAAACAATATACAAACATCTAAAACACTGTTCTTGGTATCAGCGAAGTCATACATTGTAACATGGCACAAGTATAAATGGTTCACCTCTTTTTGGTGCTGCACTACTTCTGAGTGGCCAGTGTCAATACAGGCCATCCTCGAATAAGACCATTAATGTTTGCTGCAACTACTGTCAATATATTTACTTGTCCCTCTCACCCAAAGGCCACCTCTAATATGGCCACAATGTCTAGGTGAATACTAGTAGGCCTTATTAGAGAGGGGCTACTGTACATATGATTTTAACAGCTAGTATCTTCCTATGTACATCATCATAACTATCATAAAAACTGTATTGTCATAACCCTAAGAGAGGGTCTGTTCTAATTTTCAGCGGTGGGGTATATAATCTTCCGTGGCTCCAACTCGGAAAAGGATCGATTCCGCCGTGACCCCCACAACCCGGCGTTTGCAACATTCACCAAAATCCCGAGTCCCACAGGTCGTCATCTGCTGGCGTCTGGCTGGTGGAAGCTGTGTAGACATCCCAACTATCTGGGACAATGGCTGCTTACCTGGGCCTGGACGCTGCCCTGCGGTCAGTTTGATATTCCCTGCTACCGTATTTATTCCTTTATAAGCCTGTGTGCCTTTAGAAAATCTAACATGGATTACACAGGAAGAAAAACACACAAACAATGTTTCTGAGCGTTTGTTGAAGTTATGGCTATGAGCCGAGTGCCAAAAGGTCAATAGATAGTAGATACCACACGCTTAATACCCTGACATGCTTGGAACGTGTTCCTTGAATATTGGTTTAATACCTTTTCATGGACACTGTGTAAATTTAAAATTTATGCTGGTATTGTTAATAATGATAGGCAAGCTGATTCCGACTTTTGAATCCGGCATAAAAACAGTTCTTGATTCCTCTGAGCAGGTTTTATATGTAGTATGGGTTTGATAAAGCTTGAAGTATTGGATAGGTTCTATCTGTTTGTAGTCACATCTCTTAAAGTATTGAAAACGAATCTAATTTTACTGTATGTTATCTGAAGGATTCAAAACTATTTCAATGTTTCAATTTTAGGTTGCACCTCTTTCGTACCCTACATTTTCCCGATCACCCTGAGTCTCCTTTTGATGGACCGTGCCGCCAACGTAGATGCTGTCTGCCGACTCAAACATGGAGCCGCATGGGACCGGTACAGCCGCAAAGTCAAATACCGACTCATCCCTTACGTATATTGATGGAAACTGCAACCAAATCGTGAATTTTTGTCTCATTTGTTTCACTCATCAGTCATTTTCCTTTTATACCTGTTTGCACAACTTAAATTTCTGCTGTGCGTTAATATACCAACCTAGGTTAAAGATACGATGGCAATTTGTGCTTGACAGCAATAAAATTTGATAGAATCTTTGTGCATCCACAGCCTAGTGAAAGCACTTTCTTACAAAGCAAGAACATTATACTTCTCACATACCAGAAAATAGCCTTTATGTGCCCAGCATGTATATGCTCATATATCAGTATGCGTTGAACTTTATACTCAAGGGGCATGTGCGCTATGTTTTAACTCAACCCATGCTGTTATGCTATTTTGCCTGCTTTCTGTATCTTTTTATTGAGGTTCTCTACTGGAATTAGAAGGTCTCGTGTCGACCTTTGCCAGATCTTGGGAGGGTTTGGAATATTCTCAGGCACTGCTGTTTTATCTAAAATTTTGTTTTGTCTTTTACTGGGGGACTAATGTGTTTTACTTGTGAAAAGATCATTTATAAGTTTAGTAGTATTGGGTGTTACATATCAGTAACATATATCATTCATACTCTTTCCAAGAGTAAAAGATTCACAAATATTATTTATCTTGTTTATGATTTACGTTTTATAGTCATCAATGTTTTGTTGACTTTATATAGCTAACACTTTATTCTTTACTTTAATGAAACTTATACCTTTTTAGCCTTTATAATTGCACTTTGAAGTGTTTAGTGTGGTTTTTATTCCAAGAAAACGAAGGATGTATATACACTGTACATATATATTGCTAAAATTTATATTTAATTCTTTTTTAAGGATTTTAATATTCCAGTCTTTTTCTTGTGCAGAGTCTTGCATGGGCCAGACAACAGTGGATACACATTGAATTACTGTCTGTATAAAAATGTAAATCCTCATGTTTGTACTATGGTGTGCCTTTGAGAATACTAGTGGGGTGGGGTGGGGATAGATATATTGTATACAAACATCAAAGGTAAATCTCTCTGCTGTAGATTTTGTGTGACCTTTTTCTTTTGTCTTCAGACGTGGTGTAATTTGTTAGAAATAAACTATGGTGTATTTTGGTCTGCGTAAATGTTATACTTGTATAAAGATAAACAACGACCCATTTATTATGAAGCAGTCTTGATATTTCGAATGGTGCATGGTCATTTGCGGGTTGGTATACATAGCAATAAGCCGCCACCAAAGCACAGCAATCAAAACAGTCCAGTACAACTATGTATAGTACTTATGATGGCATATATAGACTGGCAACTGTCAAACATGTTGGTAAATACAGATCTACCGTTATATACCAAAATAATAGAATGGATATAATTTTATGGGATTTGTATATTGTCTTACATCTAAAGCTGCCATTTGAGTGTTCGAGTATCATTTAAAAGGTTTCCGCCAGGTGGGCAAAATTTTGTGACAATATGCGAGTTTACAATCTGAAAGGAAAACCATCGTAGATAGGTTACAGCCTTGGCTAAGATGGTTTTCCTTTCAGATTGTAAACTCGCATATTTAAATTGTAATATTTTATGCCATTGTACAATTTGAAGAAATAAATACATGTACTACTACTACTACTACTTTGCTAGTATTGAGTTGTAACAGGTGCATGTACTTTATGGGTAAATAGCATGTATGTAGCCTGTAAGTAGTATTAAATAATAAGTCATAGTGTACCTGAAAAGTTTGTGAAATGGATGTATATTTATTGCGCTATTGTTTGTGTGTGTTTTCTGTGCTGACCAGTAGTGCTTTACCTGCTATTGTACTTAACTGCTTTCTAGAAAAAGTAGAATATATTAAACATGGTGTATATGACTTCAATCTCTCTCCCTTCACTCAAGAAACATCAGATAACGATACTAATTATCAAGTATCCATTGTCCAGCGGAATGCTTTTCTACTCATTGTTTTAACTGAACTGTAATTGTAGTACTAGTAATTATAAGTTTAATAACAAAGTCACTATTTTAGTATTATTCTATAAAACATAATTTATTACGTTGTAGTATTTCTGATCCCTGTAGATTGTTACGAGGAACATATATACATAACTTCAACTGAACCTTGGTAATTGAAGCGTCTGTATTGCATTTGTTTTTTCGAAATATTGTACTAAGTAAGTCCGTGTGGGCAGGTATCCTTCAAATGTAAACTGTGTGTTCAGGAATCAAGTTGCATCATAATCCACCAAAAATACTAAAATTTCTCAAGGAAATCTGTTGAGACCAAACCACCTTCGATGTTCTTTGTTTTAGTAGTCATTTTGTCAAAGGGTACTCTCTCTCCCCAAACTGGCTCACAAAGTTTTGGCCCAAAATTTTAGCAGCATGTAAATTTAAATGCATTTGGAACTTCTCACCAAAGGCTACCTCAATGATGCAGCTAGTGTGCTCAAGAGAGGCACGGCCATTTTCCTGTATATATAACCTACCCAGCCAAAGCATTGTCTTGAGGAATCTCAAAGATCAATTATAGGAAGTTTTGAGTGTGTTCTGATGCGCCATTGTGTTCATGGATTATTGAATGAAATAAAGGCACTACAATTTCACTTAGAGTTCTTCCCGACTTTTCTGTTTGTGGGCAAAACTTTGGTTTGTGGGATCACTAGCTTTATAGGGGGCCCTCGGGTAGAACCAAAATGTTGAGAAAGTATTGAGACTTACTGTATGTAGACTTATTGACTTTTCTAAAAGTCATCGTGGTTTGGTTGTTATAAATAGAAATAATGACCTAGGACCCCCCCCAAAAAAAATTCTAAGATGCAAGTACAGCGGGCCCTCCCTTAAAGGACACTGTCACTCTAGAAAGGACACCCCGCTATAAAGGACAAATTTTTGGCAGCAAGTACTGTGAATGCATGTGGTGCTCCCACTCACCAAAAGCAGGGCTCTTTACGTGTCCTGGAAATCCTGGAATGTACTTGATTTTTGTAATGACAAGTTCCAGGCCTGGAAAGTACTTGAAAATGAAATAAAGTCCTGGAAAAATAAAACAGCTTGACAAAACCACTTTATCTGCACTCTCTCATGTTACAAGTTCAGTTCAACAAGCTTTTCCAAGCCTTTTTTGCAGAAGTTTTGCGTCCTAGTAGTGATACAGCAGCTGTTATATAAGTACAGAACAATTAAAGTTCTTGTATTTACTCCTTGTGCGTATACAGGCATAACATTTGTCCTGGGTAAAAATAATATTTATCCTGAAAAACTCCTGGAGAAGTCCTGGAAAAATATTTAACCTTTTGCGTAAAGAATTTTTTTGGCAGAAGGGGTGTCCCTATTAGAGGGGGACTACTGCATATTCATTCAGTATGTTTTGGAAGTCTGAGATGGTTTGCTTTGGAAACAAATGTTTCCATTTGAATGTCCTTTGCAGTTGAACCATATTGGCTAAAGGTTGGAACACTGCTTAAAAACCTATAGGAACCATGCTATTCGTTTATAATAGCATATGCGCTCAGTGGCATTGATTCAGTAGGCTAAAGTAGCATTTTTTGTCACTTTCCCTTGCATCAGACATTCCCATCATGCATGTGCAATATGAAGTAGCAAAGAAGTGCAAGTGCTGTATAATAGTAATGGCTTGATCACTTTATCCCGCTAACGCCATCTATATAGCAGGAATTTAATATATTACCTATGCATGTGCAATAACAGGTTTAATCTTTAAGTACTGCTGGAGAGAAAGTATTGATTACTCAACTTTTACAATAAATTATCAAGATCTGGGGATAATTTTCAGAAAAATATTTTAAAAAAATTCGTAAGCATGAAAAAGACAATACCTGCAGCCAAAGTCATTGGTGGACTTCAGTCCATTCCTAGACATAAGGTTTTATCTAGAATTCGGCTCATAGTACTCAGTAGTCTGTAGGTCACTGGGTGACGTACTGTAGTGTGTATAGTAAATCCTCCACCCGTAATGTCTTAACTATATTAAACGTCCGAAGCGCCATGCCTATTACTGCTGAAATTTCTGAACAGATTATGGTGAAAAAAATTATGGTGATGCATTCTACATATATGCTATTAAATCTAATTGTCAAAGCAAGTACAAAATTTTTGTTTTGTTACAGGAAATATGATATACGATTTTACCGAAGGGCGGGAATTGAACCCACGACTTGCTGGAATCGACCTGAAAAAACTGCTGTTCTCACAAGTGACCATCACCACCTGGATAGCCATCAATGTCCTTGTTCTCTGGAAGGCGTATCAGTCGCAGTCTCTGAACGCCACTCTGATTACCGTGGCAGCCATGCAAATAAGCTATGCTGCCGATTACTTATTGTTTGAGGTGAGAGATCTGCAGGAAATGTTAGAACATTAAAACCACAGGCGGCTATATATATATGTTAATTTCAGTGTTATCACATACTTAAATTGTTTAAGTCCTTACTATCACCTCCTATGTGAGTACTGGTCCATTAAACATTCTCAAAAATACGGGGTAAAATACCTAAATATATCACAAAATTTTGTGTAGTAGGTCTCAACTATGCAAAAATTCATGTTATTTAAACATAACTGAGATCAAAAATCATGTCTGTACATGCACCCCACCAATTTGATGAACTTCCAGGAAGGCCTGTTTTCCACAAACACGTACATGAACCATGGCTTGGGATATCTGCAAGTGTGTGCCGGACTGACTATGCCATTCCTGTACAGTATCCAGAGCCGCTATCTCCTGGATCATCCCCAATGCTGGCATCCTGGATTCATTCTCACTTTCTGGATCTTGTTTGGTATGTTGTAGCGATTGTTTTAAAGCACAATCTTTGCAGTAAAACTATATCTTACTTTTTCAGACACTTATACATTTATGGGTGACAACCTCCAGATGTAGTAACTGTACAGAGGACATTAAACAGTATACCAATATCGTTAGGGTACATGTATTCTTTTCATAATGCAATGCCAGCATAATTATGCTAGAAACTTGTGTACATGTACATCAACACGTACGTTACATATCAACACACGTGATCTAGTCGTGTCGAGTTGTGTAACTTTCAGTCTACAGGTGGAACACATTCAGCTCTGCAATCTTATAAATATGTGAGAATGATGAGTCAACACACAATAAAACTTGATGAGATCATTTGCGTAACTTCTTACCTTTCTAAATCATCATGATCATGTGCTCAAATTACTAATGAAACCATTTTGTTCCATTTCAGTGGCAGGGTATGCAATCTTTCGAGGCTCCAACTCAGAGAAAGACCGATTCCGACGGGAACCCAATCACCCGATGTTTGCAAGTTATAAGAAAGTCCCGACCCCCACAGGACGAAACCTGCTGGCTTCAGGCTGGTGGGGCCTGAGTCGACATCCCAACTATTTCGGAGACCTCATCATGACCTTTACATGGACACTGCCCTGTGGTAAGTGATGTGTACACTGCGCAGGAATCCTTTCTAGAGTGTTTCATGCAGATATTAGGGCTGCTGTATTTTAATTACAAATGCATTCATTTCATGCATTTATCATTCATTTGTTCGTTCATTTGTTTATTTCTTTCGCATACAGCATGACTGTTTGAGGTACATGAAAATTCATGTACAGTGAAACCTGGGAATTAGGGACACCCAAGGCACTGTCAAAAACTGTCCTGAATTCTGAGGTGGTCTTATTTCCCAGGTCCATTTCTATGTACTAAATAGACTTAGGGACTGAAGTAGCTGCCCTTAATTTCCAGGTTGTCCCTATTTCTCAGGTGGTCTTAAAGAGAGGTTTCACTGTCTTTATTGCATACCATCTGCATCATATCCATTCATTGATTTGCATACATGTCCAGTAAAACCTGTCTTGAAGGGCCGCTGTCATGAGACAATACCTGCCCCAAAGCTATTAAACAGACCATATTTTCATATCCCAAAAGGTGGTCTTTCAAGGCAGGTTCTGCTACACACAATCTGTGGCACAGCATCGGTCTTTTGTCTGACCAGTCACATGACACCTTTTCTGGAATTCAGCCCGATATCGCAGACATATATGCCCAGAAAGTACCTCATTAACAAACCCATGATGACAGTCATGTAAGCCATCGATGTGATTGCTATTTGTATGTGTTTCAGGCCTGGGCACAGTCATCCCTTACCTCTACCCAGTCAATCTGGTCTTCATGCTGGTCGCCATGGCAGAGATGGACAACACGATGTGTCAGAAAAAACATGGCGCGGCCTGGGAGCGCTACTGCCAGGAGGTCAAATACAAGATCGTGCCTTACGTATACTAGCAGAAAGTGGGAACAATGCGACAACAACCTAGGACTTATGGGGACATGGATGAATCCGGCTTATTCTGGCAAGCTGAGAATATCTTTGGTATCTCATTTTACCTTGTATTTCTATGGGTGAGAGAAATAAAATAATCCCTGCCTCTGAGAATGTTAGGGAAAAAGTGATCCCTGTACAGCCGTCCCTCTCTTAGTGGCTACTCTCTCAACAGAGGCCACTCTCTCTCTAGTAAGGCCACAAATATTTGCCGCTACTACCGGTACTATCAATGTAGTCACTTCTCCCTCTCACCAAAGGCCACCTCTCTAATGTGGCCACATTTTCTTGGCAAACAGGGTGGCCTTATTAGAGAGGGACTACTGTATCTGAAAATAAAAATCATGCGTACCTCAGAAAACATCCCCAATTCCTCCACCCGCACCCCACCCCCCAAAATATCAATTTAAGTACTGGTATTCATTGCCTAATTCAGTTCAAACCATAATTCTGCTGTTAGCTCTGCTAACCTAAGACCTAGCAGAGCTAACGGCAGAATTATGGTTAGAAACCTCACGATAAGAATATAAATTTGTGTGAATTTATAAAGTGTAAAACTTTAGCAATAGATTCAATTTAGCTTGATTAAGAGAACAAAAAAGATCCCTACCTCTGAAAATGTTAGTGAGAGATAAACCCTTTACCTTTGAAAATGTTGGTGAAGATTTATGAGCTAGCTAGTGTTTCACAAAATGCACTGAAATCTTACTATAGCATTGCAGCATTGCCTCTTTGATAAGGCCACGCCATTTTCTAAGGAGCTGAGGCTACGTTAGAGTGGTGGCGTTTGGTGGTGGTGGTGGTGGTGGTGGGAGAAGTAAATGGATGCATAGTTGCGACAAATGTTTTATGGCCATATTAGAGAGGGTGACCTCTATTGAGAGTTGCCACTAAGATAGCAACCATTGTACCAGCAACACAAGCCTCCAGAGATGTAGAAATAATGAAGCTATGTAAAATATATATATATTGTAATCATACAGACATGTCGTAAGGGGTGTATGTTATTGCTTTTTAAAAGCTATAACTAACAATGTTAAAGAAATAAAGAAATATTAGATTTCGTACTGCGTGTAAAAGTACCCCCTCCTGTGAACACTGAATAGCCATGAATTTAAGCAATCTTTTGGAGGTTACTCCCTCCCCCCACCTCCACCTAAGTGTGCCTTTAAGTATGTCAAACTTTAGCAATTAAGTCAATTTAGCCTGCTTGAGTAGGCGAAGTGTGAATTTCATCTCTGCTTTCCAGTGAATTAATTTACACTTACCTTTATGGATATATTGTTTTATATCAAACACAAAGCCTTGGATGTTATGTTTTAGCACTACACATACATGTATAAAGACAATATATGTTTGTTAACAAGTATATTAACAATCAAAGTGCTATTCTCCTGCCTGATGTCAAAGGCTGTGACAGGCATGTTTGAATAGTATTATCAGGACTCGTGTCATTTCCATGATCTGTATTAAAGGTATTAAGTGCATGCATTATATATTAGCTTATTGTTTATCTTGTATATTCCAGAACCACTTTGTGAAAATGCTTTCTTTATCTATATAAAATTGTAAATACCTCCATGTTTTAATTACGACCGTATACCTGTCGGAATAAAATTCACAAAAAGTCACACAATAAGATTTGTTTCATTTGCAGTAATCCAACCATACATGTGTCAATACCATGTTGTAACATACAGTTTTCAGTAAGAACATTTCCTGAACAAGAGGCCCAAGGGCCTTGATCCTCTGCTTGGTCACTTCCTAAAAGAATACCAGTAATGTATAAACTTAGCAGTACAAAGATCCCTGAATATTTAAGTCAAAAGTAGATATAAAGTCAGAAAAACTGGAAATGCACCGAATGACCCTAAACTGTCCTTGAACACTTAACAATGATAAGTACACTGCAGGCACTAAAGACTTACCTCTGAGGCTGAAATTTTGGTCCATTTTGTTCTGCAACCACTAGTTTTTGAGATATAAAGTCACCCGAAAATTGGAAATGCACTGAATGACCCCAAACTGAACTTGAACATTTAACAGTCAAAAGTATTCTATATACACTAAATAGTTACCCATAAGGCCCAAATTTTGGTCCTTTTCGCTCTACAACTAGAGCCATTTCCGAGAGATGTTAACGAAAATGAAAACAATTCATAAACAAGAAAGGCCGCAGACAGCGGAAAAACCCGCTCTCCAACAAACTCGCTTTTGTGACATCCAGATTAAAGTGGTAATTTTACTGCTGGCAAACATATCTATTCCATTCAGATCTCTTTCCACTCAAATTCCGAGTGACCTTGACTTTGACCTTTCAAGGTCACTCAAGGTCAAAAGTGATGATGCCATTTCACTCGCCATATATGGGTTTCTATTGATGGTTAATAG
>JAAUYG010088522.1_pt1 | contig 22498 bp, 14 predicted proteins | sample 7278091 | NCBI WGS metagenome assembly JAAUYG01 (sample SAMN14350201, study PRJNA611818) | marine sediment metagenome | isolation source: surface marine sediment (0.6m) | place: French Polynesia: Moorea | collected 2018-08 | reverse complement strand
TTTATTTTCCTCTCCACTCTGTCTCTGCCCCCTTTGCCCCTCTTCAATCATTTCTCCGGCCCGGGGGGGGGGGGGGGGGGGGGGGGCCCCAATGCAGGGTCAGCAATGGAAGCAACTTTGCCAGGACCCCCCCCCCCCCCTCCCCAGTCTCCTCCCCGAGGTGATATTCCCTAGCGGCCTGACAAGCTCAAGGTTCAATAACAATTATGACTACTGGCATCACCCGATAGTACTGATATATTGATCTTTTGCTGATAAAACAAGCCTATTTGTGCCCCATCCTGATAAGTTTTAATGTCATTTTGGCCTTATCTTTAAGAACAGGGTTGTGATTGGCATACATGATGTCCTGGATTCCTCTCCACGATGTAGTACTTCCCTAGAATCGTGGCCCGGTGGCTCTTGCCAGGAACTCTTGAGTAGGCAAACTGTATAGAGCCCGATAACATTTATTGTGCAATTCACTGCAGATTATCAAGGCCTCAGTATTCTAATTTCCAGTTGCGGGAGCACGATCGTGATCCAGCCATAGTGGCGAATTTAGAAGTATCTCTGCTGTGTGTTCTCATGCTGTCACGCTGCACCATCCCCTGATAAGTCGATGCAGTTATCATCGTTTCTGCGGTGGTCGTGTTGCTGTATTTAGCCACATTTGCTGTTATAAGAGCCCATTGACATCCATGACACCATCTTCACCACTCACGACCAAACTCAATTTAGTCAACTGGAGTGGCTCTGCTAATATTCGTCAGCCTCAAGTAGATAATAAATTTAACTGAAATTTGTATATTGGTATGTGGAAACACGTATGATATGCCCGAAATAGGACACTTACTGGCACTTGTGATATGAGTGTCAAACGTCATTTATTAATAGCTGCTGTGTGACGTATTTAATTTGCAAAATTATATTCTGGGAAATTTTGTACATTCTTATCACTAATAAAAAAATATACTAATTCCAAAAATAGCACAGTCCCAGTTGTCTTTGATGCAGACTACAGTGTTGTTTTTGAAAGGAAATATATTTTGTTTTAAAATTGAAAATTGCAAGCAGGTTTTGCTTCTTTTTTTTCAGCTGTATCTAGAAGAGTTGGTTTGGTGGTCCGAACACTTTCGATGCAGGTAAAGCTAAATGAAACAAAGCCCATCAAAAATACTTTATGTATAATTTTCGATGGATGTATATTGAAATGTTTGTCATTAATACTAGTAACCTTCAAACAGCTTGTAAGAGATGAAACAAAACACAGGGTTAGTTATATTCAAAGTTGCTGAACTGACTTTTATTTTCTAGTTTGCTTTCTGCCTTTTACAATTCATCTATTTTAAGACTTCTTGGCTTCTTGAGACTAAATAAAAATGCCACATCTGCTGTATATTCAGTATCAGCTAAGACAGATTTAGGAGCATCCAAATTGAAGTAATATTTTTACAACTGAGTCATTTTAATATTGTTTTCTTATGTTGCAATTGTAACTGAGTTCAAAGATACCAGATCAATATGCCATCAACACATGTCTAAAGTTGGAAATTTTTCAGTGTTTCCAAGTTGCTTTAAAATATAAAGTACATGTACTTTTGAATTTTTATTTCCATTACCAGATACATATAACTAGTACAGAAATAAGGCTTATGGGGAAATGATCAATACTTCAGTGGAGACCAAGGGCAAAAAAAAAAAGAAGAAAAAAAAAAAAAAACACGCCTACTGCTGTCCTCAAGTTTAAGGAAGAACTATTGTTTGCCATAATTCAACCTGTTTAATGTTGACTGGCGTAGGCGGCCTTCCCTTCCTACTTTTTTTATCTTCCACTCCCTTCTATCCATTCATGCGACATCTACGCTTCCAGCCCAATTTAAATTAAAAGCCATAGTAAATAATATTGGCCGTGCAGGCCCACTTTTCTTTATAATTTCCTGGCCCTCTCGCCTGCTGCGTGCCCCATGTGGCACGGGGCTGAAGCAGGCGTGGCACGCTTTCCTCCCTCGGTAACGGGAGTCCTTTCAAAAGGGATTTTGGTGACCGTTATTTCAGTCATTATGTCCCGCTATCCTAATTTGCATACAGGTGGATCCGAGAAATGCATCTGCCGGGTAATTTCCAGGACCCCAGCCATTTATTATGTACAGGGGGGGCTTAGTCCCAAAGGCGGAGGGCAGAGGGAACTGTCATTTTCCTGGCAACGACATCTCATGGCAAAGGGTCACGGGGTCATGACAGTGGATGAAAGCGCCCTCTTGTCAGTAGAGTGTGAACCTGTTACAAATATAACCATATATGGAGAGAACATTAGTCTTAAAGGGAGATCTGGGGGGGAAGGGAGTGGGCACGTGCCATCGCTAGGCTTCACTGCAGGCTTTGGAGCGTAGCTAAAAAGAACTGCTAGACAGATGGTTCATGTGTGGATTTTGTGGCCCAGCAGTGTAAGCAGAGCCCAAATTAAACTGCATTCTGGCCAGAAATGATGGGCTTCATTCAGTGCAGGGAGACACCACTGCATCAGTTTGAATTATATATCAAACAGAGCAGATGGTCGGGCAGTTATAGATGCTAGTAAAACTAGCTGGGCTATATGTCGTCCCAAATTAGTTGTTCAGAATTGGCTACAGGCAAACAGTATTTGCATTTATTAAAGCTAGACTAGTTTTGCAGTGATGAATGGTATAATTATAAGTGCTATTTGAAGTGACACTGCTGGGTTTACTACGGCTGTTACAACAATATATTATAAATAAAATAAATTATTCTTGCAGTGTTAGTAATTTTCTACAAAAAAACTGATACATCAGTGGTACTACAGCTATTAATACTACTATTACTACTAGCACTGATGCTGCTACAATTACTACTAGTACTACTGCTGCTGCTACTGCTGCTGCTACTAGTACTACTACTACTACTACTACTACTACTACTACTACTATTAATACTACCGTTTTACTTCTATAAAATATACTACCGCTAGTACTAGTATACTAACCACAGCCACCACAGCTGCTTCTGTCAGCATCACAGTGCCTCCTGACCCTCTCTTCTTGTCGTTCTAGCTGTTATATTCACTTTTACCACTACTGTTATTACATGACTACAGCCTACAAGCAGTACAAAGCAATGCAGATACTATTAAAGCATTTCTGTATATAAATACAAAGTTTGAGTTTGCTGTTTAATATGTGGACTTTACATTTAGCATGTTTGAGATGTTATTGCTGCTAAGACCATTGCCATGACCATGATGACATGTCTATAACCACCCTCTCGATCTACTTCTTGAAACATTTACTGCTTATAATTATTTGAATAACACTGATGTGGTCATGCATATGTTATTGGAAGAGGTTGCAGGATAATGTAGGAATCAAAGGCCACAGACTTCTCAAAGTAAAGATCAACTTCCAGAAATGTGTGACTAGCCTCTTGGGCAAATTTTGAATAGTGAGCCTTAGGTATACATCGCCATGTTCTGGTAGCCTTTGGTAGCATTGTTTAGTAATAAATGATCGTATAAGTAGCAAGTACCTGGATGGAAATCATTATCAAGACCTTTCAAGTTGATATTTTCGTTGGAGTGAATGGAACTTGATCAGAATACCTGGATGCTAGCCAGGGCGTATTCTAGTAAATCAAAGTATAATCCTGGAGATTTTATGTGTTTTAACAGTCATCACCAATTTCATTGTGTGCTTTCTGTGCAAGGATTGATTATCGTAATGAATATAGTTCAGCAAGTGATATCACACCTGCCTTATGACGGAAAGGCCAGGTTACCGTGGTGTCATAGCTGGTGTCATAGCCACACAAGGGACGGATAAAGTAACATTCTCTAGGGACATCCCAGGAGGCACCCCAGAATCGTGATTACTTCTGATTTGCTTGGTGCAGATTACCGGATACAACCCTCCACCGATCCATTGTGTAGCTACAATCTAACGGCTTTTAAACTCCGATATAAATACCCTGGATGAAATTGGCACAATACCGGGTGCTTGGTTTACATACCCTATCAGTTACCTGGGGAAGGCGGAGACCCGTCTCTAGGGGAATCTTAGTCTGATGGCCCTTTGTCAAGCACCAGAGAAAAACCTTGGTCTCTCGGAAAGAACAATTCGCTGGAAGAGTCACCATAAAATTTTTCGGAAATGGCCAAAGGTCTCATGTTTAGGCTTTTCTTTATTATTTTGTGGTGCCACCCTGGGAGTCGGCGACTGCTGAGCTTGGTCGAGGTTATAGGGAATTCGATATTGATGGCACGATTACCAGGGCAGACATTTATTATTGATGGCGTCAAGGCAATGTCTCCGGTCACGAGTCACGATTTGCCAAATAACCTGGCCGAGGCTTATAAATTATTAATTGTTAGGCATCTTGACTAACTTTTAAGGAGAGTTTCGGATGGCGCTCTGAAGAGTGTTCTCATGACCACGGGGGGCCACCCCTCTCTACTGGCAGTTATTTCACATTGCCATTTGGTCAGCAAAGAACGATGAGGGGTTGGGAGGGGTGGGGTGGGGTGGAGGGATGGGGGTTGAAGTGGAAGCGGTGGAGGGAGTCCAGGCAACAGGGTGACAAAATCCGTGGAGTGCTCTGTGTAGGGAATGGGGGGAAAAACAGAGGGTCGTGGAGAGCCCCTGGGGCATGTAGATAACAATCTCTATTGATCTGCAAGCTATTCATATTCAAATTTTTGGAAATTACGGCTAGGCTGTTTTCGCGTTTATTCAAATTTTTGCTATGAGGCATCCTTAAAATATTTTGCTCCTGACATTTAATAACCTGTTTCAGTGCATTATGGGTAATTTCGTTTCCTCGCCTGTAGCCTTGTAATATAACAAGAGCCTGGGGCAAAAGGATAGCTGGCTAGCGCGCAGGTTGTATTGATTTTATTTTTCCCTCAGTTGTGGGTATTCTCCAGATTGAGTTTTTGTTTCATCACGTATTCATGTCATGAGACCAAGATAAGTCCACTGCGCCCCAAATACAAAGCCGTAATAAAGGCGTGTCATTTGTGTCACACGCGGTGTTTCCAGCTAGTGTCATTTGTTCCTTCTCATCCACACAAGAAGACCGTGACCTGTTTATACAACAGTATGTGCATAAGCAGTATCAGGAGTGGCATCCTTGGAATCGTTTAAACAATAGAAATTTCATTTATTTAATGAAATAAATGAAATTTATTGCTGTGTTTTCGCACAGCGTACTCAGTGTAAAATGTATTTCATTTATTTAATTCCAATTTAATTAATTGGAATTAATTAAAGATTCCAAATGTACATTGTAACCCTCCAGTTTTTAAGGCTACCCCAGAAATAAGACCACCTCAGAAATAAGACCAGCCCAGAAATAAGACTAGGGCATATTTAAGACTACTTATTGTTTGATAAAAAAGTTGGCACCAGTACTATTTTATTTCAGCATTAAGACCACCTTGGATTAAGACCAGTTGGGTCTTAATGTGGTGGTTTTGTATGAAACTCTTTTACAGTCTGCATGGGTATAAGATTCTTCTTGAGTAATGACCTTGAAAGGTCAAATTCAATGTAGTCTGTATGTATCCCTACACCAAGCTGCAGCACAAATAACAGCTGGGCATATCATGAATAGGAAATCATACATGGGACATCTAATTTGATGTAAACGCCATTTGGATTGCATTAGGATGGCAATATTAGGACTGCATATGTCCTTGAATGACAAATTCCATCCCACTGATATTTGTGCTCCCGGATGACAGTATAAAATTTCTATAAACATTGGGGCAGGGTTCATTTTCTCTGAGCTGTATTTCTTGTACATTTATCGTTTTCACACAGTGTACTTGACTATGATTTGTTGATACAGTGACCCCCCTCTAATACTAGGACACCCCTTCTGCCAAACAATTCTGTCCTTATTAGAGAGGTGTTTTAGTGAGAGGGAGTATTACATACATTCATAGTACTTGCTGCCAAGAATTTGTGTCCTTTATAAAGGGGTGTCCTCTTTAAGAGAGGGACCACTGTACATGATTCCTCTCTTTTCAGTACTGCAACTTATCCAGTAAGTGTTCTTTTATAGAGTGAATAATGCAATAGGGATGATGTCCAGCAAGTAAATACAAAGCATTAAAATGTTCACTTTATCTATTGAACAGCAGTGGTGTAAATTGGGTGCTATGCAGGATACAGCCTTTGAGAGTTCCTTGCGGAAGCAGCAGTGCTGCCCTCCTTATCTTAGAATGCCTTCTGTTTGCTTGGTGACCTTGCCTGGGTGACAGACATGTATACATGTGACATTGTGCTCTCGTTGGAGGTGATTGATGATGATTTACAGTGATGGGTGCTACATCGAACAACATACCCAACACAGCGCGATTGCAACAAGAACTCATGTTGTCAGGGTTGAGGAGCGGTGTTCAGAACTAGGACACCCTAGACCCATACAGTACGGGTTGACAGCCACAGCCATTGCCATATTTGCGAGTCCTGTTGTTGTCACATTCCCCAAGGGGTTTGTATGTATTGCCGTTCAGTGCAGTCCAGGCAAGACACCGTACATGTTTACTTATGAGAACACATATGCCGCAGCTTCAGCATTGCGAGCGCAAGTTTGTGTCAAATACATGTAGCTGGTGCACATGTGACCGATATCAAAAGATGCACTGGGCTGGGGCATGCATGGAGTGTGTTAACATGATGCAAAGATCCTGTAAGTTTCTGTACATACGTATTTTGACGGTTGGTGACTTGATAGAGAAGAACTAAAGGCTGGAATCTTGTGATTAAGGTAGAATGTACTACTATGATATTTCATATGAGGTGCATTGGCTGCCTATGATAGTTCAGTGAAACATTTCCTCGGTGTCATGACATCAGGGAAATAAACAAAGGAGTGTTGCATTTTTCTGCATACCATTCTCCTTTGGAACTTGGAAATATGATATAAAGTTGAAAGGCGAATCGGATTCCGGTAGTTTACGAATGCAGAATACAAGGCTTTTACCATCCCGAAATCAATATAGCGTACCACCAAAAAGGCATAATGTAATCAGGTTTATTGGTCGTAATGGATTACCATACTCGCATGGTTCCCTCATGACAAAAGTCCTTGGCCAAATAGGTATGGGACACAAATTGTATAATAAATCTGTTTCGCCTTCAGATGCGATGTCTGCGGTAATGCAGCGAGTGGCTTGTGCAGCCAGAACACATGGCATCAAAGAATTCCCTCAGTGGCAGATTTATATATTATTGGTGTAACTGAATTGGTGGTCATCAGTAGTAAGGACGTAGGGAAGTGGCCATAGAACTCGGGGTAACCAAAGCCAGAGTAGCCTAAGGGGTCAGTTAGAGTGTAAGCACCCGATCGATCGGAGCATGCGAGCCATTGCCCGCACTTCACTCTGCAAGTGGCTCAGGGTAATAGGGACAAAATCTATTACCTTATATCCTTCACAAGAATTAATGGGTGCCTATAGAAGGAACGATTCAACTGAATCCGTGTCCAGCACTTGATTACCACTCCTACACGTCACCCCACCGTTGTCTGTTGTTATGGTAACGTTCTGGTTAAACACAATTTGTGGTTATCTATAAAATTTTGATAACATTGTCATGTGCTTAAATGTGTGGATGACCTTGTGATGTTAATTCTCATTGACAAGCACCAGGATCAAATGTTTTGGGTATTGTAACTTTACGTGTTCATATTTGGTTTCATATGTGTAGAAGATGAATGACGGTTGTATAAATTAATGGTACAAGCACCAATGCAATTACCGGGTACATGTCATTTTGCCATTAAGACGTTCTGGAAAAGGTACCGGTACTACATTACATGTATATATGACCATGATCTCCTCAGAACAACATTTCAAAAATATCTGCAAATATTTGGTAAAAAATATATATTAATTATTTTTTGAGTGGTAAATGGTAAGCTAAATTTATTATTCATCTCATAACGGTTCCTTCACCTTCTCTAAAGTTAATTAAGGAGATAAGTAGGAAGATTGAGTCAAAGGATGATTAAGTAGGCAGGCCTGGCAGTCGGCAGAACATCTATTTGTTTACCAATTCATCAGCTCTCTAATAGCATTAACGTTTGCGGAAGCTGGTTTATGTGTACCTGAGTTTTCCCTGTTCAGAAAGGAGAAGGCAGTCGAGGGTCTTTACTTATTGCCAGACAATGGCATTACTGCTGGGTTGAATGGGCCCAAATGAGACTTTCCTGGCACTGCGCAGTCCAAAGCATGATTACGAGGAAGAGACCATTTGTGCAATGGGAAAATCAGTAGACTCATTCAAACCCTTGCTGAGCAGAATTTCAATGTGGAGCTTTGGAAAAAAATTTCCTCCATTGCCCTGGCTCCTGTCATGGTATTGGTAATCTGAGTCCAGGGCATGAGCTCAGCACCTGTTTATGGTAAATAAAAACTCTGGAATGAACCAGGGAAGACTGACAATTAGCATGGAACCAACATGGCAAATTTAGCTGGTGTTAACCCTTTGAAGATGGCGTGTTATTGTTCTAATAATACCCCTCACCCCTCGGTCATTTTTTTCTCCCATTCTCTTTGCTGCCGAAATCGGTGGTCCCAGGAACGGCTCTGCTTTCAGACTGTGGGATTTATTCTTGGCAAACACACTCACCGGCCGTGGAAAACGAGCCGGGCATTCAGCTTTCTGAGCTGAACAAGCAGCAGGTGTGTCAATTTAACCTTGAGATCTGTCCTGTGAGAGGATCAACTTTCTTTCCCAATGGGGTCCTGTATGCATAACATATTCAGAACATTAGGGGAAAAAAAATCACACTATACAGATTTTTTTTCTTTATTATTTGTGAAAGTTTTTGAGCAATTTCATATGCAGCCTTGTATACATACTTTATTTATCAAATGGTATAATGTAGTTTCGTTATTTGGTTTCATTATTTACTCTATTTCATATTTTATAATGATTTCAAACGACGAAAACATCTGTACAATGGCAGTTGACCCCTAATGATGGCAGTGATATGCTTACCAAGAATTTGGGAATTATATCCTGCATTTCGAAAGACTCGGTGTATAGAATTACCAGTTTTCTATTATCCCAAGTCCAGTTACATCTATCTTCAAATGGTAGAATGAATTTGACTAAAAATGTCGTTTTCTTTTTTATATTGTATGCGTAGAAAATGATACAGTAGAATCTCAGAATAAAGACCACGCACAGCCAAGGCCAAGTAGTCTTGGTCCTGAGGCAGTTTTCACTCTGAAACAAGACAGTGGCATACCATGTTTGGTGGTCCAACAAATTTGTCTTAATAGTGGGTTGGTCATATATCCTATGTACATGTAGTCTTAGTTATTACTAGCACGTTTATGTACAGTAGACTGTCACAAGTGGGGAATTTTAGCTACATTTTAGGGACTTTCAATAGCTGTCAGTACAGAAAGTTCTTATTGTAAAGTGGGTATTGGATTTATACAAGTTGACAATATTTTATGCTTTTCAAAATTAGCATCCTGTATTTTCTGAGGTACAATAATTGGCTATCAAATTTTATAAAATTTCTTCCTGGAATGAAAGATTTCCTCATAAGGCAAATGATCTTTTGGTACTAGCTTAATTCTGTGATGTGGTAAATTAAGTCAAGAAAAAGTCTTTAAGTATATTCTGACAGTATATACTATTTTCTTGGAGATGCCAAATAGCAACAGCTAATGATTTGCCATGTCATTATTGCATTAAATGGATAATGTTCCCTTCTAGTATTGTAACCAAGTTCATTCTATTGACAATTTTTCGCAATTACTAGCTCTGCCATTCATGCTTTAGCAGATAAATCATGCTGAATAAAGTTCATATGTAGCATGAATGCTGCATTTCCTGGCATACAAATTTGAATTTTTTTCTAGCAAAGTGCAGCCTGGTGTCTGTTGGTAGAGTGAGAACCGTTATTTTGAGCGGGACATCCGTGCCGTTATGGGTATTCTTCCAGGATGACAGATGGGGTCCAAATTATAAGCAAATCGGTTGGCGGCAGGTGCAGCTGGGCTCTTTTGTCAAGGGTTTTGAAAAGCCTAGCCTTTTCTTCCCAGGCGCCTGTCCCGTTATCCGTTATCACACACCGGGGTGTTCCATTAGTGATCATGTCGGCGGGGACAACCCCAGTCTATGTCCCTGGAAATCAACCAACCCAGAAGCCCCTGTTTGTACTCCATTCATCAGTTGATAGCTGATTATTACTGGGTTTGAATCACTTGAGCCCAGAAGGGCTTTCATCTTTTGTTTATCAGTTCTAGGCAGATTGGCTGAAGTGGAACGAGCCGAGCTGAACCCTTCTCCTGCTGTCGCGTGCCGCGCACCCTGCGGTTGAGGGGACAGGTGCTGGGTGTGCGACAGCGCGGAGTCTGATTGGGAGCATCTACAAACTGTGCCAGGTGGCAGTCTTCCTGGAACAATAGCAGTCTGCAGTCAGCTGAAACAAGACTTTGAAGTAGGTCGTAAGGTGAGGTTATTTCTGGGCTGTAGGGTTTTATGACCCCTAACCCAGACAGGTGGGCGACACCGTTACCAGGGCGCTTTTTCGGGGACATCTGAGATGGGGGTTTAAGGGCTTGTGTGGAGAAGCAAAGAGGCACAGAGAGACCGTGCTGATTAATTATAGTGGCGGAGTGAGGGGGGTGGAGGGTGGGCGCTTCTAACCTGTAGCTAAGCAACTTGACGTTACCGTTAGATGAGGCGGGGTGACACCACACGTGTCCTCCCTGGGGGTGACTCCCCTGTCCTCATGATGTCCCTTCCCCTGATTTGTCCTTCCTGCAGGGCAGTGCTTAATGTATCCTGGAGTTCCACCTGAGTGACACGGGGAGAGGGAAGGGAGGGAGGGACGGGCGACCACTCCACAGCGAACTGCAGGGAGGACAATCCCCCAGCCACAGGCTATGCTTTAATTTTATTAAGCAGTGGTGCTTTCCATGAAATAACAGAAAGATAAAAGGGAACGCTCCCCATTAGTGGTGGCCAAAGGTGCCAATTATTGTGTTCACTAATGAAGGCCATCAAGCTGCCTAATGACCAGCACATTATGCAACATGTATGTGGCCCTTGGCGCCAACTTCGAGCCTTCTCGGTTTGGATGTAAATACGTATGCTTTCTAACATAAGACAAGTGTCTGTTAGACTGTAACACAACACTGTCCTTCTGGTACCAGTAGCTAATCTTCCTGATAGATTGAGAATAAATGAAAAGATGGAGTCAGCCGCAGCAGTTGAAAGTGAACACCTATGTTCTCATATAACGTACCCTCTTTGACGAATGGCAGCTTCAACAGCACGGGAAGACTTTCAAATTTATTTTAATTTGATGAGCTTTCAGGCTCAGTTTCAAGGGAGTCCGAGGTGTCCTTCACAGGGTCAAACCTTCTTACGTTAAGGGAATGGTGTCCGCCTTAAGACAAATTGTGTCATTAGAAAGAAGCATTAGAGAGTAACCGCGGGATCTGCACTAGCTCTTGAGAAGGCATACCCACCGTCCATCGTTATGGCGATGGAGAGGTAGTGACATGGGTGGGCATAATGAGATACAAGGTCGCTTAGACGCTGTCTTCCGGAGGGTGACAAGAAATCTCATTGTTATGCACGGCGTGTTACCACAACTTGCCGTGTCTGGGGGATTGGAAGTTTTCGCGGGACCTGCCCTATCCGGTCGCATCTGTCAGGTGGTAAACTTCCAAGTGTGATGGATTATACCTCCACATCAGATTTAATTAAACCTATATAAGACCAGCGACCTTCATTGTAGCATTAGAATGCAAGGTATAGACTGCTGTCCGGCAAGCCATGTGTTTACCCTTGGCATGTGTCAAGTCTGATGGGAGAGAACCTTACTTCTGGTGACATTCAATTTGACAAAATTCCATTATGTGAACATTTCATTCACCAACGTTTTATCTACAGTGACATTGTTTACAGTGACATGTCCTTGGCACACTGTAGATTTGCATGTTTTTCTGGAGGTCATATGACCAGTTCATTTCAAGTTGCTGTATGCACTTTGATCTGCTGGAACCAATTATTCTCCAGAGCAATTCAAGGTCATTGCCTTTTCCGTCTAAGAATTGCATTCCTTAGCTGGAGTCTTTGTTTCCATGTCAATGTTAGCGCAAACCTCGAACAATACAAACATAATTAGTTGAATGATCCATGAATTTTTCCTCTAAATGTTTACATATATGTGAAGTTTTTAACTGTAGGCCTCATTACATACCACTTGGTGACAATCTGGTGAGCTTCCCACCTCTTTCCCATCCCAAACACATATTTTATTCCTGGTGTCTACCTTTCCCCAATCAATTTTATTAAAAGGATCTGCCATTAACATCTGTGCCACTTGGAATTTTTCACAAAAAACGAAGGACTCGCAGAACATTTTAGGAATATGTATAAGTACATTTGTATCAATTTGAGGCAGTTTTGCTGATATATAGAGTTCTTAATTACAAGAATATACTGCTTGTGTGTGAGTTTTTGATTTGAAGACCACAGGTCGTGACTGAATTTTCCTGAATTTACTAAGGATTTTGATTTCTAGAATTTTGTAATCCTATTAGATACAATTTAATAAAATATTGACCCAAATGTTTTACAGTATATACACCGCAACATAATGCAAATTTAACTGTGTGTTCATTTCTGTTATGATTTATCATAAAAAATAATGCTGATATAAATAGAGCTGATTGACTTATCTTACTAATGGAATTAATCCACATTAAAGTCAGTAATGTCTTCGTTGCGGTCTCTTTTGGGCTGCATGCTGGTAACTTGGATGTAAGTATAGTACGGTTTTTGTTAGTGCATTATTAATTCAGGCTTTATCTCAGGATTCATTTCCCTTATAATTGACATGGAAGAAGATTGCTTTTTACCCAAGGGCTTAATTATGACTTGGCTGGCTAAGACAATGACACGGCTAATTGATGGATGATCCCTTAAGCTGCGAATTATGACTTGCAAGTGGAAGGCCCGGTATATCAAGATGACTCCCGGGGGATTCGTAAAAAAACAAATTGATATCCGCGGAAAGTAATACTGAGCTAAGAAATGATGTCATGTGTCTGTTGGAAAGTAATCTTTCCGAAATCATACATGTGAAGTAGTATAACAATAACCTTCCCTCCAAAAGTGCCCCATCTCTTCCTATCCATCGCTGGGTTTTGCGTGTAAGACTTATTAATTACACCATGCTTAAGTGACACATTGGCTTGGAAGTTGATTATAGGCAGGCCTTTCTTTTCCCACTGTCACCAGTGAGAATGGTCTTTTTTGATGCCCATCACAGTAAATCAAGATTTAAATCCCCCACCCTTGGTAATAACTCGGCTTGCGACCATCTATCAGACCCTCTCCAATACCAGCTTTCAATTTTGCCGAGTCATGCCAAGCCTCCCAGAAATGTCTTCCCCTCGGTGCTGCCGAATGGGAAAAATTTGCATTTGAAAAGAACCGGCCTCCTGGTCTTAAACAGATAAACGCTGTCCCCGCTATATTTGGTGTTAAACCTAGAGGGGAAAACTGACATTGGGCCCGGCTCTGATAATCCCGAGGGGAATGACATGGCTGGCCCACCGCCTCTGGGGGGACACTGATGCTTGCTGATAAGGGACTTTTTTCCCCTTACTTCATCCGTTTTAAGTGCATTTTCCAGTGGTATCCCATGGTTTCACAGAAGGGCTTTGCTAATAAAAATGACAAATATTTTCCTTTTTTGCATGAGGTGGTGATGCCAGTCTGCGGCTGAGTGGGAAGTTAGCGAGAGGCCGTGGACAGTGAGATAACGGAACCCTAGGTGGTCCGATTTTTCAAATTGGTCCAAAGATGTCAGTCGAAGCCCTTCCTTTTCACATAACCTTGCTTCCCATCGGCTATGTGCCGTCCGGGCTCACTTCCGGTATGCTGACGGCCTGTCCTATCACTAGCAACACAGGAGTGACAAATAAATTTTCGTTTATTAAAACGTGGCGTTACGGCAGGAGATTATCTTACTATCCCAGCTGCTACTACGCAGTCGGGCCTACCCAGCCATGACAGGTCATCTTCCTTTATCACGCTGATGAAAAACTTGGCTGGAACGTTATGCAAAACATCAATTGATTTCTTCGGAAGAGAAATTGCACCAGCAAAATTGTTACCTTATATGAAATGGTAACTCATGCAAGTGATACGTACATTTGCCAATTTCTATCTGGTTGAAAATATGGTTTTTTTTTTGTCTGAAATGCGCCAACCTATTTTTACTGAACGTAGATATTGCACCTGTGGTACACGGAAGCTTAAATGCTTCCTTCTCCAATGATTTTATCATAGAAATATACTTGCACTTCCCAAAGCCTTTTAATCTTTCCAGACTAAAAATTTTTAATCTCCTGGTTAACTAAAAAATAAAACAGTTAATTTGAGCAATGTTCCAAAGACCTGCATGGTGCTGTAAAATTATGAATAAATGGATTGAAAAGTTCTATGTTTGAAATGTCACCATATTGCAAGTACAATAACTGCAGTTGCTTATTATTTAGATTACATATACTACTAAATTATTACCATTGATGCTTTCCCTACCATGACTGCAACCAGTAATAGTAGCACTTCTAGATATACAGGAATGTAAACATAATTTCATTTGCAGGAAGTTCTCGAAGTAGTTTAGCAAACAGAAAGTTCTGACAACCGGTACACATGTAGATGGGTGAAATAAATACAGCAGCTTGAAATTTTAATTGTCTTCCATAGTGTAAAACCAAAAAAAAATACTATTTTTTTTAATAAAAAGCTTTACAACCGTTTCCGGTGGTGACATATGGGGGCTATAAAACTTTAGTTTTTTGCACCTCTCTGCACCCTGCACCATGTTGTCAAATGGCATCTATTCTATACACACAAATACCAATTTAAAATGGTTTTAAAATTTAATAAGCAAAAAAATAACATCATTCCCCGTCTAGTGTCACGGTGTTACTTTACATATTACACAGCTCATGTTATTAATCATGTTGTCCACTGATCTACAACTGCTACTCGTAACAGCATCTGCCTAGTGAGGTTCGCCGCCACCGTGGTCAATCAATGTGAATCGGGCATCTGGCAGCTCCAGCGTGAAACCAAGTTTAGGGAGGATGGTTCGGGGTCCCCTCTGTCCCTGTGGCTATTCTTTTGCCTTTAAAACCTGAAGTGTGGGTTCCATATGAGCGAGCCCCAATAGCGCAGTGACACCAGGAGCAGATGGCCATGGCATCATAACTCTGCTTGGCGGCAGGTGCTACCGCGGAGTGGAGAACCCAACTGGTCAGAACCAGACCCCATAATTGTATGCATTAAAGGGTCTAACTGTATTTAAAGTGTTCCACCATTGACCGGATAACTGTTTTCCCTCGCATAATACCCAGACATGCTTGAGTGACTCGGCATCAGACTCTATGGCTACTAACATGGAAAGTATTGTTGTATAAATACAAAGTGCGGAGTGGCGTGTGTCGCTGTGGGTGATGTCAGCAATATACAACGGAGACACCGGCAGGTGTGGAACACTCCAGGGGAACTTTTGCAGAGTGTTACGCTCTTTTAACAGGAAGGCCGCCTCCATGTTGGCCTTGGGTTTCCCCGTTGAGTGGGTAGTAGTGTCACGCCAATCTGTGTCACACAGACAATCGTCCTTATGTATGACCAGGAAAGGACGCATAGAGCGTAATGGCCCACCCGGGGCAGCTGTGTCTCGTGCCTGGCACACTCCCAGGCTCAGAGATATACTACCAGCCTGGGTACGTCACTTCCTAATTGGGACCCTTGGGAGGAAACGTTACATCAGCTTGATCAACACTGTCAGCTATAGGTCCAGTACAATTTGAAAAAAAGACAAGTTAACCATGCGGGTTCAGATTCGAATTAAGAGCTGGCATCAGCCATCCCAAACATGATTCACTCAAAATAACTCATGTCCAATTCTTTCAGAAGCTCATTAAGTAGAAGTCAGATTTGTTTTTAAAATCCTTATATACACCGTGGAAAAGTTTTACGCCCAAATTATATGTACCTCTCAAAGTTGTTACTTTATAATAATTCTTACAGCATCAGTTATAGAAAATACATGTCACAGGGCTGGCCAGTTCAAAAAATATATCCCTAGTTTTAATTAATGTTCTTATAGCCATTACAACAGCACTTAAAAAATTTGTTAAGTTTATCAAGGTTTTATCCTCAAGTAAATTTGAGAATGTGTATTCTTGTTTCAACAATTCTAACATATTGCAATCACTACCGGTAGATATATAGTTCCTTCAGGCAATGTTTCATCTTGCGACTATGAAAGCTGCAGTGATGATAAATATAACCTATACAAAGTAACTCATTTATGTACTGTAAATTTATCAATGTTTGCGATGATTAATGTTTGAGACCAAACCATGTTTGTGGATATTAATATTTGTGTTTAGTTTAGGCGTTGTCAATTATCTAGGTACATGAATTATGTTTGCGGGTATTTATTTTTGCGATTTAAAGATGGTCACGAATTTCGCCAAAAAGATCCCTCACAAACATTAATGAATTTACAGTATATCAAAAACTTAATATTATGCACTTGTTCCAGTTTCTTGGTTCTGATTCTCATAATTACAGTACATAAGTACCAAAGGACACACATGGTTCACACGGACCACCCAGATGGCAATCACAGTCGACCAGGACTGGGTAAAGTCTCATTAATACTGTCTCTGACCAATCACAAAGGGGCATCCCATTCCCGCCTCACCTCCCTCCAGATACCTAATTAGTGCCTGCAACCAGATTAGGACTGACCTAATGGGATTAGAGTTGTGGCTAAAAGATTTGATACCAGCAATCTTTTCTTCCAGAAAATTGGACTCCTTTAGTGAATTCTTCAGGCCAGAATCATTTAAGACCTGCATGCATCCTATCAAATTCGTGTTAGTTAGAAGTGCTATGAAGTGATTCAAGGACTGCATTGGCTGAATTAAATTACATTTCAGGCTGCTTAACATCAGATACCAGTGTATGTGTACTTCACAGTCTGCATGGCCAAATATGTGTCCTGCATGCGCAAAATGAATGCTTTTTGGTCCCAGTTTAGAAAGTAAAGAAATCCAAATTTAGTCACTTCTCAATGCTTTAAATGGGGAAAGGCAGTGTACTTTGTTAAGTCCTTCAACAGCTGTAATGCCTATAGGGTTGTTTCGTTTGGGTTTAGAGGGCCATTTCTAATTTTTACATTTGCAATAAATTATTGGAGCATAATTTTAGTTTGTGAAGCTTCAGTATGTTAGAGAATACAATGTGCAAAAACATTGGCATTAACGTTTTGAGTGAAACAACTTGAGCTTGATATTGATAATGAATGTTTTTGTCTTAGGTCAAATGAATGTTTGTGGATAATGAATGTTTTGTCTTAGGCCAAATCTGACAGTGGTAGCTCTGGGTTGATTAATGAGACACTGATTGGTCTCCATAAAATTTCTACATGTATGAGAAAGATTATAGAACTGATTTTAGACAAGAGCACGCAGTAAACAGAAATATCAAAAAGATCTATACCGTTAATTTATAATAAGACATGGTAATATAAGCTTTTAAGCATTTAAAAATCAAAGTAAGTAAGTTTGTTTTATATAGGGCGAGTCTCTTGTTCCCAAGTCAGGTGTCAGGTCTGTACGTTATTGAAATTGTTACAGAGTGTTACAGTGGTCATTTAATAGTGGACCGCCTTTCAATTGGTGCTTACTGTGTTTGTAGCTTTGCCAAGTTTTCACTTGTCACTTTTCACACTGGGCCACAAGGCAGATGAGAGTGTACTCTCCATAGGGGGGCACGGTCGCCTCTTTCTACCCACTAGTGCATGGCACGCAGCGTTACAACGTGTCACTTGCATCACTGGTGGCAAAGAAAATTACCTTACGGAGTGGACAATTAAGCCTGTGATGGCGTAAGTCGTTTGCAGACCCCATGCGCCTTCCAGATAAATTGGGGAGATGACTCAAATCTTGGGCAGCGTCCTCTCAACTTTTATGCATATTAAAGAGATTACTGTCTCTGCTGCAACCTGCGTCTAATAAGTCTGTCGGCCTAATGCCGCGGAGCTGACCATGTGGAAAGAACTGTCACCCAGATAAAGATCAACGGGGTGATTATGCAAGAGCGATCCTCCCTTCTGTAGAGGCAAGAGATTTTCCCCGGCACCAGCCACCACTGGAAATTGTTTGGGCAAGCGAGGCTACTCGAGGAATCAAGGGGAGGAAACTATTCCCCCAGAGGCCCTTCAGTGGCATCCATCAAACGGGAGGAATTATTAACCCCCCACAGAGATTCGCATTTGTCTCACCAATTGCATGATGGTCTTACACGCGCCAGTGGACGCGGTCCACTCTTACCACTCACCCATTTTTTTTTTTTTTTTTTTGTTCCTCTCTCTTCAACCTCTTCATGTCTTGAGCTTGTTACTATGGAAACTGGATTTCCGTCCCTTCCATAAGAAGAGCTTTCTAGAAGGGATCTATTTTTTTTTTTTGTGCTGATGTGTGCATCTGTAATATGTGACTTTCTCTGTGGGGAGAAGGGTCTCTGGCAAGAATTCTGCGTGGAGACCCGAACTGGACAAATGAGGAGACAAGTGTCACGTCATGTTAACTTTCAGGTTGGGAAGGGATTTAACGCAGTGGAGGAAGGATGTATCTCCGATGATATTTGGCAAGGGTCACCATCCATAGAAAACTATGATCAGGGTCATGCATTTCCATTAGCTTGATTAATTACACTGGGGTGAAAATGGCTGATTTGGGAAGGATTCCATAACGGTGATTCATCTTCGTCTTGATAGGAGCCACGCTTTCCATTTCACTCTGTCACCAGTGTGGCTCCTCCCCCAGAACTGAGCGCCACCTTCCTTCCCTCCCGCTCTCCCCTCTGACGTCCCCAACTAATATCCTGGTGCCACTAGGGGGAGTCAATCGCGGGTCATAATGCAATAGTCACGAAGATCTTCACTTTGATGGAGATCAGAAGGGGATCGATCGGGAATACTTACTGAAGCCTCACCCATGATTGATTCCCGAGTAATTGCAGGCCACATTAGTTAGGGGCACTGACGAATTTCCATCAACAAGCAGTGACTGTTTGAGGACTGAAAATTATTTTTTTTTCCTCTGGGTAATGTCCTTGCTGCTCACTTCATCTGCTTGGTTGAAACAAACATTTGTTTTCGCCTCCGCGGTGGAGTTAGGGAGGTCCCGATACCCTGGCCAAGGGGGCGAACAGGAAAGCGGGGAGTCGAGGTAAACACGTCCGATCACTTGCAGTCAGGCTTCACTGGGTAAACACGCTGTTGCACGTGCAGCGGGAGTCCGCATAACATGATGTTGCATGTCATAAAAGAAATGCCCAAATGGGAGAGCCTGCTTGCTTGCACCATAAAACCCTTCACAAACAGTGGGAAATGCACAAGACTACAAAAGGAAAAAAAAATCCCATGGATTTGGACTCCATGTGATCCCACGTTAATAAAGCTAGCTGTTATGAATGTTTACTAAGATAGGCAAAACTTTATTGCAGTTTTTGTCACATGAATCCAGGGAGTAATTCATGTGGTCTTCATACTCTAAAAGGTACTTCATTGGGATGAAGCCTGCATTCACTGAAGTCAAACATTTTTTTTTTCTGATTAAAGACCCGTCTTCCAAACCCCGAAAAACCAATTGATTGGTCATTAGTGTTTGATTGGGTATTATACATGTATATGCCACACCAAGTGGCTCTAATGTTATATGTTTATCCTAAAGTTAATAAAAAGCGTCAGCAAAATCAAGCAGTTCTTGTGCAAAGCAGCCAGAAAATAATACAACATCGGATGAGGATAAATGAGGTTAACTTGTATGTTGAAATATTTTAAGTAAATATATCAGGCAAAAAGTGAAAATATGTATCAAGTGGTGCTTGAACATTTGTGAATAAATGTGTGAAAAATGTCAAAAATTTATGTTTTGTTGGCCCAAAGGTTACATGGAATTTATGTAAATGTACAGAAGTGCTAATTTCGGAGGTAAATGGGCCGAACTGGTCCTGGTAATTAGTGCATTTATGTCTCATTAACAGATGCAGTGTTGGGGGCTGGGAGAGTGGAGGGAGAGCTGTAAGGGAGGGAATGGTAAACTGCTAGTGGCTTTTTCTGTTCTGGGGGGTAATTATAATTATGCTGCTGCTGCCATTGGTTCTTGTCACATGGCAGATGCCTGACCCCGGGCAGTGGGGGTGGGGGGGTGGAAGCCTACAAGGACCGGGAAGAGGCAGGAGCGTCACCAGAGAGGAAACTTGCACCGGGAAAGGAGTCCCCCAAGTTATGAGACCAGAGGTGGTGATGGTGGCGTGATGTCTGACAAGGGATGCTTGACCAGCAGATGCCACTTTGTGGCACATTCCTCTCTGGCTCCCCTACGTTTTCCTCATCCTCCAACCCCCTCCCCCTCCTCCCCTGAACTAGCACCCTTCATACTCCCCAAAGCCCAGAAAATTTGCTTGTCATCCAATCCCTAAATGGCTCGTGTTTTAATAAATGCTTATCTCCATGGAAACGCTATAATTTGATAAGTGACCAATTTTGTTGAGGAAGGAAGGTGTGTCACCAAGTGTGTGTGGGTGGACACGTCTTTTTTTTTCTTTTTCTTGGAGGAAAGAGGCATCAGTGCTGGGAAATGCTGGGAGGAAGTGGAGTGCCTCTGGTGTCAAAAAGACTGGAGGGATAAGAGTTATGCCGAGGGTCCATGTCCCTTGCAAGGTGCCCTCGACGTATTGTCTCAGCCATTTAATGCATAGCAATGATTCCAAATTTGAAAATGCAAATGGTGGCTAATCAGAAGTTTAACCCTGATCAGACGTGTCGATACAGCTCAGGCAGATAGCGGCCTATTTGCACTTTCTATAATCCCGCCTGGAAAGGGATCGGGGGAAAGGCGAAGAAGCACACCCCAACTGCTGAATTCCTAATGGATTATTTTGGCCGGGGTTGGGGCTAGCATTTCACATCTAATTCCTCTCCTTCATTCAGCGGCTGTTTGCACTTTGCTCAGTTTCCCCAGCCACGTTTGTTTTGAATATTTGAGGATATTTTGTAAAGTGGTCCTTTAGAATATTTAACCTGATCATTTCCTGTTGCGAGGCTATAACTTGGCATTCGATCAATATTAGGTGGAACCTGTGGTTTGCCCTTGTGCGTGCCTTGTTCTTCTGGATGGCTGCGGCTAATGCAGACCCAAATCCATTAGCTGGCAGTGCAATTCCATGAATTTTCCATGCGCAGGTATGACAGTGGCCAGAGAAATTGACAGCAGTTTCCCTGTGAAACCAATCATGTATCAGGGTACCGATTCCCTAACTCTGAACTTTTATCATTTTCGACGTTCAGGCACACCTCAATAATTCATAGAATTGTTGATTGGTGTCGGGCAATTGGTAATCCCTAGACCTGGAAGCTGAGAAGCCTAGGAAGCGTGACAGTTATGGATCATTGGGACCTGTGGACAATAGGAACCCCTACCGGGATTGTCGCTGTCCCAAGTCATAGCAACCAGACACGCAACCTGCTCTACCCCCCTCCCCACCCCCAACCCTATACTCATAAGTAAATCATAACATCGGGCCGACACACGTTCAAAACCTACTCTGCACTGTTTCAATGTAATAATAAATGTATGAAGCAGGATGACAATTTTACCCATTAGTTTTCTTTTGTAATACATTTAACACGCAAGAGCGTAATGGCGTGAGCGTAATTGGAAAAGTTGTTTCATGGTTATACATTTACACGTATCTTGACATTTTTGTAATGACCAAAGCTTAAAAATAGCACATATTAGTTAACTGAAAAATATCCTTGTTTTTGTTTTATTTGTTCATTGTGAATTTTTAATTACCGGCAGGACCATGTGTAACTGGGATCATTGGCGTGGATCAAAAATGCCTGTAGGATTCAGAAACAAAAGAACAGAAGAAAGAAGCTTTGAAATTAAGAGCGATTGCTCATTAACGGTAATGTCATGAGAGAGGACTACAAATTTCCTTTTCCAAAATGTCTTTTTATTTTTTTCATGGTAATTCTTTAGATAAGCTTTCTGAAGCTGTATTGTTGGGAGGGATAATATCAGATAATCTAAATTATAACATAAGTAAAAAACTAAAATTATTTTTTTCTGCAAAAAGTAGTATTGTTTTAACTAGAAAGCAAAAAAGAGCGACAATAAAATTAATAATTTGCCCCTGCAAAGGTATCTGTGGCATTTTACCTTACTACCCGGTAATTTACCTGGTATATGAACTTTGCATGCTAAGAATCATCCAAAACTGTTTAAACCTAATATATCTAAAGCTTACCTACCTGTGTTATACAAATCTTACCAGGTATTAAAATTTATTTCTTTGTATATAAAAAATATTTCTTTGTATTTATTTCTTTGTATGTAAACACCAGGTACTCTTCA
>JAAUYG010055408.1_pt1 | contig 22501 bp, 13 predicted proteins | sample 7278091 | NCBI WGS metagenome assembly JAAUYG01 (sample SAMN14350201, study PRJNA611818) | marine sediment metagenome | isolation source: surface marine sediment (0.6m) | place: French Polynesia: Moorea | collected 2018-08 | reverse complement strand
TGCGAATTAAAACCCCTCTATTTAATAAATCCCTGCATTTTAAGACCGGATATCAGTGACACTACTTGTTTTTTTTTCAGTATAAATATCCCTCTATTTTAAGACCACCTTCAATTTAAGACCATATTTTGCTGGCTGGATGGGCGGTCTTAAATTGCAGGGACCACTGTATCATCAGAACACTTTCCCACCAAGGGGTTTAAAATAACACATGTACCTCCTGTTCTCCATTTTGTTGTTGTGACATTGTGTACTGGAAATAAATTTTCTGTCCTGCAGTATCATATGTGGCTGCCACACCCAGAAACCCCCAGTGTTAGTATAAACTCAATGTGAAATTTATATTATTTTCCAGTCGGCTATAACAATCTGCTGAACATCAACCTTCACTTGATTATAAGAAATAACATTTTTATCGCAGTAACATTTATTCTATGGCAATGCTAAAGTGCTAAACTTGTAATTTTAAGAGTGTGGCAGGTATGACTGGTCCACCCTCCACCCCTTACTCTTAGGTACCCTAGGCCTCCACCCCTCCCCACCCAAGCCTCCCTACTCAGAGGACAGGAGCATACATGGAAGCAACAAAACCTGGTGTCAAATTCTCCAAAACACAACCTGAAGAAAAGAATGTGCCTATTCTCCTGGTGAATACACAGCCAAGAATATAATAGGGTAACCTTCTGCTTAGCCTAACAGAGTTTCTAAGATTGCCATTCTGGGGGGCAATTTAAGTTTCCAATTTCAGTTCCCAGACACTAGGGTTGGGTACTATAGGCAATGCATAATCAGAATGGCTTTATACACGTATGCATAATAATGACATGGCGCTGTCAGTGTAGATACCAAACGTTGGTGCCTTTACACAACAAACACCATGCAAAATTATTTAATAGAGGCATTCAGAGATTTTGACAAGCTACCCCTGGTCTGACCCTCATACTGGTACTGGTTGGTTCCCTGCATTCACTACACAGCAGTGAGACGCCAATACAGACATGCAAACGAGCCCATACAGACATTAAAAGTGGCCTTGAACATGTTGTAATAGAGTGTGTGTGTGGGGGGGGGGGGGGGGGCATTATTTTTTTTTTTTTTTTAATAAGGTATTGCAACATCAATTTTCTTTTCATTCTAGTTTTTGGTACCCTGAACATTTTATGTTGAAAGAGCAAAATATCCTTTGCATAAATATATACTGCAGTATAGTCCTGGAGAGGAAGACCAATGTGACTTTATTTGTTTGATCAAAGTTAAAAACAAGAACCTCAGAACACGATTTGGCTTGGGTAAGAATATTTTTGACTTCAATCACACTAACCTTGATTTGTTTAAATCAAATCCAAGCAAGCTGTGCACAAAGTGCCAAGCCATATATCAAACATAGCCTACAAGGGTTTAACTTCTTCTCCTCCCCCCCCCCCCAAAGAAAAAAAAAGATTCCCATGCCTTTCAATAAGGTTTTCAATGAGCTTTTATTACTCAAATAGGCATCCAAGGGTACAATCTGTATCATGAATTCCAGTGACATGACCACTTTGATGATGCCATAATACCACTGTAATTCTATTAGGCCCCATTCTCACCAAAACCGAAATAGTGGATTTTACCGATATTTCAGTACAAATTATGGTGGGAATGCGCTAATCCGGAAGAAATGATCAAGTTTTTCTGGAACAGCTGTTTCGGCTGGAGAGGTGGTTTAGTGTTCCGGATTAGGACTTGTGCCGGAACAAAATGCGGTGGGAATGCAGTTAGTTCAGGAAATAGCTGCAGTGGCACTTGCGACAAGCAATAATTTCTTGCCAAAAATATTCAGTAACTGGTTTTGTGAAAGGTCTAACCATGGAAATGGTCAACAGTCAAGCTAAAGATAATGATACAGAATCATTCATAATTGAAATCACTCCATGGGTGGCTCTATCTTGAAGCAAAATATCTCAAAGCTCGGCTATGTGACTATTTACTTTGCTTTCAGCGCTCACAGCGTTTATTTCAGGAAAGGGTCAACTGGTCTCTGCTGGAAAAGGATATTCCGGCTTGGTGTGAATGCACACTAGTCACAGCATGTGGTAAACCATGAAATTAATACGATTTTAAATACTCTTACTATTCCGGAATAGCCAGTGTGAACCCGGCCTTAGATGCACAGATGAGGTTAATAAGTGCAGTAGAGTGTGGTTTCTTTCACCATTATCCAAGCTCTATTATCTGATAGGTCTAAACTGCAGGGAACATTCCATTTAAACATAGTTCTCCTGAGAGTAAACCCAAATACGTAAAAACTGGGAGGTTTGCGCTTCGCAGCACGGGACTAATGAGCTTAGGCCACCGCCTGGCCAGCTCGGAGTCAGTATGGCCCCTTTCAAATGAGAAAGCTACGCCAGCGTAAGTCCCAAATCTTCGGAGGATTTCAGGTGTGAATGCGTTAATCCAGCACAAATTTGCCTCCCAGCCGAAGTAACTAGGCCAGGAAAATAGTTGGATTGATAATCCGGATTAACACTTGCACCAGCCTAACTCTGGTGTGAAAGGAACGTTTTCCAGGCCTGGCTGCGTGAAGTGCTGTTGTCATGTTGTCACAAAACCAACAGGAGAATTTTACACGATAATCTGTCAACCCGGCCACCACTTTTTAAAGCCACTTTCAAGACTGGTTGCTCTGTTGTCAAATTTTACCGGAAAATGTTGGGGAAAATGGGCTAGACTGCAGCAAACCTTAGGCTAGTCAAAATGACCGACTTTGCTGACACCTGGCAGATAACTTGGTAAAGTCAAGCAGCCTCGTTCTGAACCGAAGTAACTTTTCTGGTGTGAAAGTGCGTATCTGCCAAAGTAGTACTCCAGATTACTGGTGCGAAAGGGGGGTATAATGGTCTGAGTGATTTCTTTCTGCTCACCTGTGGTGGAATTGAGTTGCTGGATCGGCACCCCAAAAAACTGGGGAGTGTAGATTGCTACGCCCAAACAAGACACTGGTCCCAATTAACTCACCACACCTACACCCGCATATAGACCTACATAGTCCACCAAATCTAACTTGCAGTCAGTGATATGACCTTAAGAGGGTGAAATACGAGTTTAAGAGCGACCTCCCCCCCCCCAAGTGAAATCTGACTTTAAGTCCTCCCTCCCCCAGAGTGAAGCAGTTAAATTTTAAAATTTTAAAAGCCCTGTACACCTAACAGAATGTATACGGTAATGACCTGTTTCTATGCTCTGTATCATGTGAAAGATAAAATACGCAATCAACTTCAATTATATCAATGACTAACCTGTGATATAATCCAACACAAACTATGCTGCAGCTTAACTGAGGCATGTCCACTGCAGCATTGTGCTTGCAAATTGTATTCCCCTCAACTTCGAAGTTGTCAGTGCACTAGAAATTGTCCCATTGAAGTCAGAAAAGCAAGCATGCTTGGCTAACCGCTTCCAATACATTGTAGGAACAGCAGCAGCATTTAGTCAGAAGCATGTATTAGGTCCTCGGGGACAGAGAGGGCCCCATTCCTGTAAATACTTTGAAAAAGAATCTCCCATTCATCAACTGTAAAAACTTTGGCCAAGGTAAATTCCCAACCAAGTCAACCTGCTATTAAAACAGCATGAGTCTATATAATCACTTGTAATTGGATGGCCATTTTGATAATGGTCACTGCCAAAGGCTCCTCAAAATATATCATTTGCTGCCTGGTTCCTTAGACTGTAAAAGGTAACCCCTCCCCATAGAATTTTACTCACCATTTGGGAGTAGGCCCCCCTGAGGGAAACTGGCATTCAACACACCCAAGACGTGATGTAGATGAGAAATTGATCCTATAATTACTTATAGCCTTAGGGACACTCCCAGACAGGACAGAGCGTTTTTACCGCAAAGGTGTAATGCACATCGGAAAGGAAGTCAAGTGAATTAATGCGTAAATGAAATTCTGTTTCATGCTTAGTGTATTGTGGTCCGCATTCAGGCTCAGTTGCATTGGAATACCTCGCAATATACATCGGGATCAGTTATGAAATCGTAAACCGCAAACACCACAATCTAGTGCCACTTATAACCCGACTTGTCATCAAAGATTTATCAAAAAGAATCCAACAATGCACCTTAAATAATTTAATTTTAGACACAAAATTCTAAAGATATAAAAATAATATCCTTGGGGATCAAAATTTATTGTTGAACTAATAAAAAAAGAAAGTGGCTCACAGTGCCAAAAAATATTGAAGCATCTAAACTTTCTGGAATTTAATTACATGTACATGTACAGGGATATATTTTGATGGTTCATCTTGGGTGCCTGAAGCTCAGACTCTTCTCGGGGCTGGTGTATTAATTCACAATACACTTTCAGGATCAACTTCAAATATAACATCTTATCATTTTAGTTTCTGCCTGAGGCCAGTTTCTTAAAAAAAATCTGAAGTCCACTAGTGATTTTCAGCAAGGAAAAGACAATGGTTGCCTAGGTGATTAGTGGACCCGAGTTCATTTCTAGGCTTCATTTTTCCTGAAACTGCCCCACGTTGTCTTTGACCAGATTTCCTGAAGCAGTCCCCATGTGCCAATTGCCCACCCAATGATCCGGGCCGGAGTTGTTGAAACGGCTTAACCCTGAACTTAAGCGAAACTTTCATCCAGGGACAGAGTGCTAAACACAAAACACAAGTTAACATTTAGATTTCTTTTTATTTGATAATATACCTAATATCCTTGAAGCTTTTTTTTTCCCACCATGCCTTCCATACACTGCCTAATGATGGTAAGGGGGCAAACTTCCTCTAGTTTCATGTGTCTCCAGAGATTTCCAATCTTTGATGCTGGTTATCGGACCAGGGCAGATATTCTCCCAGTTGGTACTTTTATCTTGTTCTGGTCCTCCCCAGCTTTGGGCATTGGGAGCCATGGATGGGTTCAGCTAACAATTTTCCCCGGGTTGTGCCCTGAGAGTGACTGATAGTTTCAGCAGCCAGACTTTTACCAGAATATTGATGTGCTCATTGCTGAAAAAGTAAGATCAATATATCTATGGTAGCTAGATAGACTAAGAAAATCTGTTCAAAAAATACAGGAACAGGTCGTCCCATAATACAATATAAGTACCTTAATTAGTACAGGTGTTTAAGTACCATTTACATATCCACAAAATACCACGACACAGCGACCGACCCCTTTGAGTAATACCTGACTCCACAGAGGCTATCCTTTACTTATTATAACCATGCCAGTCTGGTCAAAATTCTTTGCAGCTACTATTGTGCATGCAATTAGATATGCCTCTCACCAAAGGCCACCTGTCTAATGCGGCCATAAATTCTTGGCAAATAGGGTGGCCAGCAGCTGAAGTTACTAGAGGAGAAATGAGCAGGGCTAATGTAAGTTCCAGCACCACCATACATGTACATTGAATGTACATACATGTATAACATTTTGGAAAGCTCCTAAAGAAGTACTGGAGCCCTTCAATTTGCTACTCCCATGTCCCAGGGCATTAATGTACAAATGGGAACCCATGCACTCCTGGTGCTCATGCACAGAAAAATCTTAAGTCTATAGATATGAACTTTATCTTGGGGGCCATTGTCTTTTACATGCTAAAAGACAGGTTTTCAACTTATGATTCTGAAACCGGCCTCTCTATCAATCCGCAATCCAGGGAATAGATGGCCTTCCCTCAGCAGGTATCCCTGAATCGGAGTTCATCATCAGATCCAGAAACAAATTCCTGGATTCCATAATCCCTGTGGGAATACATTGCGAAAATATATCATCCGTATGTTGGAATATATATCAGGTATAAGCATGTGTGCCCGGACATGTGTGCGGTAGATCCTACTGAGGAATGGGGTAGTCTGTTCAACAAAGTCACCTTTTTTTTTTAACTGTAATCCATAACAAGGAAATTTAGCTCCAAGGTACACTGGTCACCGTCCCTCTGTCATAGGTCACTCTCTAGAGAGGGCATCCTTCTAGATCTTTCTAGAACATGTATAAAGGACACAAATTCTTAGCAGCAAGTACTGTGAATGCATGTGGTGCTCCCTCAAACCAAAGAAAACCTCTCTAATAAGGACAGATTTTTTGGCAGAAGAGGTATCCCTTTTAGAGGGGGACTACTGTATACATCTTAGTAGCTGATTTCATGCACTTTAAGAATTATTTATTAATTAAACTAGTGGAACCACCCTTATATATTACCACTTGATTGGTAATTTACCAATCAAATCATATTTCTCTTTAAGATAAATGTTACCTGTAATCTCAAGCCTACATTTATGTGTTTATATATGGCTGCTTACTATATTAAAGGCAGCTACCTGGCATTTACCATGGTTAAAATTGAAGTTTCGAAAATTTTCCGTGTTCACGGTTATAGAGGAAATCAACCTTTCTTTTTTTAACAAATTGTGCTCACTAATCACTTCCACTTTTGGGAAGTTATTTGGTGTCACATACTGATATCAGTACAGACTGATATCAGTCTCTCCACAAATATAAGTAAATTTCATTTATTTATTTATATATTTGTATAATAATATTCAATGAGCAAAATAAGAAGTAGCAACTCACATGTCACGTTCTTCATCACACAATTATGTTGTCACAGTGAATTAATTATATATGCAGTGTCCCACTTGGGACATGGACTTCCGGGAGAAAAGTCCAAACGCAAGGGAACCAACTCACGCACCAGCAGGGCACGTATTGACATCCAAGGAAGGATGCGCCAGCATGCGTCATAGCTAAAGGGTTAACCTGATAAGTATTAATGCCCTGGCCCCATGAGACAGCAGGTCACATGCACTGTGCCTTTTGGTCCTGATGCTATCTGGGGTCACCACACACACAATGCATTAATGCAATTATGATCAGACTACCAATTTCTCTTTAAGTTTCAGCTACATTTTGTATAAATTTAGGAACTCTACAACCAGACAATGAACTCGATAATGATACCTTTAGCGAGGCTCTTATCGATTATGATGACATCTGTTATAAAAGGTTTGATGCATTTTGTGCTAAATCTTTAGCAATGAACTATAAATACAGGGATAGAGTTCTCAAAAAATTAAGTCTAAACACTGAATTAAGTCATTCTCAGTTAATCTTGTTCCTCAGATTGGTGACTTGAGTTAAACCTTAAATCTTTAACTATTTTAAGAACTGGATCCAGCCCAAATACATATACATGCAATACCCAATATACTGAATTTGAAATATACCACATAACTCGATTTAAACTTAAGTCTATTTTAAGAACTTGATCTAGCCCAAGTACATGCAATACCTAGCTGGAAGACCTGTCTCCTGCAAGCCTTTAGACTCGTTTTTCACACCTTCTGACTGGACATGACATAATTGCACGCTTGCGTCCATCAGAAAATGGTAAAAGCTGCAATACCCAGCATACTGAATTTGAACATACATGACCAGTGTATAGCAATTATAGCAGCGGATGTCTTTTACTTTTTGAAACTGTTGACTTAATTAAAACATTTTCTTTGGAAAGGACCATCTGATGCACAAACAAAGCTTGAATATTTCAGTATAATACCCTTCCTTTTGAAATCTGCTCAAATTCAATTACTGTTTCGCAAAGACTCAGAAAGCTCTGAACCGTATAGAAAATCTATTAATTACCTCAGTAAGCACTGTGCTAACCGGTACTGGTATACCTGTAAATATGTACGCTAACAGCACGCGGGCTGTCTAGTATAGTTGCCCTGGACATGACAGTGTAACACATTTATAACCTGAGTGAATGGCAATTTGGCCGAGGTGTAATTATGTACCATTCCTATATAACTGCTATAGGAGATTTATTATTTTTTCACTGGTGCTGAAATTACCTGCATGAATATAGGCTACACAAACAATGAGGGGTGGAGGTCTAAACATGATATCTGTGCCATTTTAATCATAGCTTGTGTTATGAAAATGTCAGCATGTAAAACTTGTCTGTGGGTTTGTGTGACAAACAATCTGATTAGGCCAGATGAATGTAATATCCCGTTGCTCTGTTTTTCACACTCAGCATGGTATTTATCATGGGGATTAGCCATGCAAATCTGTAAATTTGATTACCACCTTTGTATTATGGCTTCTCAACGGCACTACCTTTGGAAGGCAGGCTTGCGCAATTTATATTATGGTAGTCAAGTTGATTCCTTTGCAGCTCCATGTGTTCATATATTGTCAGTTTTAACGGATGAAAGCCAACCAATGATGGAGGCTGCTGTAAAAAGAGTCATGCCTACCGAAAGCTGATATATTTAATTGCAGCTTGTACACAACAGTGGCCCCACTTGAACATGCCGTGAATTTGATCTTTCAAGGTCATTCAAGGCAAAATCTAATGGTGCAGACTTAGTCCCCATTACTTAATTCCTTGCTTAGCTTACTAATATCGAGAGTTTTGTTAAAAAGGCAAACAACACAAAAATTAGGATCCAGAAGCAGTTCATAGATTACATTACCATAGGCGTTCACACCAGCTATTCCAGAATAGTAAGAGTCATTAAAATCATATTAATTTCATGGTTTACCACATGCTATGACTAGTGCACATTCACACCAAGCCAGAATATCCCTTTCCAGCAGAGACAGTTGCACCTTTCCTGAAACAATAAACTGCTGCGAGCGCTGGGCGCAAAGTAAAAAGTCCGTATAGCCAAGCTTTGATTTTTTTGCTTTAACATAGAGCCAGCCATAGAGAGAATTCCATTTATGGATGATTCCGTATCATTATCTTTAGCTTGTCTGTTGACCATTTCCATGGTTAGACATTTCACAAAGCCAGTTATTGAATATTATTAGCAAGAAATTATAGCTTGTAGCAAGCACCACTGCGGCTATTTCCTGAACTAGCTGCGTTCCCACCACATTTTGTTCTGGCACAGGTCCTAATCCGGAACACTAAACCACCTCTCCAGCCGAAACAGCTGTTCCGGAACAACTTGAACATTTCTTCCAGATCAGCGAGTTCCCACCAAAATTTGTACCGAAGTATCGGTAAAATCCACTATTTCGTTTTTGGTGAGAATGGGGCTATAACCTAATTAATTAATATGGCTGAATAATGACTATAGCCGCTATAGTGACTATAGCGGCTATAGTCATTATTCAGCCATATTAATTAATTAGGTGTCCAACAGAGGTACTGGTAGTCATAAATAGACTACATATATAGACATATAACATTTATAGACCAGACCGCTTTAATACCAGTAGTCTTGTGAATATAACTGGAAAGCATTATAGCACTTTGTAAGCTCTCTTGAAAGACAACCCCACTGGCCATAAAATAATGGTCTCTCAAGACAGGTGGTCTTTGGTGACAGGTTCAGTTGTACAGTGTAATGAAATGTGGACCCTTCTGCCTGGAATGTGTGGTCCTTCAAGACTGGTGGTCTCTCATGGCAGTGGTCTCCTAACAAAGGTTGCACTGTATCTGAATACATTTGTGTACGTACTCAACCAGATTTACAATGGATGATAGTAGGTTAAACCATGGATAGCAGGTGTGAAATAGCTGCTCGCTGGAGGTCAGTGATTATCAGTAAGGTAGCCTGGCCTGGCCTGCCCCAGCATACTTCATAAGGTAATATCCAGCAATTCCACTGCAGGTGTTCACACTTGACTTACTGATTTATAGTCATCGAGCTGTCACTTTTATCTCCTTGAACACAGGGAATAAACACAAGCCAAGGAGAGAAAGGCATCATTGCTCATCAGGCCAGTGAAGGACACAGGCAAGGCGGAGTATTAATTTAAGGATAAGGAGTTTTGTCTGCTAACACTATCCACGCCTTACCCACCGATTTCATTGACATAATAGACCTGTGTGTACACACACACTTGAAGTGCAGTGATCAGCTTCTTGAGGCTCTTTTAAACACCTTAATCAAGAGCTGCTATGCAACAGAAACATAAAAACGGGTACCAATAGGCAATTGACAGACATGATGATTTTTAGGCTTATTTTTTTTTAGCACGCAGTTAAAAAAAAAAAAAAAAATAGCTGTTCCTCCTGCCATCCATAAATAGCGAAAAGCCACTTTCATAGAAAAGCCAGTCACCAGAGCTCATAAAATCGAAACTTGTCCAGTTCCATCCATACATGTCACAATTATCTCAGTTTATCGCGAGAATTTCTTTTTACATTTTAATTGCCTTGGTCCATATGACCAGATGTTTTTTTTTTAATTTTGGAAAAAAAATATACGCATTTTCCAATTTTCCACAATCTTTTTTCCCCATTTGTGTTTCCCTGGATCCAATGCCAGCACATATGTTTCAAAATGTTACTCATCTTCCAAATCGCACCCAAATTTTTTCAAAGCTCTCACTCCTGATTTTTATTTTGATAGTCCTCCCAAAAATTCTGTTTCCTATGTTTTAAATTTTCAGAAAATTAAATTTTTATTAACTTCGAAAATTTACCATTACCGCCTATGACAAAGTTAACATGGAGCCCATTGTGGGAGGTATTAAATGCACTGCAAGTCTGAAATGTTTCGTCATAGAATGAAACTGACTGAAATTTGAGACTCAGTGACACTGCTAGTTAAGACATAATTGGCTGCTACCTTTGACCTTGTAGTTTACAAAGTAATTTTGAGGTCATTTGGTAGTTTTCTAAAAACTTACTTTAACTCAAAAAACAGCTGGTTATACAACAAAATGTCCTGAAATTTGGGACTTAGAGACACTAGTAACACACATATGGAGTATCTTTGACCTTGCAGCATGCACGCTCATTTTAGGATTATTTGGTGCACATCTCGAAATGGGCCATTGGGATCGGCGTCACCTGGTAAAACGTACATGTACATGGTATTTGCCCTCACCTATCCGATGGCCCTTTTTAAAAATTTATTTACTTGCAGGGTGTGTTTTTTTTTTTTTTTTTGTCAATTGTTGCCGATGCATCGATATAATCGGCAAAGTAACGGCTGATCTGCAGAATCACAATGATTACACCTCTAATATATTTGAATACATGTATATTTTACTGTGCTTTTGTTTTGTTCTAGACATGTCATAGACTTGTAAGGCATCCAGCTGGCTAACAGCTGCAATACAATCTACGTGACCATCACCTTATTAAGTCACTATATACATCATTTTACTCGGTTTTGTTATTATTCTTACAAGGTGAAAATATTCTATCCTATCCTATATAAGGGGTAATTGTTGATGTTATAGTGTTCAAGGTCACTTAGGGGTGAATTATGGTGCAGTTGTTTCAAAATAGCCTGTAACTCAAAAATGGCTGATCATAGAGCAAAGCATATTGAATTTTGTGACTCGGGAACACTATGTAATGTTGTCAATGTCATTTTGAACTGACTAAGTGCATTTGTCTCAAAATTGGTATGATGGAATATATGTATAACGTTTCAATTATACCAGAAGCATCATAGCTGTCGTGAAGCAGATCATCGACATCAAGGCCTGATGGACCTCTTGTTTGTACATGGAGGTTTCTGCTCTACTAGACAGGTAACACAGATACAGTGCTTGCTGCTATACTTGTCCAAGGGAGGAACATGAGACAATAATGAGAGCAAAACAGCCTCAGGATTAATGTGAATTTACTCATCTGCAGTATGCACGTTACTGCACTCAGGCTCAGAATAGTTAGAAGCCGGGCAGAGTGGCATAATTGTTTCCATCTAACCGGTTTGAAACTGGACCATGAGCTAATGCGATACACCGCCCTTAAGTTTGTGGCACATGGAAATCTTATATGTATGAAAGTTGTGGTTTGTCATTGTACTCCAAGCATGAATAAAGATATATAATTATTACAATATACATGTATTCGACTGTAAGTAGTTTTCGTATAGGTACAGGTACCATGAAATTACTGACGGTATAAATACATAGTTAAGCAATATTAAGCAATTTTTTCAACCCTTTCTGACATCAATTCCCCTGGTGTAGGGGATGGACAAAGTACCTGGATCCATAACAAGTTCACCTCACTCATTTCAGCACTCACTTCAGCTAGCAGCTTGCCGCTATTCTACTTAAGACCTATGCCTGTTGATAATTTACTGGTAACATGTTTTTGAAAGAGGGGTTCTCATTTTGCCCCCACAATTGTGTGGTTTGGTGTTTTGCGCCTTGAGCTATTAACACTTTCTGTGTATAGGCCGGCTGCAGGTAAAATTTTCCACACAATGAAAAGTCAAGTTCAAAATCTGCCAGGCCAAATAACCAAGGACAGAGCTGCATATACATGTAGCTTACTGCTCATCACGTGGGCAAACCCCCATGTGGTGCAGTCAGAAAAGGGAGGCAATTTTAAGATAATTTTTTAAGAAAGAAAACTTTTCAAAGTTGACATGTAAACCAAGAAATAGAGCAGGAGAATCACACCACCACCCTGCCACCCTTGCATATATTTATTGTTAGGGGTATAGCAAGCAGCAAATCAGGGGCCCCGGGAAAGGCTGTGAAAGGTCATAGACTAGCGATCAACCTAAGACAGTCCCTACAGGGGCTCCACGGTAAATAACACCCTCAAGGCACATCAACCCTGAACCAACACAATATACATTCTATGTTCAGATATATAACTTTGGGACACCACACTCAATTTTAAGTTGTTCACACATAGAATACTTGTGTGTTCCTGTTTATGGCCATATTAGGGAGCTGCGACTGGCGAAGAATTTGAACCAGACTACTGTACGTGCATGGTCTCCACAGTTTACAGTTGACTATCTGACTTTATGATCCTACATATGGAGAGGCCAAAAGACATAATTTCACTGGTGAACACTTTCATGGTATTGACAGTATTATGCTGAGGCTCATTTACATGAGAAATATATAAAATGGAACAAACATTGGCCTGTATGTCCTAAAATATTTCCCGCTTGATTGTAACTGAACCTGAGTCTGCACCTTCATTAAAAAAGAATCTGAACAAAATACACACAAGTTATCATTTCCGGACAGACTTGTTCAATGTTTATGAATTGCTTTGAGCTTTTATACAGACATCCCCAAGTGTGCATTAATTTGTCTATTTTAAGTGTTTCAGTCTGTTGCTTCAAATACATCAAAATTTTACAGTTTTCAGACACTGCCAAAAGTAACTGTATGAAGGTGGAGGGTCTGTTTCAATATATTCTTTTCAAACAATAACATTGCAAAGCTTAAAGGGGCCTACACGGGCTGTAACTGTTTTTCTAGTGTGTATTTAACTGGACAAGGAATTACTCCATGAAACCAACTGCTCTAAGATAACCCAGAAACTTTCAGAACTTATATCATTCATTTATGCTGCAAATAATAGATTCTGAATGGGAGTCACATGAAACTATTGTTCACTGTACTGTGCTATACATGCATTTCAAGCTCCTTTTGAATTGTATTGTTGCCCCCAGTCTCGCTTGGATGCGCCAATAGATAATACACCAAAACCACGGCCTTTTCAGTCCCTTTGGAACTGTCTGCCGCCCTGGTTTGAAATACGATCTGATAGACATTTCACATGAAGCAGGAGGTGGAGAGGGTTACAGGGTGGTAGGTGGATGAATTCTGTAATGACCATCATTTACAATGAAAAAAAAAAGAATCACCAAGGTAAACTTGTAATGACATAAAAAACTTCAAAAATAAAAGTAAAAAGCAGCTCCTTATTTGGATGTGCAAGTAGTTACAGCAGAGATCACAGAGCCACGCCAAATGTTATAGGCTTCATAAATTCTTCCAAAGTTTCATCAGCTACAAAACCGCACACTGAAACACCTAGCTGTCATGACCTTCCTGATGATGCACCAGCATAGGAAATACATGTCTTTTGTAGTGGTCTTTTAACTTTAGCATACATTAAACACTATAATGAACCTGCATGTACAAAGAAATGAGATTTTATAACACTCTGTTCATATTAAAAGTATGTAAGCCGACGACCCCAGGTGCCATTTTTACCCAATAGTTATATCATCACTACCATTTTACATTCCCTTTGAAAATAAAATGAAGAAGAAGAAGAAGAAGAAGAAGAAGAAGAAGAAGAAGAAGAAGAAGGAGGAGGAGGAGGAGGAGGAGGAGGAGGAGGAGGAGAAAATCTGAAACAACATTTTCCTTTTCCGCAATGTATAACTTATAGGCTTTCATACTGTCACTCATCTGCTCATACTGAATTGTATTGACACATAATTGTAATGAAATGTATTATTGCCGTTGATTAGTACGGAACAAGCACATCTCTAGGTAACTCCCTCTTTAGCTGAACTGACATTGCATAATCTTCAGATTCAAAATTCTTCAAAATCATTTATCCCTTTCATATTATTAAAATACCTTAATTATTTGTATACATATCAAATGGCCTTACATCAAACTAAAAAATATTTATCAGTAGATCTCAAGTTGTCAATGCATAAGGTCATGAGGTTTCTTACTCCTTACCTAGACCAGTCCACGGGTATAGAAACGTCGACGAGCACAAATGATTTAAACCAGCTGTAAACTATTAATAACGAATTGACATATCCATTAATTTTTCAAATTTGTCAGGTATCCTTGTGCAGTAACCAGCCGGCACTAGATTTCTTGTGTGTGCTCGTAAAATCTGTTCTGTTCATCACACCAATGCTCAGCCTACGTTTTAGTCCATCTTCGACAAAAAGTATTCAAAACCTCTTCAGATAGTCAACAGCAACAACTATAACCACTCGGTGTTATCCACTCAAAAGATCCACACCTTAGATATATACAAATGAGGTATTCAAGCAAATCACTTTACATCTCACATTCTCATGCTCCCCTATTCATCTGAAGAGGCCTCGAACAAGATTCTCAGCAGCCGGCCAGCGCGGACTCTTCCCGCCCGCGGCAGGAAAAGGCAGACGACATTGGGCAGACAAGCCCCGCCCACCTTTCTCCAGCGCCGAGCCAGCGTAGCCAAAGAAATCTACCTTTGAAGATGTCAATCAAAACGAACTTTCTATGAGCGCGAAGCAATAAGGCCGGTTGGGGGGCGGTGCCAATTATCAAATCTGCCTTTTAAGTCTCTTTAATAAAAGCCAATGGGTTGAGTGGCACAAACGTTGCGTAAATATTTTCATATTTTTTGTGTATATGAACGTCTGTTGTAATGCCAAGACGAGCAGGTATGACAACAATTTCCATAGTTATTATTAGATGCAGCTCTGCCCGAAAATAACGCTTGCGTCCAAGACTCGCAGGCAAACAAGACATTCTGAATGCATTTCAGAAGGCAAATAACTCGAGGTTTTAGCCAAATGTAAAAGTCCCCGGTTTATAAAGTCAAATAGAAGTGTTGCTGCAGATGCATGCGTCACAGTGTACTGATGCAAAATAATCAGGTGGTAAGGAAAAATGAAAAGCATCTGGTGATAAGTGAACAAGTTAAATTAATTACAATAACCTTAATTCAAATAATGTTACCAAATTTATAACTGCCCAAAGTTAAACTTTTTTATTTGACGAATGCACTGCTAACAATCAAAACAACTGGATTTTAAAGGCTTTTAAAATGCCTTTCTGGTGAGAAGGGAGAAGCAGGATTCTGCAGAAAAGAGATTTTAGAATTTTAGAAAAAAATCTTTCCTTGTTTTTTTTCCTTGGACTGAACCAGTTAGGTATTTATATCTTCTCAGAAACGATGGCACATTTCAGTAAGAGACTGCAACACTCTCCATTCCACTCTGAAGGAACTTTGCCTTTTCAACCCTGCAGCATGCAGACAAAACACTGGCTGAAATTGATAAGGTGCCTGTTTATCTGCAAGTATATAAACAATCGAGAGAGGGCATTCACATTATGCAAACATGTACACATATAAGAAATTAATCTTCAGACCCATCCTTCCTGTGCTGTCCCACAACACTTTGTAATACATGATGGTATACAAAGTACATTAGAGTTTGCAGCCAGAGTTTACAGAAGGTGTTCTTCTTTTCCTCTAACTGGTCCTTCTAGATGGTTATATAAACTCTGAGCTTTGAAAGCTCACTCTGTTTATCAGCACTCTTGACACGGACACTAGTTTCCCCTGCTTCACTACCGTATATCCAACACACAGAATTTATTTGTGCTCCATGAGTCCAGAGGTATGATCTCTGATGGTCCTGGTGTTGAACAAACATAAATTCAGGGATTAATGCTGATGCTAATCTGAATGGCAGTTCTGGTCAGAAACAGTCTCTGGATCATTTTTCTGGGTAAATACACAGGGATCTCCTCACTCCAGATTATCATAAACAGAGGATGTGGGCGATCAATCTGGACAGAGGCTTTACACGGTGGCTCCATCTGATGGTGCACGGTGATATCACAGTGCATTTCCAGGTGAAATGTGGATCCATTTGGCAAGCAGGTGACCATGTATATATGGACCTATGAATAAAAAAACAATTTCTGTAAACTTTCCTTTTTTTTAAATTTAATCAGTCTTCAAGTACTGGTTGCCTTATTTCCTTCCTCTGTTGTACCTCACACTGGAAGGTGTAAAACAGCCTTGTGCAATGCTTTGTAATAGGTGTGAATCACCATTTCTAATATCAGAGTTTGCATGGATGAAATATAGAGCTGCATAATGATGCTATACATTTAAAAAATCCAGAACTTTCAGCACACTGGTATACATATTTCAGAAGTAGATGTGAATTTGTACCTGATGACTGTAGGTTAGAAAAAAAGCCCCTTTATAGCATTTGCTCACTTTCAGACCACCTGCCTTTAATAGGAAGAAAAAAACACAACTTTTAATGGCTAACTAGCAGCTTATGGTTTCCTCTAAGTGGTTTAAGGTAGTGGAGCTTTAGCCTGGTAAGTGTCATATACCGGTATGCACTGCACATTCTGCCTTTGCTGGCCTGTATAATATTGCTTGTGACCATAATATTCAATGGCTCCAACCTGCTTATTAGGCATATATAACTCTTAAACGGTGCTTGTCTGTTCTTGGTGCTGCCAACTACCGAACAGAAGAGAGGAAAAATAAATGTTCGATATGCAAAATAACTGCCAAGATACCATATGAGCAGAGCACCTACAATTTGAGTCCCATCATTTACCAGAGCATTTGCAGCATTTGGTGTTATAGCGAAGTCCTAATACCAGCATTTAGCTTCCCAACGTCACTGGACTGTGAAATGACCCCATGTAGAGCCTAGGGGACATCTATCACCATTTGCCTTTTGTTGACAGCCTTTAATTTAGCAGCAACCATCCATGTCCTCTGGGCATGTCTTAAAATGCCCCATGTTCTCCTTTGTACATGCATTTTCCTAAGTTTTTGTCTACAAACCTTGTTCAACAATATTTTTTTTTGCGTGTGTGTGTGGCATATAGTGTAATGTATCACATGTGTTTTTGTATAATGCATTCAGTTCTTAGTGGACCTTTATTTTAGAAATTCACGTCCTTTGGATCTAATTTCTTTTATTGTATTGCACAATACTAAGCAGATTCTCCCAACTTGGGACATTAGGACAGATGCTTCCCCATTGCATTTACTGCTTTCTTTATTCCATGCTCATGGTGTTTTTATTTGTTTTGTTTGTTTGTTTTTGGCAGACCATGGTATTCTATATGCATCAGAAATGAGAAGGGGTAACTATATATAAGCATAAAACAGCGGACATCTTTCCTGAATTAAGTTTACTGCTCCACGATTCTCTTTCGAGCTGCAGTTAGTTTTCGAAGACTGACAGTATAAATTATTTCAGACAATACGGTGATTTGGAAATCATTATAATATGTCGACAATATGGTTACTTATTCTGAAAGAGAACTTATAGGGTCTAGTCCACTTAAGGAATTTCTAAGCAATCTCCCAAACAAGTATCACATTGTTGGTTGAGTATTGTGCTGGAGTTAGACTGAAAAATCTGAGGCTTTATGTACACGTGATGATTATATAAGTCAGGCATTAATATGTTACCTTTGTGTGATAGATCATGTAATATATGCAATATTTATGTGGATATTGCTATCTATGACAGACCATGCCACATTTGGTTCGATAAGTAATAGAAACACTGGATGTGCGGCCCTCCACTGGATGTGTTGGTTTGGTAAAACGTGAGTTCAAATCCAATTTGTTTCAGGGAAATAAACAATTGTAACATAGGGTATTCTAACTGCAGGGCATTCATATTTTGATGAATATTCATATTTTGATGTCCCTTGAAGCTGCTCTGAGAATAATTCTGTTTATATCACCATCTAGTTGTAAATTTATAAACACCGGAAACAATTCAACTCCAAGATCTACGGTAATCAGCAGATCCAAGATAACATGAAAGTTTAATGACGTTTGGTTTGAATTAGGATATGCTCTTGTCATTGTCACTTCTTGGTTCTTCCAGCCTTGGGGTTGTGAGTTCTAGGCCATACCCTCCTACATGTATCTAAAAAGTAAGTTGAGTCCCCCATCCTCCCCCCCCCCCCCCCCAGCCCTTATATTGACTTATAGACTTACTTGAACTCGCAACCCCTTATGTTAAGTGGAATTACTCGTAATTCTGGTCCTAATTTAATTACTCCATAGGGTAACACAGATAATACATACAGATTAAAAGTAGTGTTTTACTATTTACTTTTTTCATTTTGTAATATTTGAGTGAAATGATAATTTCCTCATGTCTATGAGTTGGAGGTATAAAACTTTATTTGTCATATGACGAATAAAGGCTTAATGTACATGTAGTCCTGGGCCGAAGTTCTCAAAAATACTTAAGTCTAAGTGTCGATTTTGAAGTCCTTAATCTTAGCAACAGTGATTGGCTGAGGATCTTACTTAATTAAGTCAAACCTTAGATTTGAGTATTCATGACAATTCCAATCCACTGACTAATAGATCAATTTAGTCATCTGATAAAACTATATATCGGCCTGGCCAAGATGCTACTCATTGCTTTTGAGTATACCACATATTTGTTTTTTAAGGCTACACTGGGGTTGTGCTTGCATGTATGGAAATTGAAATGGCAATGTACTGTGTACAGCTCAGGGTCTCTGGACCCAAGTTAAACAGTTCATTATATGGTGCCATGAAGGCACAACCAGATTGGTATACAGTAGTCCCTCTATTTTACAACCCTCTATTTTAAGACCACCGTTGATTACAAGACCACTTGATTTGGTCCCAAAGGGCAATTTTCTGTGTTAAATGACCTTTATTTTCAGACCACCTACAATACATGTATAAGACATTTTCTTGGTCCCATGGGTGGTCTTAAAATAGAGGGACTACTGTATAGAGGTTATTATAGTCTATCTCACAATTTGTACTGGCCAGCATATATAAGTACCAGCTAGGTTGCTTTTCTTCTCTGGTGGTCTTAACCTTACGTTTAATTATAATATAAGTAATTATTCTATAAAACCTATTAAATAATATATATATTGCATTGTAAAACAATGGAAATTTATAATATCCAGATATTGTTTTGTGTATATCACCATACATTCCTGCCTGTGTTTGCCTATTACATGTACATTGTAATGAATTCTCAATTACAGGTGTATTGATTGGCTTTAGGGAAATAGGATTGATAAAATACATAACGTTCAGAAAAATTTAATGTTATAATAAAATCTAGTTGGTCCAACTGATGTGTTGCTGTGTACTGATAGTGCAGCCAATATATAGGCAGGCAGATGGCAAACAAGATTACTGAGTCAAGATTTTGTTCTCATGTAACGCTGCAATGAGTGGACTACATGTAGGGAATACAATATACCACAAGTGCTGTGCAATTAATAAATAATGCTAAACATGTATGAATTTGCCTAGTCTAGCTAACATGGTAGGCTTCATCACCCCAGCAGGGGCATTAAGTGCCTACATCTGGGTTTGAACTTGGAACTTTCCCCTAATCCTGACCCTAATCTCCCAAAGGTAATGAATTATTTACTAGTCAGGGTAAAGGTACATGTATTACTGCTGTACTTTCCGGCACTCCTGGTGCAGATCCTGCATGATCCGGTTTTGTGGACTAATATGCGTGCCATTAATTTTTGTTGATATCTGACTGAAGTTTGCCTAATTATTTTTAGTTCATGCCACAGACTGACACCTCCGCCCCCTCCACGCCTCCCCGTACATCCGTCTGAGTCATCAGTAAGCCTTAAATGGGCTAATAATCCCCTACGCATTGTCTTGTCGCCTAGTACCTGTCACCAGGCATTTCTCATTCAAGGTCACTCAATGTAACATGGAGGATCATAGTTCTAGTACGCGGTAGAGTTGGTCTCCATGTCTGATTTTGTTTGTTAACTAGCAATTACATGTAAACATACCTGATTAACTTTTCTATATAGTGTTACATTTTTCCTTGGAAAAATAAGTTCTCCAACACATGGGTTTTAGCTACCTTGAATTTATTACCTGGTAAATCTGATTTACTCTGGTAGGCAACACAAGGTAATAGAAGTACCGGTATCTATATTAACACCAACTCTTAATATTAGTATATTAAAAGCTTGTTAAATTAGCTTATTAACATATTAAATATTACTGTGATCACTGTTAGACAATAATTTCCACTAACATCTAACAGCAGGCTTATGCTAGTAGTTGTATCTGGTATTAGCTTTATCCCCTTGCAAAAAAAAAGTTAATCATATTGTATTGAAATCTTTGATAAAAATTCTTTTTCAGAAGTCCTTGCAGCCATTTCAAAATTCTCTCCAGCATAAGCATTGGTATCCATCCTATGATATTTGCCTATACTATAAGTCCCCTCCAAATAAGGCCACCTTACATTGTGTATTTGCCAGGAAATTGTGGCAATATTATACAGGTGCCTGTGGCAGGAGGGAGCAATAAACGCATTCACGGTAAGTGCCACAGATTTTTGGCCACATTAGAGAGTGTGGCCTTTCTAGGGAGTGATGAGAGGGACCACTGTATATCGATAGTTTGCTTTCTAGTCCATTTAATAAACACAATGCCCAGCTAGAGGCCTTGACACTCTGCTTGGTCACTTGGCGGATATAGAAACAATTGAGTCAGGTTTGTACCCTCGTGACCAGCCATGTAGATAGTAATAGCTGTAAGCATCTAGTGTAGCGGAGGTGACTTATGTAATACTGTCCAAAAATGGAATGCACTGATTGAATTCAAACTGGCACTTAATGGTTAAAAGCACCCTACATGTATATACACTAAGTACCCCCGAGGCCCAAATTTTGGCCCATTTCAATCTACGACAAGCCGTTTTCAAGATACAAGGTTGACGGTAATTGGAAATGCACCAAATGACCCCAGAATGAGACACTTTAACTATTGAAAGTAGACTGTACACATTAAGTACTTACCCTTGAAGCCCAAATATTGGTCTGTTTCATCTACTCTACAACCACTAAGGAGATTTCCACTGATTTATTCAAAGTGTATAAACAATACAATCAATTAGTAGGGAATTAGCTCACTGAATTTGTGATATGACATAAGTGCCTAAAATATAAATCACCATGTATGTAGGTGACATTCACTATAATGCACTGGTAAGGTTTCCTTACCTCTGTGTAACAGCTGGCTGCTTGCACGATGTAGCTCATTAAACATTAGCTTTATTATTCTTATTTGATAGTAGACAAAGACCCAGAAGATGGCTGAAGACAGAGAGCTTGGAATTATATTCAGCCAAAAAAGTATAATCTCAAGAACGTATCGTCTAATTTGATGGCTTCTTTGCTTAGAAAAAGAATGGCACCAAGACACATAAATATCGTCCACTTGAGCCAATATCTCCAAGGGATTGCTCAGTGCTGTGTTCTGCATGGTAACAGATTTATGACTTTTCTGATTCCTGATTGGGCATCTGCTTCATCAGCATCCACCAATCATTGTACAGTAATCCTGCAAAAGCAGCCGCTTTCCTTACTGCATTTGAGTATTTGATCGCCGGTTGTGATTTTGGAATGTATTTTATATCTGTAAGGCTTTTAATCAGCAACATTAAAAAAGTTATTTCCCTTTGACCAATTGGTATTACCGGTAATTAACATTTAGCTTGCAAATTTCTCTGATTCCAATTTAAATGCTTCATTAAAAGATAGTGGTTGCTAATCCTTATGAATTACTGAATAAACAATATCAACTTTCTTGTTAAATACGTCCCATCATACTACATGTTCATTCATAACAATACTTAAACCTGACTGCATGAAATGTGTGACAACTTACAATGAGTATAATGGGTAGAAATTGTGAGTTGTGCTATTCTATTGCTTTGAACCATGGTTAACAATTTACATAATTAAGTTACTACATTATCAGTATTATACTGTCACAGCTTTCAAACATTTTATCAACCAGGAATAAAATCTTATTCTCTTTACCGATATTGTGAAATGTCAAATACTGTCCAAAAATCACATATCTACATATAGATAGATAGATAGTTTATTTACACTTTCATGTTAAATATACAATAATAAATATAGTTGTTAGGATAGTTCATAATATACATGAAAGTGTCGGCAATCCAGATAGCGAAG
>JAAUYG010199433.1_pt1 | contig 22509 bp, 14 predicted proteins | sample 7278091 | NCBI WGS metagenome assembly JAAUYG01 (sample SAMN14350201, study PRJNA611818) | marine sediment metagenome | isolation source: surface marine sediment (0.6m) | place: French Polynesia: Moorea | collected 2018-08 | reverse complement strand
CAATCTTGGTCAGAAGTCAAATTGTGGTCAGAGGAGTGCTTTGCCAGGGGCCGTCAGCCATACTGGTCAGATCAGCTGGGCTGCTTTTATAGTCGAGGACGGGTCTTTAATATTCTTTGAACAATCTGTGTGACTAGTAGATATTCAGTCCCAGTGATCTAAAACTTCAGCAAGTTTCGGGAAAAAATCTAAAGTCCACTAGTGATCTTACCGGTAAGCATGGAAAAGACAATGGTTGCCAAGGTGATTAGTGAACTTACCCCAGTAAGTCTGTTTTTAGACTTATAATTTTTCGAGAAACTGGCCACATGATCTCACAGACACAGTTCTTACCTTCCTTCAGTTTCTTTAATCTTTCTTCCATATCCCGCTGGCTTGGTATAGGTTGCTGATCTAGTAAACAAGAACAAAGTATTTGGAACAATTGGCTACATTTAAGACCTATATATATGCTGATGAAACCAACAAAAGTACAGGTAATGTTTCATCGGTACTTTATTAAATACAGATTTAGGGAAAGATGGTAATTGTAAATGATGGTAAATGAGCAAAGAAAAGCAATTCAGAACTACTGACTTAGTTATGGAATATTAGAAAAAGTAATTCTTATGATGACTATTAGGAAATCATGTTTTTATCTTGCCGATTTTGTTGAACCACCTAGGTAAAGTTAATTTTAGGCCATGGGCCAGGGTCCTCAAAAATACTTAAGTCTCTAACTTTTGACTTAAGCCAAATTCTTAGCTGATTATACATGTTATAGTGTCCAGGTCATTGACAAGCCGAAATTTAGACTCAAGCATTTTCGAGAACTCCAGCCCAGCTTAAGCATGTTAAGTTCAGTATTTAACCCTGCTGACAGCTACCTTAATTCCACATTCAGGAAAAGTTTTTATCTTAAGACTTTTCCATACGTTGAACCCTGAAATGGCCTGAATCATCCCAAACCTGCCTGAGTGTCTTTCTCACACCTAACCTTTCTGCCTGTCTTCCTTGAGCCTGTCAAGTCTTTCAGCTATTTCGCGATCCTCTTTACTCAAGCTGGCATATTTTGCTTTCTGTGGATGTTTCGCTACTGAATGGTGAGTGGTACCAACAGCCCCTTTTGGATGATTTGCTCTGCTGTCTAATGCAGCCATCCTTCTGAAACAGCCAGACACAATAACACCTAGGTATGTGAGTAAAGTTAATACTAGTAATTGCCGAAACAGTAGACTATTACTATTTAGCATTTACAATTCAAATAAATCTTGAACTAAATGTATTCAGTTAAAGTGATGGTAAAAAAAAAATCCAGATCAGTTATCAGCACCTCATGATGCAATGACACTTAAATTATTATCAGCAACTGCTTTCAAATTAATGTTTGTTTTTCACAAACTGTCCTAAATTAGTACATGTCAAACATTGTCCGCACTGCTCAACTGCTGATGTATATTTACTACCTGGTACAACCGAAACGCACTTATATGTTTATGGGCCAAGTGCTCTGAGCTCATACTTGGAACCCTAGTAAAGAAGCCCAAGGCTTATAACACAGGGAAAGAATATTTAAAAAGAAAACTTCAGCAATTAAATACATGGGTATATTTTGGAGGGAAGGGAAATGCAACAAAAATATATGCTACAATTTCCTGTTGTGACTATGGTAGCTCATGGTATATTTACCTAAGTTTTTGGTACTTGTAGTTCACTACATATGTAGTAGGTACAAGACTCTCTTGGGATACAGTAACCACAGTAATTCTGTGAAGACTGTTATTGTAATGTTGCAGTAATGAAATGTAATGTTTAAAACTGAGATATAACCTACACGTTTGTACAAGATACCGGTACACATTACTTTACATAAACATTACTGCACCCTACTTCTGAGCATTTACTGAATTTTAATAATAGGCTATATTAGGGCTCTACATGGGTCCAAATAATTTAAGCTGTGTCACACGTCACTTTTTATTGTCTTTTTTTGTGTCCCATGTCACCTTTTATAAGAATTTTACTTTGTCACGTCACGTTTTATAAATATTATGTTTATAATGCAATTACATCTTATAAGACTTTTATGTCAATCTTCATTTTCTATAAAATTTCGACGTTGATTCTACAATTTTTATAAGATTTTGACGTCACTTTCTACAGTTTTTATCATGGCTCACGTCGGATTCTACAACTTTTAAAGTGGGCCGTGTCACACTTTGTTTTTTACCCATGTGGAGCCCTTTCTCTGTATTAAGTGTCCCAGTAAAAATGTATATTTTTTTAATTGCTACTTCATGTGGTACTTTTTTAACTCAAACCAAATTACACCTTGCTGTTAAAAGATCATGACTTCTATTAGATTAAGCCAAAATATTAAATAATACATATACTTGCCCCAGGCTGCATGCATCAAGCCCCAAACTTTTGATGCAGCCAAGGGGGCAGGTGGAGAAATTTGTGCATGGCACATACATCGACCGTATTTATTAATTTCTGCAATAGGGAGTATTTTAAACCCCTTGGCGTGAAAATTTTCAGAAGATACCCGAAACAAGGGTAAAGGCACGAAAACAGGGGCATCTCACGATTGGCGGAGCTTTAATTTGTTGCAATATGATTCGCTAAAGGGTAGTCATATGATCAAGGTAGTTTGGCTTCCGAATGAAACCAATTACATGTATTCATACTGCGAATTTGTGGCGCCAAATACTCCCTATTTTAGAAGAACTTCTATTTGCCTCATTGTCTACACTGTTCAGATATGGCATGGGGATCTTCAAGCATCTGTGGCCTGTTTTCATAGAAATCTGTCCACTACTAGCTGACCACCTTGCATGCTTATATGGTACAGTGAAACCTATCTTGAGAGACCACTGCCATGAGACCAACTGTCTTGAAAGACCACACATTTTCGGCAGAAGGATCTAAATATCAATATAACTAAACCTGTCACCAGAGACCACCTGTCTTGACAGAACACATTTTTGTGGCCAATGGGGTGGTCTTTCAAGACAGTTTCTACTGTAACAATTTTTTTCCTTGCTTAAAAATCACCCCTGGAAATGATAATTCCTCTCCATGGTCCTTCATCATTCACTTAAATTATACATGCATAGCTTTAAATTTGTACTTAGATTTTGCTTTTACTACTTTATACCGCATAACACAATTAAATTAGTTCTTTTGGCAAAAAGACTAAACAAGGGCGCGTTTGTAAAGCAATGTTTTATTCATTTTGTTCAATATAGCATATATTGTGATATTCCAGTTTTACTGTATATACACTACATAGTGCACTCATTTCTACCAAAAACTGTACCAAATAGCTGTACAAAAACTAATCCTAAAAACTGTAAATCAGTACAACCAATATAATATATAACAGCATATCTTGAATATAAGTTCTATACATACTGTGTATGCCCATATAGCACATGTTATGCATATTGCACAGAACTGGCATATTATTATATGTCTAAGCTTGGTGCAATGTCCACCCAGTTCAGGTCACATTTCTGGACTGGATCACGTGGCCAACATTTCATTATTGGTGACAGATAAAGACATATAGCTTGTAGGATGTTACATCCCAAAAGACTAGTGGTAATGCAAACATGATGTAGCATTTAGCGATTCGTGCATGTCAGATAAGACAGTACCGGTATGTGTATCAGTATATCATGTATATTGCTAAACTAAAATCTAAAATCTTTTAATATTAGTATTGTAAATTTTATATCACATGATACTGCACATGGCAATTAAACAGAGAAAATTTGGCCAGGTCCTAAGCAGATGTTAGTGTTAATTATCATACTTTAAAGAACTATATAATAGCTTTGAAACAAGTCATTACATGTATTTGCAAATTTTAACATTAATCTTGTTGCATAAATATGACATGTTTGATTAGCTGTCTTTGAGGTATATGTGATGGTTACACTCATTTATCTGAGTACAATTTGCAGCATACAATAATTGTAACATGAAATATTCCATAAACAGCTGTCAAGCTAACTTTTAGAACTTAAGCAGTCAATATCTGTATATGTGTATGGTTGTAGGCAATCTTTTTCGCCAGTTTACTGTTGCCTATTCAAAAGCGCTATATGACTAGTATGTGCATGTGTATGTACATGTATATATTTACTAGGGTTGTCCTATACACAGATGTACTTGGTACCATTGCACTAAGTCCTGCACTACAAAAACCATGATAGAGATCTGCCTTACAACTGAACCATCAAGCCAGAAAAAGAAAGCCAATATTTACTAGCAGGTGCATGAAAATAAAAGAGAAAAAACGCTGAAAAATTATCTCTTACATAAACAGCCCAAGATTTGGCGTGCACTTAACAGGAACCACCCTGCATACCTCATTCTCTTCACCACTGCGTACGTTAATAAAAAGAATGGGAAAATTAATACCATTTACTGAATATTAGTGCGGCTATTCAATCTCTGTGTCCAACCTCTATAATTTGAAAACATATCTATATACCTTCTGTCTATGGCTATCTATCAACCTAAATTAAGCAGATATGGCTTTTTGCGCAAAAGAGAAAACTAAATACTACATTTTTTTCAAGCACTGGTGCTGACGTACGCATTGAAACCCCACTGATTATTAAACGCATCATTACTAGTTTTCATTAGTTTCGAGAGACTGCTATACACATAAAGAGAGTAGAACAGATGTATCTTGATACGCAGTAACTCAGGAATGTTTGCCTTCAAATTTCAGCATCTCACACCAATATACACAAATGTACAGATTATGATGTCTAAATAGCCTGACAGAAACAGACGTCTTGAACTTGTGGATTTCACCTTTGAACAAGCGAAAATATAATAAAACACTCTCTTTTTTTCTATTACTACATGTACATCCAAGGCAAATCTTAGTGTTCTGTCGAGTTTTCTGCACTACTGTTTTTCCAACTTCGTGTGGGCACAGGAGGTGCTTCATCGTCGGATGGGGTCACCTCACTCCCCTGACTATCCGGATTTTTTGTAGGAGTCCTTGGACTGTCCGTGAGTCCTGCAGTGCCATTGGATATCACCGGCTGGTCACTACCGGTGGTTTTCTCTGCATCTGTTATGTCTACGGGACTATCCAGATCAAATGACCGACTTCTTCCTTTGTCCCCATTTTTTTCTGGGTTGGTTGCTACTTGGTTAGTGTCATCTGGATTCATTTGGGAATCACTGGATGGCCCAGTGGTGCTGCTATGGTTGACTTGGCTTTCTGTTTCAGTCCCTGGCGGCGGTGGGTGGGCATAGACTTCTGCTTGTACTTGGAATGCCTTTTGTTCTTCTGGATCTTCTGGATCACTATCATCATCACGAGGTTGGGCAGGAGTGGAATCCTGGTTGCTGCTACCCTCATCTGGCATTTCTTTACTTCCAGTTCCCTGTTTGCTTAAAGCCTCTGCATTTTCTGTCTTTTCAAATTCAACCGGATCCACTGAACTGTGTTGCTCTGGAACTTGAGCTTTCCCTGCTGGTGAAGATGCTTGTTCTGGAGCTGTTTGGAATGAGTCCATGCTGCCATAAAACTTTGAATCACGCTGAGGTTCCCCGTCCTTCATGCCTTCTGGATTTGGGGATTGGTTTACCACATCGGCCATAACATATTTTCCGTCTTCCTCTGCACTGGGAGTCTGGGGTTTAGGGATAGCAGAATCCAGAGACTGGCTTACAGTTGATTGTCTGGATGGATCGTCACCATGGCTACCTTCAGGCATCATGGGAACCATGGATTCTAGCTCAGCCGGATTCCATGAGCCATCCTCTGCCTGAAATTGAATTTAGATATGATTAAATCAGACATCCGATATCTCTATTGTGCAACCATGATTTTCTAAGACCATGTTCCCAAGTGAATCGTTTTCGTATACTATGCACTTTCTATTTAAGAATACACCTACCTCTTGTACACCCACTTTCCTTGATGCCCTGATTGTATTAAAACATTTGGGTGCAAATTTAGAAGCAAAATATATTGCAAAGTTCATAGGGAGATATAGGCAATATTTGAATTTGCTGCAACTTTGAACAGGCTAAAGTAACTTACGCTACTGCCAGTGAATAAATGGAAATTTAAGAATGGAAATTTAAGAACAGCATCAACTTTTTCAAATGGCATCTTGCTCTTCCATGTTTATGCTGCTGTTATTGCAGATAACATGCCATTCCACAAGAGAAACAGATTTTCAATGAAGCTCTATTTATAATCTAGAAACTTTCATTTCTCTCATATTGATCTATCGCTACATGTCCAGGCATAAAAAATATTAAAATATTTTTGACAAATATATTATATAAAATAATTCATGTATATTTATTGTACCAAGCATACAAAATGTTTCTGCCTATTTAGTGATGTCATTAACTATGTTTAGTATTGTTTACTAACATTATAACATTATTATTGAGCCACTACAGTACCTACTATATAAGGCAAAAATTTAATGATCTTGCTGCATTATCCCATTTTATTTTTATTTACTTACATTTTCTGCCTGATCCATCAGATCCAGAACCTGAGACTCTGTAAGGACTTCTCGTGGAACGGTGTCTTCTGGAGAACCATCTTCCTGGAGACGGGGAGGTTTCTTTGGGCGGAGCACATCTTGGTCTTCTTTGGCAGCCATGTCTGGACCGATTTCCTACAATATACCAAAAGTTAAAATTATTAAAACAGAGACGGAATTGTGAGCCATGAAAACAAAATATCTGAACCGATATAAAGCACTTTGTTTGAAGGTGGATCAATTACCTGCCTGGATAATCTCAACTCTAAATCAAATAAACTTTTTAAAGCAAATTTCTTTGTTACAATTATGTTGTTTTCTTATATTTTTACAGAGGGGGGGATCTTAAGCCCTTGGATGAGATCTACATGTACATGATGTATAAAGTACTTAGTTCAAAGAAGGATTGATGTACGATGTACATTTGTACCTAATATTTAAGTAAACGGTATCCACAAAAACAAATTGTAGCCTAATATTTTATAATTAACATACCGGTAATATATTCAGTTTTATGATTCTTGAGTATTTGTTTGAAAATCATTAAGTGGTTTAAACAGTACTAAACAAATACGACACATACACTGGGCACATGAACAAGACTGTACAACCTCCCTCTAAGAGGCACATTTTTACGTAAATGTGTAACCTCTGCTATTTATTAACACGATTACCTGGTAATGACCTAATGAAAATATATCTACTAATGACCTAATGAATATTCTAGTAGTGACCTCAGGAATATTCTAGTAATGATTTAATGAATATTCTAGCTTCAATCTATTCTGAGCCAGGCCACCTCAATGACCTTCTAATACTCTGTGTAAGGTGACCTCAATCCCGGACCTCAAAGTTCGGAAGGAGTTATCAAGCAGATCGTGAAGCTCAACATTTACTGACAAAGTTCAAATTTGATGATGTATGGTTATGTTCCCCTCTTATCAGCCACTCTCTATAGTGGCCACCCTCCTAAATGTAGCCCAAATTGTTTGCAATGAACATGAAACAATTTATCAGTCATTTCACCAAAAAATACTCCAGACATATGTGGTGTAATTACTGAACAAATAGGATCATGAGGATAGCCACAATAGCAATTATCCAACTTCAGTACTACCATGATTAATTTTAAGTATTCAAGTAATAAATTCAATGTTGCAGTGTAAAAGTATATGTCAGAACATAAGAACTTTGGAATCATTCATTACGAGTAGGGGACTAACAACAGACAGAAACAATGTTACAAATTATTTACTACATAAAATCTGAATCCATCCATATATATATACTTTTTAACTGAATCTACTACATATATTAAACCATCATTTGGCATCACTGTTCTATGTAACGAGCATGCATACTGTACATATTAATATGACAACATTAATGAGTCACTGACTTCACGACATATCTTTTTTTTAACTTACATAAAGGTCTGGGGAACCCAAATCTGGGTCCCACCACAGACCATCATCTTGCGCAAGATCCTCGTACAACAGAATCAATAAATAGAGGCCTATGTTACTTAGCAACCAATAAAAATATACATCTATATATACATAGGTGTTGTTATAATTCAGTGGACAGTGATTCTACAAATTGTGACTAAAATAACTGGTTTACTTCATGAGTGCTGCACAATATACGCTGTACATCACGTAAAATCCAGCAAATGCTTGTTTTCTATGCTCCAGCTCAGGGAACATTTTTTTTTATTTTAATACATATGATGACTAGTTGTTCCAAAGACTTAATTTCTTGATAAGAAAATGATTTTTTTCTATCACTTTTCCTTTTTTAGAAAAACAATTGAAGATTCAGAGCTGAAACAAAAATTGCAACATTAAGCTACTGGCATTTATATTACTACATGAATATGTTCAAGATGGTTCTGCTAGTACATGTAGGTTAGACCTAGTTCTGGCCATGATTAAATAGTGATACCGGTAATATAGACTTGAGCATACAGTGGTCCCTGCATTTTGAGACCACCCATTGACTAGCAAAATATGGTCTTAAATTGAAGGTGGTCTTAAAATGGAGGGATATTTATATTGGAAGTATAAGACTTTGGTCACTGGTGGATGGTCTTAAAATGGAGGAATATGTTAAATGGAGGGGTCTTAAATAGCAGGGACCACTGTATAGCATATAACTTGAACCTAATAAATGTATATACATTGAACACATCATCCCTGAAGGGGTAAAAACGAATTATGGAAAATAATAACTCTGACCTCTCAAAACGGGATCAATAACTGCACCAACAAAAAATGACTAGAAAAGTGAATATATGTAAATTCAGGATACTGCCATCTGATATATTTATCATTAAAATACAAGAAATTTTGAACAGAATAGTTTACATATTTCATGCAGAAACACAGGCGAATAAAATTTGAATCTGAATTACATCTCTGCAGCAAATTAAAACAAAAGTGACAGGAGAACCTCAATTACAGTAGTCCCCCTCTAATAAGGCCACTATTATTATTGTTATTTGCTAAGAAATCGTAACCTCATTTCAGATGTGGCCTTTAATGGCAAAAGAGAGAAGTGAATGCAGTTATTGCAGACGCAGAAAAAAATATTGGCCACATTAGGAATGGTGGCCTGTGAATGTAAGCTTGGGACAACTGCACTCATGACCCCCCCCCCCCCCCCGAGGGGTCCTAAATGGACATGTTTATGCAAACATATGCAAGTATGAGAATACACATACTATAAATTCATTAATGTTCACGGGGATTATCGTTTGCGTTTTTGATATTTATTTTTACGATTTTTTGGTATTTATTTTTACGATTTAAAGCTGATCGCGAAAATCGCCAAATAAATCCCTCGCAAACATTAATGAATTTACAGTGTATCTCGTATGTGCACAAATCAATACACAAAAGAAAGCAGTCAGTAATACATATTCTTACTAAACAGAAACTTAAGATCAAAGATGTGTACTGAGTACTGATGCATGCATGCAGATGTACCTAATTTTAATCTGAAATATGTACCTAATTTTAATCTAAAATATAAAGTACATGTAGTTGCTGGTTTTACTAATGCTCAAGATGCCACAAATGGACCAGAATTCTTTCCATCATTGGAAATTAAAGGCTTATTTAGTGTAATAAATTGTCACCCTGGGCCAAAAAGAAGTTTTAAAATTTTCTTTGTGTGCTTGTCAATAAATTATGCTACCTGTAACAAGAGTTTATAAAGCCCATAATTACCATGGGAAGTTAAGTAACTTGATATCAGTTAAGTGGGAAAATTTGTCACTGATGACATGTGTACAAAAGTATAATGCTTTGTCATATTAAGAAAACTGTTAAAATTGTGTCTTCAACATGATGGACACACGGAGTAATAGCGTGGTAGTTGTGAAATCATATTTAATCTGCCTTGGTGAAATACTGTATTGCTCTATTAAAACTTAACAGTAATCTTTCACAACATCCTAAACCAAAAACATTTGTACATCATAATATACTACCTTATTTTATCTTTGTTCTATGCTGGCATAAAATTATATTTAACATTTTTTTTTTTCAAAGATTGGATGTTGCGATGTAAACTATTAACAAATATAGTGATACCTGATCTAAAAAAGCACTTACTGGTATAGAAAAAGACTGGCTGCTTTTTTGCGAGTCCCAACCCTATTTTTCCCATGTAATTAAACCTGTGTGTTCAAGACCACCTATGCGTAAGGATCGCATTTTGTTGGTCCTAAATTGGTGTTTTTGATATGAAAGTTTGACTGTAAATGGAACACACACTTCTATATACATTAACCTTCTTCTTTCGAGTATGTGCCACCAAGAGATGGGATGTCTACCAATTACTAACTAAATTAACACAGAAATCAGTCCTGAGAGTACTAAAGCATCGAACTGAAATCAAAACACTGAAGTCATTCTCACTGATAGACAAGTCAGAAAATAGATCTAAGATCCTAGATAGCAAACCTTAATTAAGCCCTTAATTAAATTTAGATCAGGCACGTTGCACTACTTACTGTGTCTACAAGTGGTGTGTGGACGCTTTCGTCCTTAGCAAGTGTTTTAACCTTTAGCCATTTGTGAAACATGCGGCGGAGGGTGGGGTAATTTTCATCGTCTGATACGTACTCCGCGTCTATCGCAGGCTGGATAGGGGCACAAATAATAGCATTGTGTTCCAATCCGTTATCGACTACTGAAGTGAATATCTAGGTAATATATATGTATCTATTACAGGTACAATGAGCTCCCTGTATCATAAAAGTACTGGCACAGTGAAATCTCTAAGGAGATATTATTATTTATTTATAGCAAAAGGTTTCTAACAACAATGGATGAGTCAGAACTTGCTATTTGAGTCATTAAAAATTTAGGTTTATAAGGAACATATTTCTCAAACACATACATTATAAGAGTATGTAGAACGGTTGAACAAGGATTAATTCCATTACATAGTATAGAGCACACATTGAAAGAAACCTGATTTAGAACAATGACACATTGAGACCTTGTATTAGAACACTGGTCTACAGGATAGGCGGGGACACATATAGCATACAGTGGGAGGCATTGTGATTTCATGTACAGTAGAACCCGTTTGAAAAGCCACCCAATTATGATACAAAATACTACCCTGATATTTTCTGCAGTTTGGTAATTTTTTGTAACACACCTATGTAGTTCAGGTATTAATATCTACTCCTTCAACACATTAGGTGGTTTTTCAAGATAAGTTGTAGGTACAGAAAACTTTGTATAATTAGGCCACACCAGCTTAGTTCTCAATGCACCAGACACCACAGTGTAATCTCCAAATTAAGACCATGATGCACAGTATTCCATAAACTGGTCCTACATTGTGAGGTGGTCTTATTTCTGAGACTATGAAACCTCGAAATTTGCAAGGTTGGTACTGCTGGGAAGTTTGTTTGTCTTAGCATTTTGAGTTTCTCACAAAAGGAGGTTCAAGATGTACATTCAGATGTTGATATACTGGCACTGGGCTAGCGCTACCTATTAGCCACACAGACAAATGCTAAAAGAATTCCCATGTGGCTAAAAGAATTGGTTTGCTTTTGGCCACAGTGGCTAAAGCCTTTTACCTCATACACTGTATGAAGTTTACATGAATCAATATATCAGTATGTGATAGCCGTCATTTAAGTAATTTAGGTGGTTAACAGGAACTTAACCAAATACATTACATTATCTTGTTCAGAATCTTTGGATCCAAATGTAACACTGCCACCTCATCTTACAAACATATTTTGTGGCTCACCAAACTAATTTGTGGCTAAAAGAAAGATGTGCTTTAACCGCAGTGACTAACCAGGAAAACTTCATAGCGCTAGCCCAGACGGGTAGTTTAGCAATATCAAATGCTTTCACAGATATCCAACAAACAACTACACTGATGTGGCATTTAAGAACGAAAATTTGGTAAATGCAGCGGTCCCTCTCTTTTTGAGACCTATCTATAGTGCCAGTGATAAGGGTATGGAGATCTGATTAATATGTGTGCATCCTATTAACAAAGATCCATTTTCCAAACAACAAAAACTAGCCTGTACATTACTTACCATAGGCTCTTAAATATTTGACTTAAATTCATGGGGAGGAGTGGGGGGTGGGGGTGTTGGTCTTAAAAAGTAGGGACTACCGAAAATGCACAAAATACCCCAGTGGTTCTACACTGTATATACTTCACAGATTATGAAATGCTGATACAAGATAGCTGAGAAAAAGTTGAAATGATTCTTTATTACTTAAATTGAGGATTATATGGTAATGTAGTGGAAAGAAGCCAACAAAGCTTTCAACCAGATTTTCCTGCCACCAATCCTAATTTTCAATACTTAATGGTTGGTATCCTTTTCAGAAGGTAAATAGTGGCAGTGGTGTTTGAAGCTTTAATAATCTTTAATTTGGTCTTCCAACACCAGCTGAACCATATGCACATTCGTGAAGTGAAAATTTAATACCAATGTACCAACACATGCTGTAAGTCTGGATATAAAGTCTGTATAAATAGTGTGGCCAGCGAAGGGTAATAGCAAACTGTCACAGGAATACGACAAGCCACAAAATATAAAGTACACAAGGAGTGCCATGAAGGTAATGGACTATTACACAAGATGACTATCCATGTGAAGCAGTCTGATTTGAGTATATAAGTATGCAAATTAAGTGAAGTCACAGAAATTGAATTTCCGTGGACATGGTGCGCTTACCGTGTCGGTCTGTTCCACAGGGTAGTGGCTGGTTTCATCTACTTGGCGTGCTGCTGACATCGATATTGGAGCTTCCTTCTGCAGCATTGGTGTCTCTGATGTGTAGAAGTTTTTGCGCGTATTACTAATTATCATAAAAGTGCCAATGTTTAACTCTCTGTAGAACTGGCGCTATAGAATGTGCACAGACCAAATCTCAATGCGATGCACATGAAATAAATTCAACAAAACATGTGCAGTGACCAAAGTTCTGTCAGTTATAAACAATATAAATCCAATCAGCCTGATCTTGAAGACCATAACATACAACCACAAGTCTCATAAATCTGAGAATAATCTTTAAGCCCTTTCCCATTCTTTACCTTCATTCTCCTCCCCATCTTCTCCTATCTTCCCCTTCCCTGGTTTCTTTGGTCCCTGTCTCAGTCTTGCGGTCGGCAGGTCTTCGGGCTTATCCAGAACTTTCATATCCAGGAGACCTTCCTCCTCGGCCTTTTCCAACTCTGCATCGGCCGGAGCATACTTTCCAGATCTTTCCTTTCGTTTCTGGAGGAGTATTGCCACAGCAATGCCACCACCGAAAAGCAGGAGTGCCACAAGGCACACCACAATAGCTGAAAGGATGAAAGCAAGTGTGCAATTATAGAGCAATAGATATATAATATACAGTATTAGAAGTCCTCAGAATTAAGACTGCCCACAGTAAAGGCAAAAGTGGTCTTTATTCTGGGACTAAGTAGTCCTAATTCTCCACTGGACTTTATTCTGGGGTAGCCAGTTGAAGTTAAGGTAGAATGATCCAGTGTAAATATTTTTGGGAGAAATTTCAAAACATGGTTCAATTAATATTCAAAATTCTAACATATAATTGGTAAAAAGGACTGACAAAATAATCAAAACTTTTATATATGTTTGAGCTGATCATGATTGGAGTACTAGAATTGCAGGGGAAATTATTGCAGACAGGTATCATGGGTATACCTAGGTGAGCCATCATGAAAAGTGAGAGTGGTTCGGCAGGCAGGGGAATTAGTTAAGCCAGAGCACTGCTTGAAACACACCTACTTTAAATTCATTTGAAGGCTAAAATTTTTTTATAGAAATAAATAAATAAATAATAATAATAATAATAATAATAATAATAATACATTTATATAGTGTAAATCCACTTACAAGCTAGGTGCTCTAAACCACTAAACATACACTTAATATCCAGTTTCTGAGGACATGATTGATAAATTGGTCAGTTTATACTGATCTGACTGACTCACAGCTCCAGTGCAGAAAGGGTTAAAGCATTTGAAGATTTCTTATTTCAGTTGGTGACTTACCAATAGCTGGGCTCACTGGTGGTTTGTCATTGCCTTCTGTAGGATCGACCAAATATATTGTTTCTGCCTGCGGCGTGTTCCACGGGGATAAACTGGTCCGCTCCCCATTGCTGGTCTCCTGCGTATGGGATGCACTGTCTATCCCAAACAGGCCCTGCGTGACAGGACCCAGCTCCCCGTTGACAGCCACTCCGTTGTTGCCATCATCGTAACCCATGGCAACCTCCAGGGGGCGGGCATTCACCGAGTCCAGAAGATCAGATGTGAAAAATACATCTGGAATGATAAAAAATAAATTGCTTTAGACTGAAAGAAGCTTCTGATATCCCTGATCCAGAAAAAAATAAAGTCAACATAAATCTCAAAGGACGATCGCTGTTCATTCTGCATGACAGTTTTATAGCAACAGTATGCAGAGATGACAGTTGACATAATATCCTTGACAAATTCCTATCAACTACGGTGTGCAGAATGAATGAAAGAAGGCACTGCAGGTACATAATATGTGAATCATATAATATGTTGTCAATCAAGGAACATGCATGACCCACGTGTCTCCATTGGTCTGTTAAAGCAAGTGTATAGCACTTGATAGTCCACTTCACTTACTGTGAAAGCCAAACAAAAGTTTTCTGATTGCTCATATACTGCAGTTTGAACCATTGTAATTCCTATGGACATCTTCTTAAAACTGCAGATGTAAATATCCTGGTAATATAACTGCTGGAACCTGCCGTGTCCAAAATGAAAATATTATGTTGCACTGTCCATGGAGATGCCATCCATTAATTTGAATTTCAATACAGGTCATTCTCGTTATACAATGTACCAGCAGTACAAACTTGACCCTTGACTCCTGTAAATGGTGTAGCTGCTGGTATTTAAACACCACTGTTTGGACAACGGTTATATTGGCCTGGCAGTTCAAACATTATCCTAGCCAATTAAACCCTTTCGGCTGTGTCACACAGTTTGCTTATGTTAGGTATCCTGGCTGATTCATCACTAAGCAAATCTACCACAGCGGACATCCCTTTGACATAGCGTGCACAATGTTTATACCGGCTAGTGGTTGCACTGTTTTTCCAAGCTATTATCTGCACCTTTAATTCCTAAAATATATCACATCAGCTAGCTGACCCATATGCTAGCATGGGTGAGACACACTTGTTGAACAAATGGGCCTGCATGTATATATTCCAATTTGGACACGGTTCTTGTGAAGATATACAATATATATAGGCGTGTGACTTCTGTGTGCAGATAACCATTGCACAGTCTTTAGTGTTTGTTTTGGTCACTGGAAAATGGTTAACAGCCAAGACTGCAGCTGCAACACAGGACCGGTATGCCGTACAGTAGGCACTCTACTTTACTTGATCACTGGACCATACAATATATGATGTCACACTGAAGATGGTCTTGTAAAAAAGATTTAATATCACACATTTGAAATCCTGTCTTTGAACAACATTAAGTCTGCAGTCAGACTTGAAATAACTTAAGGGTTCTAAAACTGAGCAGTGTCTGCTGTACACCCTACAGGACCCCCCGGACTGTGAGGACCATGTCACCTTGCCAAAAATTGGCCCTGGCGACCCTGCAGTTATGCACCTTTCATGATGTCAATTTTTTTCCACAGAAAAAGTCAAGTATTCGCAGCCTACAGGTTTACTGTATGCTAGAATGTTGCAATATTGCCAAGTATAGGGCTGTACAGATAAGATATTCTGCCAGCTGTAGACTATATATGCATGGACATAAGCCTGGAAGCGCCTATGGAAGATATTGTTTATACATGTATTATACGGCAGCTATATATAATATACACTAGTCCCCTCTCTATTAAGGACACCCTACTTGACAAGAAAGTGTGGCCATATTAGAGAGGTGGTCATGAAGGCATTTGCCAATATCTATATCAGAGGTTTCTAGATTTCTAAAAGGCTTTTAGTATATCTATAGGCCTGTTCTGGATGCCATAACCTGCAAGAATTTCTCAGAGGTATAATATATAGAGCATGCACGTACATATACCAGGTATCACTTGAGGCATGCATGGCATATTGTCGCACACGATGAGCGATACAAGTGTCATGACTGCCAACTGATGTTCAATACGAAGTAGCATGCATTTTAGATTGAATATCTGTCCACTTTATATGTTGGGTATTGGCAGTTCTGGCATCCATATGATTATCTGTATGTATACTAGCAGAATATCAGGAGGAAAAATGAATGACAATTAATGTTAAAAACTTCACTTTGTACGCCTGACTATGTTGAACAATTGAGTAAAAAAATCAAAGTACTCACCCATTACTATCCAAACAACAGTCACAGAAGTAATTTCACACTCAGTACATGTACTTTGTATGGCACTGTTGCAATTTTTTTCTATTTGTTTCACCCGACCGTTACCTTTGTTACTGTATTTCCTAGGCAAAACTGTTACTTTTTGTCCATTACTTTCTTACCTGTTACTTTATGTCCCATTACTTTGCAGCACATGCAGCCTCAGACCGCGTCACAAATCCTGCGAGAATACTGCCATAAGAGCCTCTGTCTTATGAATATATTCATACATCCAGAACGACCTGCAGCTATATATACAGTGGAACCTCTTTTGGGAACTTCAAGACCAACCCATCAGCCATAAAACTATGGTCTCTCAAGACAGATGGTCTTTGGTGACAGGTTCATTTACAGTGAAATACAGCAGCTTCTGCCAAAAACTAGTGGTGCTTCAAGACAGGTAGTGACTCTCGTTGGCAGTGGTCTCTCAAGACAGGTTTCACTGTATATACATTCTTAGTGCCAATCGCAAAAATGATATTTTACAGTGAAAGCCCAAATCTTTCCAGCCAAGCTTACATTTGCATGTTGGCCTGCGGCTGCCCCATGATTAGACCGCCCCATTATTTTACCCTTGGGTTGCAGCCCAGTCTTTTTCTCCTGACCCTGTGTTAAGACATGATTGCACGGCTTCAACATTCTGGTGATTCCGCGAGTAATACATGCAATATGAGCAATGACAAGAATTCATGTAGTTGCAATACCGTCAGCTCTATTTCAGACTTACCTTTCGCCTTTTTATACAAGGCTAGCTCATCCTAATATTTCACCATGTGTGTGCATATCACATCAATTCCACAACAGATTAAATTGTCTCTTTATGATCAATAACAAGGAATTACTGGACTTTCACCTTTCCAATTATAGATAACTTTGTCCAAGTAAAGCAACCGCTCGATAATATTATCTAATTTCATTCACCTCAGTACTTTGGTGGACTTTTATATCCCTGGCCCCCCCCTCCCTCCCCCCACACACACTTCCTCTTCACGCCACCATGCAGTGGTGTAGATGCACTCAATGCACATAGGGGTATTTTTTTGGGAGGGGGTGGATGTGCAGTGCAATCATCACATTTCCCATTCGGGACAACTGTGTGGATGAATCATAACTCACACGAAGACACCTCCTCTAGGGATTAACTGACAGATGTCAGTTTTTGGTACAGGAGGAAGACCTCGACTTTGTGGGCTCCTGTGAAGGTTGATTGCATACTGACTTTCATATTTTTATATACATGTATAGTGCAACCCTAACATAAAACCACTCCGGAAATAAGACTCCCTGATGTGGTCTTAATGTGGGGTTCCGGAATCACTGTGCACCGAAACGAACCTCAATTGACACCAACTTCTGAAATTCTGGACACTTTTTGATACAGTAGAACCTATCTTGAAAGACCACCCCATTGGCCACAAAAATGTGGTCTGTCAAGACAGGTTCAGTTAGATTGAAATGCAGGTCCTTCTGCCGAAAATGAGTGGTCTGCCAAGACAGGTGGTGTCTTGTGGCAGTGGTCTCTCAAGACAGGTTTCACTGTAGTCCCTTTTGTTCCCCAATGCAGTGGTGGGTTTATAGTATATACTTATTGGGACTGGATATTTTATTGACTGTGATAAGCATGACACCCTCCCTCCTCTTCCAGAATTACAGATACACTTAGATGATTTCTAGAAGCAGGGTCACTGAACGTCTTTTTCCAGATCTGAAGTGGCAACCTGAGTCTCAAACTGTGCTTTATGGTTGAATATGATAGACTGAGAAGCACAAAATTCGTTGAGGTGACAAATGTACAGTAGTTCCTCCATTTAAGGCCGTGTTCTCACTGGCAAATCCGGATTATCAGGGGTGCATGAGCAAAAGGTGCACAATTTCATGGCTTGCCTTCTGCTGGTAGTGGGCGCGTGTTCAGACTGAACTAAAGTAGCACTTTTTCCTCCAGTATTGCCAGACTTAGCCACATGGGAGCGCTACAGCCACTGCAAAAATCACGTGTATATCGAAAGAGATCTTCATTTTCAAACTTGGAATCAAACATATCTGTGGTGTGGGTGCTGGTCGAGGGTGACAATTGTTGATGTTTTCGGCTGTGTATTGGCCTGTAGCTATATTAAGCTTAATTACGCCCGCCATCATTTAACATCGCACTATTTGAATTCTGTCGACCTTTGACCTCGCTCCTAGCGCTGCTGTGGCTAATTCCCCCACAATAACCCATTCACACTGCTTTTCATTCGGCGTAAAGTTAAATCCGGATCACTAACCCACCTCTTCCAGCCGGAGTAACTAAACTGGTGCAACTCCAGATGTGCCGCAGGATCGATGGTTCACACCAAAATTTCATCCAGATCTTCAGTAAAACCGAGGCTTCGATTGGCAGTGTGAACGGGGCCTTAGACACCTTCAGTGGCGTAACTGCCTATCTGCACATACATGTCAGCACAGTGCTTACCGGTATGTGCAGATATGCAGTTACGCCATTCCATTTTGCTACAAAATTTCTCAATACAGTGGTCCCTGCATTTTAAGACCACCCATTCAACCAGCAAAATATGGTCTTAAATTGAAGGTGGTCTTAAAATAGAGGGATATTTATACTGAAAATATACAAGTGGTGCCACTTATATCCAGTCTTAAAATGCAGGGAATTGTTAAATAGAGGGGTCTTAAATCGCAGGGACCACTGTATGACCATAGAGCACCCCCTACCTCTAAAGGGCTCTATGCTTACCAAATAACACAAACCAGTTTTGCCCCTGCCTTTCATTTTAAGACTTCCTTCCACATTAAGACTCTCCAGTGACACATTTCTTATATTTTTAATATGAATATCAGAATATCCCTTAATTTTAAGACCACCTCCAATTTAAGACCACAATTTACTGACTGAATGGGTGGTCTTAATATACTGGAAAGGAACACTTTATGTAATGATCATGTATGTACTAAAGGTTTCAACGCACTCCATATATCTCCCGAGAAGTATCCGAAGTCGAGGAATCTCCAGTTCTCCTGGCGAACCGCTCCCAGCATCAGCAAGCCAGGCGGGTCCATGGCAATGGATTCATTAGGCATGAGATCGTAGGATGAAACCTCCACTTTGTCAACCTGAAATGAGTTATCATTATAGTAGTCCCTCTGTTTTACAAGTCTTTATTTTAAGGCCACCTTAGTTATAAGACCACATAATTTGGCCTCAAGGTTGGCTTTGGGTACTATTGAACCTGTATTATAAGACCACCTGCAATATGGCCATTTTAATGGTCCCATAATCTGCTGCTAGGTGTGTGTACCAGGTTATTATTGTACCACATTATATGTGCCATGTATGTATATAATTATTTCAAGGCTTGTGACACATAACAGAATTGCGTATTTGATATGGTGACACTAACGTAATTAATGTTACAAAATTAATGCGTCCATTTACGTATTGCACATAAAAATTCTGTGTTAGGTTTGAACATACACACATTTTAATGTCTATATACACTTGCTATCAATTTCTAAAAAAAAAATGTCATTTTTAATGTTTTTCCCAGAGACTGAGCAAGAAGGTTCATTTGAAAAGGTTTTGACAAAAATTTACATTCGGGGTGGTGGTTCCAATAAATACCTCACTAATAGCTAAATCAAAAACCAGTCCCTGTCAGAGTTTTGGTTGTAGATTAATTAATTTAATTAATTAATTCCTCCAGGTAAGAGTACTGCCGTAGAAGTTGTCAACAATAGTAATTACCATCTATAGCTGGTACATGCCTTCCCTTTTACTGCATGGATGTAACACTAATTTTTGTTGGAGTGCTCCCTCAGTGACAAGCTTGACATCTTACCTTGGACTTTGCACTCATTTGACCATAACATTCTTTTCTAGTGGACTCTGTTTAGACTCATAGGGTAGTTGAGGTCTGTTTTGGCACTGTATGACCCTTTTGGTGTTGATGTGCCGTTAAACTTTGATATCACTCACTCATCCTCAGTGACAAGAGCACATGAGGTCCTGGCCCAGTAGTCCTTTATACAAGTCTTTCTTTAACGGAAAAGGCCCGAATCGCACTGGTACTGTCTCCTCCTTCGGTGAAAGTTATTTGTGTGAGCATCTTACATGGAGGATCAACCTTACATGTGTACCTGGAGAGTGAGTTCATCCTGATGTCGCTGTATCACAACATGATGTGGCTTCCCGTCAGCACGTGGCTCCCCATCTTCCAGTATCACTGTTACAAACAAATATTACTCACGTGGTGCACATGCTTCCATAACTTGACACACAGTTCCCTGACTATGATGAACCAATAACATTTAAATTCTGAAGTTAGGTGTAATATGATTTTGATATTGGTGTATGACGAAATACACAATCATAAATCCAAGAAATCTATCACTAATTATGTTAATTAGGGCACAACAATGCATGACCCCAGAATGCAGTGACCAATATTAACACGATCACAAATACATGTCATAATCAACTACAAATTTAAATTTACATTTCAAAAGCTTGAGTTGTGGCACTAAATTTTACATGCAACAGAAAATTAAAAAGATTTCATCAGTTGCCGTATAACATAAAATGTTGCTTAATTCCTATGATTGATGTTTGTCAATTGAGACAAGCAAATTTGTACATTTGTATTTGCAAATCAAAAACTTTTGCTTTTACAACAGTGACTGCTATGATTGTAGATTTTACCTGTTCTGGTGCCTATTTGCACCTGAGCAGCGACCTGGTTGGCTTCACTCAGGTATATCAGAAAGTAATCACTCAGTCTGCAATAAAAGATATTACATACCGTATCACCTTCTGTTACCAGTGGTAATGCCAAATCCAACTGGCATCGAAGTCATGCACACTTCACACAGACATTTTAAAGCATTAAAAAACTTCCAATATTAATCTAGGTCTGAAATTCCTCTCTCTAATGAAGAAGTTTGATGTAACTTTCAGCGATCCTATCGCTGGTCATTATTTGATGGTCATATACAGCACTGCACTCAAGATTTTGAACTGGCATATATATGAAAAAGACAAGGCAAAATGTGTAGAAAAGCTCAGTTGAAGTTGCTTGAGCTCCTAGTATTCAGCCCTCATCTTTGGGCAATTAAGCATTTTCCTGACTTTTAAGGACCTTTGGGCCTACTTGGATCACACCCTGGCCTTTAGATACATGCATGCATAACGGTTATACAGAAATGTGTAGCCCCACCTAAACACCACCCGGAAACACGACCACCCCAAAATTAAGACCACTTCCTAGGTAATCACGAGTTACACAATACACACCAGTGATATATCGTTTCAGAAGTAAAACTGCCTTGGAATTAAGACCACGTTGTATTCAACTGTGTCAGGTCTTTATTAAATCTGAGGTTGCATTGTGTACTGGCTTTAAGAACAGATATGTAGCATATTGAATGAGTACATGTATAGCAAAAGAGGAAGTGAAAGAATTATTTTTTTAGCCTTTAACAATGCACATCCTGCATAATATTTTTTTTTACTTTCCCTTCGGTAAATTCAAGCGGAACGTGCTTACCCTGTGCTTCCTCGAACAAATGCTATGGCCCTTTTGTTGATGACTGATGCCATGGTGGCAAATGTTACCTCCAGGTAAGACTCGTAGCCAAGGTCATCAGGCTGTGGAGGGAGGGACCGCAAACTCTGGTCAACCAAGGTCGCACCGTTGAAAAAGTTCCCAACCTCTGAAATTTCACAATGGAAAAATCAACCTTTTAAAATGGTTCAGAAAAATGCTTTGTTTTTTCTTATCGTGTAGCGCAGTGTACAAGGTAACATTAATAGACATGTTTAAAAGAAATCCCAGGGGACCAGTTTACAGAATAACCTTTAGACCTCAGTCTTGAAACCAACGATAAGATCTAACTTATCATCTCGGTAACCATTCTTTCTTTTCCCTGCTTAAGATCAGTTTGGACTTAAGATTTGCTCTGGAAACCAGAAATAGTACAATGGTCCCTCTTAAAGGACGTTGGGGGGGGGGGGGGGGGGTAAAAAGGCTTTTAGTCGGCTTTAAACCACAAAAGGTCAAAAGATAGGAAGAGCACACGTCTT
>JAAUYG010113269.1_pt1 | contig 22537 bp, 12 predicted proteins | sample 7278091 | NCBI WGS metagenome assembly JAAUYG01 (sample SAMN14350201, study PRJNA611818) | marine sediment metagenome | isolation source: surface marine sediment (0.6m) | place: French Polynesia: Moorea | collected 2018-08 | reverse complement strand
CTAAGCACTGCTAGGTAACATTGGTGACCAATATCAAGGCAATGTTTGTTCCAGGGTTGTGACTTCGCATATGTGTTCTGATGCTCAAGAACGGGATGCCTCCTCGCGTTAAAGGCAACCGACTGTCTAGTTGTTACATTTGTCTCTTCCCACTGTACTCCACCTCACCCCTACCCCCCTTTTAGTATATGACAGTCAATGAATAGTTCAACTTGATAAAAAATCGTACAGTTTTGAATGGACTTTTTGTCAAGACATAATATAATCTAATCTCATATGTTTTTTCAATGGGATTTTTTTTCAGACATACATATAACCTAACCTTATATGTTTGAATATTAATATACTGAGGCTGTTAAATTTTGCCTGTAGGGTAATATATTGCAACTAGGCCCCCTAATTAGATCAGGCAGTAGTTGAAGGAATTTGGGTGGAGAGGTCGCCTTGTTATTATAAAGCTGTCATATGTAGGGGTGTTATATGTGATGCACAAACAGATAACATTTCTATGTGACACAGGTAGCTTTCCATGGTATTATTTTATGTTTAGCCTTGACATCCACTGTGGTTCAGGCAAGGGATAAACACAAATGTTTTTTGGTTTATTAACATTGGTAATGCGTAATGTGTACATGTATAATGTAATATTCAGTCAGTCTCATCAACTTTGTCCACAGATAAATGGCTTTAGCTTTGTGAGTATCTGAATTTTTAAACTGCAATTAACCAATCAAGTAAGGAGTAGCTGGAGAATTGGTACCAGTGGTCTCTGGGGGACTTAAATCATGTAGGTAACAGCAGCGTCACCTAAGCAAGCAGGTGTCAGTGTCAGACAATGCCTGGGGCCTGAGAGGATAACCCTAGTCTGTGGGAAATAATTCTCATAAAGTTAGTGACAATTAGTTAACACTTTCAATTAACTTTAAAAACGTAACTATATACTTGCTCAAGGAATTAATATATTATGTAAGACTTTAAGAGCTTTGGATTAGCTTTCTCTTGGAATGAAAGGTGGTGCATTGGTTGAAAGGTAAAGTGCTCAGCTGCATATCAGTGAATGGTTTTTGACTCTCAAATGCAGTACATAGTCCAATAGAGGCAGCCATCAATTTTATAAAACAAAGGTGTAAATGCAAATCCTTTCAGTTTGAATCATTTGGACAATAAGTACTAATATATGTGCAGTGTGGCACAGACTATATTTACATGTGTCTGTTCATGTTGTCAGATATAGGATCTTTGAAAGCATTAGATTAATTTTCTACATTCTAGGAAATGTTAAAGCGGTTTAGACCCGGGAGTGTTTAGATCAACATGATGAGACTGGAATACATGTACCTTGGTCGAGATGCAACTCTGAAAGCTGTTTCTTGATCATGATGTATCCATTCAAGTCCTGTAGTTAATGTGTTGCAACAGAGCTTATTAGGTTCACTATGATGTCTACAGATTCCCCGAACGAAATACATACTAGCGGTAGTACTGTATAGTGCAAAATAGTGCATTGTGTGGTTTCATTGGCCCCGAATAGATACAGTGTATACCTAATGGAATACTTTACAACATACTGCTTGCAAGGCACTTTACCATGATGTGGTAGAACTTAATCATAGATGTTGTCTGAAAACTTTAACAAAGGGATTTATAGCATGGGAACTACTAGCTGTGTATATATAATATGCTTTTCATGACATTTTGTTCCATGGGATTTTTGCTTCAGCTGATATCAATGGGTTTGTATTGAAATGCAAGAAACCAGGGCAGTGTAAAATAGGCTTGGATCTCACAACTAGAGAGTATTGTATATAACTGCATTTTAGTACAAAGAAATAATGATGATGGTGACACTACGACTGCTCCCAGTCAATAATAATAATAATAATAATAATAATAATAATAATAATAATAATAATAATAATAATAATAGTACTAAGGTTGTGGCTATAATATCAAACTTCAACATATTCTTTACATGCTAGTAGTCTACTACAGACTTACCCCTCCCTTCCTAACAATGTGATTTCTCTGAATGCACAAGTGAACACAGTCAGCTCTTCTCAATAGCATAAACAAGATTTTTTACTGGTGCTCTGTTTCTACAGCATTTAAAGTCCACCCGTTCAGAGAGATAAATATGGTCTTAAATTGAAGGTGATCTTGAAATGAAGGGATGTTTATATTAAAAATATAGGAGTAGTATCACTGATTGTCAGACTTAAAATGTGGGGAATTCTTTCTGGTAAATGGAGGGATCTAAAAATCACAGGAACCACTGCACCGTATCTAAGCATGTAAAAAGGAAATATGGTAAAATAAAATTGAAATAAAAATTTGTGAATTTGTGCATGTACATTACTGTACCTGTTACTGTAACTCAATTTGAGGTGTAGTTATTATGGTGATGATATTGTTTGTTTCGGCTGTGTTCCAGGCTAAGCCAGGCCAACTGGAGGCTGAACTTTCCAATGGGCTCATCATGGGTCACGCCTACACCATCACTGACGTTAGACTGGTAAGTCACTGCCACTGGGTTGTTTAGACCTGTCTGTCCGGAAAGGTAAGTCACAGCTCAGTAAATGGTAAGTCATTAAACAGACCCATATTAATATCTTCAGAAAATCTTAAATAGTCCACTTCACTGGAAAAAAACAACAACAATAGTTCAAGGCGAACATTCCTTGCAGCTTAAGCCTATCAGTTAAGGGGGGGGGGTGCGGTGAGACTGCTGAAAGATCTATAGAAGCAAAACTGTGTTACTGTGGGCTGTATGTGATCTTAATAGAATTAATATGCTACATGTTGGCAAGCTGAGTATGATGGTAAGTAGTCCCTTGCAGCCTCATGGGTTGCCTACTGTAAATAGCTGAAGGTCAGAAGTGGCTTGTGGAAAAAAAATATTTATTGTGAAATTCGGATGGGATCCTCATAGTGAGAGATACACTTGTAAGTTTAAATAATAGTAGTTTGCTATAATGCCGGGGGGGGGGGGGACAATATTAAGAACATGTGACATCTAACTCTTTCCTTTTGTAAATCTCGGAATAGAGGTATATGTATGTATGAAGTTCCTGCTTTTCTATTTTCAGATCGACATCCAGACAAGCCGCACCAAAGGAAAGATTCCCATGGTCCGTGTTAGAAATCCTTGGGGCAATGAGTGCGAGTGGAAGGGAGCCTGGAGTGACAAGTAGGTCTCTCTCTTTCACTCTTGCACTTGTCTCTTCTCTTCTTTTTCCTTCTCGTCTCTTCTTATCTGAGCTGTTCCCCTTCCCTTCCCCACCCCATTGTGCAACACTGCTATTCTTTCATATTTGTTTGGGGTTTTAACACAAGCTGATGTTCTATTTGTATCCTTTCACTGCCTTGGTAAATACTACCTGTTTGCTGTAAAATGTATGATATGCCTTCTACTCAAGCTCTAAGTTTTATCAGTTAGGTAATAAGAGATCTCAGTATCATCAATGATTACCATGCTATTTTTCTCCAATATTCAGGTCAGCCGAGTGGAAGTTCATCTCGGAGAGTGAAAGAAAAGAAATCGGTCTTACCTTCAGCGATGACGGAGAGTTCTGGTAGGATCACAGGCATCAAATTATTAATAAGCCAATAGAGCTCTGAGACATTTCTGTTTATTATGTGCCTGCAAAATCACCTTAGTAAATCTTTACTATTGGAACAATCATGCGATAAATCCCTTAATTGCAGGATGACCTTTTGTTCATCACATGATGACCTTGGCCCAACTTTTCACCCAATAGCAGAAGCACATTTATGTTTATATGTACCGGTACATCCAATTTATACCAAATGGCAGGTGCCCTGGTTGAATTGGAGTTTAACATAGCTTGCCTAATAATGTTATGCATCTATATTGGTTGGTTGGAGGTTTTTATTATAAAAATAAACTTTGGTAAAGGAATATGAATTTATACCAGAGAGAGGCTTTACATGCATATGGAATTTCTATCTTAGGAGAAATGTTGTAGTCATGATGATACTTTATCCCTAGCCTACAGACACTTGTATTATGCATATCAATATACATGTTTGTGACCTGCATGTATGTACAAGCTGTCCTATTTACTTGTTTCCCTCTGTTTTTTTTTTTTTTTTTTTGTCCAGGATGTCGTTCCAGGATTTCTCCAACAACTTCCAGAAGGTGGAGATCTGTAACTTGGGACCCGACGCTCTCATCGACAACTCCACCAACCAGGCCAAGAAACGTTGGGAGAGTACCAAAATAGATGGAGGGTGGAGAAAACGTGTGAATGCCGGCGGATGCCGAAACTACCTAGGTTTGTAACATATGTGACAAAATAGAGGTTTCACTGTAAAGTGGACAAGATGTTTCAGACAGTAAGAACGGACTGAAACTGACGTGGAAAGAAATGTATGATGTCTGCTTCAACTTATACAAGCACCAAACGTACTGTACATAGAGTCTTGAGAGACCACATTCTCCTTGTGAAATGAGTGCTGTTTCAAGACCTGTTCCATTGTATAGGTACTAATCTGCAAATTTTTGCAGAGACATTCTGGACCAACCCTCAGTATCGTGTGGAGGTGGTCGATCCTGACGAGGATGACGACGAAAACACCGGCACGGTCCTGATTGGTCTGATGCAGAAGGCGAGACGCAAGCTGAAGAAAGAGGGCGGAGACATGCTTACTATGGGCTACGTTATCTACAAGGTGCGAACAGTGCAGAAACTGTATACCTGCAGACATTTTAGCATTGATTATATTAAAAATGTACTGTGGAAAAATCTTGATTTATCTAATCTACTCACGTACGTAGTGAGATGTTGGTACTGGTTATAGTAAAATGTATATTGAAAAAACCTAGATCTATATATTCAGTTCTCTTATATTAAGAGTGTAGAAAAGAAAAGCTAAAAAAAAAAAAACCCACGTTATGGCAAATAAATCTGTGTACATATAATGTGTTCAAGGTATTCTCCACGGTGAATAAGTTGTTTTTCTTTGGCTATTCCAGCGAATGGATATTAAATATCTCTAGTGTTACATCTACATGATATCCAGCATATAAACAACAAATGAGCCGGTAAAGCAATCATACATTCCCTCTGATGTCTAGAAAGGCTTAAAAAATACATTTACTAAATGAAAATGTTAGCAGGCTTCCTTCAGTTCATAGCTGATGTTGTCTTACCATTCTGTTTGCATCTAGATAAAGGATGGAGACGATGGTGGCGTTCTGGACATGCGCTTCTTCAAGTACAATGCCTCCGTGGCCAAATCTCCAGCCTTTATCAACCTCCGCGAGGTCTGTGGCCGACACAAGCTGCCACCTGGAAACTATTGCATCATCCCATCCACCTTCGAACCTCACCAGGAAGGCAGCTTCATCGTCCGTATCTACACAGAAAAACCGGCTGCCTCCACGTAAGTGTCCAGACAAATCATGTATACAACTGTACACCTGTAGATTTAAAAAAAACATGGCAAATGTTAGGTAGACAAGCTTTTGAGGTATGGTGGCAGCAGTAGTGATAGTAATTGTAATACTGCCAGTAGTAGTAGTAGTAGTAGTAGTAGTAGTAGTAGTAGTAGTTGTAGTGGTAGTAGTAGTAATACAGCAGTGATAGTACATGTGGTAGTACATGTAGTAGTAGTAGGAGTAGTAGTAGTGGTAGTAGTAGTAGTAGCAGCAGAAGTAGCAGTAGTAGTAGTAGTAGTAGTAGTAGTACATATAGTACCAGTGATAGTAAGCATAGTTGTTTTCAAATTAAGCAATGTAAGATGGAATTAATTTACTGGGTGTGCAATTTTAAAGAAGTTCCGTTATCTCTATTCGATATGGATCTGTGTAAGCATTAAAGTTAAAAAATGTAAAAATTACTCTTTTAAGTGGCCAAATGTGAATACAGCAAATATAATTGTTGTAGCATTATATGAATCAAAAGTTGTGTGTGGTATAAATTTTGGATTTCTACTCTGTATTTTCCAGTGAGATGGATGAGGAGACCTCAATGAGTGATGTACAGGTAAAATCTCGTCTCCAGTTCCCTTAAATTGGGTTGTTGTGTCTTGTATTCCAGGTAGCAGTTCACACACTATACTACCAACAGGAGTAGCTCAAACACTGTACTACCCAGTAGGGGGGTAATTAAAACACTACGATACCTAACAGGGGTACCCGGTAGTTAAAACGCTCAAACTAACCAATACGGGGTAAATGAGTACCATTATGATAATCACAGTCTGGTAAAATCTTAGGAAGCAAGCATAAACTGACCAGATATTGAGCAGATTGACATACATAGCACTAGTGGTTAATGCGCCTGAGAAATAACAAACCTTCAGTGACTAAAGACATTAGAGTAGCTATTTTAAAAATCAATTCACTTTGAACTATAGGCTGGAAGACCAGAGAAACCTGTTTTAAGCTAAGACAAGACGTCAGTGTCCATACTAAGATAGGGATAGCACCATTACTGATGCACTCGGCATTGATTCTCACCAGTTAGAAAAATTGGAATAACAACCGTCTTCCCAAACACAAACTTCCTTTGCTGTACCATATATAAATAAAACTGGATCCTGGGACAAGATTTTCATAGCTGTCTGTCCAAGTCATCGGCAGTTTAGACTCACCATCTTTCAACTAGAACCTTCAGATTTACCATGAGCTTACCCTTTAGACACGTAGCTGGTATCAAAGGCCTTTGATACCAGCTTTAGGATATATGTACCCTCACAGAAGTGTCGTCGTAGTGTCTGTGCGTTTATGTGGTCGATGTTGTGGGTAGCAGTGGACCGGTAGGTTGTCTAGTATACCAGCATGTATCATGGTGACTGCATGACATTTCTGCTTCCCTGCGAGATATTCAGCCTCTGCACAATCAATTAAAGTACTTAAAAAATTATTTATTATTTTATTATTAAGTTTGAATTTCTGTTGCAGTCGTTGAGTTCCATTATCCTAAGTTTCATCTGAATTATGTTTTTACCTGTGTCTATGATGGAGCAATTAGTATGTTCTCTGCTGCTTCCGAAGCATAATTTTTTACTTAAAAGTCGCAACTTTTCACCGTTTTAATTTGCTGGATCTTACAGAAGAAATCGGGCCGACAGCAGGTAACCTTGGTTAAGGCTTTTATGTTACATAGAGTTCATGTCAGGGTCGCTGTACGTTGACGATGTGGCTAAAAACCCTGTTTTAACCCCTTCACTTCTCATCTCCACACTTCAACTGGCATGCGTATTTAAGTGGTCTAAATGCTTAACGACACAAAGTACTGATAACTTAAGTGCCGACTTTAGGTGGAGAACTTTGTGATATTTGTTTATGTGGGGTTTACTTATGTTTTTTTTGTTGTTACGTTGGGTAATAGAATTGTGCAGATCTCTGACCCTGATTCGCTCCATACTTTGTTGGGATTGGGTCTATTGATAAGGTAGCCAAGAACGTGATAGTATGATAGTTATCTCGTATAGTATGTTTTTGTGTTTTGTTATAGTTCTGATTTCAACTTTTTACATGTAGTACGTATAGTTCGATTTTCTATGTGCATGTAGTGATTGCTATATATATAATATATATAAATATGTTAATGTCTTTTTCAATGATTACTATGGAATAGTTTTCTTCTAGCGATAGATCCCAATTTTGATTTACTCATATTTGTGAAATTTAAAGCATATGACTCGCAGAATAGCATGAGTTAATTTCCTAAGCATGCTCTCCCACTTGCACGAAAAAACAAAACAAAAAGTGGGTCCGAGTGCTTGAAAATTCTTAAATCCAAGTTTTGACTGATCAGTAATCTTGGCAATGTAGTCGGCTAAAAATCTGACTTAAGTCAAAACTTAGACTTAAGTATTTTTGATAACTCTGTCCCTGTTACCCTATTCAAGCTTAATATTGTAGTTAACCAGTATTTAAAAAATATGAAATTGGATACTATATTTATCATAAAACAATGCTTGATTTATAGCTTTTCAAATACTCACAAGCAACCGTTAAGGGGATGGCTTATGGGGCCAATGAAAATGTGATAGTTCAAATATTTTAGCTTATAAAGTTCGTTTACAGTAAGGTTACACACAGGTATGGTTTTACTATCAAAATTTGCGCTATTGTATATTTTTATAACAACTGAATTAAAACATGTAAATGCTAAAATGTAGGTTTCGTTTTTGGGGTGGGATATACCACAGAACGTTCCCATGCCCTAACCACATCTTACTTAACCCATGTACTCTATTTTTCGTTCTAACCTTAATGTTAAATGTTTTTGATTTACCCTTTGATTTTTGCATGTTTCTTTCCCTAGTGTTTTTGCATGTGTTTTTGTTTGCACTGGTCATGCCTGCCCAAGTTTTTCCTTGTCCCAACACCCCCTCCTGTAGATAGGCCAAGGCCACTCTGAACCAAGCCAGCCGGCTCTTAGTAATGTGTTCAATAAAGACGACCCTGTAGAAAATCTCGCCAGGTTCCTTCACCGCCCATTGAAGGTAAGAATACCATAACAAGATCTTGGGTTTGGAAAGATATAAGTCCCCATAATATTTTGCCGGATAACTCGAACTCCATTATAAATCCAGTTGGTGAATTCAGAATCCTTCCATCGATAATGTGTCATAGTTATATATCGATGACGAAAATTATTGCCAATCTGACTTTTATTTATGCACATTTGCATTGATTTGACTATTTTAGAATGGAATTTTATGCCTTTGATTTGTTTACTTTGTTTTATCTACCATAATATGTGTGCACTAGAATCCGATTTTCCACTTACCGTGTATTCTCTCATCTAGCATGCTAACTCTGTACTCTGACCTCAGACTTGTAGAAAATACTCCATGGTGTATCTCTTTCAAAGTGACATGTAAAATACGCTGGAGTTCTGAAAATACTTAAGTCTTTAAGTTTTGACTTAAATTGCATTCTTAGCCAAAGTCCTCAAAGATACTTAAGTCTAAGTTTTGATTTAGTCCAACAATCTGAGCATTGTAAATGGCTAAGAATTTGTGTTAAGTTAAAACTGAGACTTTAGAGAAAACTAGAATTTAGTATTTTGGAGAAATCCAGCCCAGTTTAACTAGCCTTAGCTCAACACTGGTACTGTACCTTGAAGTAAAGATGCATGTAATTAAACTACCACTATACTGGAGTATTTTCTTGGTCTTGAGCCCTGCACCTTTTTACACACACCCGGTACATGAGATGTTGTTTTTCACAACCTATTTTCCTCCAGCATTAGTTTGCATTTGAAAGTATCACGATTCAGCTGCTACTTTTGTCACTTCTGGCATGTTTTTATACCTGAGTTATGCTGATTTAATCTGATAAGTGCGAAGAAACATTTTTGGGGAAGTTCGTGTGTGTGATACCATTTTCGTGTACCAAATGTGATGTCGGTTTTGGTATCTTAATTTTGTTTCAGCAGAATGAGCAGGCGCAGCAGAAGGTAGGGGGGTGGGAGAACTGGGCGGCCCTGAAGTGACAACTACTCACTTGTTTGGGTTTTGTTTGTTTGGCGCTGACGTTCCTCTACATTTCATACCTCGTGGTCGACTCATCTCTTGAATTAACACTTGACTTCATTTCTTGAGCATGACCGAAGCCATTTCTTATTCTTCTGAGATTCAGTTTGACTTTCTACGATAACAAAAATCTCACAGACCTTAAAGCAAATTGCAAAACAGTTCTAGTTTCTTGCGCATTTGAGAAACCATAAAAATTGGTACCTTTTAAAAATTTCACAACTTTTTTCATAACATGCTCTATTGTATGGCTGACATAGTTGATCTTCTTCCATGTCTTTAACATGTTGTTTCTCCCGTATGAGCCTTAGGAAAGTTTGGTCTATGTAAGATGATGCCCTATATGGTTGCTTTTATCTTGGAAGTCCCAAATGACTGCCCTGGGCCCTGTAGTTACTGGTATTGTGTTTTATTAAACCAGAAAATGGGCCCATCCATCTCTTCTGCTTTACATGGCGTGTATTTTCCAATTTACTTTTCTGCATATGTGGCCTACTTCATGTGCTATTTTGTCCCCCAAGAAAATGCCCATAATAACTATTAAAATGTTTCCTTTTCCTTTCTATCTGGAATACATATAACGTGAAGGTAGAGGGAAGATAATGGAGAATACCTATCATTACCTACGTGTGAAAATTTGTTATTCCGAGTTCAGATAGATATGACATAAAACCATTACAGGGAAACTCCACCAACTGCATAGTTTCTGAAATTCAGGTGCCAAGGATATGAGATAATTGTCATCCATCAAGTCCATATACATTGTAACCCTTCATAATAACGTCTTTGAGCATGTTGAGTAAAAGATTATAAATAATGGCTACATTTGTAACAATTTTAGTGTTGATAACCACTTGATGATGCAGCCAATGTCTTATTTCTGTGCCGCCTGTTCTACTGCAGTAAACTGGATCTTATTTCAGCCTGAAGAACTGAAACCACAGAAGGTATTTGTGTACTTTTCCCCACTGCTCCAGTCCTCCCAAAAACCTCATTTATTTAAACGGAGTATTACCCAGTACTTGTGTGGGAGAGGATTAACTGACAGTGACTTCAGCGTTACACTCATATCAAAAAACGTATATTTTCTTGGTGAAAAGGGTCAACCTGGTTAAGGAATCCCACAGGAACCCCACAGACCTAGCGACTTACCCTACTGCCAGTGTGGACATTTGCTGTAACTTTAATATATTCCCCCTCAAACACATATGTTGGCGACCAATTTGCCACAAACGCCATTATCCCATCCCAATGTGTAACTCCCTCCCCCCTCCATTGTGCTTACGGCTGAACACATGGCCTAGACCTGTTTGGCTGGGGGTTTGAGGTTAATCACGTACTGATTACGGAAATTTCACAATGTTAAGTCAAGGTACCTCTACACTAGAGATTGTCAGTTGCCAGTTTCATTGTCGTACATGGTCATTCATCATAAACTTCCACATGCAGTTTTCAAGCCTGGTCTAACCATCATACAGTTCCACATGCAGTTTTCAAGCCTGGTGTAACCATCATACAGTTCCACATAGTCTTCAAGCCTGGTCTAACCATCATACAGTTCCACATACAGTTTTCAAGCCTGGTTTAACCATGATACAGTTCCACATACAGTTTTCAAGGCTGGTATAACCATCATACAGTTTTCGAGCCTGATCTACTTTCATCATCATCTAAACTAAAAAACAGTGTCATCCACGTTTTGTTCCTTTGCTGTGTCCGTAACCTTGTTTGTCCCACGTCTTGAGTTCTTTGTGTTGCTTTTTGTAGTGTTGTGTGTTAAGGTAATACTGCAAGAAAGGGAATGCGAGATCTGAATATAAAATAAAAGTTAAAATCCAGCTAGCTCATTATTTACTGCGCTGGTAGTAGTTAAAGTACAACTTCAAGTACATGAAATCTACACTTCTCAATAAAAAAGCTCACTACTATGCTTCTTCTATTCATACACTGGTGTGAAACAAATCAAAACTTTGTGAATAAGTAAGTATGTGTACCGGTACATCCTGTGAGAGATCTAGCCTATTTCCAGTGATAATGGTACTTATTAGTTCTGTATACCTTAAGTGCAGAGTAAAAGTGAAGTTACAATACTTAATAGAACCTAATACAAAGTAGGTACTTAAGAATAATAATAGTAAGTTATCATAAAGTTGTGCCATAAGTAGGCAGCAAATGTTTACTTTCCATCAGCTACCGAGTGTTTACTTTATATTGGTATTCTGTCCTGTCTCTTTTGTCTTCTTGTTCACCTGTATGCTACTTCACAGTCTGTACTTTGTCAAGTAAATGTCAACCTTGTACTGTGTATGCACTTTCGTCTTGGTGTGAATGGAGCCCCTGATACATCCAGGGTAAGATGTAGGTATCCCACAGCCCTGTGTGACTCTGTATGAGAGGCCGGACTGTATAGGCACCTCCAGTGATAGGACAGTACAGTGGTGTGACCACAACTCTGTGGTCTAGGCTATCATGGACGGTGATCTAATACCTATTCCTCCTCCTCCCCCCGCCCTTCCAGCCCGCGGTGGAGCAGACAGACGAGGATGTGAGACAGGAGGAGGATATGAGGAGAGCCTTCCAGAAGGTGTCTGGGGAAGACATGGAGATTGACGCATATGAGCTACAGGAGATCCTCAACGCTGCCTTCCTTAAAGGTAGAGTTTCGGGATAGATCTTCACGTAATGGGTGTGAAATGGCAGAAATGCAGGGTTTCTGGTTTGACCTTCACGTAATAGGTGTGAAATGGCAGAAATGGGGTAAACTTCACATAATATAGGGTGAAACTTATGGAATGGGAGTAAAACTTCATGGCATGTGGGTAAAACATCTTGATATGCGGGAAGAATGTCAGAGAATTAGGGTAAAACTTCACACAATAGGATAGAACTTATGGAACTGGGGTAAAACTTCATGGAATGAGAGTAAAACATCAAGGTATTGGGGGGTAAACCTCCAGGGAATATACGGATATCACTCGTCAATTATCAACAGGGCAAAAAATTTAAGGTATTGAGGAACAACTTCAGGGAATGGGGCTAAAGGTTTAAGGAATCGTCAGATAACGTAGCAAAATTGGAAGCAAAACTGAGTGATAACACTGAGTAAGGCCAGTTAGGTATGTGTTGTATTATAAAACTACGGGGTATTGGGTTGCAACAGTTTGTGGATGCGATGCTTGTACATGTGTATAGCCAAATTCTCTCTTAAGATTTAATCAACATGGTACTGCGGTGCTAACTTGTAATAAGGCATGCCGGGATGTGTGTGCTTTCCTTGTCTTGTATATAGAGCAGGCCGATAAACGGAAACACTTCTCCAAAATGGGTAACTTACTGGGATATTTAATTAACTTTCAGTTTCAAAAGGTGTATCCTTAGTATCAGGCCTACACAGAAGTCTGTAAGACCGCAGTCTTGTAACAACATCACTCACCGGACACAAACGGAACCACTGATAGGTTTTATTCCCTTGGGGGGTGGGAATGGGCGGTTAGAACTGTAGTGCCGAGTGACGGGGTACTGTACAAGACTTCATTGGATTGTCAGAGGGTCTATAGGATACTTTAGATAGGATAGATATGAATTCAAATTTATTCTTTAATACTAGAAGTTGAGAATTTTTTTCAGAAATGTGTGATGATGGTTTCCCTAATATATTAATGACCAGGCATGCACCTTTCAATAAACTTCCTAACAAGTTGAATTTTCTGAGATACTGTTTTCTTGCTTTGTTCTCTTTGAGAGTTTTGATACTAGGTGATCTGTCGGGAATCTTAGGCTTCAATTACTGAAAAGCTGTCTGAGTAGTCACTATGGTTAAGACATTAACGCTGCATGAGTTACCTTTAAGGCTGCTACATATATATATATATTCATGTACATGTATATACTGCTACTTGGCAGTTTGGCTTGGAAGACAAATTGTGTGACATCCAAAACTTATCTCATACCGTACTTTATTTAATACATTTAATATGTACAGGTAAGTGGGTGTTTTTGTAATTTTAACAAACCTTGAACAGTTGGCAGAAATTTAAGATTCTACCTTGAAGGTCGGTAGGAAACATTGGCATGCAGCTGGTATCTCTTGTCAGAACTCTAGGAAAAGCAGTTACCAGTAATCATTTTGACATTACCAGCACAAAAAGCCAGTAAGTCCATATTTAAACTCTTTGTGTATATATATTGCTCAGGCATTGTCTGGCCATGGCCAGTCGCAGCATGGGTTAAATGTTTTCATGCTTCACTTACACCTCCCTGATTATTAAAGTTTGTTCTGATGAATGTCTCAACTTTCAGGCGCTGACGGAGGTGAGATCGCCATGCATGTCAGATTAACCTAGTAGAGAAATAACTTCTCTGTCTGTCATGTACCATATATAATACACAAACATCGGTTCTGCCATTGGTCGGGTACTTCTTAGGTTTTATTCCAATCTTTAAACAAATTTCTCCATAAATTTTTCTGCTCTGCTCATTTGCTCCCTTTTATGTGAGAGCTTTGAAAGCATAAAAATGAAAAACAAAAATAAAGTAATGCTGATTCTTTATGTTTGCTAAATATCAATGCCTTTCCCGAAGATTTCTGTTCTTTGATCATTTCTGTCTATACAGCCATGATTTTTGCTTGGCTACCCATCCTGGTAAAACACAAATGAAACCCTCTTCAACATAGTGTAATACTCTTGAAAAAAATTACCACAGTGACTTGCTACCATGTCCTAATATGTTGCTGTGCTTAAAAAAAGCTGTACCAAAGTTTAAATTATCGCAGGTGATGAATCAGTTTGATCCGCTGAGGTTCTTTCTTGCAGTGTGACCCAATTATTTTTGCAGTAAAGGTCGTAGTACCAAGATATTCAAGCTTACAATGATCAGTATTTTATTTGTCACCAGAAAATTAATCCATATTGCCTTCTGTAATTATACACTATTTTCAGCCCAAGGTAATGTATTTTATGGGGGTAGATTACTATAATGAGGTAGACTGACTTTCCTCCATAGCCTATAGGACACGCTTCAGCTACATGTATAGGACTGCGTGCTGGCAATCAAAGCTAGCTCCAAGCTTACACCCCTTATGTTTTGTCTACAACTATGTACGCTTCCGGTTGAGTTTCACATATTTATGTTTTATACATCTTGATTAATCTTAGTTGTCACAGTACCAAAATCGAAGGTATTGGTGCTTCTTGTTTTACACTGGCATATGTATAACCTGTCATTTAATCATGCAATGCTGGCTTAAGACAATATCTACATATATATGTTAGCCATCTTCATAGACACTGCTACTAGAGCGCCTATGTCCGTTTGCATATATGTATATCATCGCAGCAAGAAAAGCTCGAAATTAGTTTCTGCATTTTCCAACATGACACTGAGAATATCTACAAGTTTTAACTTTGCTTTTGCCTAATGACATACACAGAGACTAATTTTGAGCTAAACCTGCTTCACCAATGACCACAATACATATATATTTTAAAAGTTCACAATATGACACAGCATTGAATCTCAAGCTTAGACATATTAATAAACTTAGTTTTATCTTATCTGGCCTGCTCACGGATTTGGTTACAACTTACAAATGCACATTCTGTTACTTTAAGCATTCTGTTACCACGCTGTATCGAGTCTTGTTACCCCGGTGTAACATTCCGGTGAAGTCCTCTGTATGTTCTCTGGGGACACCCTCATTAGTTGACACATGTCGCCTGTTAAAGCTTCGCTTCATGCAATTTCAAGGTTTAAGCTACGTTTAAAGCATTAATAATTACACATATCTTGACATGTTTGTTGCTTCAATGTCCATGCTATAGCAATATGTTGCTGTTCTGTTTAATAGATGCTTTATGTTACGATGGCTTCACGAGCTTTGCAACCCAAACTTGATATTGATATATGCGGCCACCAGGCCCAGCTTTTGCTGTTGTTCAATGCTTCCTAGATAGTAAGAATTTATGAACACTTCCCGCAACTAATTGTGTAGCAATGGGAAGTCTGTATGTCATTTCCCCATGTAGATCCCTAGTACTAAACTACCGGTACATACAGAATCCTTACATAGCGCTGCCAGCCAGAAGACCAGTTATAATAATCCTCCAATAAACCTAGCTGACCCTAAGATCCTGTGTGACAATCTCCAGGTTTCTGTTTCATAAAACTGAGGGATGTCGCCGCTGTAAAGACATCTTTACGTCTAATGAAACAGAAGCCTGGGTGTAGCTTCTAGCTTGAAAAATTTCAAGCCCAAAGTGACCTTAAAGCATAAAAAAAAACAATGGTCGTTAAGCACAAATTTTAGTTTTCATTTCTGGGCTTGAGGTTTTACCAGATACTGAGCCCTAGTGTCCGAGCTTTAATACATGTAGTGTACTCTGTACCTTACCAGTTGAAGTGTATAAAGACTTACTGCAGTGTGTGCTAGACATAGTCGACTCAATCTGGTTTATTTTAAGAATATCAGTAGATTTACATAGTATCTAATTGATGTAATATACCTATTAATTCAGTATTAATTCAGTATGCATTCTGTAACACTACTAGTATGCAACAGGTATGTTAAATGCTTTGATGCCTCGTTCAAGTTCTCCTCAACTGTTTTGCATCGTTTGAAAATTCTTGTAGGAAATAAGTTAAAGCTGTGTGGTCAAGAACAGAACGGATCATTTGCATGAGCCTCTGGCCTGATGGTTTAAATAACCTTTCTATGCAAGTTGTTTCTTCTAAACACTGATAGGTCTTGCTTGTTCTCTTCTCAGACTATCACATGCCAACTTGGATTTCTAATGGCCTAATATTTCCCTCCTGAAGATTCCGTAATATGATATGTTGCATGATAAGTCAGGGATAAAAGCTCCCCAAATTTCACTGGACTGCCCCCTGTTCTACCACTGTATGAGCTGATTTTTGGACTAAGACATATCAAACAATGTACCCAGCAGCAAGGTACATACTTTTACATACAGTTTAATGTTTGTTAACACAGGTAAACTATTTTCCTTTCCCCAGAATTCAAGTTTGACGGCTTCAGCAATGACACGTGTCGCAGTATGGTAGCCATGATGGATGTATCCTTTTGACATTACGTAGAGTGAAAACAAAGGAGAGTTTTGATATATACTGCAGTACTGCATACACATGTCTTTAAGGCACAGTTCCACTGTGACCTAGGGCAAACAAATTGGACACCTTGAATAGTAGTCTTTACTTCCCAAACTTGTGTAATTCGACAAATATAAATTAAGGCATAGATATAAATAGATTGCGAAGCACAGTTTGAGGTCACCTGCTTAATTCTACAGACTCTCTCGACCCAGACATTTGAAAATGTACAAATGTAATTGATTTGTGAGTAACCGTGTTTTTCCTTGACCCAGCGTGTTCCCAGGCTGACAGGTCTGGGAAGCTGGGATTCGAGGAGTTCAAACGTCTGTGGACTGATCTCCGACTGTGGAAGGTAAGACCGGGTGAGGGACTGCTGCCTGGGAGTGTGTGTGTGGCAATGTATTCCACAAGATGTCAGAGCACTAGGGACGGCTTCTCAGAGAATCTCAAATCTCAAAGTGTCATTGTGCATGCATGAATAAAAAAAAAAAACATGGTTGCGGATTGCTACTGCACACAGATACTTCAGTTTTAGGACATCTTTTCAAGAATCTTTGAAACAAACGTTACTCTATCAAGTGGACTTCCTTAGGTTTTCAGTGCAAGTTTTCTGTTATAATGAAAGGAATTCCTAAGTAACATACATGTATAAGGATCTTGTAGAAGGTATACAGCGGTCCCCCTCTAATAAGGACACCCCTTCTGCCAAAGAATTCCGTCCTTATTAGAGAGGTGTCCTTTGGTCAGAGGGAGCATTACATACACTGTAGAGGCTTTTGTACATTGTACATGCACATGTATATAAAACATGGTAGTACCCATGGCTATGAAGCAGGTATACCAGTTTCTTTAAATTTCTCCTGAAGTTCAAAACTAATGTTAGTTAAGCTTGCCAAAGACACCGGTCACTGCAGTGATTAGCTGGTTTGTTTTTCGATTTTCTTAAGCCTGCTGCCTGTAGTTGAAAAATAAAAATCTTCTAGAGTTTAAACCAAATATTGTAAGATGATAAGGTGCATTGACTTTACCTGTTAATTCACTTGTGAATATTCACTTGCAGACGGTATTCAAAAACCACGATCAAGATCGCAGTGGCAACTTCAACAGCTATGAGCTGAGGCAGGCTTTCCATGCTGTTGGTAAATATCCACATGTGACCTAGAGTGTTGAGGAGTGTCAGTAGTGGGTGGGAACTACATGTAATACGACATAATGCATCTGTATACTTTATTTGATGTAGTCGTGGTGTGGATTCTGTCGAATGAACTACCTGGTACAATGAACCTGTCTTGAGAGATTACTCCCATGAGAGACCACTTGTCTTGAAAGATCAGATATTCCTGGCAGGTTCTACATTTCAATGTAATTGAACCTGCCACCAAAGACCACCTGTCTTGAGATACCATATTTGTATGGCCAATGGGGTGGTCTTTCAGAAATATTTTCCACCTGTTTGACTGCATTCCAAGCAGTTGTTGTTTGAATGAACGTTTCTTTTTTAATATGCACATTTTATGCAGAAAGTGACAGCTTCATTATCAGAACTAGTAACCAAGGGATTTAAATACATTGTACATCGCCAGTTCTTACTTTAACCTGTACTTCATACTTTTCACTAAATGGCAGCAAAGATAGATCTTCGTGGTACAGTGTATCTGACACCAGTTGACAAGTTTACTATTGAGAACTTGGCCTGTGTTCCCAGGTTTCCGTGTGAGCAACCAGACGTTCAATGCCCTGGTTCAGCGCTATTCCCGCCGGGATGGCAAGATCCAGTTTGATGACTTCATCCACTGTGTTGTGAGAATGAGGACAATGTTTGGTAAGCGGACATCACCTTGACACTGAGCAAGCAAAATAGTTTCTCATTTGCAATGGCAGAACAAAGGCATAACTGGCTACTAGTAGTGTATTGAGTTATATGATCTTTGGTCACATGAGAAAATCATAACTGCGTATTCATGATATTAGTCTTTCTTTTGCGAGAACAATTTGTGAGGCTGTTATAAACAAAAAGCTCATATTTTTACCTTAACTGTGTTACACATGCACGGTAAAGAGAAGCAAGTTTCAAGTTTATTGTAATAATCTGTGATACATTAGCCGGGTGCATTAGAGGGCTCTGTTATTTCTCAGTTTGTAACACAGCAGTGCTAGAGGTTTTCAGTTTTAACGTTGGCTAATCAAGTTCTGTCTCTCTCCAGATATCTTCAAAGAAATGGAGCGCAATGGAAGAGCTGAATTCAAGCTTGACCAGGTACACACAGCTTTAGTTTTAGTACAAGCATATCTCTGTATGTTTCGTCCTATAGCTCAAGTCTGAAAATGATCAAAAGATGAAAAGTGAAATTTAATGATTTTACAATCATTAGTGTTTTTCGACAATGGCAGTCGAAGTGATCCAGATAACTTTTATGTCCTAACATGGATGATGATGATGATGATGATGATAATGACAACAACAACACTGACGATGATGATGACAGGGACAATCTGTTTTAGAGTTCATGTGGGGAAAGTAGCATCCTGGCACTCAATGCCTGTTTGCCCTTGTTCTTTCCAGTTCATCCAAACAACAATGTACTCGTAAGGAGAGAATGGAACTATTGCTGCTGTCCCTAGAATCCGATCTACCCAGGAAAGCCAACATGTGCTACCCCTAGCTGTCTGGATCCAACCCTGTTCTGCTGTGCTGCTCATAGCAGCCGTACATGTACCTGCTGCCTGGGCCAGATATTTAGTGCTTTAGATGAACAGCTCCTAGATTGATTCATGGTGCAATGTAGCTAGGACATTAGTCACTTGAAATTGATGTAAATGTGAGAGCTATTATTATAAAATCTGCTATGCTTGTTATTATAAAACACCGGTATGTATGTGGATGGAATACGAGGAACAGACTTTGATAATCTCTTAATTTTCTGTCACAACTTATGGGCGTAGTGTTAGATGTTGTTGTGTATCTTTGGAAATAATGGCGAAAGTAGGTGTGGCAAGATTTCACTTTGTCGTTCGGATGTTTTAACTGGGCACGATCACTGGGCATTGAGACTGTCTAACGCCATGACAACAGGAGGGTGCTTGACCTTCGGGAGACAGGGTCCCTAAAAACAAAAAAACCCTCAGTTGGTGCCATTCTTCACACACTGTCTTGCAGGCAGTGCCTGGGGGTATCCTCTGTGGAAGATATGACCTGAACGGTGCTGTGCGCAGTAGCAATAGTCAGTAGTCTCGCTCTCAGATTTCCTGTTAAGTTGAGCGCACTTTTTTTGCCCTTTTGTACAAAATATATAGTGTCGACAAGTGATCAGAATGGACTGAATCTCTTAACTATGTTTTCGCTGCGAGAGATGTAAAACTCGGTGGAATGTTGTCACAAAAACTATGGTGCCAATCATATTTTGCGTGATGCCACAAGCTCTTGAAGCATTGACTGGTCTGAACCGGATTCTTGCATTAAGGAATAGTGTCTGGCATCAGGGAATAATGAATAGGTATGGTATTCCGGCCGCATTTCTTTGATGTCTCATACCGGATTTCCCACGGGTAACATAGCAGTAGTGGACAATATGTGTAATATTGTTGTTTACAAGCGAACATTTACTTTCTTGTTAATCAAGTGCCCAAGTTAAGGCTTCCAATGTGTACAGTGTTACGAAATCTTCTGTTAAAACTGCTATTACAAAGTTTTTCATTAGATCTGTTCATCTCTGTTGACTTTGCATGTATACTATTAACAACATTGGCATGTTTTTAACTACCAGTGCCAACTACTGCAATAATGCAGATATACTGTTCATACATTGTGCTTATAATTCTTTTTTTTTTTTATTTTGTTAACTTTGTTACTCTTTCTACTTGTACATATATGTATAAATGCTTATTCCTGCCGAATAATGAGGAGGTAATTGTTTCCTCTGCCAATGATTTGAGGAGGTAATTTATGGCTGGGCTATATATGTGTACAAGGGTATGCGAAAGTCGCAAAGTTATCTCTCTTTTTGCTCTTACCAGATGTGGAGCGCTGGTATATGTTGAATACGCCTGAATTGATATGGAGAAGAAAGATTATGAGCAAAGATAGTGACTACACGTCATAGATAACATTAGTGACATTAGCCTATTTCTTGTTCCCTTATGGTTACAGTCCCGGATATATACATGTGGATTAGATTTAAACGAAGGTCCTGTGTTTAAGTGGTGTAATCTGGCAATGTATCAAAGCTATATAGGCTGTGAGAAAATTAAGACAAATCGGGTCTTCTGATACCAGACGTGATGAATGTAATCAAAGGTCGATATTTGCATAAAATAGCCTAGGACTTGTGTACATAGGAGAGCCCTTATACTAGATAAACTTCTTTTAGTAGATAATTTTCATTCATTAGTCCACCTATGGCATTGTAGTAGACAGATAGCCCTGATGATTTATAGGAGCAGTATATGTCTCAATCAGTAGCAGCATAAAGGCGTAATAGCAAATTTGTTTTATTTTGTAGAAATGAATCAAATGATATATTTTCTCACTTGCCCTAGTTATTGCAATTTACATATGTACATACATGCATATATATTACATACATACTAGTCCTTGGGTTTGATGTGAGATGTAATCATATGCACCTCAGCTATATTTTTTTTTAATTATCTACACTGACATGCAAACCTGCAATCTATGAACTTACAAATTGCTGGGAATACGGTAGTATGTCATTGTAGGGCTGGGGGGGAATTCTTGCCATTCGTGAGAGAAATGCTGCCTACCTGTTAGTAAGGCCTAAAAAATCACAATGTACTATTCAGTGGCAGCAATTGAAATCTGCAGTGGACATATTTATAGTATTGCACAACTTGTAGTTGCTGTGCCCGTGAAACGCAATCTAGTCTTATATATACCTGCTACTTTATTAAACCCCAGATAAGTACTTGGTGTGACAACTGTATGTATAACTTGCTCAGTTGCTGTAAGTTCTGGCAAATATGTATTCAGTATACATGCGCTATTCAGATTGAGGAAATTTGCTTAAAATATTTTAATATTACTTCAAGCCATTCTAAGCTTAATACTAGGCTCAATAATTAAGTTACAAAAGTGGGGCATTGATACTTCCATGACATCTTCAAAGCTTAAATTCAGCGATTTGGTTAACTAATTTCACCACTGGCCAAAAAACTTTCATGGACTAACCAGTTGTTACAGGGTTGTAAAATCGTGCTTACTAGATTTCCATAGCTCCTAGAAACTTTTGCCTTGTAGTATTTAGATGTAATTTTGTCAGTGTTAACTGTTTAAGCCAATATTTGTTACTGGTTTCTTCCAATAAATTGATGTATGAAGTGATCAGTCTCGAGTCTATATTTTGCTCAACTACTTTCTGTGGCTGTATACATATATTGTCATGTATTTATACGCTTCATCATTGGTTATTTCTCAAATTCCATAATCCCTTTAATACTGAAGCAGATTGTTACAAGCGGGTCTTCCCAAACTAGCATCGGGTTAGACTGACCATAGAAAAGATTTTGGTGAAGTGATTTTGTGGGATGTAAGGTCACAGGGAGAGTCCATGTTCGAAGGGGTGTAAGATGTAGCCAAAACGGCATTCATGTTGGGAGATTACCCTTAAAATTATTCTCTAACATGTGGGACACTATTCTAGATCTCTAAAGTTACACGTCCTGGTTATTAGCTCTGCTTTGTGCTACTGCACAGCAGAGCTACTGTCGTCACGCGGGCGTCCGTCGTCTGTCGTCGTCCGTCCGTCGTCCGTCCGTCCGTAGACATTGTTTTCTCGGATATCACTGAATGAATTAATGCCAAATTTTGGGGCCAGGTACCTATCCACCATATCTCCAGACCATTTTTTTTGTTTTTCAAAATTTAAAATTTTTGATTTTTTACGAATTTTTT
>JAAUYG010161541.1_pt1 | contig 22562 bp, 9 predicted proteins | sample 7278091 | NCBI WGS metagenome assembly JAAUYG01 (sample SAMN14350201, study PRJNA611818) | marine sediment metagenome | isolation source: surface marine sediment (0.6m) | place: French Polynesia: Moorea | collected 2018-08 | reverse complement strand
TGAGCTAGAACGGATTCTCCGTCTAGCCGCCTAACCCCGCCAGTTTCACGTTTTGATGACGAGGCCCAGAATCTGGATTTCTGGCTGAATTTCTGCGAAAGTATAGTTACAACTAGACGAATTAATACGTTCTAACCAAAGATACACTCAAGCTAGTTTGGCTCAAGCTTTGGAAGTTAGCGATCGCACTATTAGAAATTACATAGATTTTATGCGCGATCGCTTTCATAGCTGCCACCAGCGGTTTTGAGCTTGAAGTGGAAGCCCTGACGCATCCAGTCTTGCAGGGGAACGATGAAGGTTGAGGTTTTGCTGGCTTCGTCGCGGCTGGTTTGGTCAAGGGTAGTTTTGTTTTTTGTACCGGGCTGCCAGATGAAGAGTTGACCGTTGACATATTTGGCAAGGGTGATGATGCGAAATTTGATTTGGGTGAAATTGACGACGGCATCGGGGGCTTGAGTGAGACAGCGGGGCGTGTAGTCGAAGGTCCAGACTTCCTGGCTATCGGTGGTGGGAAGTTGGCGTTCGTAGTCCTTGTGTTCCCATTTGCCGTCAGAAAAATGATCCCGATATTTGAAGTTGAAGTCGCGCAGGTCAGACAGGTTGACGCCGGGGACTCGGAAGAGGAAATTGCCGTTGGCATCTTTTTCGCCAGGGAAATCCCAGACTTTACCAGCTGGTTCCCAGGCATGGATGAAGACAGCATCGCGGGGTTGGGCAGGTTGATAGTGGATGAGAAGTTCCATAATGTGTCTCCTGGATTTGTGATGGTGAGGAAGGTGGTTATTCGACTGAGTGAGAACGATCGGGCTGAGAACTGAGACCTCACACTGGCCATGCTTGAGTTCTTCCCGAGAAGGTCACGACAAATAGCATGTCTTCAATCATGTCCGAGGCAAACAGGTTGCGAATGTTGGGCTGATCTATCAACGTCAGGGTCCAAGTACCCCAGGGAGCTTTGTTGCCGGTGATGGGTAACCAGGCACTACCATTGGTTTGAGTACTGATCAGGCCCTTGTCGTCTATACTGGCTTCGCCACCGGCCGAGCCGGTGCCGCCTTCTTCGGTGAAGCTCAAGCCGACCTTAAGTTCTCGGGGTAGACCATCGACGGTGACAAAGTAGAGCAGGAGTTTTTGCAGCTTAACGTCGCTGAGGTTGGGCGGGAAGTCTTGGCGGCGGGTGCGGAATTGCACTGTCATCGGTTGGGTGGTCTGGTCGGGGTTGTGCAGATCGTACCAGGCGTCGGCGAACTGGTCGCGGAAGCTAAAGGGCCGCTCGGCGCTGACTTTGTCGTCAAGGGTTTGCAGCACCTGTTGCCGATAGTCGTAGCTGTTGAGGGCGGTGTAATCGACGGTGATCAGAATATCAGCGATGGTGCTGTAGTCGAAGCCGTTGGCGGCTTTGGGCATGGCAAATTGCCAGGCGGCATCCACCCCCATGCTTTCAAAGGGCAGGAACATGCTCTGGTTTTCGGGGGTGAGTTCAAACAGGCCGGTGGCATTGGTGGGGGAGGTAAGGGCCACGGAGTCGGTGCGGGGTGGCAGGGTAATTTTCTGGAAGAAGCCGCCGCTGCCAATCACCACCCGCGAGGTGCCGACGCTGGTGAGGGTGGCTTTGATGCCTTCGGTGGGGGGAATCAGGGCAATGACAGAGGTGCGCACCCGTTTGATCAGCCGCAGGTAGTGGCCGGGGAAGTCGCGATCGAACAGCTCCATAGGGGTGTTAAATAGCAAAACCCCTGTTTGTCGGAACTGGGCGAATTCGTAGGGTCGCAACCGAGCCAGGGAGAAGGTCTTGGTGAGCTGCAGTTTTTGTTTGTCGGTGTCAAAGGCGTATTGGTCGAGTTTGACAATGTCTTGCAGCAGTCGGGCGGAGCCGGTGAGACCGCGGCGATCGGGACCGTTGCCTTGCCCACTGGTCATTAGGGCGCTGGTAGGGGCTTCCCAATAGTCGGTTTGTATGTAGGCGAGCGGTACTTCCTGGCGCTCGAAGGCCAGTTGATTGGCGGCGGTTTGGGCCAGGGCAGTGGCCTGTTGCAGGAAGAAGCTGTAGACCCCTTCCAGAACGCCACTCATCCAGTCGTAGAGTTCGACATTGGTGAATTTGGTGTTGAGAAAGTCCACTACTTCCTGGGCGTGGTCGGCTTGGATGTTGGCGATTTTGAGTTCTTGACCCACAATGTGTACGCGATCCTGGGCCAGGTTAATCTGTTGCGCGCCAATGCGAACATCCTGAGTGGCAACAGCTTTCTGGAGAGTCCATTCTTGCTTGCGGCGTTCATGGCTGGCATAAATAGCCGCCCTTTGCGCTTCAGTTTCATAGTAGATGGCGATGCCAGTGTTGATAGCTGCACCGACATAAGCTCCAGCTGCAATTCCAGCCATAACTGCTTGCCAGACCGTAGGTTCATTCATTGCCAGAACCCCAGCCGCTTGAGCTGCACCAGTTTGGGCTGCTGCCCAAATTTTTGCGTGCATAGCAATGTCGTAGCACAAGAGCATCCGTTGTTCGTATTCATTCAACCCTGCCGAGATCCACTCCTGGTAGGTATCGACTTGAATCTGGGCGCGTTCTTGCTGCAATTCGGCCAGTTCCACGCTGTCTTCGGCTTCGGATACCCTCAACGTCTGCAGTTGAACCCCGGCGCGGGTCACCGTCACATCCTGTTTAGCTTTCAGCAGGTTGTAGTATTCCGCATCGCGTTTTTCCAGGGCAGAAAGCATAGCCGCCTCCATTTGACCGGCCAATTGAGCCAGTTGCTTGGCCCGCTCGATCACCACGGCGTAGCGATAGGGAGTGGGCTGGATATCGATCGCACCAGGCGGCATCAGATTGCCACCGGCACCAATTTGGGGGAGGCCGGTTGTGGTATCGGTGGGGGCGGCGTAGGGGTCGAGTTGCCGTTCGATACCGGCGATGTTGCGACAGGTACGAATTTTATACAGGTTAAGCTCGGCCCGCAGGCGGAGGAAGTCCAGGACGGGATTTTTCGGAATGCAGAAGCCGTAGGGCGTTCCTGGTGTATACCTTGTGAGGACTGATAACGGTTCTTCCTTGGCTAGCACGGCATCAATATCAATCGGCAGAGGTTCTTCAATTACAGATGTCGGTGTGTTCTCGGCCATACCTCCCAATATGTCGGGTCGTAACCCGCCTGCGTAAGCGATAGATAACCACCTGTCGGTCGCATCACGGCGGTGTTCCCCGGCTTTCATGACTATGTCAGAAACCTCGGGCTGGGTTAACAAGGTCCTGTAGACCTTCTCCAGGGTTGCTGATTTCGCTTCAAACCAGGTTTCTATGGGCCGAGGTGGGGTTCGAGGAGTCTCGACGACGTACTTCAAAATTCTTACAAAATCGCCTGGATCAATAGGTTCTGTAGGTGGAAGTGTTTCTGTGAGGAGCTCAACCAAAGCTGAGAGCATGGAGGCGTTACCCACGATAATTGGCCACAAGCTGCTAAACACCTCTTTGCTTGGTTCGTCTTCGGGTATTCTACCTTCGGTCAAGTCTTTCACCTCAATCATGAGTTGTTCACACAGACTGGGAAATTCATGGAGTTCCCCAGTGTCGAGCAGATCCAGGGCGGTCATGTAGAGGGTGCGGGCATTGGGCACCGACTCGGCGGTATCGCGGGTGAATTCAGCATCCGCGTAGTCTAACAGGCAACGGATAAGGGCCTGGAGGGTAAAGCGGGTGTAGGTATTTTTGCGAGTAGAGGCAATTAGGTGGGGGTTAAGGGGATCGAGCAGCCAGTCGGTGACACGCTCGTAGTCATCGGAGAAGGATTCTTCGCGGCGCAACACATAGGAAATCTTGCGTTGGGCCGTGGGCACCGAGTAGTCATAGACGGTGCGGAACCAGTCCAGGGCATTGGTGTAGAGCCCTTGACGGTGGAGCTGGAGTGCCAGTTGGATTGGTACGAAGTAATAGGCTTCTTCTAAGTAGGCCAGGACAGAGGCTGGAGCATTTCGATTTCGGGTTAAGAACAGATTTGCAACTTGATGCCGTCGATTCCTGAGTTCTGATGTCGAAAATTCTTCAGCGATCTCAAACGGCGCAGTCATATTTGAAGATAATTGAGTTGAATTTGAAGATATCAGAGCATCATCTTCCCTTCTTGTAAATTCAGCGTGGAACAATGCTGTATTGCTTCCTGAGGGTTTGTATATGGCCGATCCTGAGGATTTGGCAACAAACTCTATTTCTCGAACATTCAGTTCACCCAACTCTTTGACATCCATAACGGGTCTAACATTGACTAGAACCTGTTCACCATCAAGCAAACTATAAAGAGCATCCCAAAGAGACTCTCCTCTAGCAAAAATCTTTACTTTTTTATTGATGAATGACCACTTTTTGTCTTCACATAAGGTTTGGAGAAACAAATTCAATTCTCCCTTGATTTTATCCTTTGCTTTAGCAATATCATTTTCATATTCTTCGGCGGCGAATACTTCAGGATTCATAAATACATAATGCAGGTTCCAAGTTTTTTCATTCACTGAAAAAGTACGATCTCTAAGGTGGAGACTGCATCCAAAAGTCTCGTTTAGCCAATTGTTAAATTCTGGCAGGTCGCCTTCATATGTACCGTGTCTTCCATCAATGATTTTCAGTTGATGATAGCCAAATTGAGTGTCTGAGCCTTCTTTCCTCCAAACTAAGTAGACGCATGTTGTCTCTGGCCATAGAAAAGCGCTACTTTTATAGAAACCTTTTGAAGAAATTGAGATTTCTTCCCATTTGCCATCATCATCACGATCATCGATGATTCGGTATAGTAAATTTCCATTATGTCTCTGAGCAACTAGGCAATGCCGACCTTCACCTAGATAGATCATTGAAATAAGCTTATCTAGGTATACGTTATAAGCTCTTAAATCGAAAAGACCCCAAGAACTACTATATTTCCAGTCCATTTCTTGTGTATCGAAGGTTCGGACATAAATGGGGCGAGGGCTAATATTAAAGCAAACAGCTACTTTGGGCTCCATTGGAGAAGCGTTTTGCTCAAGAACGATTGAAAAAGACTGCTTACTCACTTCTTCGGGGAGTTCGAGTTCCTTTGGCTCACTCCAGTTTTGACCTAAATTAATCCATGTTTCACTTTGGCCTAAATCGCAACGAGTAACAACAAGTTTCTGTTGTTCTTCTTCTTGGATGAGTGCAAATAGATATACAAGGTTTTCATAGGTCGTTACACCCACAACTTCACTCTCTTGCTCAAGTCCAGGCATAGGCATCCAGGGACTTTGAGGATAAAGCGAATTGTCAGGAGAATCGGCCTCGTACCAGGAGACATACAAGGCACCTGTCTCGCTACTGCGAGCAAATGCAAATATTACGAGGTGTCCATCCAGGAATTCAGCGTTTGCTTGCACAGCGGCTTCCGGAATCAGATTGGCAACGTCTTTCAAATAAATTGAATAGCGTTCTGCGGCTGCCCGTGCAGCTCCTGGGCTGAAACGTGGATTCTCTTGAGATTCCTGAATCAGAGACTGGAAAGCCGGTGTTTTCCATGTGCGTAGGCTCGGAATCAAAATGTTTTCGGGATACATGAAAACAAACATGGCCGATCGCCAGGTGGCGTAGAAGCCAATCCATTGCCATTCTTCGTCAAAATTGTCGGTATCTACCAGCTTTAAGCCGATGTCTGCCAGTTGGCCCTCGCGAAGAGATTCGAGAAGTTTCCGAAGGGTTTCGATCGCCTGCCCCACGCGAGTCGTTTGCCGACAGCCGCTGTTGCAGGCATCAATCAAAAGGGTTTTGGTGATGGTTTTTGCTTTTTCCGCAAAACCACGCCCTTCAACTCTGGTAGCTTTTACCAGGGCATCGCGTAGTTTAGGCAGGGTTTCGGCTTCGGTGACGCTAACGGCCTCTTGCAGGGCGGCAATGGTGGTGTTGGCCTGCTCGATGCGAGTTTCGAGGGTATCTTCCCAGTCGCGGCGATCGCGCCAGGTAGCCCGCCAGGGAGGCAACCATTCGGGCTCTGGCGGCGGGAAGGTAGGTTCGGGCGGGGTAGGCAGTTGGAAAAAGTCTGGACTGAGATAGATATCATGGTTCAGTTCTTCGGCTCGCCAATCGGCAAAGTTCCGCTGTTTCTGCACCTGGAACAAGATGAAGCTGACATCTTGCCGTTCTGAATCGAGGATGGTCCCAGCAGTTATCGCCAATGCACGAACTCTGAGGAGGCATAAAAGGGCTTCGATGCTTAACCCCAGTTGTTCCAGTTGAGGAATTACGGCCAAGCCTTGCTCCCAGTTGCGCTTTAGTTGTAGCAAGCGGGCCATTAAGCAAGCCCTGGCGAGAATAGAAAAAAAGGTATCCCAGTCTGAAGGTGTAGCAGACGGGTCGCTTACCAAAGTTGTTAACTGCTCGAACTCTTCAAGACTTAAGCCGAGTTCCTGGGTGATTTTCTCTTCGTCGGAGGCACTGCTAAGACCGTTTAATTCAATTACGGAGATGCCCAAAGCGTAACGAATTAGTGAATCAATACCACTGGCATGAAGGTTCCTGCATTGCGCCTCAAGGGTTGTCCGCGTAATGGAGCCAAAGAGTTTCTCAGTGACAAAGGCATCAAACCTGTCAAGATTGCGAGGCAACCAGTCTAGGTAATTTATCCATTCCCACCGCTCCTGCCAAAGGTCATAGACGGCTCCAGAGTCAATGTCCCTTAGATAACGGCGACTAATGACATCTGGATCGATGATGGGGGCGCTGCTGCGCTGCCGCAGGGCCAGCCGCCATTGCAGACGGCTGGCAACAGTGGCTCGCCATTTAGGTAGGCGGGGTTTGAGGGCGTTCCAGTAGGCTCCGGCAATGACGGGGTCATCGTCTTCTTCGGTGCGCCAGATGGAGGGCCAGTTTTGCTGCCGCTTATGGGAACTAGTCAACAAGGTGTAGACTTCTCCCCATTCCCCCTCTGAGGGCTGTTTTTTCCGTTGAATTTCAACAATGCGTCGCAGGGATTCGGGCGTAAGGGAGAGGTTGGTGATTTCTGTGAGTACAGTCTCTAAGTTGGTCCGATCGCCACCTGTAGCTTCCGCCTCTGCGGTGCGGAAACGGTTGGCCAGATCGATGAGATAGTTATCCCAAGCGGAGTAGGCACTACTAATTACTGAAACATCGCCCAAAGCTTCCGTCACCATAGCATTGAAGTCCACTTCCTTATGAGCAGTCTTCAACGCTTGGGCAAACTCATCCAACTGCTCCCGTCGTGCCTGCCAGAGCAGGGTGGCTTGTCGTCCGACGGTGTCTTCCGGCAGGTCTTTCGGGTTGATGGTATCTGGGTCGATCCAGGGCTGGTCTTCTTTTCGTACAGGGGGCCAGATACCGGCTTCTGATTCCCGTTGGGAAATCCAGAAATATCGGGGACTGAGCAGAACCTGGTCAGTCAGAGAAGCTTCTTCTTCGCGCCAGGTCGGGAACAGGCTTTGTTTTTGTGCCTGCACCAAAATGGAATAGACCTCTTCCCATTCTTCCGCCTGCACCTCGTCTTCGGCTTCCTTGCCTTTGGTATAGAGGGTTATCAGCCGGTTAAAGCTTTCCAGCGTGAGGTGTAGATCGTTGATGATGCGATCGCTGAGAGCATCAACATCTTTCCCGTGGATTAGTTCCTCGTGCAGAGTCTCCAGGCCAGTTGAAGTTGGCCAAGAGGAAAGCGTGTCCCGCATTTGGTCGAGCAGGACAACTATCCCGTCAGTTTCCCTAAGAGTACGCAGCGCCGTTAGCTGTTCATCCACCCACTGCCGCCGCTGAATCCACAGGTCAAACAGCGGATTCGTACCCGCAAAGGGATCTCGAAAATCATCGGGACTGATCGCATCGGGATCGATGACAGGCAAGAGGTCAATTTCTGCATCATCAGGAACCCGACCGTCTTCCACATAAGGGTCTAGTGGCCAGTCCTGAGTCTTCCACAGGCTGCGGAGATTCTGAAGTCGCCAGCAGAGGAATCGGGGGATAGCAGCGAGTTGGAATCTATCACCATCAGCGAGAGCAGACGAACTCAAGGCAACGGTACCAGAAAGCTCACTGAAATTTTTGGGGGCTAGGTTAAAAATGCCTTGCTCGGAATCCCATACGCCCGAGGCCACCAGCTGTTCAGCGCGCTTCGCAGATTTGCGATAAAGATCGAGGCGGAATGAGCGCGGGTCAGAATCCGGAATCTCGGAAATTTCGGCGTGAATGAGTCCGCTTTTATCAGTATTCCAGAGCCATTCCACCCCTTCCAGGTGCCAGTGACGGATTAGCTTTTCGCTATAAACTGGACCATCGCTGAGGGGATTGCGGTTGATGTCGGTATCGACCAGGTCAAACATGCGTTCTAGCCAGGCTTCGGTTAGGGCTCCAAGATCGACCAGTAGTTCATCGAGAGGCTTGAGCTCATGGGAAGCGGTCGGAGAGTCGAGACCCAGGCGCAGGGCCAGAGCCTGACGCTCCTCTTCTTCGGCATAGCGGGCCAGGCGCAGTTCGTCGTAGGAGGTGCCAAGTTTGGTTAACAGAGTGGTGTAGGCTGCCAGGCAATAGGACTCTTCGTCCCTTGAGGACAATAATAATGACTGGGCATCCAGATAGCGGCGAAGTACTTCTATACAAAGGCGAACCTGGCGAACCTGGTTTTCTAAGGACGGGCAAGAGACGGGGAGTTCCCCAAAGGGCTGGTGAAACTGGTTCTGGATGTCGTTTAACGTGATGGGAACGTAAATGCCTTCTTTTTCGATTTCGATGTGTTTGAGGGTATAGGCCAGCAGGTCGGCGAGGTAGGCCAGAGGGCTCACTGCTGCTTCGCAGTCGCGACATTCGCACTGGTCGCCCGCGATTTCTGTTACTGCATCAATCCCCTCGGGGGGCAAATTCTCTGGCAGCTTTTCGATTCCATAGGTTGCCTTTGCTGCGAGGATGTCTGTGAGTTTATTACTGAGAGCCCTCTCCTCAGCAACGGCGGCAGCGTGCATGGGAATTAACTTGTCGAGGGGCAGCTCAGTGTCGTCATCACCTTCCCGCATCTTCTTAATGAAACTGTGGCGAGACAGGGCCGTAATATCTGTGAGGTTATAAAAGCCCTTATCAATGAGTTTTTGGTTATCGACGATGTTGAGCGAGACCATGCTCAGGTTAGCGTGGGCTTCCAGGGTTTTGACGGCTTCTGGGTTGATGTCTTCGGGCAAGTCCAAATGATGAAGTCCCCCGGTCCGACGAATGGCGGCCAGGGTGTCGATTTTGATGTCGGCTCCTGTCAGGAAGTTTACGAGGTTCTCTGGCAGAAAGAGGGTTTCCCGAAGTTCGGTCAATCGATGGGCAACGGGTTGCAGGTCAAAGTCAGGCACCCGAATTTCAATCGGTTCGTCGGGCTGAGTGGTAAGGTCGTGGGTGTGAACGATCTCACCTGCGGCGTTGAGCAGTTCCACCCGCAAGTGGCGCGGGGGCACCTCAGTGCCTTCGGCAGGGGGTGGGGTAGTGTAAGGAAACGTGATTTCGCCTCGCCTTAGGGAGATGGAAGCCAGAATTGTCCGATGACTCTCTGGATCGACCACCCGCACCCGCCAGTCGGTAAGGAGGAGATTGGTATCGTGGTTCCAGAGTTTTATCGGCTGTTTGTAACGCTTCAGCAAGCCGCGATCGCACTTTAGATCCTCGAATCGCTTCAAAACGTCGGAAATGGAAGACCGCAGCCGACGGGAAATGGTATTGACTTCGATAGCAGCCTTTAAAGCTCCACTCAGTCGGGCTTCATCCAGGCGCAGGAGGTCGTTGACATCCTTTAGAGGCAGTTCACTGCTGGTGAGACCATACAGTACATTTGTACGCAGTTTAGTTTCTTTGGCCAGGGTGTCGGCCAGGCGCAGGCGTTTAATAGTGACCTCGTCAATGCCGGTATTCTTAACCAGAAACTTCAGGTACTCATCTGTAATATCTGCGAGACGAATAGTCTTGCCCGATTTATCCTTCAATATCGGCTTCAGCTTGGCGATCGCCGTGTCGTACTCAGACGCAGGGGCAGGGATGACTAGATCCTCAATTTCCAAGGTTGTTCTAGACTTAAAGGCATTGAAGTAGGTCTTGGACTCCGCCAGGACGGTATCGTCTCCAGCCCTGAAGACCCGCACCACGATATCGATATGGTCTTTGCCCACGCTTTCCGCCTGTCCGATCTGCTCCTTCGTTAGGCGAATTGTGTAGCGATCCTCAGCGTTAGTTGTGGTTTCACCCAAAGGTTCTGCACGGCGCATTTCTCTATCAAACGCTTTAACCAACAATTCTGAAATTTTCTCTTGGGTCTCTTCTTGGATTACTTGACCAGTGATTCTATATTCGTTAGAAGACATAGCTAAAATTCTTCTCCAAAGTAAATTTCTTAAAATCCAGGTCTTTAGCGGCGTGTTGGTAGATTCATTCTCATTCTTGGAACTGGAGAAGGTCGTGGTGGTGGTCTAAAGCTTCGAATTTCTTCATAACGACCTTGTCGAACCGTGTGGTGAATTACTTCTCTAACTAAACTCATACTCTCAGGGTAGTTTCTAAATTCTTGCAATAAAGCATTTCTTAAATCATTGGGAAAATCAATTTGATGAAACCCCTCTCCGAATCCATGTGGTCGTGAAGAAGCTCCTGGAAGTATGTCATGAAGCATTTCAATTATGACTGAAGCGCAATTTGTATGTGTCACACTGTACCTTGGAGTATTCTGTACAAGTAGTAACCAACGCCCTAGAAAAGCTAGACCTTGTTCAGAGCTGATGTTTAATACAAATTCGCTATAATCAGCGGGCCCATACACCGAAGCGGTTCGATGAGGGTCAGGGTTAAATAAAAATAGCGTTCTATCAACCCTAACTCCACCTTCAAGTGTCACTACCGAGATAAAATCATCTGTTGAAAGAGCAAAAGAAAACACATAATCAGCAGTTTCCCCTGTATCACGCAAGATAAAACGAAACAGCATCATTGTGTGTCCTAGATCTCTTGTTAATGCACCTTCGGTGTGAAGAATTGAAACACTTTCTACTCCCTGAATATTGTCAATAGTCAAAGGGAATTGAAATTCCGACGAAATAGCTGTCATGTTTGGATTTCGCCCAGTTGCTCCAGTAGTTGTACTAGTTGTACCAATACCTGTAAGAACTATGAAGATAGCTACAAGTCCAGTTAAGGTAATTCCTTCTAACCCATTTGGATCAACGAACATCAATGGGTTATTTCTTACATAAAGATAACTCGATCTAAATACTGTTGAATTTTTTCTTATTAAGCGCTTCCATAGGTATGGATCAGGCTGTATCCAAATTCCTAAATAAGGTATGTAATATCTTTTTTCATGATAGTTAAACCCATTTTCTACATCTCTTTCCTTGCCTGAGAATCTATACCTTTTCCTGTCGAAACTCCCAAAACTGGTTTCCCCATAGGGCGTATATTCCTCCCGATTCACCAATTCCCCAGCATCGCCAATCACCACATTGCTACTGCCCAAATGGTTCCCCAGGTGATACTGCACCGCCGGGGTCGTCTCCCTCACCTCAAACGGCTCTCCCACCCGCACCAGGGCAATACGCTGCTGGTCATCCATCACATGCAGCGTATTGTTCTCTTTTTCTTCACCCTCCTTTTGCAGCTGGTGTAGCTCAAACACCCCATCCACATACACCGTCACCTCAACCTGGTTGCGCCCTTTTCGCACCAGTTTCTTCACCCGCTGGCCACTGGCGTCATACAGGTAGTGGGCATGCACTGACGGTTCTGAGGTGCCCGTCTGGGTGCGGAACACTCGCAGGCGATCGCTGTGATCCCACTCAAAGTGGCGGGCCTCATTTTCCTGGGTGAGGTTGCCGTTGGCATCGTACCGATGGGTGGGGTGGGTGAGCGGAGTGGTCGTTTCCCCCGATCGTCGGTCTTGCACGTGGGTCAGGCGGTTTGTCGGTGGGTCCGACCAATCCCCCGTCAGGTGCAGGGGCCATGCCTCATTCCACGCTTCCGGCGTCAGCCCGCCCATGCCAAAATTGCGGCTCCATTGGGTCTGCCAGGACGACCCCCCATTGCAGCGAATCGCCTGCTGGTGCTCCATCGTCAGCATGTTGCCCACCGGGTCGTAGGCATAGGTCTCCCGATAAAGGGAGGTCAGTTGGGGCGCATTGCTCGTTGTTGGAGTGCCCCGGCGGTTCACGAAGCCCGTGCCGCAGGCTAGCTCATCCGTCCAGGGGCGGGGTTGAGGCAAATTGCTGCATTCCCGCCCCGTCGCCGACAGCAGCCGATACAGCGGGTCGTAAGTAAACACCCGATCCAGGGCGTCCGCTCCCAGGAGTTCCCCCTGCACCCCAGACCCCGGCGTGCGCTCTTGAATGGCAGTGATATTGCCCGCCAGGTCATAGCGGTAGGCCAGATCCTGCAGGGGTGCCCCCTGAGGCGTGTAGGTCAGCTCATGCAGCTCGTAGTCTTCACTGCGCAGCCGCACCAGCCGGAAGGTCTGCGGGTCGTAGCCATAGCGGGTCATCACCCCATTGCCATAGGCCACCAAAATCCGCTGCCCCTTGGCGTTGTAGGCAATCCGCTCCACGTAGGGGGCCTCATCCAGGGTCACTGCCTCCAGGGCCCCGACCCGATTGTAGGTAGGCCGCAGCACTTTGCGCTCATGATCCACATCCTCCGGATACTGCATGGTCTTAATCCGGTTCAGCCCATCGTAGGTGAGGGAAGTGCGGTGCTCGGCAGCTTCCAGAATCTCTTCCCTGTAGGTCTCCAGGGCGGTGGTCTCCGTCGGCCAGTCCACCCGAAACGCCTGGATACTCCAGTCTGTTGTCTCCGTAGTTGGGAATACCGATAAAATCGCTTCATCGCCGATCGCTCGCCGTATTTTCTCTAGGCCATTGCCCTTAAAGTCGTAGCGCTCAAAGGTGAGCAGCCCCGCTTCGTCGTAGTGCTGGTAGAGCTTGCCCCGCAGATTGCGTTCTGTCACATCCGGTTCGGTCACACTATCCCCATAGACCAGATGCTCCCGGTGGGTGAGTTGTTGCCCAGCCCCATCCCTGGCCCACAGGTCCGTCGGTCGGTTGAGGGCATCGTAAGCCCGCAAGATCATGGCTCCCTTGTTGTCGCGTCGCTCCAGCTCATTGCCTGCCGCATCCAGCACCAGGCGGCGAATGCCCCCATCCAGTTGCTCAATCCGCAGCACCTGCGCCCCTTCGTCCTCCTCACTGCGCTTTGGCGTCAGGTCGTAGGCATAGCGAAAGGCCTCCCGTCCCAGGGCATCGGTCACCGTCAGCAGGTTGCCGCGAATGTCGTAGGTAGAGCGGGTGCAATAATCGTCCTCAGGATTGGTGCCATTCCGTTCCACACTGCGGATGGTGCGCCCCAGTGCATCCAGGGTGATGCTGCTGGGGGTAAAGTGGTGCTGCTCTGGAGCCCGATCCGTCAGCAGCACCCGAGTGCCATCGGACTGAAGCTTCCGACTCAGGGGAGCCAGATCGTTGGCGTCGTAGGTGTAAGCCTCCCAGGGGGTGGGGTCATACCGCTCCGGATCGCTCAGGTCATGGGGAATGCCGTAGATCACCCACTGCTCAGAACCATCCGGGTTAAGAGTGCGAATCACCTGACCGCGCGGGTCGTAGACCATCCTCACCCGTTGGCCCCGTTCCGTATCCAGGGGCTGGCCATAGTTCCACCCCACCGAGAAGAAGGGCTCATACTTGCCTACCACCCGACCCTTGTTGTCATAGACCTGCCAGCCACTGACCACCACATTGGGACGATCTGGGTTGGTATTCGTTTGCCCAACAATAGGCTGGCGGGTTTCCGTCTCATCATCCCGATCGACAGGTAAAATATCCCCACCAAAAATGGGATTGCCAAACCGCACCGCTTCCCCCTGGGTGCGGGTCTGGAGCAGTCGCCCAAAGCCATCGGAATATTCCACCTTGGTAATCGTGTAGTCCCGCTCGGCATCGGGCACATCCGGTTCCAAGGGGTGGTGTACTCGCTGGATGGTGCGCACGGCGATGGGCTGACGAGCCGCATCAAAGGCCAGGAAGTCATACTCAAACCAGCTGCTGGGTTGCTCTTCGGTGTCTCCCTCCCCAGTTTCGTCGATCGCGGCAACACTGGCAGGCATTCCCAGGGGGGTAAAGCCAAACACCTGAGCATTGCCATTGGGGTCGTTTACCCAGTCAGGCTGCAATACCCGGTAATCGTAGCTGGCCGCCGTCACCAGTCCCACCGGGTCCGTTACCTGCTCGGGCAGCAGATCGTAATCATCGTAGGTAATCGTCGTTGTGTGGCCCAGGGGATCTTGCATCGCCAGCACCAGTCCCCGGCCCGGCCCATCCTGAACGTCATACCGCCGCTGGGTAGTGATGGCAAAATAGCCCGTTGCCGTTTCTACATCATCCCGGAAAACATAGCCTGCCCTCGATGGCACGTTAGGCCGGAAGGCTTCGGGGTATTCCCCTGTCCAGGGCTCTCCCACCAGGTAGGGCGGTGGGCCATCCAGAGCAATGTCCTCGATGGGGTAGACCTCATCACGGACCATGTCCTCCGTCAGCACCAGGGTTTCGGAACGCACCAACGCTCCATAGTCCTCCAGGACTTCCAGATCCGCCCCAACAAAAGGCTCACCGTCGTAGAAGTTCAGAGTCTGCCCGTTAATGGTGCGGACCACGGTCCCATCTGCTATGCCCCGCTTCAAGTCGAGCAGGGGCTGGCGCGGGGTCTCGGTGATTTCGTAGGCCGTGGTAGTGGCCACCCGATCCACCTGATAGCGATCGCCGTCATCTCGCTGGGCAAAGGTGGTTTCGGTCACAGTGGCCAGGTAACCCTGCTCTCCGTCACCACAAGGGCGAGCATCGGCCATGCCGTCCCATCCTCGGGGACAGGCAATAGCGATCTGACGACGGGGTTGCCCATAGCGGTCATAGTTCTCTGTAAAGCCAAACTGGGTCATGGGGTCTGTTCCCCGTTCCCACTGGGTCACCCGCTGCCCCAATTGATGGGGGAAGAAAATCTGTCGCTGCCAGGGCTGCCAGGTGTCTGGGTCCGCTGCCTCATCCAGGGGCAACGCCATTACCCCATGCAGGGCTTCCGTCACCGTATAGGGTCGCTCCTGCTGGAGGGTGTCATCCAGGGCATACAGCTCCGTGCGCAAAATCCGCCCCCGCAGGGTACGCAGGGCATCGCGCCGCACCCGTCGAGGCAAACCCCGAAGAAAGTCCTCTAGCTCCAGCGAACGGTGCAGGAGGGGCGGATCGCCCGTCCAGAATTCCGCCCGGTAGTCCGTCTCGCCCCAGTCCCCAAACTCATCCCCCACTGGCCCCTGGTGGAACCAGGTTTTGGTCAACAGCGGCGGTGAAAAGTCGCGCCAGGCAACCGGCTCAAAGTGGGTATCGGCCCCGTGCAGCCCCGACTGCCAGTAGGCCTCGAAGACCTCCGTATCCAACTGTTCCACCCGACCAAAGCCGCGAAACTCCCGCTCCGCACCATCCCAGTAGCCGTGGTGATAAGTATAGGCGGTGGTCAGCTTGCCCTGGGAGAAGCGATCGATTACCTCCACTTGGGCCACTACCTGTACCGAGAAGGGGAGCGGGGTTTTCCAGCGAGTTTCTGGATGCTTCTCATCCTCTAAGTAATTCTGAATTGAAGACGCATATCCAACCCGCGTTACTGCCCCCATGTGATTGTCCATCTGGTGCAGTAGGTAAGGCTTCACCCCGCCGGTAAAGTCCAGGAAAAACATGCCACTGCGGGAAGGTCCAGGAGCATCGGCACTCCACAGCACTCCAGCGACCCCAGTGCCCAGCAGATCCACCAGCCGCACCGCATCCATATCCGTTACCGACGGGGTACCCTTGATGAAGATCGGGTCGCTCCAGCCATTGCCACTCTGGTTAATCCACAGAATCACCTCATTGTCATCCACATACACCAGGTCTGCTAACCCGTCCCCATCCACATCGCCGATCAGAATTCGGCGCGGGTCGTAACCATAGCGGAAGTGGGGACTGTTGCGCATAGAGATCCGCTGGCCCCAGTCGCCATAGCCCAGGTTGGGCCAGTATTCGATATTGCCGTCATAGACCAGCACGATATCCTGCAGGCCATCTCCGCTCATGTCCCCCCACCTCACCCGTGGGTCGGAAAAGTTGATATCGGGAAAGTCCTCAATCTCCCGCCGTTCTACAAATCGGGTCTCCGTCCACCCTTCCTGAGGGTGGTTAAAGAAACACTCCAGCCGACTGCCCGACCGGATGGCATCCGTCACCCCATCCCCGGTCAGGTCTACCAGCTGTACATTTGGCGCTTCCAGGTCAAAACTGGGAGCCGTGGAATAGCGGTGGAGCGATCGTCGGTCCCACAGCCCACCAAACTGCAGCGGGAAATAGCCCGACAGGCCTTCCCGATTCACCAGCAGATCGATGCGACCATCCCCATCGGCATCCAGGAGTTGCACCCCTGGATCGGCCAGCCGTAGACCAGCGGGGGCATCCGACATTTCTCTGGGCAGGTCAAAACGTCCGTTGCCTAAATTGCGCCAGTAGCGCACGGTGCCGTTCATCTCCAAGATGTCGGGCAGACCATTACCAAACAGGCCGGCTAGTTCCAGTTCGGGATTAGCCAGGGAACGAGCCGGTAAATCGCGCCCTTCAATGGGGAAGAAATCCCGGTCTTTCGGTTCAAAGTTGGTATAGCGAAATTCCAGAGGCGGCAATTCTTCGCGTCGCTTATCCAGGTTGGGATTGTCTTCGTCATGACCGATCGCTTCGATCTGACTCAGCAGCGACACGCCGTTCAGCGGCAGCAAGGACTCCAGGTCGGCCAGGTCCTCTCGCCGATCTAAATAGATGAACTGGTAGGTGCGAGCTAACCGTTCCCGATCCGCATGGGTGCGAATTTCGATGCGCCGACACCGCTTGCGGGTACGGATCTCAAAACCCGATCGGTATTCCGAGAAAGAATCGAACTCGGATCGGTCTTCGTACTCAAAGGTGACCGAAACCAGAAACTTAGGTTTTTTCCTATCTCCATAATCGGCATAGCGAATCCGCTTCAGATAGAGCCGCTCCCAGTGATGGGGACCGTCTGTACCAGAATCGCGATCGTAGTCGTAGACAATCAGATTCTCAAACGGGTCGCGGGTCTGAGTGAGCGACCAACTAAAGATATTGCTGCGATTGGTAGGATTGGCAATGACCCCTGGATCTTGCCAAGTTTTATCGGCATTTTCTGGAAGTTTCGGCGTGCCGTAGTAGCTGACCAGGCCATCCTTACTGCGCACTTCCCAATAATCCTGCACGGGACCATCGGGGAGGTGAACAACCCGATGGTGATGAATTCGGGCAAATAAGCCTTCGGTGCGGGGGCGATAGGTGATGGATAGGCGGCGTTCCGTATCCGTCTCAGAACGCTCCTCCTTCACGGGCACCAGATCCTCTGCCCCCGACAGAATAAACACATCGCGATCGTCGTCGTAGCGGGGAATGCCTTTCGAGGTCTTGCGGCTAACCCTGGGAATGCTCAAGCTCCAGCCCAGCCCGAAAGGACCATTACCACTACCAGTGCTGTAGACTAAATTGAGTTCTGGCTGAAACCCGTTGCGTCCCGGCGGTAAAGCAATGGGGACGGTGAAATTGCCAGTGCCAGTAAACAAATCCGGAGAGAAGGTTTCACCGATTCCGTGAAGCGCTCCTCCTCCCTTAGGCAGGGAGATAATTTGGCTCGATGCACCCGATTTATTACTCATAGAACCTCCGACAAATGCTTGTACTGGTTAAAAATCAGATTGTCGCGATCGCTATTGCTAGTTTGATTATTACTTTTTAGGTTCGGGCGATCGAGCATCGACTTAACCTCTTTCTAGTAGCAGCTTAGACAGTGATACTGTTATTTTCTTCATTCCCGAGTAACCAGAAGACAAAATACTGACGTGCAGATAACTTCAACCAGCTCGGGGATTAATTAGTACATCATCACCTTGCCTTCTACCAGACTCATTAAACTCAGTTTGTTCGGTCTGGAGATAAACACCAGATTCCTGTTCCAGCAATCTGAGTAGTTGTTCTTTTAGTGTTAGTTCAGATGTGCCGACAATATCTTCTACCCTTACAGTCTGGACTAATGCAGAGTTAGCTTTTTGTCCAGCAAAAGTTACAGTAACTGCCCCATGGGAATTATGCTCTTGAGTGAACTGCACTTTTCTTCTCCCCAGATTTTTGGTGTAAGTTCAACACTTCCTCGCGCTCGATGGCAGTAGAGCTTAATCTTAAATTCTTAGCTTGAATATACTTTTCACTGATTCAGGACAATTTTAAATTTAAGGAAGAAAGTTGAAGATGTTGTGAAGAAAGCGCCGATTTTTCACCAAATTCCCTAGTTATTAACAAATAGACATCTTCAAAAATAAGTGGAGATGGGAGAATGAGAAAGTGGAAATTATCAGCAATAAATGGATCAAAACTTCTTTAATCGCTTATTGCACTTAATCAATGAAAAGCCCAAACAAGGAAAACGGATGATTGGGCTGAGTGCAAGTGCTCTATGGGAATTGTGGCAGAGAATAGCAGAACAAGAAAAAAAGAAGCAAGAGCAACAAGCCAACAGAGCAGATCGGCAGAGACAAGTAGGAGGAGGCAGAAAAAAAGAGGCTCAGTTATTATGTCGGCTGATAGTAGCATTGTTATACATCAGACAACATTGGACAATGCAAGGACTAGCAGAATGTGTTGGTTGTGCCGAATCAACAATCTGGAATTATATCCATGAAATGCTGCCTTATATTCGAGCTGAGTTACCAGCCAGCTTGTTGGAGCAATGGAAACAAGAATGTTCGGGAATCGAACAAGCTGAACTGGAAAGGTGGTTGGCAGAATTACCAGAAGGAGAGCAGCTGGTAGATACATGGGAACAACCAATTCCTCGACCCAAGGACAATCAAAAGCAAGAACAATATTACTCAGGGAAACAGAAGCAGCATACGAGAAAGAATCAAGGAATAGTGTTACCAAACGGCACTGACCTGGTAGATGTAATCATTGGCGAACCAGGACCTCGTAGCGATAGCAAGCTGTTTGAACAAACCCAAGGAGAATTACCAGAGTCCCTCAGCTTTATCGGTGATGCAGCCTATATTGGCAGAAATAATACCACTACACCTTATAAAAAGCCGCCCAAGGGGCAATTAACTCAGGGGCAAAAGGATTTCAATCGACAATTAAGTCAAAAGAGGGTTTACGTAGAACACGTTATTAGGGTTTTTAAAATATTTCGTCTAGCCAAAGAACAATTTCGTCTCCGAGCTGAGATGTATGAGCAGGCAATTGGTTGTGTCTGTGGTTTAGTTCGTTTACGGGTGCAGTATGCCTAAAATTTGACCTTCAAAGGTTTGGATCTTAAATCTTGGGTTTAAATTGACTTCTTCCCATGCCTAATGCTGTTTTGCGACCAATTCCTGAGAAGTTCGCAAAGTTAGCAAGTATTGTCGCTATTCTGGCTTGTTCGTCATTTTTGAATGCGTACCGAACCCAGCCGACAGAACCGATTTCCGTCACTTCTTTTTTAATAACTTTAGTTTTGAGGTCGTAGGCTGTGGTCATGCCTTGCCAGTCGATTTTAGGAAAGTGATATTCTGCTGGGGCAAAGGTGTTCCAGCGACGAAGTAGACTATTAAAAACTAATTCTGGTAAGGGGAAGGGTTGAATGCAGTTATTTTGTTTAAAGCTAGTAGGAGAATGAAAGCGAAAGCTAATGGTGTTCTCTGGAGTTTTGTTGAATAAGTCTTTATAGCTGGTTGTGCTTAGTAGATCGATTTGAAATTTCAACAAACAAGGAATTTTGGCGATCGCAATTTTCTTACCCAAGTCTTGACTCAAACCTAATAGTAAAGGTGAAAGTAACTGACGAGTTAATAAAGTAATTCTGATTTCTAAGTCTTTGTCTCGCAAGATTCTGCTAGATATAGTCAAAGCTGATGTTACGCACTTAAAAACTGAAACTATTGAAATTTCGTTCAAAACTGATTCCCGAGACGTAAGTCAAACTATTGAAATCTCGTTTGCCTGCGTAACATCAGTTATTAAAATATACTACGAACAATTGATTTAAGTGGTTGCTGATGCGAAAATATTTTATCAAATATCAAAACAAAGAAGACTGTAAATTAAAAGACTTGAGTGCAAAAATAAATATAAGATCTAAATAAAAGCAAGCAAATCTAGCCAAGAGGAGAGAAAGAATAGTAAAAATTGAATCCATGATTTTGAGATTGGAGTGGACTATATTTTTCGTGTTTCTCTTACAAATCGGGATTTTTGTTAAATTATGCTTTTAGTTTATCGAGTAGCTAATTCTCTTAAAGCATTGCTATCTCATTTCAATAAATGCTGTTAAACATTACAACTACTCATCAACCTGCTACTGATTTAGGATACCTACTCCACAAACATCCTGATAAATGTCAGTCATTTCCGATGACGTTTGGACAAGCTCATGTATTTTATCCAGAGTCAACGACAGAAAGATGCACCGCTACCTTACTTTTAGACATCAATCCTGTGGAATTAGTTCGGGGTAAATCTTCAGGTAAAGGAGAAGGAACATTAAGTCAGTATGTTAACGATCGCCCTTATTCCGCGTCATCTTTTATGAGTGTGGCGATCTCCAAAGTTTTTCGGACAGCTTTATCTGGACGTTGTAAGGATATGCCAGAGTTGGTAGATCGAGCAATTCCTTTAACCGTGAATCTTCCCGTATTACCCTGTCGTGCTGGTATATCGTTTCTGCGGGAGCTACTTGAACCTTTAGGTTATCAGGTAGAAGGAGAGACACTACCTTTAGATCCTACTTTTTCCGAATGGGAAGATAGCGTTTATATTGACGCTACTCTACACAATACACTTCGTCTGTGTGACTTACTGAGTCATCTTTATGTTCTCATTCCTGTTTTAGATGACGATAAACATTATTGGGTAGGAGAGGAAGAAATTGATAAGTTATTACGTCATGGTGAAGGCTGGCTTAATAATCATCCCATCAAAGAACAAATTACTAAAAGATACCTCAAACGTCGTTGGAGTTTGGCAAGAAGGGCATTAGAGCAGTTAAGCGAAGAAGATAGTCAGGATATCGACGAGAAGGATATAGTTCAAGATCGAGAAGAAGCAGCCCTAGAAAAACCTATTAGCCTTAACCAACAAAGACTAGAGTTAGTTGCCGAGACTTTAAAAAATTATCGTGTAAAACGAGTAATAGACTTAGGCTGTGGTGAAGGCAAGTTATTAAAGTATTTGCTTAAAAATAAATCTATTGAGCAAATTATGGGAGTCGATGTTTCTTACCGTACTTTGGAAATAGCCAAGAAAAGACTTAAACTAGAAGACCTACCTTTTCATCAAAAAGATAAAATCAAACTAATACAAGGCTCTTTAATCTACCGAGATAAACGCTTTAATGGCTATGATGCAGCTACGGTAATAGAAGTAATTGAACATTTAGATCTTAATCGCCTTGTTGCTTTAGAAAGGGTCGTCTTTGAATTTGCTCAACCCAAATTAGTTATTGTCACGACTCCGAATATTGAATATAACCTGCGCTTTGAATCTTTACTCAGTGGCAAACTACGCCACCGAGATCATCGCTTTGAATGGACAAGACAAGAGTTTCAAGACTGGGCAAATAAGGTTGCAAACAGGTTTAATTATCAAGTGACATTTCAAGGTATTGGCAATGAAGATGATGAAGTCGGTACACCTACACAAATGGCTTTGTTTGCTAGTTAGAGAATAAGTAAATATCACAATAATATTAAGAATATAAAAGCTAAAAGCTACAAACAATACAAGTAATGAGATAAACAAATCCATTATCATCGACATAATGAAACTAACTTTTCCCGAATTATCTTTAATCGTTTTAATTGGTGCATCTGGCGCGGGGAAATCGACTTTTGCCCGTAAACATTTTAAACCTACGGAAATACTTTCTTCAGATTACTTTCGGGGTTTAGTATCCGATGATGAAAATGACCAAACAGCGACTAAAGATGCTTTTGATGTTCTGCACTATATTGCAGCCAAACGATTAGCAGCAGGAAAATTGACGGTAATTGATGCGACTAACGTGCAACCAGAAAGCCGTAAGCCTTTACTTAATTTAGCCAAACAGTTTTATTGCTTTGCAGTGGCTATTGTGTTTAATTTACCAGAGTCAGTATGTCAAGAAAGAAATAAACAACGTCCTAATAGACAGTTTGGTAGTCATGTAGTGAGAAACCATACTCATAGTTTGAAGCGATCGCTACGCAACTTAAAAAGAGAAGGTTTTCGCTTTATTTACAAACTCTCCTCCGTCGAAGAAATAGAAACGATAGAAGTCGCCACCCAACCTATGTGGACTAATCGCAAAGACGAACACGGTCCTTTTGATATTATTGGCGATGTTCATGGTTGTTGTGATGAGTTGGAAAAATTATTATTGGACTTTGGACAAACAGCAAAATGATTCGCGATTGCCCTCGCGATTTTTGATTCAAGAACTAGCTGCCAATTTGGAAGCAATTAGACCGCAATTGGTGTCGATGGTT
>JAAUYG010115357.1_pt1 | contig 22603 bp, 11 predicted proteins | sample 7278091 | NCBI WGS metagenome assembly JAAUYG01 (sample SAMN14350201, study PRJNA611818) | marine sediment metagenome | isolation source: surface marine sediment (0.6m) | place: French Polynesia: Moorea | collected 2018-08 | reverse complement strand
GGCGATTTTTTTCAAAATCGAATGGTTTCCCCCCTGGGTCACAGGGAAGGCTTCCACAAAAAATAGAGTTGATAGGTTCGATATTTTTTGAGATATTTTGTTAACGGACACACACACAGACACACACACAGACAAACGCAAAGTAAGAAACCCCGCCATGCAAAGCATGGGCGGGGTTTAATAAGATCCCTGTATAAAGCAGGCTTACAATTTTGGTGTTGGGTGGACTGGGTATTCTACTGTCCGAAAGGTTTTTCCTGTGAGGTTATGTACTTTCTGAGATCACTAAAATGTAGGTTTGGTACTGCTAGCTCCTCATTCTTATGTGGTATTTTTAATTCTGAGGTGGTCGTAACGTGACGTTTCTTTTTTGTATCAGTCTAGCATATTTATGCATTAATGTTATACCTTGTAAGTAATGTTAAATATTATTGTATAGGTTTACTCTCCAGGAACAAGACTCTTGACAAGGGCTAACATGTCATGGATCTGCTAGCCTCCAGCTTCATTCCTTGTGCAGGAACCAATTTGCTTCTCCTTCCAAAGCATCTATAGCTGAAGGTAAATTTTCTGAATAGTCTCTTCTGTCACTGCTGACAAACAAGGCATGTAGAAGTAATACATGTACTTGTAATATATCTGTCACTGCTTTCAATTGACACAGGCAGGTTTTACCTGTGAGTTTTGCTACCGTTAACAGCTATTTAAAGCTGGCATTGAATTGCTGTACATGTACACAGATTCTATTCAGAGCAAGTTTGAACTTAAGCATTTAATCATGATGGTAATTACATGTACATGTATTATCTTACATATCTTTTTTGTAACTAATGTTACCACGTTTCTAATGAAAGTGTGACACCACCAAGAATTTTGCATTTAGCTAACTTATATGCAAAATGTTTGTGTATTCAATATTTATTGGTTGAAAATTTCTAAACGACTGTCAGTTCATTTGTGAAGTATTTCAGGAAGTAGAGGTCTTGTTTATTTTTAGGTAGTGGATGTCTCGGAAATTAATTCTCTGTGCTATTTAAGTTCAAAGCAGATATGAAGTGCATGTAAATACATGTGTATATTTGATTGCAGCTAAAGAGTTTTGACCGCTTTTTATAGCAAGAAATGAACATAACAAAATAGGTAATTTTTTTTTTTTAATATATCTAAACATGTATGAAGATAACAAACTGACCCTACATTTTACAACATAAGGTGTAGTTCTTTATATACTGCATTTGGCAGGTACTTCTAGAATTTTGTTAAATTACAATTGTCAAAAGCTTGTTTATTATGTATATAAAATGTGAGAAAAAAATGTGTAAATATACAATGTACTTTCTGAAATGTTTGGTTGAAACTTGTGAAACACTCCGGTTTTCATAATAGGATAATATTTTACATGTACATGCTGAATGGATATAGTGTCATATTACACCAATAATTCATATAGCAATATGTTGAATAGCTATTGCCTGTGGGGTGGGCTGTGTATGTTTAAGCTTGGAGAAATGCCTGTAGTTTACACTGAGAGGGCACTCTTTATACAAGAGATTGCCGGCCTATCTGATCGGGCACAGAACATTGCAATCATCCGCAAGTCATCTGGCCAGGGATCAGGCAAATTCGCCATCATTTTGACACAAAATCATTGCCCTGCTGTGTTGGAATTGTCACAGCCCTGCAGCCAATTCTGTGTCTTCGCAGACTCTGAGGCACCAGGCCACACAATTCACTGAGCAACGCCCGAAGCTAAAAAAAAAAAAAAAAAAAAATCTGCCGAGATCTGAACAAACATGAGACATTGGAAAGTATAAAGTCTGCATCCACACAGAACTTTATCCTGGGACTGTAGTTAAATGCATACATATTGATGACATTTTAAAGATTACCAGAAAAACTTAGTTCCTAATGGTGGGTGGTGGTGTGGCCGTATGTTGTAGGTTAGCCTTTTCATACATAGACAATATTTTGGATATTAACATACAAAAAAACTTCTGCATCTAAATATACCGGTATATGGAAAATTTGCTTCAGCAATGGCTACGACCTGTAATTAGCATTAAAGGGATGTGTTGAAATAGAAAAGCAGAAAGCCTGGCAGTGATATTTGTATAGAGATGCCATGAGATCAGAAATAGGTTTTGACATTGGAGTCAAGGACTTAGCAGAAAATACGCCTATAGTTACCTGTGACACTGATTACTTAGTGATGTCTACCTGTTCCCCCAGTTAATACAGCTTTGTCAGGGTAGCAAGGCTGGCCTAAAGAGCCTTAATGCGGCTTCTAATACCTCCCCAAGGGTCCCTGCTGGGTTTATTTTATTTTTTTCCCTCCTGTTACTTCATCGAGCTAATTGCACCTCTCTGAGGTGGAAAGTAAAAAGTAGCCAGGAGATAGATATTTTTTTTACTGTACTCACCACTTCCATCATTTTCTGTGTCATTCCTTGCATGTAAAAGCCAAAAAGTGACATCCAGGGCAGACTTTCAGGAAAAAAAGTACACGTCTGAAAATGAACTTAATTACCCATAATGATTTCCATCAACTTAATGTTACTTAAAATCCCTTGGAAGGGTATAATTTCTTTTAGGATCGTCCGGCTACAAGATCTTATGTTACTTCTGTTTTTTTTTTTTTGTTTGTTTTTTTTAGAGAGAATGCATTACAAATTCTATATGCCGTTTGGGTACTGTAGTAATTTCTAGGCCAGCACAACATAAACGTAGCAGTGTACCTAAGAAAATGCGTTTCAGGAAGATAGGTGATTATAACGTCTTATCATCCCCCCACCCTCCTTGGAATAAATGTAAGTGAATAACTACATAAATCATAAATTTAAAGATGTTTATGAATTTATGTTAATTTAATTTATGAATAAATAGGTCACTTCACATGTGATATCTGTTGTATTGTAGGTATCACAGACAAGTGCATGTATATATATAGTGCCTAAAATGAAAATCGTAAGTTTTTGCCTATTGTAACCTGTTGCCTTGCCTTTAAGCCAGCGGCTTTCGGTGGGTGGCTTTAATGAATGAGTTGAGAGGTACAAAACAGTGGTAGCCATGGAGATAAGAATAACGGAGAAAATTATTTAAGATTTTCCTTTCTCACAAGGCAGTCCGCGCTGTAAGAGAGACTGCACAGGGGATGGGAATACGCTAGAAGGGTAAATGGAATCCCTGAAGCCATGTGTTTGTGCCGGAGGAATTTTAGTGTGACAGGCATGTTATTGTCTCCAGACAATGCTCTCACCGAGGCATCTTACAATGCCAAGGACTGAGTGACGGGGTTAGTAATGAGCTGCAGTGGTAATAGCAGCTGCTGGCCAGGCTCTGGCATGGAAAGGGAAGTAGGAAAGTACAAATGTATGTTCTGAATTTTGAGGTGGTCTGAATTCTCAGGTAGCCATAATGAGTCAGTAAAACAAGGCAATGATGCATGTGGCCTTAAATCAGAGGATCTCCCAAATTGTCAGGTTTAACACTGGATGCCATTGTACCAGCAAAGTGCGAGTGAACAAAAAGGATGACAGATACATTGTACAGTGAAACCTTCTCTAAAGGCCACCTGTATATATTTAGATTATGCACTGCTTATAAAGACCACGTTTTTAAGTCCCCAGGGCTATATTGTTCCATGTTATTGAACCTGCATATAAAGACCACTTGTGTATAACGGCCATATTTTGTTTATGCCAAGGGTGGTCTTTATGTACAAGTTTCATTGTACGTTCAGAAGAGGGAAACTCAAACAAGTCACAGTGCAATCTTTTCTGTATATACAGGCATGTTCATTGGTTCATACTTGTAACCTACATGTACATTTCTTGTAATTGCCATCACTTTTAATATAAATGATGCTATACAAATGGTGCATAAAGTACTGAAAAAGTAACTATACAACATGTTTATTAGGTTTATTTGTATATGCCAGCAAATTTGTTTCAAGAAGTACATGTAGTTTGAAAAATGAAGTACTACTACTACTGAATCATATGACAGTAATTTAGTGTACCGGGACTCTTTTCAAAGAATCTTAATTCCCTATGCCAGAAGCATAGAAATCAGAATAATTTTGCTCTGCCAAAAGCAGTCAAATCAAATCCTTATTCAACCATATAATTGGCATGTGTTAGTATTGCCCTACCCCGGTAATATTTTTTTTAACTTTTCTTATAAAAGTTGCATGAAATAATGTTAACAGAATCACGGAATAATAAATTTTGCTGTTGGTTATAAATTCATGAGCCTTATAATGTCCACAATGATAACATCAACCAGGCTTAGACTTTCCACCCCTCAATAGCTCCAGCATCTTTTTTTGCGCATTTAATAGCGTTAAATGGCAGGTGCTTAATTTCACTTTGCAAAGTCCCTTTCACTTCGAAAAAAATAATCAGCTCTACTTGGACATGGATTGCAATCTTGATGCTTCGTCTATTGACAAATCGCACCTGTGGCATTAGCAAGATTAGTTATATTAATGGAAAGGGTATAAAGTACACAGGGAGTTCTTAGTCCAGGGAAATGTGCAGTGGAACCTGAGAATAAGACTACAGGTACCAGTGATGCAGGCCAAGGTGGTGTTTAGTTTCGAATTGGTCTAATAGGAATTCATATTCCACTGAACTAATTTTTGTTGCCTGGCTTCCAAGCAGTCTTAATTTCTTGGATTTTCCTATTTCCTGTGGTCCAGAGGTAAGGGGCCACTGTGTAGTCACAGTGGATAATATCTCTACTTTCCATCAGCTCTTTTAAAATTACAGGACATAATTATCCTTCTTTTACCAGGGACTGCAAGAAGGACTTCCTGTGACAGCATGGCACACATGCACCATTAGCAGACGTCTACCACAGTCAGACTCCAAACTCCCCCTTCCACTGCCCTCCCCCCAACCTCTATCCCATCCCAAATGTCAATCCAAGTTGTCATTTAGTCATCTCGTGGGGAGTTGACTGCATCTCCATTAGCAGCAATCTCCTGGTCACCTTGATGGGACAATGACGTAAAAAACTTGACAGAAGGTAAAAACGTGAGTCTGGCCTGCAGGACTGAAATCAATTGCTCCCAGCTCCTAATTACTGCAGAGACAACTCTATTCAGGAGTTATAATAGCTACATGAGGGTAACAGTGCAACAGGCATCTTGATATTTTTTTTTTTTTTTGATTAAAAAAGTTTTTGTTGGGTTGGGCATGATGGTTGTAGAGAGGATTTTTTAAAGTCACGCGTTATGTTATTGGTGTTAGGAGGTTTAATATCTGGTCCAGTGACGGAAGTCCAGCAAACACAACATAAATAGCATGCTGTAAATCATGAGTGACTAATCTTACCCATAGTTGCTGCAACACATGAATCATTGATGTGAATAATGTTTCAGAACAAAAATCAATTAGTACATATTCAACAAGTGACAATTTCACTTGTTGCATGCTGTTTGAGTTTCATTGAATGCTGTTTGAGTTTAATTCTGAAACATTATGAATGTTTAAAATGTTTGAGGTCGGCAAGCATGGAAGTATATTCCAATATATTCAATCGGGAAAACAACAAGTGACATAAAATTTACAGTTTTATAGGTGAGGCTGGATTTATTGTGCCTTTTCCTGAATCCAGTCTCAAGAAAGGTAAAATTTCACGTTATTTAACAAGACTGACTCTTACTTAAGTATTCTATTATATAAAGCTGATTGCCCAGAAGCTGTATCTCTACATGCAGAATAAATACTTACAGCATATAAAGTTTTGTAATAGCTTTACCTCTTAAAAGTATTTGTTGTACTGCAGTTCCTGGGTGCAGTTCCCTCTTACATGTGCGGAAAAATTTATATTGCCTATCTGATGCAAACTACCCCTGTGAGCAAGGCAACTGATTAGACATCTGTTGCTTGAGTGAAGACCACTGAACACCCACTTAATTGAAATATGCCACTTGTTCAGTGACTGACATAAAAATAGATGCAACACATAATTGTGACACCGTTGTGATGAGCACGCACTGAAGTACACAACCGAGCCAGTCGGAAAGCAGGGGCCACTTACATAACGGAGGTGTGTCTAGGTGCACCCGTTACAGTGGGGTAGTTTTCTTACAGCGTGGTAAAAAAACAAACAAACAAAAAAACTCCATACTTGCATAAAAGTATGCATAATTTATACGCATTTCTCAAACGTGTAAGACCTATTCAACATGCACAAAATTCACCAACGGTTTCTTTTGGAAGCCTAACTACCCTCGGTCATATGACTACCCTTTAGCCAATCTTATTCCATCATATAAGCTGATTGACCAGTCATGATGCGTTATGTTTTTTTTGTGCCTTAATTGTTACTTCTGTGAGGTATCTTTGGAACATTTTCCTGCAAAGGGGTTTTAAATGCTCCCAACTGTCTTCTTAGTAATTAATTTGGCTGATTATGGATTATGTAGATGGAAACACATGCTGGCACCAGCGAACATTGGGCAAAATGAGCTTTTGACCCAACTCCCTGAGTCTTCTTCAGAAAACTGAGGCTTCCACGTCGTTGTCACATGACTCCTGGTTATCATGATGGGTCACTATAGGGTCACGTGACGACAACAGCTGCATGTCTGTACACCGGGGGAGGGTGTGACGGCCTCAATCTCGGTTCAGCGACGGGTGTTCTTCGCCAGTGTGGATCGATTCAGCCACACCTGGATGGAACCAATCCTCTGCTCGGTGTTTCATCATAACATCCTCCATGACGAAGCTGGTGGTCACTTACTGGGGAAGCAGGGCGCTGGTGCTCCTTCAGCTGCTTAGCTAAACGTTATGGCTGATTATGTTTCTCTTACGTATGGACAACCTTCCCAGAATCCAGCATAATCATGGTCTTGGAGTCTTCCTAAATCCTATTTTCACTGTGCATTTTGTTGTGAGTGTTGCATATTAATTATATAGGTTGCTGAAACATGTAGTCCGTCAAAATTTCCAAACGGAGGGTTGCCAGAAGTTGCCCACTAAGGACATTCAATTATTATTTATTTTTGTGCCAAAATTGACACCGTCTGTTGAAAGTAGTTCCCCGAACATTTCTGGATTAATTTAGGATAATTGATGAAGTTGTAATTGATGAAGTTCAAGGACTAACGTGTCCCACAATGGCTACACAAAAGTGTCCAAGATCGCGAGTTTTGGATTCTGGGAATGGAGACTTTAATACTGATAGTAAAAACAGTACATTGTATGTCCATGTCCATTACATATATAGGTGCAGAAACAACTGTAGCAGTAATATAAAATGATATAATTATGTGACTTATTATTAGCAAAGGTACATAATATTTGAAAGGTTCTTAGCCACTACCGTGACTACATAGTAATAATCTTGTTTCTCTTTGAGTAATGGGGCAAACAGTACAACTAAGCCATTGTAGGTTTCATCCTTTTTATGTAAGATTCTCAAGCAGCTTGCTGACTTTTTTTTTAAGTAAAGCATGGGTACGATTCAAACTTGTGTGCATTTTCCATTGCACATTTTTTAACCTGACGCGCTAACCATTATGCCACAGGAGTGCAGCCATCATAGGTAGTTGCTTGAGGTGATTTCTGTGAATATCTTGACTCAGTAAAAGGTTTGGCCAGGTCCAGCTTTAGGCGAATAATATTCGTTGTACCATATTTAGCGGTTGAATGATGATGTCTGACATGAAGGGATAGGAAGTATTTCGCACTGCAAAATTTCTAACAATTTCTAGCAAAATTTGGAACATGAATAGTCAGTTTCATTCTGAACCTGACCGCAGCTGGATAATGTGGGTAGTGTAGCCGTTGAGTGTTCACCTGTCATGTAGGAAAGTTGCTGGTTCAATCGCCAACCGCATGGAACAAAAGACATTAAAATTGGAGCTTCTACTGCTCTGCTTAGCACTCCGCACATAAGAGAGGCTGAGTGGCTGGCTCAGAATCAGGATAATGGTCTGGGTCGGGGCATCACTGCTAACCTGTAGCGTGATGTTTCCGTGGGCTAGCACTCTAAAGACAGGTCACAGGTTGGAGTAGCACAAGACGGGTCCTGCACATATGCCAACACCTGCACATACATACAGCCTTCTAGCTAGATCAAGCCATAAAGCTATGAGACTGTAAAATTGTCAAAGTGACTATGAAGCCTGTTCACTCATGCATTCTGAAGCTGAACCACCCTTGGCGATCATGCATCCTAAGTTTAAGCAGTCATATTTGGGCTGCTTTTAGCTTCAACTAATCATGTGTAGGCACAGATTCTGGCAGTTTGCACAACTTTTCACTTTCAGTTTGCGAGACTTTTCACTTTGCCGGTTTGTCTGTGTAACAAGAATACTGTTCTTTTGATACTCTAAGCAGGTGAGATGGAGCCATGTGATGAGAACCTGGGTATTGATCCCTGTTGACAGGGATCGTCAACAGCGATTTTTACATCAGTGATGGGCTCTGTGAAGATATGGATTCTCAGACCCCTACCAACTTTTTAACATGTATTTTGAGGAAGAAATGTGGGAAAATTTGAGAAGGCCCCACATTGATGTGCAGCGCGCAGGCAATGATGTTAGCATTGCACAATAAGCAAGAAATGCAGTTATGCATGGCAGAATTATGAAAATTGTTTAGCACTTTAACGTATTAAGAGATTTATTGCCCGATCGCTCCATTGGTAAAGTATAGAGAGGATTTTTCAGGTATATAATAACAGGAAATATTTTAAGCAGTAAAATACCATAAAGATACCTGAATGTTCTAAGATTCTAGGTAATGAATCAATAGATAATCTATGTTTTTGATAAAATGACGGCTCACATATTTACAATATACTGAGATGATAATACATGTACACGTAGTAAACATAATACTGGTATATTGACAAAACCAACCAATTTGATATGGTTTGCATTATATTTTCCAGATTATTTCTTATGCTATCCATACTTGGATTAATAATTATTTAATTGTGGGTTTAAAAATAGATAGAACCCTTACATTTAATCTTCAGCTAGAAGGGACGTTCACTTTAACATGTGTGTTATAGAAGGGTAGTCTGTGGTCCATTATGAGCCGTTAGCTTATTGATCGGGTGCGGGCCTCATATATCTGGCGCTGGCGTTGCCGCGGTCAGGAAAAATGAGCCCAATACAGAAGAGGAACGCGTAAGGAAATCTATACAGGAAAACGATCATCCTTCCCATAATCCTCTTGTGGGAGATTGTTCTTGTGTGTGTGGGTTGCGTGGTTCAGCTCCTCACATGGAACTTCCTAAATGACTTGCAAATTTTGCCAGCAATAGAATTGCCCAGCATTGTTGCATGTACATTGTACAATAAGCACAGTATGTAGGTGTGGATATAGCGGACAATGTCAAGTCTGAATGGAGGCTGTTTTTGTGCTCATGCATATGGAAAACAGGGAGCCTGATAAGGGTAGTGTTTGCAATCAGTTGGAGGCCGCGATTCCGCAGGGAGACTGCTGATGTCAGGCACTGCTGCCTGTGTCGGTGTCTCTGTGTGCCGTCAATGCCACTGGAAGCGCTGCTGCCGATGCTTGTTTCGTGTTGTCCCACTGAGGCCAGGGATGTGTGCATAAGGCCAGGAAGCCGAGGGCGGACATTCGTGGTCTTGCCCTGCTGTTTGTGGTGGTCTGGCCCAATGATAGTCCATCAAATGCGGAAAACATCACTTTGATCATCACAGAGACTGGCGGTCAGTACAATATCTGTCTGCATGAACTTGAGAGTCATCAGAACAAGGGCAGATTACCCTTCAGATGTCTCGTCAAGGTATGCAGTGTTGTGACATCTTGTGGAAAACAGCACAGTGGCGTAAGACACAAGCGGGGATGTGAGACTGTGTTTGTATAAACTGTGACCTGGCTTTTCCATGATCTCCTGCATGGCCTTAACATGGAGTTAAGCTGATGTGTTTCTGTTCATTTGTTGCTACCAAAAGGAAAGACAATTTAAAGTCAATTTGGTACAGTCTCGGATCGATGTAGCATTCTCGTCCAGCTTTAAATGAAAGAAACCTAAGGGTAACATGGACAACTGGCAGAAGTCACTGGTAAGGTAAACAGATATATGTGGCTGTACAGGACATCACTGAATTATTTATATATTTTTTTAGCTGGTATCAAATTTACAGTAATTAAGAGGTCTTTATGATTGTTTGAGAATAATTATATATTATTTCGTAGGCCTAATATATGTATACGTTTTTTTTTTTTTTTTGTTTTTTTTAAATACCTGAACTTGGGCGTCTTGTTTGACTTATAGAATTTGCAAATGAATTTGAAGTAAATGGCCGGGTGTAAATCACTAGAAAGAAACTTCCAGAAATCCGACTGGAAATATGCATATACCCATACATAGATAATACCACGTTTAAGTATTGATCACTCAAAACAAAATTTGATATCCATACATATACATGTAAAAGGAAATCAAATTTGTGTACTGGTATATTACCAATAAATGAACACTCAAATACACGTACATATGTTGATGATTTTAACATTTTTTTACAATGCACATGTTGATGTATTGATATGCACATTGTAAACCTATGCATATATTAATATACAGACTGAGTAAGCTATATCTGGAAAACAAATTAATTGCTTGCATTGGTTGTCAGGTGTTACATATGTATATCACCTCAGTCACTAATGCGCTTATAAGGTTCGTCAATATGGAGGATATTACGATATTCGCAGACAAAAAGGAAATTACCCCAGTTGGCAGCAGCATTGTCTGAAGTTGCCCAGCGCTAACCGCATATTATATTAGACCTTTTCCCAGGAGCAACCTCCAACCAAGGCACTGCCTCACCATCTTCGCCGCCTTCTTGAGTGTGAAGACTGGTAGAAATGCACATGTGCCTCTGGCCGTGGCAAATTACCCCAAAGATTGTTAGGGATTGTCCTTGGCTTTTTTCGCCTGCGAGTGCATTTGTCCTCCATGGTGTTTGGGAGGGCGGCATGGTGACTAGTCAGCAGCGGGGTGCCATCGAGTGACACCCCAAGGGAGCAGTAGAACCAGAGAAGGGGAGGGAGGTCAGTCTGGGATAATCCCAACACCTGTCAAGCTGTTTCCTGGGGAATTTTTCTACCCTGTAGCAGGAGTGAGGAGTCGCGGCTGCCCAGCAGCAGCTTAAATAGTTTCTTTAAGACAGACTTGAAATGACTTTAAAATGAAGCATTGGAATACACAATTGGGTATCATATTCTAATTCATACTTATTAATGAAAATGTGTATGATTAGCACATGCTGGTACCCAAGATTCCAACAATATTTTAGCCCACCTCAATTTAATACTTTCATAGATGTATGTCCAAAGATTTGAGACTGAGGTGAAAAAAGGGCTATTGCTTTGTCTGCAGAGGGAGGGATAATTTTTTACCAATAATGATAACATTCTTGAAGGAGAAAGCTTTTAGTAAAATTGTTGTATGATGCTGGCAGTTGCATTGGGGAGTCTGAGGAGATGATGAGCGACCAATTTATTACTGTATGAAAAAAGAAATCTATCTTGAGGAAGTATGTAGCAGGACATCTTAAATATCTTACTTGCATCCTTGTTGGTGTACAAAATCAATTGACATCAAAGTAGGTTTTACTTAGATTGTCTTTATTAACTTTAGTTTATGCTGTAACAATCATAACAGTAGTTATGTTATCCCTTCATTTTCCTCATTTCTGTATACTGGTCCACTGTAGTTCTAGGAATAACTGTTGTTCAAGAAGAAAGCCTCAGTGGTAAAATATGTGCAACATAATCATCATCATTTATTAGTAAGAAGTAAATTTATTGGAATATTTATATTTTTTCTTCCCTGTTCCCTCAGTTTGCTTAAGTACCCAGGCTGGACCCATCAGGTAATTTACAATGGCTTATAAGGATCCTGAAAGATGATTTTATACAGCATTGGTAGTTGACCGGTGATGGTTCCGGGTGCCCTATAAAAGTAAGATGGCTTTCACCCATGTGACCCAAAATGGCAGGCAGCACTGCCACCTTGCACAATGGCGTCATCCAAGCAGGCTGGCACTGCTAAAAGCCCCATAGAAAATTCCATGAAAAGAGAGGCGCTCTGCCTTTTAGAGCATCTTATTAAAAGGGGATGCGACTTCCAAGTCTGTGTGGCTATCTAAGAGACAGGATGGAGCTATGGATACTGGGCCAAGGGTAATTACAGAAGGATCTGGATATGCCCTGATCGCAGCAGCCGTACAGGTCTGGGATTTCATCTTCTGTCGCATCAAAAATTCATGCAAGAAAATGGGCAGAGAATATTTCCAAAGAGAGTTCAAATCCACTTTGACTATATGAGGTTATAAGGATGTTATTCTCTTTTGTGTATATTAGTAATCAATGTATTTTAAGGTTAATTGGACAATGTGACACTGGTTATCAATAATAGAATTTATTAACTAATATTTTTATTATTTATTATAAATAAAAAAAATGGATATCACTCAAATAACTTCGATTTCAAAACTTTTACAGGAGTCAGTAGAACAAAGGAGATGGTGATATATCATTGTAAGTCATAATGAAGCATTGAAAGGCAATTTGATAAGCATAGTATTATTATTTAATCAGGTAAACTCAAATAAGCCCTCTCCATAAATCATGTCTTCAAACATTATAAACAAGTATCAGCTCTTGTCACTGGAATAAATTTATTTTTGTAGTCACATACATTGTACATGTGATCCTGTGCCGACGAGATTGTTCTGTAGTTCTGTGGATTCTTCCTTCAGCCGCAATCAGTCAGTGTTACTAGTCGCACTGGTAGTGCCTGGAACATTGTGAATCTGTATGGATTTACAATCGCTAATGCTCTGGTAGAGTTATTTGTCACAGGCCGGGGTTGCTCGGTTATAGGGAAGATGTCCCCTACTGTCTGCATGGAGTCCCTACACGGAGCAAGCGGAGAACGTCAATTTTGGCTCCCAGCTTCAATTTCCTGTCAGTTGGATGGTTATTTCCGAAGAGTGGCGCAGGCGGTCTACGTGAATTTGCATTGTGTCCCATAGTATTCCCAGCAACAGAAAGACGATTCCTTTTGATCCCTGCTTTCCCAGAATATAGCTCCCGAAAAAAAATATTCATAAAATTTCTTAAAGTTCTTTAACTTTAAATCGGAGGCCACATCTTACATGTATATAATAGACACATGTATATGTGTATGTATATGGACATGTCGTGAATGGTGATTATGTTTTGTTATATGGGCCTTTGAAAAGCATATAAAACATACTATTAGTAATTTAATGGAAATCATATATCATCTCTAACATGGTTACAATATTCATTTTCGTTGACATCTTAGTAGCTGGTAATGGCTCACTTCAGCAAATTTGCCATTTCAAGAGTGTTGCCCATCAGAAACCAGCTGCCCAGACCTCATGAGACCCTCATTTTATCATCATTGTTGTTTCTTTAATTCAAAATGTACAAACATATTGGCAGATATTGTTGCACAGTTGTCGTAAAGTCTTACTTGATGATATCGCGTGATTTCTTTTTTTATTCACAGGGTCTAAATTATGTGCATGTTCTGCCTATTAGCTGGTACATTTTCTGTTGATCAAAATCTATTTATACAGCTGACAATGAACTACTACATCTATAGTATTGACTGCATGATATAAGAAGTTCCTAATCCAAGCTATGGATGAAGTACCGGTAATTGTATACTATACACCAGTACACCACTTAATCAAATAACTCCCATGTAACTTACTATATATGTGCCTGGGTGTATGGGCTTAACTTGTTTATGCTGGCAGAATTAGAGTTTCGCATGACATGAAACCATTTATTAGAGAATGTTATTTCAGCTTTAAATATTAATTCCCTTTCAAGGCTCTGAGGAGGATGCCTGCCTGTCTTTCATACTGCCAGCTCTTTATTGAGAGGCCTGGGATGATTAAACAAAACTTGACTGAGGACAGTTTGCAATTGAATGCTGCCCCTTTTCAGTGTTATTGTACCTGATCAATCATCCTCAGCTATCAGCATTCCCTAGCATAAACTATATTTAATTGACTGATTATAGTTGAACCGTTGACAAGCTGAAGGTAAGTCCTTTTGCTTTTGTTAGTGATGGAAAAATGCCAGTTACATGTACACTAGTTTTAGGAGATAATGTTGATCTGGTGTCTTACCTCAAAATTGACCACAAAGTTTACTTATAAATATGTTATAGTTTGTCTTTACATACCTGTATCTGTTTTTGTTAAAAAAGATGAGGGTGATGTTTATGCTACCCTTTCAGTTCTAGTATTGCGCTACCATTGTGAGGTACACAATTTTAAAAGACTGAAGTCTAATTTAGTACCGTGTTTGTCCATATAGAGGCACAACACCTAATAGATGCACAAGCCCCTTCAGTGAAAACATACTTGTACCATGTCTGTTCACACCAAATGGCTGATAAAACATCAAAAAGGTTGTCAAGAAATGGTAGAATTCCACCGATATTCCTGTCAGATTCATGCAGGGCTGCTGCACATGCATATGTAAATCACCACTTACTTATAAACAAAGGTCCATGTGGTTCCTGTTACCATTTATGCATGCATGTACCACTTTGTTGTAGGTACCGGACAACGGGCTTTATTATTGAAATTTTTAGACACGCACCCAAACACTTGGACACGCGCATTACACTTCTATAAGATGAACAGGGTATATGGTCTCAGCGGAATAATAAAGTGGCTTGTTGTTAAATGAATGATATTTCTTTGTGGTTATTTTTTCTGTTGTCTTTAAATTTAAATATATATATAATTAATGGGCATATTACAGTGAAATCTGAGAATTAAGACCACTCATGCTTGAGACCAAAAGTAGTTTTAATTTTAGGGTGGTCTTAATTCTGAACCAAAATAGCTTTAGTATTTTCTTTGGTCAAAAATATGTGGTCTTAATTCTGGGGTGGTGTAGTCATAATACCCATATAATTGTTCTCCTAACAGGATGCATTTGTGTCTTCTTAATCAGTTCCAGTAATCTAACAGGATGCATGTCTCTTTGATGCTTGCAATGTTGTTACTAGTTTCACTAATACAGTAGTTATCTCATATATAAACTGGACATGAACATTAAGCTGATTTTGCTTACAGTGTCGCCGCTCTCTTAGTACCTTTTAACATGTTTAATGTGATTTAAACAAATATCTTGTATGCCCATCAAAATCTTGTATGCCCATTAAACTCTTGTATGCTCATTAAACTCTTGTATGCCCATTAATCTCTTGTATGCCCATTAAACTCTTGTATGCCCATTAAACTATACAGTAATTATTGTCACATACAAAGGTAAAGAATTTGCTACGATCCTCACAACCAGAAATATCACACCTAGTATGTGTCAGAAATCTGTGTATAAATTGCATTGTTGATTGTTGTGATTATTTTTTCTATAAATATACTAAAGGTTTTGAACAAAAAATATTAGGTTCATAAAGAGCTAGTAGCTCTGTTATGAAGAAAAAATATATCAGCCAGGAACTGTTTCTGGCATGTAATATATAGGACTATGAAAAGAGAATCTATGATCATCGCTTTCATATAACGCATATTATACATGCCATCCATCATTTAGGAGCAAAAGAGATATATGACCCCATAATTTGATAAATATTGATACCCATGTTACAGGCCCAAATAGAATTACCAGTGGTGCACAATGATTTTGTGGCCATTTGAATAATGAATGGAGAAATATCGGGAGGTGGTTGTAGAGAGGTCGACTGAAAGGATCTGCTGCCCATTAGAGCATCGTACCAAATGCACCGGGTCATGCACATTAAAAAAATGTCAGGTGACTCTGCAGCGTGCTTATAGACATGTTCATAGATCCGAACACTGACATTTGGCATCACGAAATTTGATAAGAGCTGCAGTTTTTATTTTATTTTCCGATAGAAATGGAGAGTATTAAAAGGCTCATACAAGTGGTTTTTGATGCAGACTTGGGAGTACAAAGGAGAGGCACAAAATGATTGTACTTGAAGATCATGCGTATGCTGAGATAATGCGATAAGTGTCTCTTGCATGTGTACAGTGGTCCTTTTCTTAGGGGCCTCTTTCTACGGAGGCCACCCCGCTAATGTGACCATACTCTATTGTCGTAGATGCATACTGTAGTTCTCCATCTTGGCAAAGGATGTCTCTCTTAAAGTGGCCACAGTTTTTTGGCAAATAGTGTCCTTATTAATAGGGGCCAACAGTATGCATAGGAATTGAAGCACTTGTATTAAATAAAAGAAGAACTTAGTAAACTTAGTAAAGTGACTCCTCCATATACAGTAGGTGATAACCTGTTATGTGGTAGGGTGAGATCGGCCTGCTTCCATTTGCGTCATATCATACCTGATGTGTATGATCTACTAGTATGCCAGTATATTGTACATGCATCTGTCAGTCTTGTTTGCTCAACTCATTGTCAATAATTACAATGTATATGGAAGCTGAACTCACAACAGTAATATGTATGCAGTTTAAAAAGCATCTATATGTACGGTCAGTGTAGCATCATCTCAATTGATTCCATGCATAAAATATCACCGGGATGCAAAAGTTCATTCAACACCATTGGAACAATGCATAATCAGCTTGTATTGATCAGGTGTTCAGTGTCCTTTACGTGTCAGTTCTGTAGCTGAACCAAAAGCCAATATGCCTTGCTGTGCACATGCATCAGATGATGATGTTGGCTATCAAAGATGATGAATTCTGGAATAGGTCCACCGCCATCATAATAAAGCTGTACTACAACTAGGGATCTCTCTAAGGCACAGCCAGTATTCTGTACATGTGTCAGATTGATCGCTCCCCTGTGGTTCATTGTCTCCTGATCGGTCTAAAGGACACAAATACCAAGCTGGATCAAAGTCCTGGCTGACTGAGAGTGGTACTGAATCCAACAAAAGTATACAGTAGCCCTAACTTCTTCATGCTAGCAGTATAGATTTTTTGCCCACATAATGCAGGTGGCCTTTGGCAAGAAGAATCAATTAGTCATCTGTAAGTACATCTGTGACTTTTTTTGGCCAAATATGAGGTAGGCTTGACACAAATATATTCTGTTGCAGGTGGCCACAAAGGAAGGGGTCACTGTATGGCTGCTATAGTACTATCAAGACCTAGCAAAAGCGAGGCTATAGGAAGACAGTCTCTTTAGGGTTTACACTACCAGATAGTGGCTAATCAGCCCACACCCACTGGGATTCATTAGACAGGCATTGAGCTTCTGAATGTGTGCATATTAGGGAATTATTATGAGGAGCGCAAGTACGTGGTTGTAATGTTTACAAGAGCACCTAAACCTGTTACACTGGTCCCTGCGATTTAAGACCGCCCATCCAGCCAGCAAAATATGGTCTAAATTGAAGGTAGTCCTAAAATAGAGGGATATTTATACTGAAAATATCCAAGTGGTGTCACTGATATCCGGTCTTAAAATGCAGGGAATTGTTAAATAGAGGGGTCTTAATTCGCAGGGGCCACTGTATAACAATATTGGCAGTCACATTTGGTGTATCACAGAGGTTGGCGTAAGTTTGCAACGATTTTGTGGCACAAAATACTTTATATTGTGTATGGCTTCATGTGGATGCTGAGCAACCCGACTCATCATGCACTCTTCCGAAGCAGCTGGAGCCAATTACATTTACATCGGGGCAGCATTAGCTTTGATCAGTCAAGAGTAGGCACAGATTCTGAAGTTTTCAAGAATCTTCCTGTGTTTATCTGTGGAATATTTTGCCTGCAAGAGGTATAAAATACTCATTATTTTGTTTAGTTCATTCAAAATATACATACAATATTGATACTCTATTCTGGCATGATGGAAGCATATGGGCCTTCTGAAGTCTATGGAGTAAGCTCTGTGAAGTATTACATCAATGTGCATGTCGAGAGCCTTTAAAGGAATGATACGAAAAAGTGAGATTTAACCATAGATGGACTCTTCATGCAACAAGTTGACTTTGAATGTGAAACTGTGAGTACTTCTCAAATGACTAAATGGCCGCTCTTTCCCATAAGAAATGTATAACTTAATATATAGGGACATTCTACTCACACAGTCATAATTGCTAAGATAAAATTTCCAACAGCCCTTATTTGGCATCTTTTTTCCCCACCATGTAGGAGGAGACATTCAAGCAATAATAATTTGGGATTCTTTGATCTCGGCAAATATGGCTGTGGTACTTAAATTTCTTACTGGTACATGTACATACATGTATGACCAACCACATCCGTTCTGTGGCTTAGTTGAGTCCTGTATGATTATATACGTGTATACGTATGTAAAGTGGAGATATGTTGAGTTACTTATCCTGGACCTGAACGTGAAAAAACAAAAAAAAACATATAAATAAAAAGTGAAAAAACTTACTTTCGCCTGTATGACATGGGGTTGTAAACTTCAAACCATTTAAAAGTATGGCACAACAAAATGATGCTTGCCTGATGCCATTCTGAGTTATAATGTGCTGGGTTATAATATCTGAATTATAATGCTGGAATATATAAATGGTTCAAAATTAAAGCAGAAAGATCTAAATATGATGACATTATTTTTTTTTTTTTTTAATTTGCAAGAAAAACTTGTTTGAAGTAATGACCTCCATTCATTCTGCCAGAAAAAATAAAATGTATTTGTCAAGACATACTGTCAAGAGCTGAAATATGTCTATGCTGGGAAGGAGCTAATTCCAATGGAAAACCACAGTCTTTCAAGGAAGACATGCATGCTTTAATTTATCACCAATCTCTCAAATATATTCATGGAAATAGACACTAGAACATTTTGTTTGTCGGGCAAACATTTAGACAAACATTACTTTCGAGGATGAGCATGGAGTTTATATTGAGATTTATAAAAAACTATCATGCTTATTCTGAATTCAAGCCAGGTTAAGAACATCAATAGTGAGACTCCACCATAAGGACCATTGCAAAAAATTAAAGATGGTCTTCTGGGATTAACCACGCCACAGAGTTAACAACCCCCACCACCCATTTTTTAACCCAAGTCTGTTGTCTTCTGTAAGAAATATTCCGGAAGTTTGGACAGAAATGGCTAGGAGGTGGAGTCCAGTCCCTTTCCGAAATGTTGTTCCTGTGCCTTCGTTAATTCTTCCCTTGGCCATGTCCAGGAGGAAAGCGGACAGATGGAATCTCACATGTCATGGTTAATCCCAGCAGTCCGCCCCGGAGCTTGGACAATGTCAGAATATAAATGTGCTTGCATGGCTAAGCACTGAGGAGAACCATAGAGGCTAGCAGGGCTTTGTGTAGTTACAGGGACAGTAAAGATGAATATAATTGTACCTGTTACACATTGGGATGGAATCCTCAGGGACTAAAAACATTTACAGAAATCTTACTAGGGTATGAAATTTTGCATTTTTCTTTTACATCGCCCAGGAGCATGGTTCATTTTTTTTTAACCAAGAAACTTCAACAGCTAAATATGCATACCAGTGCCAGTACATAGAGGCAACCCGCTAATAGAGATACCCTTGCTGCCAAATGATTCTGTCCAAATCAGACAGGTGACTGTTGGTGGGAGGGACCACCAAATGCATTCATGGTACATGTTGCCAAAATTTGTGTTCTAGAGAGCATGTCTCTTATTAGTGTTTTAAGACAGCGATCACTGTATTTTATATTTTAATGTAGTTTTTTAATGTAGTTGTAAATATTATTTTGGATTAAAACAGAAATAAAAATGTTGAAAGAAATTTAGCAATATTTTAACACAGGTGCCTTTTCAAAATCAATATCATTCAAATAGAAACCCCCTGAAATGCTGTCATCAAATGCTAACAAGCATCGGAGTAGAAACAACTTGATCTACTTTATTCCTTCTCAAAAATAGTGATAAAAAATTGAAAAGGTGTTTTTACCAAAGAGCAGTGACAATATTGTTATGACATTGTAAATAAAGAGCCATTGTCCAAATGTATGTTTCTCCACCCACCACCACAGACCTATTGTATGAAGAAGCATTTTGTTGATTTTACAAAAAGCTTTTTGGCAATTACTTTGCAAGCCTCAAGGTGTGAATTCATAAAGAGCACTTTGTTGGCTGGCATGGTGTTGGCTGTCAGGTGTTTAGTTGCCTTCAGGGAAAGAAGGATAAGATTTCAATTTGTATAAAGGAGAGTTTAATACCTGGAAAAGCAACTGGAGAGCTTCAAGTTTATTGCCTGGAGGTGATAGTAATGAAAGGAAGATGAGCAGGCAAACAAAAAAGGTGAATTGTCACCATTGGATTCTGTGAGACTACTTGTACCTAGCTGATAGGTGAGGGATGATTTTCTGGGTGTCACAATGTACTACATTGAGATAGAGTGAAGAAAATGGATTTTTTTTTTGCTGTGTTTTGTACATCTTGTGCTCAGGTACCTTGTTTAAGATGTTATGCTGGATCAAGTTTGTGAAATGTTGAGTAACATGTGCACCAAATTAATTTTTTTAAAGAATCCATCTTGAAAGACCATCTCGTTTTCTCTCAGAAATTAATAATCATTATGTGTTGCTGAAGACGATGATTTCACCTTGAAAAAGTAGGCCTGTCTTCTCCCAAAATGTGATCTCACTGCCTAAGGTACAGGTGGTGTAGCAGCAGACTGGCTTTCAAGAAAAATGGACTGGTAGGGATAAAATAGAGTGTTACAATGGAAAGACCATTGTATTGATCTAATTGATTATATTATGCTATATTAAATTAACCAGAAATAGTTCTAGTGTTTGCTTTGAAAGATGATTTTGATTAGCCAAATTTGCTCAAGCCAAAACTTACAGCATAAATTGGAGGGAAAAATTCACCCCCAAAAAATGGTTAAAGCAACCTATCATTGCTGGTATCAAGGGTGTTTTGTGGCAGTGTAATCTTTCCACATTTGTCTAATCATCTCCCTTTAAAAGACCAGGTCCAGCATCTTGATGTGCCTGGAAAATCTCACTTTGAAGACACGTGGAAGAAACAAAAGCCCTCTGATTGTAGCATTGGGGACTAGTGTGCCATGTGGAGAGTGCCTTCTGTCTGATAGAGTCAGAACTCTGTGATTGGTTTTGACATTGTGGTTTGGGGCCAGATAAAAATTACAGATAGTGCACTGCCCACTTCTGTGGTAATCTGGCTTGTATCCTCCAAGGAAATTGCTGATCAGGAGATTTTAGCCCTTTGTCACTTGGCGATTGGAGAAGGGTGGGTGTGATATTTTTCTTGGCTTTCTGGATACGAGACGATTTGGGGAAGATTATATGCTGACTATTCCTAGCATTTGCTGAGCTCAGTAGGTGGTTGAAGAAGTCTGGACATTGTTGTCTTGGCTAGGTGATATGTGACTATAGTTTTAACATCATGGTCCTACATGTTGATGCATTGCATGTTGAGGTGATAACAGAAAGTTGTAGTAATTGTTTTAATTTAAAAGAGGTTATACTTGAAAAACAACCTCTGTAGTCTTTTTCATATAAAAAAAAAAAAAAACTTGACCGCTTTGAAGAAAACTGACTGACCCACTACCTCAATCATGGAAATGCCAGCTTCCCTACTCTGCTCTCGCCTATAGCTCCTCTCAGTTTGGACTGTACAAAATGTTAGAATGTGAGATCAGTAATTAAGACACCAAGTGCCAACGCCGGTACTGGGTATATGACATTAGATTTCCAATAGATAAAATCCACCCATAATTAATTCTTTTATGATATGTCATTGATATAATTCAAGATTCCACTCGAGGAAGTTTGCTGAATTATCTTACATGTAGAAGACTTTCTCAGGACATTCTACAGTACATATATGTATATGTATTATGATGTGCCCCTTAATTGACATTTAGTGCTTGAATACATAATATTTTCCATAAAAATGTATGCTCAATTTCTCGATCACACTTAAATCTTGATAGGCTGTGTCTGGTTCACAATACCCTCTTCAGTGTCAAATTAAATGTGTTGTGTTTGACCAAGCATTTATTGAACTGGCCACCCATCCAATCCTAGAGTTAATACCATAGAAATTGGATAGAAGACAGATTCCTTGAAGAAGGTCAAGGATGTCTCGTAATCCTTTCTAAGACCTCTTGAAAGTGAGCCTAATCCTTCTGTTTAATGAGACTGGGCTGCCATTGCTTTCTTTGCTATACGGCATAATGTGCCCCAGACCGGTCCGAACCTGTGAAAGGCCAGGAGGTGGCAGTGTTTAGATAATCATTTTCTTTGTCAACATTATTAGAATAGCAGCATAGATGGTGTCATGAGCAGTATTTAATTTTGCATTGCTTTTTAAATTTTGTGAAAAATGCACACAAATTGTACATAAAAATCTGTCTGACTAGGGTGTGATATTGTACCCCCTACATAAGTCATTCTGGAACTGATGTTGCTGTTTTGCAAGGATGCACCTGCCAGTCCAACCATAACCACTGAATATTCATATGTGGGTGGGAGACATGCAAGAAATGTGCAAAATAAATTGTTAGATTTATTTGATTATTATGTTGACCAGTTTGCACTGAGTTAAGTCGGGAGAGTATGACGACCCCTGTTTACGGTCGGTGTTTCTTAGAACGG
>JAAUYG010301857.1_pt1 | contig 22673 bp, 18 predicted proteins | sample 7278091 | NCBI WGS metagenome assembly JAAUYG01 (sample SAMN14350201, study PRJNA611818) | marine sediment metagenome | isolation source: surface marine sediment (0.6m) | place: French Polynesia: Moorea | collected 2018-08 | reverse complement strand
CGGTCAATTCATTACTCTGCAGCTTCTCAAGCTGGCTGGTTAACCAGCCAGCTTGAGAAGCTGCAGAGTAATGAATTGACCGAGTATTAGTTTTTTATAGCAATATACATCTTGCATGGGCTTATATTAGTAATATAAAATACCAAACTTCTTGTGGACTTGTAACAAAACGTAACACAAATAATCTGGAATGTATACCAAATCCTTTCCCTGGGAAAAACAAAAGATTGTTGTTTCTACATGTTCTACAACAAGTTTTCAAGAGACCGATCCCGTTGCCTCGGAAATTGTTTCTTGTAAAAGCAGCAAAAGTCCTAGACAGAAAATTTTGCTCCGCAAGCTGTTTTACTAGCAGTTGTCATCTTTTGACTTGACCTGACATGATGACACAGCTTGCACTGGTCAAGTCAAAAGGCGACAACTGCTTGTAAAACGGTCCGTGGAGCTGGGCTTTCTGGCTACAATCTCCCAAACTGATCTTTGGCATTATAAAGAAGTATATTATAAGTTTAGTGGTGTGATTAGCATTCTAATTAGGAATACAAAAATATCGGTTAATATTTAAACTAAGGTATTAATATTGATCCATTACTAAAAAGTAATAACCAAAATGAAAAAAGTAAACAATTTCTCTTATGACAGCTCATCGGTCAGTCTTTTTTCATCACTCTTGATAAATATTTTGTGAATAACACCTTGTGATGCCCTAAATATATGATTTTTACATGTTAAAGTTTTGCAGATACCAATATTACTAGTTAATGCGCATTGTGCTGTGTAATAACTCTTATTTATATAGCCGTCACATGTTTATTATGTGAGCACCCTGAAACTGGTTGTTTTACCGGTGCACTGATTGTCCCAAATTAAAAACTTACATTTACTTCAACTAGAATTTGCCCAAATCCACAATTTACCAATAGATTGATTTATATACTTACATTCTCTAGTGTCAAGGTAAGTTGAAGACCTAATTTCACTTTTGGCTCGAGATATTTCAACAATCTGCCTTGATGAGGCCTTAAACTTGATTATTTTACTTGGTAATCCGTGAAATAATTCCAATTCCTTGGAACATTCTGTTGTCATGACAATTCAAGTACATCACAATTAAATTGACTCACAGACACAAGTGGATTCCTGAACTAAAAGCCAGAACCAGGTAGGTAACCTCCTTGGTACAACCATGTAAAATACCAGGGCCAACATATGAGTTGTATGTACATAACTAAAAAAACAAACAAAGTGAATCAAAAAGTAAGAGATGGATTAACCCTGATAAGACTACAAATCAACTACTGAGCTCCCTTACTTAACTTACATACAGTAAACATTGGATCGCAGAACATAAGTGAGCCACAGGCAATGAGATATAAAACACATTTGCTAAATGTTAATTGATTTATAGACAGCTACGGTCCTTATCTAAGCTAAAAAATACTGCTACAAATTTTGGTCTCTAGGTCCAACAAACCAGTCTGTGTTTCCATGGACATTTATATTCAGTAAAGCCGTTTGGTTGCTCACTGAAGCATGCAGTTCACTGAGGCGTGGAGTTCTGTAAGCCTCCTGGGAGGTTGGACATTAGGTTTGATGCGCGAGCCCCGCGACCTTGACCTAACGTCGGAGGACTGAACACATTTCGACTGAGGAGTGGTATCTGTTGCGACAGTCCCTGAGCTTGCTGAGGTGGTGGCGGCATGAAATTTTGGGGCAGCCCCCCACCAGGTTGCTGTGCCAACCCCCCAGGTTGAGAAAATCCCATTGGTAACCCAGGGTTACCACCCGCGGCGAACTGCGAGAAGGCCATCTGGTTGAGCAGCGGATTGCCTGGGTTGAGCGTCGCCATTCCAGGTATCAACAGAGGGTTACCATTCCCAGGCATCCCGTACCCCAGCTGGGTCGGCATGGCGCCCGCGAGACCCGCACCAAATGGGTTGGTGCCCTGAGACTGGCCCGTCATCAGCATGGTGAGGGTTTGGGTTTGGGCCATCAGGGACTTGTATTGCTCCAGCATCTGCTGTTGGGCTGGAGTTAGCTGCTGGGAACCTGGTGCCAGGCTGGGGAGCAACGCCCCCGCTCCCACAGCAGTCGGCAACGGCGCGGTCATCGTGGTAACAGCCCCAGCTACCGATAACGCAGACATCCGCTCACTGAGGTCTGCCTGGCAGGCCAGCAGCTCACTCTGTACGGTCGCGGTCGGGGTCTGGGAGACTGGGGTCGGGGCCACAGTGTTCGTCCTCAGACCGGGTTTGACCGGGGACATGGGGAGATGGAGGGTGGACGGCTTCTTGTTGGTCGCTTTCTGCAAACACAACAGTTACACTGTACTACGTGATAATAGTTTACATCCAAATACTTCAGTGTCTTTCCTCACTAGAAGTTTTACTGTATTGTGTCAGGTAGCTGTTGCGTGACACCAAAAGTGACGCCATGTATTATATTCCACTTGTTTTTTTCTGCACATACCTGGTCTCTTAATATCTGATACAGTGAAATCTCTCCTGAGAGAATCACCATGAGACCACCTGTCTTGAAAGATCATATATTCCAAGCAGAAAGTCCTACATTTCAATATAACTGAGCCTGTCACCAAAGACCACCTGTCTTGAGAGAGAGCATGTTAAATGGCCAATGGGCAGTCTTTCACGACAGATTCAACTGTATTAGGCCATTATACCAGATTCCACATTCCTAGGTGGTTATCATTCTTAACCCAGTGTTACTCACAGCATCTGTGGAGTTTTTCTTGCTGTATGCATCACTCTGTTCAGCCACGATCTGGCTGACGAGACGATCCTCGGCTGTCAGCTTACTGGATCCCTCCACGCTCCTCACTGAGGAGGAGACATATACCATGTTAACACGGCAGTGGGCTACAACCAAACTCAGTTACAGATCCCTACTGTACTGCTGAGCTGGGACAGTTACATATAAACCACCTCAGATAAGGGAGAATACAGTGGTCCCTCTAAGACAGTCTCGAGAGAGGACACCCCTCTAGAAAGGACACAAATTCTTGGCATTAAATACTATGAATGTATGTGACACTCCCTTTCACCAAATGACACCTCTCTAATAAGGACAGAATTGTTTGGCAGAAGGGCTGTCCTTATTAGAGGGCGGACTACTGTACTTTGGTCTTAACTTTGGGCCTGGGCTTTGGCACTTTGGTCTTGACTCGGTAAGTCCACTGAAACCATGGCATTAAGACCAATGATTGATTCACGGCCTTAATTCCAGTACACTTGTGCCTATTTGCATGTATTTACTATTACCAAATGGTGCAGAATGTTTGCAAGTTTCAATTTCAATTTTATCCTGAAATCATTTCACAAGATTTATTCAGCTAACTAGCTTCAGTGTTACAATTATCAATCTGAAGACTCCCCAATATTTACTCCCTATCTCCAGTTTCACCTCATCCAGAAGACAACCCCCTGTTTCATGACAGAAATCCTTTCCTGGATCTTGGCTATCCTATGAAGAGGATCCATGGTTATTGACCAACCAAAAGTCACATGACAGATCTTTTCTGGATTTCCAGTATTTGTGATAACTGTGGTATAATGGATAGGGATGCACATGCAGTACCTGATCCGGAAGCCTTGCTGGCCACTTCCTGTTCCATGGCATGTATTTTCCCCTGGATCTCCACCAGTTGGTGTTCAACGTTACTAAGCTCCTCTACCAGCTGTGGGGTTTCCTCAAGATCCATCCTCTCCATTGACTGCAGGATCTTCTGTCTGCAACACACCGTCACATATACCACCGTACATGTCTGGTCTGGGAGAAAGTGTGAACCCTACAATGCCACCCAGAATCCAACTGCAACCCTATACAGACTCTACCCCACCTAGACTCCACTCCACCCAGACTCCACCCAATCCGCCCCACCCACCCAAAATCCAACCACAAGACTCCACCCTTTTAAATTCCACCCCACCCAGAATGCACCCCACCCAGCATCCACCCCACCCAGCATCCACCCCACCCAGATTCCACCTCACCCAGCATCCACCCCACCCAGAATCCACTCACAGAATCCATCCCACCCAGAATCCACCCCACCCAGATTCCCCGCCCCACCCCACCCTTCCAAACTCTTCCCCATCGAGAGTCCACTTCACCTAGATGCTCCCCTCGAAGTACTCCCACCCCCCACCCGACTCCTCGCCTCCCTGACCTGCGGAACTTCAGTATCTGTAGCGCCCTCTCTAGCTGTGTCAGCTCCATGTCCAGATCATCCTCCTGATCGTCCTCAAAATCATCGTCACTCTGAGGCGGGGACGGCTGGCCCTGTCAACCAATCAAATACAGTCTCAGCTCAGCCAATGGAACGCGACAAGTGACAGGAGATTTCAGTACAGTACATTCCACCCCTCAATAGAATAAGTCACTGTTTTGCTAGTCAAAACTTGTACCCCACTGTAGTACTGCTTCATATTTAAGACCACGCGAGAAATTAAGACACTTTACTCACACAACATTCGATGGTCTCAAATGAATCAAAGAATTAATACCAATTTTCAACGGTGCCAAGTTAATACTTTCTTATTTAGCCTTGCATCACCATGGTTACACATACCGTCCAATAGGAATCCTGGGCATTGAAGAGATCCACATTTTGCTGAACGACTGCCTTAAGCTCCTCGGAAGGATGTTCAAATTCCTCCAGGATAGTGACAACACTAGAGGGAAGTAGAGACAGAAATATAATACAACTACAACTACTAATGCTGCTGCTACTACTACTACTACTACTACTACTACTACTACCCGTACTACTACTACTACTACTACTACCCGTACTACTACTACTACTACGGCTACTACTGCTACGAACTACTACTTGTTGTCAACAGCACAATAATGTGACTGAACTTTACCACGTACAATTCTATCTATGCAATTATTAACATTATTTAAGTGTAGTTAGACTAACCCACAAAACACAGAGAATTTTGATATTACATAACGTACCTAACAGTTACTTTGCTTTAGAGATCAAACTTTAATCAGTCACACTCGTCTGTTTAGAATTTTGACATTTTAATTAATTGATAGCCGATATTCTGGAAATACTCCAGCGATCACTTCAGGAATCAACCTTTAGGCAACCACTGCGTTTAGATTTTTTTTTCGATGCCTAAGATCGGGTTCAGCGTTAAGACTTTCCAGAATCTTGACTCCATGACTCACTTGGATAACTCATAGAGTGTCAAATGAGTCCTCAGTTTGTCGTTAACAACCAGACCAGGTACCTCGGCCCTGAAACAAACAAAGAAGGCATCATAACAATTACGGACAAAGTAGACTACTAATGAACTTTGTCATTCTTTAAAGGGAGTGGAATCCAGAACTTTTAATCACATGCATGCCAGATTTGAAGAGAGTAAAAACCTTTCCAAAGTTTTTTAGATATCTTATACAGAGGGTGAGCTGCAAGCAAACCCCACCCTTCACTGCAAGTTTCCTATGAAGCTTTTTTCCTCTGTACAACAGTGCCAGTTCTTGAAAATACTTCAGTCTCAGTCTTGATTTAAATCCGACACCTATCGGAGCAATGTGATTGGCTAGGAGTCCAAACTTATTATCATCAGAAGGACATCACAGCCTTCGGGCTGCAAGTCCAATATCAAGTTGTCAAGACTTAAGTCATCTTGTGAACTCCACGCCTGCAGCCTTATATTCGACTCCTTACTCCATGAGCTGATCAAACAATGGTTTCTGTTCTTCCTCTGTTACGATGGTCTTTGGCAAGTCTAACTTCTTCTGCCGCAACTGAAACCGAAACAATACATCTGTCATCACAACTAACTTGGTTCACAAACAGCTAACGAAGGAATGGTCAATACTGTATGGCGCCAAACTCCTGGCAAAATATTTAACAGTTTAGAAATAGTCCACTACGTTCCATGGTCTTTCTCAGATTCGAACATTTTAGTGGCGTTTGGCCCCTGAAGAGGCAAGGTGACCTTTCACACATCACTGGGTGTTTAGACTGGCAAGTCAATTGTGTTCTTTTCTTAAATATTTTACCATCATTTTCTTGTACTGTAATATGGTTTCTTCAGTAGAAGCACCATCTAAAGCATGAAAATCACTTTTACTATGGGAGTATCTTCTATCACACAGCGTTTTTTATGACTGCCGCTCCTGGTGCCTTACCATACTACGTATGATATCCTGGTTAGGCCAGAGCAGAGCCGAGACTTCGGCACTAATCACATACGGCTTGTCGTCATGGCAGATAATGTGTACGCTATAATCCTGAGTCAGCTGAACGCTGCAAAGTAATGCATGAACATTACATAGGGTACTAAACTGTTGGACTTGGACGAGTCCTTATATTGTTATAACGTAGCGGACCTCAAGCTATGTAACATTGTGTAATGTTCACTAAGTAGAGTTGATACCTGTCGGTTAGGGAAAGAAATGATACAGTGGTCCCTGTGATTTAGGACCCCTTCATTTTAAGACTTCCCTCTATTGTAACCCCCCCTTTCAGTGATACCACTCATATTTTGAAATATAAAGATCCCTCCATTCTAATCTCTGTAGAATAGAAGCACTGGACAGTCGAGACCAAAGTAGTCTGAATCCTAGCATGGTCTTAATTCTGAAAGTGTGGCCCTACTGGTCATCCAATAAGTGGTCTAATTTCTGGAGTGGACTTATTTCTAAGGTGGTCTTATTTCTGGGGTGGTCTTATTTCTGGGGTGGTCTTATTTCCGGGGCGGTCTTAAGGTGGGGTAGAGAAAATGCATACAGTAGCATTTTGCCTTGGATATAATTCAGTCAAACGTTCCACAAAATGTTTAAATTTCCTAATAATCTTATTCCTTAACAACTTTCCGTGACTTGTGTTACTGTTAGTAAAATTGAGCTCCAGTTCACTCAGCCACAAATCTGAACCTGACAATACCCAGAGTAGAGAAAGCTACTGTAGACTGATCACTGTTGCATCTTTGAGCGTATATCACGGTTGTATGCTTCATTGAATGTTGAGGTGTTAGTGTGTAAATAATATGTAATTTAGAACTGGTTTGAACTACTTCGAGGATAAAGCATAATAATATCACACGTATCATATATAAGAACTGCCTATTACTACTATTAGCAGCAGGGACCTGTGTGGCATACGTACTATCGGACATATCTAGGCTGAGGTTCAGGCTGGGACTCGACGGTCTGCTCTACTTTCTCAGCCACTGGAGTCTGGATTTCCTCTTCTGGCTCTGGCTCCCTGGGTCAGTGTAAGGAGGGAACACCATGGCAACCAACCGGATTACATATCACAACATCTCTAAATAAGTTGCGTCAGTCATCTGTTACATACACAGAAAGTACATCCACATGAGAGCCAACTGGCACCCATTAATCTACGCTGATATCCCTCTCTGTTTGAAAATTTTTCAAAGTTTACAACAAATCATTCATAGGAGTCAACATCACATACTTAATAATAATGTTCTGGATCACAATCTGATTAGATTAAATCTGAGTCCCCTTTCTATAAAAATCTTAAGTTTTTCATAAGAATGGTTTACACCACGGTATTCTTAGCCAGCTTAAGTCCATTTCCAGACATTTTTTTTAGCAACACGGCCCTGATCCATACCTGCTCGTGTTTGGAGGTTTTGCCACAGGTGCTGACTGGGCGATGACCGGCCGTGCAGCCTCTCTTTCCTCTTCCACCACGTCCCACGCCTCAATCCGTGACTCTAGCGTGCTATACGTATTCTCTGTAATCCCATACAGCTCCTGGGGGGTAGCAGTTGCTATGGTAACTGATCTAGCAAAGAATTTCTTGCAAAATATCACAATCATGGCTATCAATACAGTTTATTACTCTATGTTTATCAGTTTTGTTTGTTTGTTTGTTTTTTGCTTGGTTACCTCGGCAGTCCTGTGGCTGTTCTGGAAGCGTAGACTGGTTTCGTCGTCGGTGCAGCATTCAGCCAACCCCTCGCTAACCAAGATGTCATTGACATGGATGTCCGTCTCCCCAGATGTATCACACAGGCACACTGTCAGGATCCCGTCCTGGTGACATAATGATAGGGGACCGTATACAAAAAAGTTAAAACTCGCAAAAAAAAACATTTGATAGGGACCATGTACAAAATGTTAACTGGCAGAACCTCTGACAAGAGACCGTACGCAAAATGTCAGCCGGAACACTTCACCATGTTCACAGGGACCGTGTCAAAATTTAACTGATAGAACCTACACACTGAAGCAGGCACTAGTGTTGTGCACCATATCAAAATTGGAATCTTTTTAAAATATATTCTTTTTGCAATGATATGCTCAGAGATATTTTCCCAATCACCGATACACATGCATAAGTCTAATTTAGCTATAATTTTTAATACATGTACTAACTTTACCCTTTCATATAATATCATTATATTAAGCCATATGCTAAACCTTGAGTCCTAGATGCACAGCAAATTCACAAGTTCTTCCATGTCGCAATAAACTAATCTGAAGACATCTCAATTTTTCATTGTTTTTAGACTTCCAACTTACACAGTCAATACACTTATCACCAATACAGGTCATTTTAAGATCACTATACAGTATTTGACAGTCCCATCAGAATTCTGCTATTGCGGAATTTTAACTTGAGCTCGACAGCACAGAATTGCTCGATTTGGCATGGAAAATCATGGAAAAGCTGACTTTCCATGGCATTTCCATTTGCTGAGCACAGAATTTCCATTTCTTGAGCGCAGAATTCCCATTTTCTGAACACAGAATTCTGGGCGGTCGATTTAGAACACCCTTGCAGTTTTTGAGTGCAAAATTTGCATTTTCTGACTGAAGAATTTCCAGAATTGAGCACTGAATTTTGATTTTTAGCATGAAATTTGCATTTTCTGTGCACAGAATTCTGGCGGTCCATGTATTTTTAGTGCAAAATTTGCATTTTCTCAGCACAGAATATCTACTTTTGAGCGCAGAATTTAAATTTTTTTAGCCTGGAATTTCCATTCTCTGAGCACGGCATTTCCATTTTCGGAGTGTGGAATTCTGGAGCGTCTGATTTGAGGTCCACACGGCCGGCTGACCAATGTGTAACATTGTACATACCCTGCTGATGTCAGTGATGATGGCAATCAGCGGTCTGTCACTGACGAGCTCCAACATGCGATTCCTTGTCTCAATTGTCCACTCCTGTCACATAAGACAAGTTTATAAAACTTTTTTTTATGTAAACACAGCGCATGTAACATAAAATCTTACCGTAAAAATATATTTTTGTTGCAGAGTGGTACTGTTAATAGTAGTGTGATAGAATATAGGCAGTAACCAGTCAAATAATCATAACTTTTGAAGTAACGGTAGTTTCAAAAGCAGCAGTGTAGTAATAACAGTTGAATCCTTTCTAAATTGTTTTATATATAAAATGTTGTAGTAGTAGTGGTAATAGTGCTTGTAATCGTAATGTTGTGTTAGTAGTTAGTAGATGGTGATAGTAGTTGCAGCAGTAATAGTATTTTTATTATATGTTAAACACCCAAGTACTGCAGGATTATCGATGACAACAAAGAGTTCATGCCCAGTTATGAGACTTCCAATGCACATACAATATTGTATTACCGAGTATTGGCGGGTACTACTTTTCTCTTGTGCACTTAACGCTCTATGACATTCTATTTTTTTTACCCCATACAGACCTCTCCTTTGGGTTTGAGACCAGTCATCCTCGCTCGGATTGCCTGCGCTGGGAGCTTCAGGAACTTGTTCCTACAATCACAGAGTATATAACATCGTCATGCCAACAGGCAGTTGCCATGGCAGTAAGAAATATTTAATGGGGAGCTACAATTACATAACTGCATTGCATCCAAGCACAATCATTAAATTTTTGCAAATCATCAGTGCTCCAAATTTGTTCAAGTTAAAATTTAATTCATGCCTCAAATAAAGCAGAGCACATTTTTGCAGGAAACTCATTTTTTGACTGAAGGAAAAAAAAACCTTAAATGCTGCTAAAACTTCAGTAACGTTAGAAATTCAAAGCAAACACCAGTCAGACTTACTTGAGAAACTTGAGCGACTTTTTCGGAACCCAACAGATACTCCCATAGTCCACATAGTAAGCCTGGAAATAGACACACAGAGTATCCATTATCATGACAAGAACTCCAAGATGGCAGTTCAGCAAATACTTGAAAGATTCAACTTTAGGCCACACGAAATGCCCCAAGACTTAAATTCCCTAAGCAACCACAATTTTTTGGCATGCTTAACATTAGTTTTGACTCAAGCTTTTGCTGCCAACCATCCCTGGAAACTTTTTTAACATATATGGCCTTAAACTTGGAAGCGCTTTTATGAACCTCAGCCCTGCACTTTTGTTTTTATTATTATATGCCACTTTCTGATACATGTAGTTGTTTTTTTTTTCAGAAGACATACCGTATCCATCCCAGTTAGCATACAGTGCTCTGAAAATAGTTAGGGCTATCCTATTTAAAAGTATGGGGGGGGGGGCTGAAAATTTTTTTTCAGCATCCGGTTGCAACATATTTCAACTAATTTTAATCCCCTCTACAACCTGAACAGCATATTTCAATTCTTCTCACGATACATGGTGATGCATTGTTCTGCACTACCCCTACGAGGTATAATATTATTATTTTTGTACCCCCCTCCCTCCCAACATGTTTTCATATTTTTTCAGGTTCACACCTCCCAGCCCCAAACTTTTTAATGGGATCAGGGTTAGACATTAAGGATTGTCCGACTGCCCTGGACAACTGAAAGTGCCTGTCAGACAACTGAAATTCCCACCCCACTTGTCCTACAGGACAAGTAAAATTTGAACCCTCTTTTACGCTAAAAGCAGTTGTAGGAAAAGAAAATCCCATCAATGATTGAGTACCAGACAAAAAATGTGGGCAGCTGAATTTTCAGTTCGGACAAGTGAAAATTAAACTCACTTGTCGGACAGGACAAGCCTCAAAACAAAATGACTCACTTGTCAAGGAATAAAAACATCATCTCCAATTGAATGCTCTTTGTGGGGACAAGTCGACATGCCAAAGGTTGGAACACTGAAAGACGTATAAACTTATACTGCACTTACTGCAGCATGTTTGCATTAGAAAGAACATGATTGTTCCTACCTCCACGAAGTCGTCTTTGACACCAGTGATGATGATTCGGTGCCAGTCCTCATCCTCCGGAAACACGGCCACACAGACCTGCCCCACGGCGATAGCGGCCGGGGTGACGGCATACTCCTCCTGGGCTTTGCTGTTCTTGTACACATCTCTGAAAACAAAGCACAGCACATACAATACACCGGGCTGGTTTCTACGAATGATATGCCTTTAAACAAAAAGGTTGATAGGTTGATTACTAAACAACAGACGAAACTATGTTTTGATGAAAAAGAAAATCCATTTCTTTCTATTTTTTATCATGAGGATAAGTCTACTTATTAAAAGTCACTTTCTCCACTTTCTAAGATTTTTCTTATCTACCAATTATATTATGTTAAAACTTTGCTGTAACTTAACACCACACTAATTTAAAGGGAATCTCATATTTTCAAAGTAATTACATCACCACAGTTTTGCATGTTTTGAGACAGCCCCCCAAGTTATGGCAGGGGAATATTTGAAACTGGTTGGTCGCCAGTCATGTAACACAGCAAGACATCGATTTCGGCATCCCCTTGAAACTTATGCATGTGCACTTAAAATATGACCTAATAGACGATATATAAGCTCAAAAAATCTTCTCAAAGAATCAAAGATTGCTCCATCTCGACATCCAGAAATTTTCTCATCACTTACTCCAGTTCGTCCATAAGGTCTGACAGAGCATCTGACGTACGTGCTCCCTTCAGTTGCAGCCAGAAGTGACTCGGTGTGAGGACATTCGACACGAAAACCTCCAGCATCGGGGTGTTGTTTGGTACGGGTTGTGGCATGTAGTTACAACCTGGACCCACGACGTCCGCGGGGAGCTCTCGCCGCTGTCGACGCCGTTTAACCTGAGAATACAGGCAGGTGTGGTACAGTGGAGTCTCTACAGGTAACACAGTACTGTACACATTGTTAGTAAGCATGGAAACAGGAGGCATCAAATGCATTCAAGGTATATAGTCTAGTACTAGGCTACTAGTACTTTATGTCCTCTAGAAAGTGTCGTTTAAGAAGGACGCCCACCAAGGTCACCCACTCTAGTTGGTGACCTTAATTCGCAGGTAGCCCACAAATGAAGGGGCCGTACTTCAGAAGTGATCTTAGACTTCAGGTTGTCAGATAGTTAAAGATGGTAAACAAGATTGAAAAGATGGAGAGCCATCTAGTACAAACAAAGAACACTCATACCTAGCTCCAATGAATACATTTCATTGTCGCAGTGCCCAGGTATTTACTTACAGGCTGCGCAGGAGGGACATGGCGTTTGAGCCCGACCAGGCGATCGACCTGAGGGGTGAAGCCAAGGTCAACTGCTGTCAACAGGATCTGGTCTGAAGGGGGAACAGAGCATCAGGTTACCATGGCAACCAATTATAAGTAGAGATGGAAAGTTCACTGGGTCAAATTCACATACACATTTTGTTTAACACAAATTGAGCATCTTTCAGGATTCAGTAATCTGCTAAATCTATGTGAGTATGTCTAACAGAGAAGACAGCATAGTAAACTACCACAACACATTTTTTTTCTACTGGGCCCAGTTTCTTGAAACATGGTAAGTATGAAAATGATCTTAACACAATTACTGAAAATATTTTCCTTGTGGATCTGGTAAATCCCAATTTTATGCTGCGAGTAATATTATTATTACGGACAACCATTGTAATCTCCTTGCTTAAAAATCACAGTAGTTTTAAGAGGTTTTAAGAAACGGGCCACCACTGACTTACTATTGCCCTGGTACTCCATGTGTATAATATCTGAGAGGTGAGGTAACATGATCTCCAGGCTGGAGTAGCCGAGATTCTCGGCATCCAGGTACATCCCCGTCAACTCCTGGAGGAGGATGGACCATGCTCATAGTAACTCAATATTATGCAATTCTTTCGCAGGTGAAAGTTAGGAATTGTAATATTATTGTCACAATGAAATGGTCAAGTGTCAATTACACTGATAATCAGCAATGTAATAATTACATCACATAATCTCCCAGACATTACAGCAGTTAGTACTGATATACTAGTAGTGGTGGGTCATGGCAGCAGTGGTTATGGTAGCAGTAATCATGGGAGTGGTAGTAGCAGCAGCAGTAGCAGCGGTCGTAGCAGTAGCAATAGTAGTTAGTAGTAGCAGTAGCAGCAGTAGAAGCAGGAGCAGTGATAGTAATAGTAGTGGTAATAGCAATAGCAGTCATGGTACTAGTAGTGCTTGCTGCAGTACCATAGTATCAGTAGCAGACAATGAGGTGAAAGCTGGATTTCTCAGGTTCAAATCAGAATGCAAACTCAAAAGGCTCTGATCTGCAGGGAAACTCTCTAGTGTTTGCAAAGTGGCATCGTCTAGCCTCAGCACTACTTTATTACCACATGTATGCATTGTAAGACTTACGTTAAATTTCGCCTTGAGCTGTTGCAGCAGGAGACCGTCCCTGTGAAAGGCGACGACCTGGTATATCGTCTGCTTGATATCGTCATCGATAGGGGGCGCAGTTTCCAGTGGTGCTGATGGAGATTTCTTCGAGGAAACGGAGTCCTTCCCTGAGCCTGGTTAGTGGAGTACAGGAACATAGTTAGTTCAAACACAAAACGGGACAACTTATTGGCAGACTAAACCTTACAAACCGGGCTGATACCTTGTTTCTGAATTATCTTGATTAAGGCAACCACAGAATTAAGCAAATTTTGGACTGGTTCCACTGTAAATTTGAGTCGATATTGACCTTATTAGATCACATAGGGATCACATTAAAACAGATATTTGTGTAGGATATATAATCCTCACAACATAACATGGACATGATAAAGGACGATTAACCTGTACTTTAATCTTATAGTAAGCAAAATTAATACTAATAAAGATGGTACCTATCTGTGCTTCCTGATTGGTTGGTCGTTTCGCCGCCGGCCTCTCAGACTGGGGCGGTCCTCTAGCGTCATACAGCAGCCAATCACTCTGCCCCAGTCTCTCGATATGGACGATGTCAGACAGAGAAGACATGAGCTCTATCACGCTGCGGAAACCTAAGTCCCGAACATTCAGGTCCTGCTTGATGATAGCCTGTAACAGGATATGTGACGCATGGTTAATATTTCTTTTCTTATTACATGTACAGTGAAACCTTCTGAGAGACCACTGCCATGAGAGACCACCTGTCTTGAAAGACCAGATATTCCTGGCCGAAGGTCCAACATTTTCCGGAATTTAGCCTGTCCCCAAAGACCACCTGTCTGGAAAGACCACACTTTTATGCCCCGTGAGGTAGTCTTTGAAGACAGTGTAGTACTTTGGAACACATACCTGTGGATAGAATATATATGGGTGGGTTTGGATCAGATATACATGTAACTATGCATTGAGTAACTTAACCTCTGAGAGAACTGTGCTCTTTGTGCTTTACATGTATTCTGGGATCCTGTACTAGTCTTGGCTGAAGTTTAACTTTCTACTGACAGCCTATAGAATCACTTTGCCTAGAGACACTTCCTCTCAATTTCTGTACATTTAACTTTCTGACCAAAAGACGCAGAATACAAACCCTGAGGGCCTGAAACAGTGGACTGAAATAACTGCAAGTTTCCCAGAAACCCTTGTGTAGAATAGCAGTAGCCATGGTAACAGTTCCCTGAAGCCCTGGTGTAGAATAGCAGTAACCATGGTAACAGTTCCCTGAAGCCCTGGTGTAGAATAGCAGTAACCATGGTAACAGTTCCCTCAAGCCCTGGTGTAGAATAGCAGTAACCATGGTAACAAAGAGTTTTCCAGAAGCCCTTGCAAAGAAAAGCAGTAACCATGGTAACAGTTTCCCAGAAGTCCCTATGTAGAGTAACAGTAACAATGTGAACCCTGGTAACTTACCCGGTATTGAGACTGAAACTTAGTGGCACAAATCCCATTTTCATGACGTTCCAAAACCTGGAAAAGTATTAAACGAAATATCATTGGTTCAATATACTTTACATATGGTAGGATTCAGGACCTGATAAACATGACAGTAAATCTGAATATATTTACAGTGTACCAATGTATTCATATTCAGAAAGATGGTAATCTTTGGAGATCTAGTTTCTCTAGATGGCTGGTCTCTAGGGACAGGTTGTCATAGTAACATGGTCCTTTCACCCTTTCAACATGTTCAAGATAAGTTCTCTCTTCGTGATCTTGGGACATGATTTTCCAAATTTAGACACTACCGGGAAATACTAGAAATGTTTACTTCAAAACAGAAATGTCACTCTTTCACATCACAGTCTATTACCCAAAATAAATAAGCCCAGACTTCCTGGCTTTCTTTTCCAACTCGAAACAGGAGGCCAATTTCCCGTCTAAAAAACAATCTAAAGTTGACCATTCCTCTTGACCTAGATATATCGTCTTTCGAATATCTAAGATCAGAGTTCAACTTTAAGATTTTCTAGAAGCTAACCTAGGTCCTGCTTTTTTACAATGACCTTTTGTATGTTATAGCGTATCTGGCTGCTAATTCCAGACAGATCACTAAACCCGATGTCATCGTCATCATCCCAGCCTCCGTTATCGGGACTCCGGGGCGATGGCACCTTCTGCTGGCTCTGTGTAGGCTTGTCCAATCGTGGTGGTATATTCTTCTGCTGCGGCGCGTTTTTGTCTAATCGTGGTGGCAGATTCCTTTGTTGTGACGCTGCCCCTACAACATGCGAACTGACATATAAGAGCTGAAAACTGTGTGAAATCCTCCAATCAGAACTCATTTTGCCAACTGATAGCCTGGTTTCTAGATTTAGAATCATTCATTAACAGTATTGCTACTTTGAAATTATTTCAAATAAAATCCAGCTCCAAATGAAAACCACCTACAAGTTAAGCCGGGGGTGGTTACAGAAAATGGTTTCGAGTTCAGAACATGTAGAAATAAATTTTATTTTAGTTCACTAATCACCTTGGCAACCATTGTTGTTTTTATTGCGCTCAATGATCAGTTTTGGACTTAAAATATTTCCACACAATTCCTCCAAGATACGGCTTTTATAACGCAGCTGTTAAGTTTACAGAAAAATGTAAAGATCAATACTAAGTTACCTGATATTCTACTAGTAGTGGCACGGCCGGTCTTTGGGTGCACTTTGAATCCCCCTGATGGCAAAGGTTCTATGGTGACTATATCCTGAATGGAGTTAAGGAGATCGTGCAGACTTGAAAAATCCAGAAAGCGATAGTCAATATGGCTGCCGTACTGTTTTGAGAACGCTGTATCAAAACTGGAGCCTAGTAAGCCTTGCGGGTAGGAGAACATGAGAGTTTTGATTTGGCCTCGCAGTATCGCTGGAACTACTGGCAGCAGGGGTTTGGGTTGGGACTGGGACAAGGCGTAGCGAGAACGGGGTGGTGGTGGGGCTTGTCGCCACCCTCCACCACGACCACGCCTTTTAGACTTCTTCTGTCTTTCCACCAGACTTTCCACTCGTCGGCTTTCCTCTCGCGACACATACTTCACGTGCAAATGTGGCCCCTTCCAGAACAGATAAAAGAAATCCCGATTATCCCGAAGGTAGTCCTCCAAGCTGGTGTAGCCGAACTTGTAGAATGGAATACCCTGGCCGATCTGTTCTCTATAATCACGCTCTAGCTCACGCAGACTCTCCCCTTCGGGACCTGTGGCCACCAGAAGCGAGTGCACTTCCACATTGGTTTTTTTCTTTAACTTTTCTAACTCGGACATGGTTGAATGGCTTTAGTTCATACTTCGCTAACTTTATTGAGATGGGAACAGAGTATTACAGGACATTCAGCGGATTAAATTAAAATACATCCATTCCAACTGTGAATATCCATTCCTTCTTAACATCTCTCGAGGTATTCGCCAAAATTCACATGTATCCAATCCATAAACATCTTAAGTGCAGAGGGAGAATATCAATAAAGATCTTTCTGAAAAAAAAAGAAAAGAAAATAGTTCAATTTTGCTCATACAAACATAGGAAACCGAACAGACCAAATACTTATTTTTGTGTATACCCTTAACTACATTGCCCGTCTGTTTGATAATAGTTTGCATGGAATCATGGTGATCAATATTCGGGTTCTCCCAGATATTTGAAAGATTTCATTTCATCGGATACTTCAAGACACACTACAGCAGTATACATGGGACATAGGAAAGGAGTATTTCCAGTAGTACCTCAAAACTCCAAGCAAGAACTGTGCTTGAAACACATCCTTCCTTGTGATTCCAACACTTTAGGCCTCTACAGAGTCTACAAAAAAACATGCCACATGAATAGAGGTTATATGGCTCTTTTTTTGCAACGTTTTTTTACAAGCCTGTCACTTGTCACTTTTTGTAACATTCATATGACCTGCAACATTTGTCATGTCACTTTTCATAAGAAATTCAACCATTTAGATCCACCACACAATAATTGAAATGCCAACTGATCACTACTCAGGATAGTCCTAAGCAAGGTTTATGGAACAAAATGGATACAGCAGCAGTGATAAAAACCCCTAGTGCTGCTGTACATCGTTGCACATGTCAGGCTAAATTACTACAGAAAGCTGGGTATGCTTTAAATGGACCCTAGTAGTGGCTTTTCCAGTGGGTAGTACCTAAACATGATTTTGTCCCCAATCAACTGGACAGGTTTATATCAATAGGCACAATCAGTGATGTTCGAGTAAGAGGCTGATTTTCGAACAAATATACCCATTTTCAAACTTTTTGTATCAAACTGACATTTTGTAGTTAAATTCGGTGCTAGCTTTTAATTTCTCAAGGGATCGAAGGCATAATGTTACAGCGTACTTTGTGTACAATTTTTGTATCTTAAAATTTGAAATTTAAAGTTTTAAGATTTTTTTCTAATCGCACATTCTGCTCACAGAGTCGGTTTATGGTGGAAAAAATTCCCGAATTTTTGGCAGAATCTCTCTGTCTTCGTCAGGGGATGGCACCTAGTGGCCGTTGGTGTCACATTACCCTCTTGGATCATGTGACACCAGTTGTTGGAAGATGACAGCTGGGATGTCCAGGCCGGTGTCCCTGTTCAGTTCATACCTCCCTTCTTGGATTCTGATGGCCTCCTTTATTCTCATTCTGGACACGTGGTCTTCCTAGTCGAATATTTTGGCCTCTTTCAGGCTGCACTTGTGAGATTTAAGATTTTTTTTAAAGACTTTAAGATGTTATTTTAAATTTAATATAACATCTGTATACCATGTATACAAGATCTGCAGACTGATGCCAGGAATATTGCCATATTCAATCTGCTCAGCCATTTTCATATGTTCAGAGAAAATATTGCCCATAAATTTTCTCCCATACACTACTTGTGTGAAATTTGGCAGCGATCCATTGAGCGATTCTGGTTTCCGAGAACGAACAGCTGTTGAATGAATTCTCGAAAACCAGAATCAGAAACCAGTTTTTAGAGGCCTATAGTGTTAGTTCAGACAGATTCAATCCGATCAAGAATGGATGTGGACATCGGATATGTCATTGGATATGTTGGATAGGAGTGACTATTGGGGGTAGTAACACCATCGCGATAGTATCGCGATAGTTCATAAACTATCGCGATAGTTATCACGATAGTTTTGAAAGAGAAAAAGACACAATACAGTACAAATCCTGGTGTACAATATGTTGTTCCTCACATCTACACGCTTAAAATTGTATTAGATCTACTCTTATAATAATTTAAAGATTTACTAAATTTTCCCAGAAGTGGTCAGATAGTCGGGCTTTGTAATATATCACCCAGTTCGCTGATTATGCCTGACTGCGCCACTTGCTGTATAGTACAATTCTGTATACATATAGGCCTACTACCAGTACATTAAAATTCAATCAATATCAACGGTTGGACATCTTCTAGGCTGTACTGTAGACTTTTCATGATGGCTCCCCTGGCTCAGGCTTGCGAATTGATTTATTTATGCCATATGCGAAGCACCCACCCATTTGGGGAGATGTTTGATATCTGCTAATATTTGTATACCGTACACATGGTACAGACAGCACATGTTTAACATTGTTTAACAGATTCACACGATCGTGCAAGCCGGCAGCATTGTTATGATCTGTGTGGCAAGTCAGTAGTCATCAACACTGATAAGCCAGGCACTGGCAGGCAGCCAACAGTGGCAACCAATAAGGACGGTTTCATTTTTGCAAATTTATGTTTCCAAGCTGTTACATCTGCTTTGCACACTCCCCGGACCATGTGCGTTTGTGTTCCTGTAAGCAGGGGAGCCAAATCGATAGATGGAACAGTCAGGTATGCAGTCAGTCGTCACGTGTTTAATAATGTTTTCCTCTCAGTTCCCGCCAGCCACTGTGACTTTCAACTTCCTATGGGCAGTGAGTGCGGACGAAGCAAAGCAAATGAAAGCGTACAAGTTATTGAATTGATAGGCAGTGGGCATCCGCATTGCACACATGTGTGCTGTCGGGGTGCTGTTGACGATAATTTTTTGATGTTTCGTTTTTTTAGCAAGGGCAAAGGTGACACGTTTACACATTGCATATAAAATTGATTTTATTGAAGCCAGAACTGATTCTCGTCGCCGGCCAGGGTCATGAGGGTCGTCGACCACAAGCTAGCGACGATTGTACCGACAATCGTCGAATCGTAGGACCACTACCTGTAACCTGACGCTGCAGGGGGCGGGGGATGAACGCATTTTAATGCTCCATGCGCCAAAAAAAATGTACTATCAAAACTATCCATTGTCGACACTACCATCGATACCTTTGCATCGGGGAGTCAGCTATCGTAATGCATTGACTTCTCGATGTATTGTTACACCCTAATGTTGGATATCCTCGGCTTGTTCAAACACTAGTTCCTACACCTGACACATCAGAGAACATGGATGGGGTACATATATTTTCTGTGCACCGTTATGGGCCCCTGTAGAAAATGTGTGATTGGCGACTGACTATATTTGTGGCACATGAAACTTCTCTACATGACCAGAGTGCAGCGTGAAAATGGCTGTCCACACTCTAGTAATACGTTAATATGTTGGCGATAAGACTATTTTTTTTTTTTGTGATTGGTGATTTGGACCTGGTGATCTGGCCCTGTTGGGGGTATGTACTCCCCGTATGGATTACTAGCACCAAAACTAAGTCATACGGATCTCTCCCTCCCCCACCCACCCAGACATTCAGCCCTGAACTTCATCACTTGCTCAAAGTATATCAAAAGGTTCATGTTGGTTCTGCAAAAGATGTACCGATCTGTTTTGTTGCGAAAATATGTAACCATTTTTTTCGGCCGTGGACAGACCTAGCTGTGGACTCCCCTTTTGTTTTACCAGGGAAAAAGGACTATCTAGTACAGTAGTATCAGGTAGACAATCACTTGGGGTCTGATACAGTAGTATAAGGTAGTAACTTGGGGCTAAACGGACCAGTCACACAAAAAATTAGACCGTATCACTACAGTCTCTGCCTGGGCTGTCAGATGTCAACAGGCGTTGGGACACTGAATTTATTTTACATGGTTGCGCGGTAAATACACCCAGCATCTGTGCTGGGTGTCGCAACGCCTGTTGACATCTGACACCCCAGGCGCAGCACCCCAGGCAGAGACTAGTGATACGGTCTAACAGAAAATAACCAATTATCGCCCAGGTATACAACTCTTAAAAAGTACGTTTGAATAATGAAGAAGATATACACATGTGAAAAAGATACACTACCTAGAGTTTGTTTTAATGATATATTGCTGTTTGGAACAGAGTAGCTCAGCTATATGTAACAGTGCATTTACCGCGCAACCATGCTAAAATAAATTCAGGGTCAACAGACCTGCATTTATAACTCCAAAACAGAACAGAACAGAGATTTATTTCTGTTTCTCGTTTGTTCTTTATTTCAGAAACTTTTCCATAGATAAAAATACAGGTACACAAATATTATACAAGAAGTACAGGGGAAAAAAGTTAACTAAAAGAAACATAAAATTATGGCGGTATACATACTTGATCATACACATAAAATATTATGCCACCATGGCCATAAGGTGGAGTTTCGTCAACTACACATGTACATTCCTACAATAGCATGAAATAAAATAGTCCAATACAATATAGGAATTCCCCATGCCTGGCACCGATGCTGGTCACTATCAGTATTATTATGCCATCTGAGACCTGCGGTATTGGACTAGAAATAAAACTATTTACTCTGGGGAGACTGAGATGAAATAAAAAATACAGCTAATCGAGGCAGCTGTAACAGTATTTCAAATACCAAAACAGTAGTTTGCCATAATCAGATAATATAGGAATCATGTAATGTTAATTTGTTATTACTGGGCTCGCTAAACAATCACATTAAAGAAAACTCAGTAAATTACATGAAATATTAAAAATTGATAACTTTGAAAATCTATGTGCAGAATTTTTAAATCCTGTTTCAAAGAATGTATGCTAATTTTGGTGACTGCTGTTGTGAGGCAGGGTATGATTGTTCAAGAAGACGATTGCTGAGGACAGGCTTACTATTTATTTACAAACATGTAACCGTCGAGAGTACATGAGATATATATATATATAGTTATACGCTACACAAAGTAGTTCCCTATAGTAAGTCTATATCGTAACATGCCCCCTCTAATAAGAAAACAACAGAAGAAAAATGTAACACTAATCTTCATATTTAGGGTTTTTCTTGACGACCCTCCCACGTCTGGTGACATAGGAGTTTTCCGTCTTCTGGGTAGGATAGGCCTGTCTTGTTGTGTGTTGGTCGTCTGCAGTCCAGGTAGGATTGGGGGTCATTTTCCTGCTGGGCGATTCTTCTTCCGGTACTGAACCTTGGTTTTCTGGCAGATCAGCAAAGGTGACTTTGGGAGGTGGCATATGTCTGATGTGCGTCCTGTTGCGCCTCAGGACACTACCATTGGGTGTTTGTAGGACGTATGATCTCGGTTCTTGTGCTTTTGTTACCACCTCGGCTGGCACCCATGGCCCCTTTGGTCATGTTGGTACTTGCTGGAATCTCACTCTGTCCCCCTCATGTAGTGGCTTCAGGGTCTGTTTTCCTGCATTATACCACTCAGGTATCTTTCGCTGTCTTTCATCGAGGTTCGATCTGATGTCCTCTGTGTCATTCCAATTTCTTGCTATCTTTGTTGGTATTCCAGATGACATCTTTTGGCCACGGAGGATTTCTCCTGGGCTTGGGATTTTGTTACTGACTGGTGTTGATCTCAGGCATAATAGTGACATCTGGATATCCTGCCCAGATGTCTGTGCCTTCCTGATGGTCTTCTTTACCACTTTCACCATGCTTTCGGCAAATCCATTAGACTTTGGGTACCTCGGTGAACTGGTGACATGGTTGAAATTCCATGTAGCACTGAAGTGGTCGAATTCTTTGCTGGCAAACTGGGGTCCATTGTCAGAGATCACCTTGTCAGGTATACCATATTCTCCAAATATTTGTTTCATGCATTCGATTACTTTGAGGCTTGTGAATTGCCTTGGCATCTTTCTGATGATGGGAAATTTGCT